>OJLB01000019.1_pt1 | contig 139371 bp, 123 predicted proteins | sample 1596861 | NCBI WGS metagenome assembly OJLB01 (sample SAMEA3904681, study PRJEB24821) | metagenome | biome: Builtin; feature: hospital; material: surface | place: USA | collected 2013-06-06
GATCATGCCTAGTCTCGTGGGCTCGGAGATGTGTATAAGAGACAGACAACGCACGTTGCGCGTTTTGGATCACCGCCACCCATCTCAGGGACTTGGAAATTTCCCACATCATCAGACTTTCCGCCCCCGAGATCCTTCCCTCGCACAACACATCAGTATCCTAGTGGAGCATCCCTAGGTAGCTCGTTCGATGTCGCCACTCTTCTTACGTAGTGTATGCACACCTTGAACTATGTAAGATTAGTCATTAACCTATTAGGCATCTTTTGGATTGTTTCGTCGCGCTGGCGTTGGAGCAGAGACAATCACACCCACGGTAGAATTTTACGTAGCTCCTAAGCACTGAAGACGACTCTCGGCAAGAGGAGCGCTTCCTTGCTTATTCAATATTGAATCCATGGCATCAGAATCATCTGTCACTTCAACAACTAATAAGAGGCCCATGAAATCGGGAGAGACTAGCTCGACAACCAACAGTCTTGCAGCTGATTCAGAAGCCGCATCTAAATCAACGCTGGCAACTGTGCAAGATGAGAAACAGGTACCGACGTCTTTGAACACTGAAAAAGATGGGGATGAAATACGCACTGTGTTCCAGGATCCTGTCAAATTTAACGTGAAACATCCATTATACAACGTGTGGACTTTGTGGTTTGACAACCCAGGTCACAAAGGCTCTGGAAGCGCGAAGGAGCGCCGCGAAACTTGGGGTGCTAACCTTCACAAGGTCGTGGACTTGCAAAGTGTCGAAGAATTCTGGGGTCTTTACAACAACATCGTGCCTCCATCACTGTTGCCACAGAGTGCTAATTACTATCTCTTCAAGCAAGGTATCCAGCCTGCGTGGGAGGATCCTGCCAACGGTGGTGGTGGTAAATGGAGTCTCCAACTTCCACGCGAAAAGCACCGTAACCAAATCGATAAACTCTGGCTCTATACCATGCTATCCGCCATCGGTGAGATGCTTGAAACGCCTACACCTGATTCAAAACTGCCTGAATCGCGTGACGACGAGATTGTGACAGGTGTGGTCCTTCAGGCTCGTGCAAATTATTACCGTATTTCTGTTTGGACGAGGTATTCAGACGAGTGGGATACTGAACTTCCAGAAGGTTCAGAAGCATCTGAGTCACTCATGAGGGGCCGGCGACTTATTGCGCTGGGTCGCTTCTTCAAGACCGAGGTTTTGGGATACCCTCTCGATGCTAAAGTAGGCGGCGGTTTTTCGTCTGAGGTCGAATTCCAAAGCCACAAGGACAGCGAGAAAAAGCGCGGCAAGCGAAGTGTGACATAATGGGATGTGTTGGTGTAAATCTGCATGTACGTATGTCATACACAGCGAGACAGGCATGTGAATTTTGAATGATAGTATGAAGATTCAAATCTGGAATTGTTGTAGTCGATTGTCTTCATTGGTGCAGAATGTATCTTGTGCGTACAAGCAAGTCGAGACGAAAGGGTGCTAGAACTCTATACTACAACTACTGCGGTACGGCGCTAGGGACCTGGCCAAACCACGGATCCTTCATGATATCTTCAGTCATACATCGCATCTTTGGGTCAGGGCACAGCATTTTTTTCAACAACGGGCGGCATTCGCGAGGTGAGAGGTTGGGCAGGGGACGTGGCACAGAGGTACACAGATACGATTGCACAAATTCTTGAAATGTAGGATCAGACATTTTGGCTACTCGCCATGGAAGCTCCTGGCATTGCATACAGTAGAACACGATGGCAATGGCCCAGATATCAACGAGGCGTGCATCGTACTCTTTCTGCTCAAACTCTTCGGGAGCGATGTATGGCTCAGATCCACAAAGGCCTTTGCTATAATGCGTTGACTTTTCCCAGCACATACGGAATACATCACTTACGCCGAAATCGGTGATCTTGATATGCCCTTTTCCGTCCAACAATAGGTTTTCCGGCTTGATGTCACGATGGGCCACACCCATGGAATGAAGATAGTGAATACCATTGACGGTCTGTTTGAAGTATGATTCCATTTCAACTTGTTTCATACCGCCTTTCTTGATCGCAGCATACAAGTCACCACCAGGGCAGTACTCCATGACTTCGCACCAGTGGCGGTTTTCATCTTGCACCAAATCAACAGTCTCGACGATGTTAATGTGATGCAGGGTCGACGAGATGCAAAATTCAGACGTGAGTTTCTTGACGTAATCCTTCTCAGACTCGTTTTTACGCCGCTTTCGGAACTCTTTCACAGCGTACATTTTCTCCTTCGATTCATCCCGTTTGTAAGCTACACGTACGACCGCCGTGGCACCTTTTCCAATGGCGACTCTCTCACAGGTACCATACTTCTTCATCAAGCTCGCAACCTCACCTGTACCATTGACCGCGCTTGATGCACCACGTCCTTTTTGCTTCTTGCCTTCTTTGGTACCCTTGCTAGAAGTGCTTCCGTCAGAGCGATGCGATGCAGAAGACCCTTTGCGAGAGAGCACGGGATTATTCATGATCATGTCACGAAGCGTTGAACCATGGCCCGAGTTTTTGCCCTTCTCGCTCGCGAACGAATTGCTACGACTCCGCGCTTCCCAATCCTGAAGTGCCTTGGCCGTTAAGCGATTGTCTGACGTTGAATCGACAGTACTTGTCGAGTTTTGTCGGTCGCGGAATTTGAACGAGGATGTGCGACTCAACGACTGGCCGGAGTTGGGCTTCAGATGCAGGCTTTCGATTGAGTCCGACAGACCGGATTCATCGGGATCTCCGCGTGCCATCATCAACGAAGTTTCCCTATGATGGGACGAATCTAGCTTGGGCGACAGCGGGGGGAGAATGTTGTTTCTTTTGGAAGCAAGACCAGAAGGTTCATGCGAGGCAGCCAAAGCGGAAGCTGAGCTATCGCGTTCAATTGCGTAGCTAGAACCTGGAAGCATCCTTCGCAATATGCGCAAGCTACTATTCTCTTTCACCCTTTCGTTTTCAGCCGAAATTGGATGTTGTACGGCGGTGGGTGAAGTTGACATGGACTGATGACCTGTCCCACTATGAGCACCGGACGATCGGGAGTTGAACTGTTCCGGGCGCGCAATCGAAGGTGGCGGTGGCATTGCTACCGCGCTGCGATCTTCAGCGGCATTCTTACCCGCAGACGAAGCGCCGCTGCCTTCCGAGTTCTGCATCTGACGCAAGTAGAACGCACAAGATACTTAGACCTCTGGTGCGATTGGTGCCGGCAAGTATATTGTGGGTATGTTGAGCGTAGCTCTAGGGTCCAGCGGTCTCTGTGCACTGGTGCAGATCAGTTTGCGTTCGCGCTATGTGGCGGCGAATGGAATGTGATTTGGGCACTTGTCGTTCAATACCAACTACACAATTTTGGAATCAGTTTTCTGGCCACATGCAAACCTCACAGAGCGTCGCGCGAATGGGCCCGTAAACCCACGTGACCTTGGCATTGAATCGAAACGATTGCGAGGGTCACAAGTGTCATGTGTGGAGGCAGAATGGTCGTGGTGATCGACGCTAACATGAACGCCGAGTACGTCGTGTGGATGCGCGATGAGTGTGACTTATAATCCAGCACGATTCTTCATCCGAGTATTCAGACACCTCTCGGACGTGAGCTTCAATGTCAAGGAAAGAAGTTAACGAAAGCGTCCCTCATGTATCCCAGTACGTATTGCTGGTGCAGTGCTGATATCGAGTCTTTGTTACGGACGAGCCTCATGCTAAGGCGCCACTCAGTTCCTTACCCAATCAGTATCGATGGGGAATTGAGCGCCTGGGAGAATTTCTTGGACCATTGGTGGAACAGGGGTTGCGCTCTGTAATTCTATTCGGTGTGCCTACCAAGAAAGCAAAAGATGAGTGTGCCACTTTAGCTGATGATGAGGAGGGTCCCGTGATCCAAGGGATCAAAAAGCTTCGTCTTCTATTTCCGTCTCTTTACATTGCCGCTGATGTATGTTTGTGTGAGTATACCTCACATGGTCACTGTGGTATTTTGAACGAAGACGGATCAATCGACAATCAAAAATCAATTGCTCGGATCGCTGGGGTCGCAGTGGCGTATGCAAAGGCGGGCGCACATTGTGTAGCACCAAGTGATATGATGGACAACCGTATTCGAGCTATTCGGGAAGGCTTACTTCGGGAGAATCTTGCGAATCAGACGACCATTATGTCCTACAGCGCCAAATTCGCTTCAAGCATGTATGGACCTTTCCGGTACGTGATGCCAGAGAGTAAGATCAAACTAATATTGCAGTGAGGCCGTGGCATCGGCGCCCTCCTTTGGTGATCGTCGCTGCTATCAATTGCCGCCCGGTGCACGTGGATTGGCACGAAGGGCTATCGTGCGAGATGTGCAAGAAGGAGCTGATATTGTGATGGTCAAACCTGCTATGCCGTACCTGGACATGCTATCAGATGCTCGCGAACTTGCACCTGACCATCCTCTCGCTTGTTACCAAGTTAGCGGAGAGTACGCGATGTTGCATGCGGCTGCGAACGCCAAGGTTGGTGATCTTCGAGCGATTGTAGAGGAAAGCATGACCTCGATGCTTCGTGCAGGTGCATCGTTGATTTTGACGTATTTTACTCCTGAACTCCTCAAGTGGATCGATGAACCTAGATCATAATAATCATGTCAAGTCTGATTCTTCATGCTCGATGTCTTTTGGCTCGATGGGCTCCTCATCTTCACCATATTGTAGAATGTTATCAATGCAAGACAAGATGAGGTTCAGGCTCTCCTCGTTTGAAAGGTCCAATGGTAAAAATGATACCATGCTGTAGTCTTCAACCTTGTTTTGCGTTAGTAGCCCATCATCATGCGCAATGACATACAAGCTGAACAATGGCCTGATTTAGTGCATGAAATCTTGATTGGTTCAAACTGTCATCGTGATCCGCGAAAAGAAGAGGATCGGGGTCCATGTAACGCTCGACTTCTTTCCGCTGCGCGTACGACAAACCATCTTTTTCGTGCTGAGCGACTAGATCCATCTTTGTCATAATATTAAGGTGCGATATGTCAAGGTTGATCATCGCGCTCATTGCGCTCAAAACACCAGCAAAGTATTTGGCCTTATCGTCCATGAAATGCGAGTCCAGCAGGTAGGTTGCACATACTCGAAAGTTAAACTGCTGCTGCATGAGACCAGCAAACCTTGATATAACGGGAAAATGCGTGTAAAGCTCAATTTGCCCAGGACAATCAATGACTAGGTAGTCATTATCGTATTCACCTAACTCGTTCTCAAGCCAGTCGAGGTTATTCAACAAATAACTAAAAGAATAAGCGAAATGTGAGATTTTGTTCGACGACACGTACTCAAAACAATAAATGAGACCACCATTCGGCCCCAAGTCCATCTCCTCCATGACATCCTCGAGCGTGATCAATTCCCGAATATCAATAGTCGGCTCGTACTCGAAATGTTCAGCAGCAGGATCCAAATTGAACAAATGAATGCTCCGCCCCAGGCTTTGTGCATGCGACATAAGCGCTGCACAAAATGTTGACTTTCCAGCGCCTGCAGGCCCTTTCATGAGTGTATTCTTTTTCACATACCGGTCACAAGCACAGCGTAGCGGCCCATGCGGAAGATGCGATGGAACCAAGAGGTTCCTACGATACTTCTATTCGGTAAACGCTCCACACCACGTGGTCAGGAACAAATTGGAGTGGCATGAGGACATTATAATACAGAGACTGCGTCTATTTGATATAGCGCTGCTTCGTTAGCTTGACACGACATACACTCATAAACTTTTTGTGAAATTCGGTGCCTGAGGGTAAGCATAGCATTCGACGTACGCGTAAGATCATTCACAAATCCACGCTTGCTTAGATCATTCCCTGTATTTGATGCTTGGTTTCGGAAAATGAGGTCGTCGTCCCAGCGTGCTTGTTGGGTCGAGATCGAGGGTGTGTGTGACATGCGTCCATGAATAGCTTGTTCCAGATTTAATAAAGGATTTCCGCGCGCAATTTCCTCTTCGCGAGTGAGTTGCTCCTTAGCATTGGCAGTCTGCTCAAGGCGTGCTTGTTGCTCGCGTCGTTCTTGCTTCACTTTCTCAAGCTCGCGAAGAAGGGCTTCGGTGTCATCCTCATCTTCGTCTTCATCCTCTTCGTCGTCCTCCGCCTCATCCTGCTCGTCCTGCTCTTCCGCATGATTGTCGCCGCGGCTCTCAGCTCGGATTTCTGTTTTGTCTTCCTTTAGATCCTCTTGATGCGGCGCCGAAAGCTCATCATCATCAGCGTCTTCATTCCAAGAAACCAGTTTCACTTTTTTTTCTTCTGGAGTCTCTATTATTTCTTTGTCGGGATTCCGCTCTGCGAATGCGCGTTTCTCACCTGCTACAAGCTGGTCCTTTAATTCTTGGACGCTCCTTTTTTGTGTGTCTCCCGGTTTCCGAAACTTGAGTCGGGTTTGTGTAGGTGCTGCGTGTTTGGATTGTACCTGTGAGATATGTGACAGGTCAGCCTTGGCGCGCGCTGGCTCCCATGTTGGGCGATGCGCCGACGACATGAAGGATCCGTGGCAAATTGTGACCTGGGCGACCACTCTCCACCGAGATACACACACGTGAGAGGGCAGACTAGTACTCGCTACCTCCACCACAACCTTCCGCACGACCTGATCACGTATGGCGGCGGATCGAGGCATAGTATCGCATTTCGTGAGTCAGTTTCATACAGCGTGCAATGATGGTCGAGGGGATTTGATGCATTCTTGTTTTTCACTAGACGAAGAGAGTTTCGTTATGCTACAAATGTCTCTGAAGTCCGAGTCCATCATGCATGTGTGTGAGAAGGTCTCATTATTTCCTCACAACAATTCACAAGCAAAGCGGTTCAAAACCCTCTTACAAGACTATCTTTTGTATGTACAGCAATATCCTTGGCCTGTAAACGTGTATCAATCTACGGGTGCTTATGATGCTTGGGTCAAGGTGTACTCTGCCATGATAGCGTGCTTCACTCTGCCTGATACTGTATGGCTAGTTCGTGCACTTAAATATGTGGCCATGCAGCTTGTTTTGCTAGCCATTCGTATTGATAACGAAGATACCCAGAAAACATTTAGCAAGACGATTGATGCAGCGGGTCGACTCTCAAAGGGCGCCGGTTTGGCTGCGAATGACAGGAGCCCTTCTCCAGGTGCTCAGACCAAACGCGCTGCTGTTCTGAAACTTGCGAATCTGAGCTTCCGAGCATATTTCCAGCTGAAAAATACACGACTATGCGAGACTGTGCTTGGATCAGTTCATAATGCACTGCTTATGAACCGACGGAATGATGAGTCCACTATGTCTGGGGAAGAGCTGTATCCCGTATCAGAACGTGTCACGTATCATTTTTATGTGGGTCAAATTCGATTATTTCAGCATCGCATACAAGCAGCCTCACAGCACCTTCGATGGGCATTTGACAATTGTACTAACGCACATGCTCACAACAAGCGCAAAATCCTCATTTCTTTGATCGCAGCGCACCTTATTCTTGGGCGTTATCCAAAATTACCTTTATTACGCGACTACGACCTAGTTCAACAATATGCAGAACTTACACGGCAGCACCGTTTAGGACATGCTGCACGTGTAATGGCAGAACTAGAGCGGAATCGCGATTGGCTGCGAGCTCGTGGATTGTATATGATTTTAAGGGAAAAACTTGCGTTAGGCTTATGGCGTAACTTATTTCAGCGATGTATGCGCCTCATTCCCGATACGAACGGGACATCGAATGCACCGCCTACATTACCACTTAGGAAACTTGTGCGACCAGCGCGCCTGGCGTGGAATGACAATACACTATCATTGGAGGACTTAGAGTGCATGGCGGCGAATCTTGTGGATCAGGTAAGTGGATTGCAATCAGAAGAAAAGCCTTTTAACGCTGAACCAGGGCCTTATGAAGGCATACATCCTCCATTCAAAAGAAATGATTGTGCTGCAGCGCGGTCCTCATCGAGGTTTTCCGCCCGTGAAAGATGTGTACCACGGCTAGCCATGTTTTCGCTGCAAGGATGCTCCACATTCGATACTCGCACTTTCGTTGTCGTCCTGGTTTGAACATTCAACTTCGTCCTTCTCAAGCTCATTCCCAATAACTGTATCGAATTTGCGAGTAGGGAGACCGCGCTTGAGTGCAGCTGTCCAATCGCGCGTTTCGGTCCATCCTATAAGAATGGAGAACACTTGATTAACTGTCAGTACTTTTCGTGCTTGCATCTTTTGACCATCCAAATAAGAGGGATCAATCGGAAGCCGTGCAACAGACAGTCCAAGAGCTTCAGCCTTTTTAGCGCATAGGTGCTTGTACCTGTTTCGGTCCACGATACCGCCAATCACATAAACTTTACCGGGCTCTAGAGTGTCAATCGTGTTGTCGGTATCGGCGGTTAGGTAGACAACGTCCTTCTGTTCGCATATTGGCGGCTCGCCCCCCATGCCCTGCCAAATTGATTCCAATCCTCCATATTCTTGTAATCTTACGCGCTTCCATCTATGCCACATGCCAACGCTCTTGGTCTCCATGTGCTTACCAACCCGGTTTTCATAGAGCGAAGCTTCCCCTGAGCTTGCGCGAGCAAATGTATTAGCCCCGCCTTGTGGCGGAGAGTACCCCAAAGTCTGCCCAGAAATACGCCCTGCACCAGTGAATACAATCTCCTGAAATGGATGCGAGCTCGTGCGATTGACTCCATACAAATATCCAAGCTGAGATGCGAGAGATGTGGCCTCATCCTCGGTCATCAAGTCGTCAAAGCCAAGATCGACAACGACGCGAGCATTGAATACTACCGGCGCTGGTCGGGGCTTTTGCTGGACAGCAACCAGTTCAGGATTGGTTTTTTTTGCCGCTTGCACCTCCTTCCGCCGTTCCTTTCTGCGAGCACGTTCTCGAGCACGACGTTCATGTTTGGTCGCTTCTTTCTTTTGCTCACGTTTTGTGCGTCGAGCGATTTTCTTCGCGGCTGACTTCGTCATGACTACTGTCTTCCCTGTGACAGGATCCACCACTTCAACGGGCGGTGCCGTATGATGTGCCATGACATTATCTGGGGTCGATTCTGACACTTGCTCGTCTGTCTCTTGATGTGACATCCAACTATGTACAAAACTTTCTATCACTGACTCCAACACATCGTGGGATACATTCTAACATTATGTCAGCAGAATGTAGCGTACAAGAAGGGACGTGCCTAGGGTACGCCTCCACCCTTCGTGCCAGAATGGACCATACGGCGTCTTGGGGCGCACCGTCTGGTGGTACATCATACGGGTTGGGGAATGGTATGACCTATCCTCATACGAATCATCCGGAAACATGTACGTTCCATGTGACTAACAAACAAGCCTCTCTATCGTACGGACAAGTTTTAGCGCCTGAGTCAATCGACCAGCACGCGACACAGCCCACGAATTTGCCTGCAGCACAAGAAAAAGACTACGTTTTCTTTGAGCGCGACACCAGCCAAATGAACAAAGCCACTATTGATGCGGCAAGAAGTGCGAAGATTCGTTTGGAACACTCTTACCGCATGGCGGTGAATCAGGCCGTCGAACGCAGCCAGCGTCGAACAGAGTTGGAAAAGCGATTGTTGAATCCTCCTGACGGCGCATTAGTGTCAGACGAACGTAAGGCGCGGCAGCTTGCTCAGCTTGGACGAAGAGAAACAAGTTATTTGCGCTTACGTCGCACGAGACTCGGGTTGGCCGATTTTCGTACTGTCAAAGTTATTGGCAAGGGTTCATTCGGTGAGGTTCGTGTGGTACAAAAAGTCGATACAGGCAAGATCTATGCGATGAAGACACTACGGAAAAGTGAGATGCTTAAAAAAGATCAGCTTGCACATGTGCGCGCTGAGCGCGATGTGCTTGCCGAATCAAATTCGCCCTGGGTCGTACAGCTGTATTACTCATTCCAAGATACGGCATACCTGTATTTGTTGATGGAGTTTTTGCCAGGTGGCGACCTTATGACCATGCTGATCAAATACGACACATTTTCGGAGGATGTGACCCGCTTTTACATCGCAGAGTGTGTCTTGGCACTTGAAGGAATACATCAGCTTGGATTTATTCATCGAGACATTAAGCCAGATAACATCTTAATTGACCGAAAAGGCCACATCAAGCTGTCTGACTTCGGTTTATCTACTGGATTCCACAAACAGCATGACAATGCATACTACCAAAAGCTGCTTGAGGATCCTCCTCCACAATCATCGTCTCAATCGAATAGAAACTCGGTGGCGGTGAACAGTATCACACTCACGCTCAGTAACAAGGATCAAATTGCCACTTGGAAGGCGAATCGAAGAAAGCTTGCTTATTCCACTGTCGGTACACCAGATTACATCGCTCCTGAGATATTCTTACAGCAGGGTTACGGTCACGAGTGTGATTGGTGGAGCCTTGGTACTATTATGTTTGAGTGCTTGTGCGGATACCCACCATTCTGTTCGGACAATGCGCATGATACGTATCGAAAAATCTTAGCATGGCGCGAGACACTTCAATTTCCTGATGACATTCATCTTAGCCCAGAGGCAGAGGACATGATCCATCGACTTATTACCGCACCTGAGAAGCGCTTGGGACGTAACGGTGCACAAGAGATCAAAGACCACCCATTCTTCGCTGGCGTCGATTGGACAACCATCCGTCAAATCGATGCACCGTTTGTGCCTCATTTGTCCAGCATCACAGATACGAGCTACTTTCCTACGGAAGACTACCAAGATGTGCCAGATGTGCCAGTTGGAGCTGATACTGATGTGGGTGCAAAGGACCTTGCTTTCCTTGGCTACACATTCCGTCGTTATGAAGCGAACGAGAATGCTTTGTGAAAGAAATTTTTTCGAATGAAGAACTTATTTGCTACCGTAGAGATCCTTGAATATATTGATGTTGCTACAATATTTCACAGAACCAATGGGGAGACGACATCCCGCGCGAGCTGACACCGAATGTACATGTGTGTATTATGCCTCTTATGGTAGTCGTTCTCCGCCACGTGATTGGTCGCGGGGCTGCAAGAGAGTAGAGCCACAAATTCAGGGGCCCCCAGCGCATCTGGGCATGCATGGATTGCAGGATTTGGGAAGTGAAATCCCAAGCGCTCTCATCGTCCCCTACCATTCATGTTGGCGCTACGCACCGCAACAAAAGGCTGCGGCGTATGGGGTCGATGCCTGGTCCAGGTATCACCTGCTCGTCGTTTGTTGACCACCGCGTCATCGAGTAAACGCGACCCCTTTTTCATGGAGACTCCTCGTGCGAGGGATAGCGTGTTCACAGCTCAGGACACTTTCTTGCGTCGGCATGTGGGCCCGCGCCCTGAACAGATTGAGCACATCCTCAAAACACTTGGCTACTCTTCTGTAGATGAATTCGTGTCTAAAACGGTACCGGAGGAAGTGCTTCTTTCAGAATCCAGTTTTGACGAAAGCGCCATGCCTGCTCTATCAGAATCTGAATTAGCAAGGCGCGGTCGAGAACTTGCGAGTCAAAACCAGGTATTTCGATCGTACATTGGCATGGGGTATTCAAACACTGAGGTTCCTCCTGTTATTATGCGCAACGTTCTTGAAAATCCTGCGTGGTACACAAGCTACACGCCATACCAGGCCGAGATTTCCCAAGGCCGTTTAGAATCCTTGCTCAACTATCAAACACTCGTGAAGTCGCTCACAGGTCTCGATATTTCCAATGCTTCTCTGCTAGATGAGGGTACTGCTGCCGGCGAAGCGATGATTCTAGCACTAAACTGTGTTAAGGACAAGAAGCGCAATGTTTTCCTCGTAGATGAGAATGTGCTGCCACAGACACTGGCTGTGCTACAAGGACGAGCTATGGGCTTTGGTATTGAGGTTATAACATCAAAATTGCACGACAATGGCAAGGCTACACTTCCGCTTGAGCATAAGGAGCGGATTATGGGTGTGCTCGTACAATACCCAGATGTTAATGGCACGCTCGTTGACTGGGCACCGCTTGCAAAGGAAGTGAAAGAACTGGGCGGCCTATTGATTGCTGCCACTGACCTCTTGGCATTGACGATGATTAAGTCGCCTGGTGAGTGGGGCGCGGATGTTGCCGTTGGTAATGCTGGTCGTTTTGGCGTCCCTCCCGGCTATGGCGGGCCCCAAGCGGGCTTCTTTGCCGCATCGGATGCGATCAAGCGTCGTATGCCTGGTCGTTTGATCGGCGTAAGCCGCGATGCCGATGGTCGTCCTGCGTATCGCTTGTCTCTCCAAACACGAGAACAACATATCCGTCGTGAGAAAGCCACATCGAACATTTGCACAGCTCAAGCTCTCTTGGCGAATATGTCGGCCATGTATGCCGTGTATCATGGACCTCGAGGTTTGCGTCGGATTGCAGCCAAGGTCCATGCGTTGACCATCGTTCTCAAAAAGCAGCTTGAGCAACTTGGTGCAAAGGTTGTGAATCGGGACGGCGCTTTCTTCGATACTCTTACAATCGAAGCGCCAGCATCGAAGGTCCACAAGGAAGCTACAGCAAAGCGCATCAACCTACGCCGAATCTCTGATGATCATGTCGGTGTAACACTGGACGAGACAGTAAGCGTGGAAGATATGACTGATGTGATTAACTCCTTTGCTCGTGCAATGTCGAAACCAGAGATTGCCGCTCAAGATCTAGTCGCGTCCACCATGGAGCAGGGTCTTTCAGCGGAGTCGCTCGATTCACTCTCTTTTGATACAAACTTTGCGCGCACATCGCCGTATCTAACACAGCCTGTCTTTAATTCGCACCATTCGGAAACTGCATTGTTGCGATACATACACTCGTTACAGAACAAAGACCTATCGCTTGTCCATGCTATGATTCCTCTCGGCTCGTGTACGATGAAGCTGAATAGCACGTCGAGCATGAATATGTTGTCGTTCCCCGAGTATCACGCAATCCATCCATTTGTGCCTCTAGACCAGGTTCAGGGATACCAAACATTGATCAAAGAACTCGAGGATGATCTTGCTAAGCTAACGGGCTTTGCAGCGGTATCGCTGCAGCCGAACTCTGGTGCACAGGGTGAATTCGCCGGTCTCTCCGTGATTCGTGCCTACTTTGATGCTCAGGGTCAGCAGCACCGACATGTATGCTTGATTCCGACTAGTGCACATGGGACAAACCCCGCTTCAGCTGTCATGGCAGGTATGAAAGTTGTATCGGTCAAGACGTTGCCCGATGGAACGATCGACTTGGATGATCTGCGTGAAAAGGCTGAGAAGCACAAGGATGTTTTGGCTGCAAGTATGATCACAGAGCCTGGTACCACTGGTATTTATTTCCCGAAAATCAAAGAAGCCATCAGTATTGTTCACGAGTTTGGTGGTCAGGTGTATCTTGATGGTGCAAACCTACAGGCACAGGTTGGTGTCACTAATCCAGTTGTGATGGGCGCAGATGTCACCCATCTCAATTTGCACAAGACCTTTAGTATTCCGCACGGTGGTGGTGGTCCTGGAGTGGGACCCATTGGTGTCAAAGCTCATCTTGCGCCCTACTTACCAGGTCATCCTGTCGTCAAGACAGGTGGCGAGAATGCCATTGAGCCTGTTTCTGCTGCACCATGGGGTTCAGCATCGATCTTGACGATTGCGTGGGCTTATATACGTATGCTAGGTTGGCATGGCATCCGGACTTCTACCATCATGGCACTCCTAAATGCTAACTATGTCAAGGAGCGGATCCAGCACAAATACAAAGTCAAGTATGTCGGAAAGCACGGCAATGTCGCCCATGAATTGCTCGTGGATGTTGCAGAATTCCAACAGTGCGGTGTACAGGTAATGGATGTTGCTAAACGTCTTATTGATTATGGTTTCCACCCCCCTACCTGTTCGTGGCCTATTTCCACTGGTCTTTTGATCGAGATCACAGAAAGTGAACCATTTGAGGAGATCGAGCGTCTTGTTGACGCCCTCCTGCATATCGCTGATGAGGTGCAAGAAATCAGCGAGGGCAAGCAGCCCAAGGATATCAACCTACTCAAGATGGCGCCACACACCATTGAGTCGCTCACAGCGGAGAACTGGGATCGTCCGTACTCTCGTGAACGTGCTGTTTTCCCTGTACCAGCTCTTCGGAAGAACAAGTTCTGGCCTCCTGTATCCCGTATTGATGATGCATACGGCGATCGAAACCTTGTGTGTGAGTGTGGCACAGTTGAGTCCTACTCGTCATAATCTAGCTATTGTCGTCTACCGATGATTCGATTGCGTCATTGAACGAGCTGAAACGATGTAAGAAGAAGAAAAAAAAAAAAAAAAAAAAAAAAAAAAAAAAAGCGTCCGCGAAGTTCAACCACGCGGGCATATAGAGAGCGGTCATGAAAGTGCAAGGCCAAAGCAAGTAGATCTTCAACGATGTAATAATGCCATTCTTTCTAGACATGCACAAGGTGACCTTCTTTCTTACGCGCCGTGGTCATGGCTGCAATGACGGCAGAACCAGCACCTGAACCGTCTTCGGCTTGACGCGTCTTGATTGACTTGGCCTTAGGTCCAAGAATGCCTTCAAGTGCTTCATGCAGACGATCAGAGAAGTGAGGGTACTTGGAGAACAAACTGCCATCAATACCAACCGTGCAACCTTTCTCGAGCAAGTTTTTCTTCGACACAATAGCGGCAATACCGCAAGCACTCAAGCGCGCAGAGCGTGTGCCGATGAGCTGCGCAAGGCGTCGGAAAAATTGACGCTCATCCAGTTCTGTTTCAAGACCGAAAAAGTACTTAAACAAACCCATGACCGTGAGCAACTCATCCGTAGGGTCAGTTTCGAGAAGTGAAAGGAAAGCTGTATCAAATGAAAATGGCTTCTCAATCTTATATGTTTCCTGCCCAAGGAAAAGCACTCCTTCATATATAAGCTCGCAAACGATCAAGCGGAAAATCTCTCCGAGATACAGACCGGCGATCATCTTCTCGAAGGCTTGCTGGTGAGGCTTGTTGGAAGTGAGGTCAATTTCCTCGTCGTATTTTGTGCGCACAGACGCCAAGTACTTGTGGTCGAAGGAGTCAAATGCGCCATACTCGCAGTTGATAGCCATTTTTTCATTGGGAGGTAGGTTTAAGTGTGCAAGCTTCGGGATTTCTGAAACATCTTCCATGTAAGCGGCATTACAACCAGTGCCAAAAATGCACGCAACTTGAGTATCAGGTTCCACGTAGTTCGAAGCAATCAAAGTCCCTGTCGTGTCATTGATGATAGAGCTAAGCTTTACGGGGACGCGAGCTCTTTTCAGACTTTGCCGCAGTAGATCGGCGCAGTCATGCCCTTCTGTGTTAGGGTTGCCAAAGCCCTTAGTCCAATGCGTGAGGACACCATGGTCGATTTTATTTTGCACGGTTGGGTAGCTGAATGTAAAGCCCAATGAAAGATCCTCGCTAATATTATCACACGATCCATATTGTTGCTCAATGAAGTCACGAATACACTCGGCAAAGTAATCGAATAGTATCTGGCCATCCACATGTTTGTAAGTCTCTTCGATACGGAACTTGGACTGCGTGAGCTCAAAAGTCCGGTCTCCCTTTAGTCTGACCAAACAGGTTCGAATATTTGTTCCTCCCATATCCAAGGAGAGAAAGTCACCCGTCTCTTTACCTGTGGGCCAATTGAACACGAAGGTCGGGAACATAGGGACAACTTGATCCTCTTGCTCCAAGCCACGAGACAAAACTTTGACAAAATTTCGGGTGATTTCTTGGAGCGTCTCATCTGAGACAGAGAGAAGTTTCTCAAAGTGCTTTTCCTTCTCATGTAATACGTTCTCCTTTGCACCCGGTGTCTCGAAGCACATGCTGTCACGACTGAACATCGTGACCTATGCAAGTGTTAGCACAACTTATCCAAGACTTCACTTACATTTTTTTCATTTGTATGCTCAGTAACAGTCATGGTTAGTCTAAAGCCGTTAAGCGCGTAGGGGAAGGCGGCAATACCCTTTGGTTGGAAATAAGGAAGCGTCGGGAGCCAGATTGGCTTCAACTTGGCCCCAACGCCTAAAGTTGCGTGCTTAAAACCTTATGTTGTCCGTGCGTAAGCCGCGTACATGACTGACTAATAATAGCCAACTTCTCCACAACAATCAGCATTTCAGTGCCAAAATAAAATTAATGCGATACCGCTAACTGACTATAAGCGACGCTCAACATTACGACGACCATTCACGAAGTCAGGCGTCTCGAGCGTGACTTCTGGGCTGCCAAAGAGTGCACGATCAACAGCTTCAACTCCAAGCATGAATGAGTGATCTTGGTTGCCGACCTCATACTTCCACGACCCGAAACGACCGCGGCTCAAAATGCCATACTTGTTGAGCAAAGGAGGCAGGATCTCTTGCAGGGCTGCATCACGATCCAGACTAGGGGTAGGGTAGCCTGGCGTGAACTTACGGTGGTAAGTGCTAACAATTTCGCTTTCTGGTAAAAGAAGTTGAGTGTTCACACAACCACGTATTGTGTCTTCAAGGACCTTCTCATTATCAACTGGCTTCAGATGCGACTCAGATACCTCCATCATAAGGGACCAGTACGGACCATCCTGAGGCTCCGAAGATGGAGCACCTTTGGAAGGATCAGCAAACTGTAGCGTCGGAAGCTTAGCACCCTTCTGAGGACAGTTGTTAGGACTGTAGTTCGAGAAGATTGTCGCGCGGTAAAAGGGGCAATCATCTTCAGGGAAGTAAAGCCAACACTTATCTCCGATACGGTTAGGAAGCTCGCCACGGATACCAATACCGATTACGTGAGTTGAAGAGTAGACAAGCTTATCGCTAACAGCTTTTTGGAGTTGCTGCTTCAGGCCGCTGTCAATGCCCTCCATAGTGTTGACCAAGAAGTCCAAGCCCATGGTTGAGACGAGATGGTTGTACTTGATCAGAGAACCATCTGAAAGGTATGCTGTGTGTGCCTCAGCATTTACCTTAACCACCTTTTTCTTAAACTGCAAGTTCTCCTGGGGCAGGGTCTTGGCCACAGCTTTCCAAATACCACCGGTGCCGCCGCGAGCAGGGAATTTGAACGTTGCATTCGGACCCCAGTTTCCAGCCACTTTTTTGTTAAGAGTGTTGGATACAACCATCTTGAGATTGGGTGCAGCCACACGCTCACCAAGCCATTTGCATTGCATCATTGTCGTGGGGACTGCCCAGACCTTGAAGTTGTAAGGGCGCATGAACAAGTCTGCGATGCCTTCACCCATCATTCGGACAATCCATTCATCAAATGTCTTAGGCGGCTCCTTGGCACGGACACGAAGCTCAGCGGCATCAATCATGCCATCAATGGCCTTGACTTGGTCTTCTGTGGGGAGCATAGAGATGTTGTTCTGGTACGGGTCTGCACCGCATTAGCATTTTCTGTGGTACTGATGAACAAAAACTTACAGGGCACCCAGACATTTCGACTACGCACGTATGAGATACGCTGGTGTTCGTACCAGTCGTCCTGGTTGGGAAGAGCCTGGGCCAGCACATCGTCGAAGTAGGCGTAGTGCGAAAAGATGACGTGTCCACCCACATCGAAAAGGAAGCCTTCTTTGGTCACATCAGTCGATGCCAAACCACCAGCCTCTTCATTGGCGTCGATAAGAGTCCATGAGCCGAGGTTCTGTGGTGAGATGCACACGGACCACGTACAAGTTGGTTCAGGCGTTTGGCAGCTCCAAGGCCTGTAGGGCCTGTATTTTTGTTAGCTCTATTCGATTCGATACAAGAAGAGCGTTTTCACTTGTATTGATAATGCACTAACATACCTGCACCAATAACTAGAGTATCGACTTGTTGGGTCGACATGATACTAGGGAAAATATGGTGGGACACCCGCCGTGCGTACTCAATTCAATGCACATTACTGCAAGATGCACATGGGGATGTATGCACGTGGGTCCTCTTTTGGTTCGGGGCAGCAGGCTGTATGTCATGCGACCGGGTTGAGGCCGAGATGCGCAGCCAAAATTTGTCAGAGCAACAGACGGGTTCCTGCCACACACAAAACTGGAGCCGCTATCCACCCATCTCGCTGGAACTATAAAGATCACGTGAACACGTGACACAGACCGCAAGCCAGAGGACGACCACGAGTATGCCGCACCGCTTCCTAACGCCTCGTCTTGCAACGATCCGTCAAGAGTACGTGTCTATTTCGCAAAGAATCACTACTAACATTTGTTGAAGATGGTGAACATCCCAAAGACCCGCAGGACGTACTGCAAGGGTAAGACTTGCCGGAAGCACACGTACGTGTTTGAAAGTGGTATATGAAGACTAGTCCTACTGACACTCTCACAAGCCCCCACAAGGTGACTCAGTACAAGGCCGGTAAGGCGTCTGAGTTTGCTCAGGGTAAGCGTCGTTACGTTCGCAAGCAGAAGGGTTACGGTGGTCAAACCAAGCCTGTCTTCCAAAAGAAGGCCAAGACGACAAAGAAAGTTGTGTTGCGTCTCGAGTGTACGGTGTGCAAGTATCGCTCTCACCTCGCGTTGAAGCGCTGCAAGCACTTCGAACTTGGTGGTGAGAAGAAGACGAAGGGTGCTGCTTTGGTGTTCTAAATGTATGCCCCTCACTTGTGTGTATACATGAGCGCCATACATGCTGGCAAAATGTGTGTGTGTGCGTGTTTGGGACGGATGGCTACACATTGATACTATAGTTTGTTTGCTTCTTTCTTTGCCAGCAATCAAAAAAGATATCATGCACTGACATGTACTTACATACTAAAACGTGTGATGCGATGTGTTAACAATGCTGTTTTTTCTTGTGCGTGCGATGGGGTATAGGTAAGGTCTATTTTGGAACAAAGCCTAGTAAGGTCTTGGGGGGGCATTGCCACGAGGTACGCTTGGGTTGTACCACCCATAATCCTTCTGGCGTCCGTACCCTGTTCCAGACGGTGGGGCAGCAGGAAGCCGAGGCAGTGGTGGATAGGCGCCACTGCCAGAAGACGATAGATGAGCTGTTGGCGGTGGTGGTCTCGTAGTGACAGGTACTCCTGGCATCATAGGTGCATGTGGCAAACCAGGCGCCATCAGCATCGGAGGACGTGGCATGATCGAAGGACGCACACCAGTGTTAGGGGCAACGTTGGGATTCATTTTCCACTCGCGCTTGTTTCGGTCGATCTCCTTCGACGGTAAATATTTCGGAAGAGAAGCTGGATCTGCTGGATATGGTTTTGTCCAAAACCATTCATGCTCAAGTGCTTCTGCCGCTGTGAGACGCTTGCTTGGATCGAGCACAAGAAGTCGATCAATCAGATCAGCACATTCGCGTCCACAGTCGATAACGGTGGTAAAGTGCTGTCTTATGACACGTGGGTACCGCCCGAAATCATGTCGACCTAGGACATTCGGGTTATTGTCTGGTCGTCCTGAAGGTGTGGCATTTTTCACGCCAGGCAATTTCGACCATCCAGGGAAGTTGTCATCATTCGGTGAGCCACACAAAGCGGAAATGAGCTCCAGCTGATTGATTTCGGATGTGCCTTTGAAAATTGGTTTGCGCGTTATCATTTCAGCCAGTATACATCCCACCCCCCACATGTCGATCGGCGGCCCGTAATTTCGCTGGCCCACCAAAAGCTCAGGAGGGCGGTACCAGCGTGTGACAACCATTTCAGTATAGTTGTGTGATCCAACCCAGCCACGCGAACGCCACGCTTCATCAGGATCATGGAACGGACGCGCGAGACCGAAATCGGCAATTTGAAGCTGGCCTTGATTGTCGATGAGAAGGTTAGCGGCTTTCATGTCTCGGTGCATAATGCGGTTCTTGTGCAAGTATAGCATACCCTCTAGAAGTTCCCGCATATAAAGCTTGATTTGGTTCATCGGCAGTTGCACACTTGGATTGTCGAGCAGGCCATTCAAGTCATGATCCATATAGGGTTCAACCATGTACACTTCGCCCATTTTTCGTCGTTCCGTAGGTGGCCTATACGCCATATCAATGACTGGTACAATATGTGGGTGCTTCAGGGCCTTGAGCAGCTTGATCTCCCGCAGCGCAGTAATTGGCAAACCATCTTTGGCGTCGTATATCGTGACTTTCTTTAATGCAACACTGCGCCCTGTTGAAATTTGCTTTCCCTGTTTTACCTCGCCGAAGGTGCCCTGACCAAGTTTCACCGACACTTCGTAGGCTTGAACGTTACTACAACCGACGAATGTCCGTTCGCGAAGCGGTGCCGGTTTAGGCCGCGCACGCCGAGCCAGTGTACCTGGTCGCGGCCCACTGCGTACTTTGACAGGAGTCTGGAGCTGAGGACGTGGCAATGGTGACTCGCGTCTTGGTGGCACCATCCGCAGGACGGAAGCCGTATCATCACGTCGAGTCTCGCGTCGAAAGCTGTCCCGACGTTTTTCCTGACGCGACCATGCACCTGATTCATCACGAAGACGTGAACGCTCTTTTCGACGGTCCCAATCGTCGCGAGACGTGTCTCTAGCATCATCCAGGTAGTAAGGGGCGGGACGTGGACGTTCATACGAGTACTCGCGCCTAGGGTGGGCACGTTCTTCCATTTGGTCCCATGTCCGGATGCCCCTCTCGTCTCTTGATTTATCTACCCAGTCCTCGGGCCGCCTGCGCGAACCTTCTCTAGCTCGCGCAGACGCGGGAGCTCCAGCTCGAGTGGGCGAGCGGCGATCGTCATTCGTGCTGCCGTTGGCGCCGTTCAAAGATGGTCTATAACTTGTACCACGATAAGGTGGTGATATTGATTTTCTGCGTTCCTCATAAACGCGTGGCGAAGATTCCGCTCCTCGGGACTGCCAAGCGTCTCGGCCAGAGTACGATGGCTCCTCCCGGGGCATGGTCGTCGAGCGTAAAGAGGGACGAAATTCACAATCACGTGTTGATGTGGCACTCCACCTGTGTACCTGGAGATGACGCTGAAAAATAGGGTGCGGGTGCTTACACTGCGTTGTGTCTTTGGAAGGTGTCGCCGCGCTTGTTGGCTGACAGCTGTCGTAAGAGCTGATTCGTGTGTGCCGTGGTAGTAAAGGAAAAGTAGTGCAAACTACGACTGAAGTGCGCGGGTGCGTGTGCAACGTTGAGCAACGGCGGTATTGGGTGTGATGTCGGATGACAAGTTCCGTGATGCGTTTCGACCGCGAGATGCAGATGGAGGACGAAAAACCAACAAAGCACCAGTGCAAGAAGTGAATCCAAATGTACCTTTATATATGGCTCAAACGCCGTGGTACTTAAATGTGGGTGGCAATGCATCGTTGGAACATCAACGAAAACCTGCCCAAACCAAAGCGGAAGCGGGTCTTGACGATTGGTACAAACGCGGAAGAACGGCTACGACAGCTACGCGTTTTCGCAAGGGCGCATGTGAAAACTGTGGTGCCATGACGCACAAAACCCGGGAGTGCATGGAGCGACCCCGCAAACGGGGTGCCAAGTGGACTGGGAAGGATATTCAACCGGATGAAGTGCTAGAGAGCCTGGAGCACTTGGAGTATAACTACGATGCTAAGCGGGACCGATGGAATGGATACGATCCAACAAGTCACAGAGCTGTCGTAGAACGATATGAAACAGTGGAGGAAGAACGTCGCCGGCTGCGGGAGAAGGTGCTTGATGAACAAGCGTCTACAGAAGTACATGCCGCAAAGCTAGAGGCGAAAAAAGAGAAAAAGAGACGCGCACGAGAGGACGATGATTTTGACAGCAGCAGTGATGATGATGACGATGACGATAATGAAAAGTACGCGGAGAAGGCCAGCATGGTCGGGCAGAAAATCGATTCAGACAAGCGAATTACTGTGCGCAACCTCCGTATCCGCGAAGATCGCGCGAAGTACCTGTACGATTTGAATACAGAGTCTGCAGCACATTATGATCCCAAAACTCGATCTATGCGAAGTGCGCCTAATCCTGATGCATCTGAAGATGATGCCTTTGTGAGACCCCACACTGGACCAGCGGATCTCACCAAGATGCAAATGTTTGCTTGGCAGGCCGAGCAACGAGGCGATACAATGCTGCACATGCAAGCAAACCCAACAGATCATGAACTCCAGTTCAGGCAGGCACAGCAACGGAAAGAACAGGAAACGAAAGAGGTCAAGAGCAGCATTTTAGCGCGCTATGGCGGAGTAGAGCACCTTGACACTATGCCACCTGAGCTACGTACCGGCCAGACGGAAGCATATGTGGAATATAGCCGCACAGGCGAGATCGTCCGTGGGCAGGAACGTGCAAAGCCTCGCTCTCGGTATGAGGAGGACGTCTTTGAAAACAATCACACTAGTGTGTGGGGCTCATGGTATGATATGAACCAGGGTGTGTGGGGGTACCGTTGCTGCCACAATACTTTGCCGCGATCTTACTGTACGGGCGAAGCAGGTAAGGCGGCCAATGCCGCCGCATCAGCCTAGAGCGATAAACGCTTGTGTGACTCTGCAGCAACCTGTTCGAGAAGAGCCGTATGTTTCTTCGTAATCTCTTCCAGCTGAAGAATTCGTTAGCTTGCTGTTTCTTGCACTGTGACAAACCTTTTTTGACTCTTTCTGTGCCTCGTTCTTACTCAGGATCTTGTTGTCGCTGTCGTGCTTCATGTGTTTTTGCGCAGATTGGCGTACATTCCGCAGCATCATTTTTGCATGGTCACATTCCTTTATGCATTTCTGCAGCAGTATCTTGCGCGTTTCGCCAGTTGGTCTGTATGTTAGGTAGGAAGTAAATGTGTTTAACGAACTTTGGAACATGTACAATCATGACACCCTCTTCATCGTGCATAATCTGTGGTGCAAGATCTTTCCCGACTGCATATATGGCCTTTTCAATGTGCTTCAAGGTCTGAAAAGTGAGAATCACACTTACGCACCTCAGGCTCATACGCTGTGATTACCAACACATTGTCGCGCACACCAACAGTGGCAAAGTTATGTAACGGTATAGGCTTGATGCCCTTTCCAGTAGACACGCGCACATCGTCCAAAAGTGCTAATGTCAGTGGGCACCCGTTAGATTGCACGTACCTGCATCAACCCGGCCAAGGGATCCAACAAGCGTGCGTACATGCTCACTGCAGCGTGCGACGACGCTTTCCATTTCCGAAGAAGTACCATTTAAGTCAAGCTGAGGAGTTGCATCCATTGGTTCTGCCATCTTCTCGTTCACTGCAACCTTGTTCTTTTTCTTTTGAGGCATGTGCGTGGCGCTAAAAGTACGCGAGGTCAAGATGATTGGCGAGAAAGGAGCTGCCTTGGTTGCGAAGGCAGGGATGTTCGGCAAGAATCTTGGTGCATATCGTGGAACATTCACGATATATTGCATCCTTCTAGTCACCATAGTGAGTGTCATGACGTGGGCAAGCCAAGTCCCGTTCGCTTCGAGAGATAAGAAGTATTCTAACTTTCTGTTGCTTTTCGATACGTGACTCAATTTATGTGCCGCACCTAAGTATTCGGCTATCCTCACTGGTAACTGACACATGACCCAATAATGGAAATCCCCACATGCTGCCGACGGTATCAACAAGTGCACTACGCACTAATCTAAGCACATAAAGTTGGAATACTAGCAGAAATTACACGCAGCCCCATGGGCAAGGGTATATCAGGATGCAGAAAGGCCACAACAGTTTCCACCATCCGCATTAATCATAGTCCTCATCCTCTTCGAGAACACGCTTGACTCCATGTGATTCGTTCTCGTCCCCGTCAGCCATGGGCGTGTCTCCAGCCCCACTTGGAACGCCATCCTGGCGAGATTCTTTCGGACCTGTTGATGGTCGAACAAAGGACTGTCCAAACTGCGCATCGGGGGGGGGATCCGGTACAATAGAAAAGTTGACATTTGTGAGACAGTGTTCCGGCGCGGGAAGCCGAATGCCGTAGCGATTAGAGACAGGGGGAAGCGGCACACTGTTCAGAGACGAAGCCAACGACAGCAGCATCTTCCGTATAAGAAAAAAAAACTCTAGCCATCTCGATACGTACCTCCTTGGGCGGTGGTTGCGTGAAACTATAGTTGACACGACTCTGGATGGCAAGTTGGACATCGTCAAACGACACAGTACTACCACTTTGGCGCGAGGATGCATGATCTGCATAAACCAAAGCATCTTGAAGAACTTGCGTGGTATAACCTGGGTGTCAGCGATGGGTCATGTATCACTTACGGTGAGCAAACTCGAGTAGCTGCACCAATACTGCCGGCTCTGCATCCTCGACACCCATACTGGCTAGGATGAGCGAAACAAGACGAGCATCACGAGGTACAGGCGCTAACGATGAAGAATCATCCTCCTTAGATAGAATGTCAGTTTTAGTCGCTGACATCCCTGCACTACAAGGGGGACCGACTGAAGAGATTCAAGACTAATGAATATCGGAAATGGTCGAGCTTGGCGACCCCCACACACGCGCTTAATTCCGCGAACAACTTAGTTCCCCTACACCTACAGTCCCTAATGAATCAAGTAGTTGTCGGCCACCAGCACTGCCTCATGCGAAAAGTGCCGAGGTGTTCCGGTTGGTGCATCGAGCACATTCAGTACTTCCAACGGGAGTAGCGCACTGTGAGCAGAAAAATCGACAGAAACAGGGAAAAAGACGTCCACAGAATCTGCGCCGCTTGAGACAGAGAATTCGAGACTTGCGGACGCGTTGGCATTCGAAATGGCGGCGGTGCGCCAAACGACCATATTGTTAGACGAATCGATTTCACAAGAACCAACTTCTGGCTCAGAAATATCAGGCTGTGTACCAGAAGGTACTGGAACAGCAATCACCACATCCGTCAGCTCGAGAGACGAATTTTCCAGCTGGTATTCAATATTGACATCACATGCGCCATCACCCGAGGGACTGACCCATACAGCGATCGACAATGGGAGAGCAGATTCATCTTTCGTGACACACCTCCAGCGAAGCACCCCAACTTGCTGGTTCAATGGAAACTCACGCTTCGGATCACGAAGAGCAATCTTCCGTTCTGCCGACCAAGGCTGCTTGTCAACGTGAGGGTGAGTGCGGTATTGTACTTCGGTTCCGCCAAATTGCTCACTGGCATTCATGAGGATGCTAAGACGTGTAGCAGATGGATCTGTGATTTTCAACAATAGATCGCCCTTGATTTCAAGAGATTCAAGCCCACCATCGCGGTTCCCTGTGACAGATACACGTTCTTTCACCGTCAGGTGCACGTTTTCTACCGCATGTTTTTCAGCCGGCATCGCATCCAAAGGCTGAGCTGGTGCAGGCTCATTCGATGAATCCGGGATAGAAGATGCCATAGTGACCAGCTGAGGTTGATCGTGCTGGGCGGAAGCAACAGATACACTCTGATCAGCTGATTCAGACTTCATCTGGACGCCTGGCTCGCAAGGTTCTTCCGCTGGTTGTGTCTCTTCGTGTGGGTACAGGTTGTTGGGCTGCGATGTCTCCGTGGGTTGATGAATGTCTTCATATTGGTGTGCATCTTCAGGCTGAAATTCTTCTTCTGAACCCAACGTTTCCTTTGGCTGATGAAGTTCTTCAAAACCGAACGTGTCTTCCGCACTGTGGCCCTGTTCAAGGTTTAAATCATGTCCAGCTTGGTGCGCTTCTTCAGGGTTATAGTCCTCTTGTTTATAGGCCTCTTCTGCGTAGTAATGCTGCTCTGGAGGATAATCTTGTTCAGGCTGAGGCGCTTCTACAGGCGGAAATGCGTACTGAGAATTGGAATTTTCTTGCAGCTGGTAAGGGTCTTCTTGGAGGTACGCATCTTCTACTCGAGCAGGTTGCTCAGATAGTGGATCCTCGAAGCCTTGCACACCCTCTGGATCAAATGTTTGCTCAGTACCATGTTCTGTGACGCCATACTCGTCCTCACGATTATTCACGCTTGGCTCTTGATGAAAGTCACTAAAAGTGCGGTGTTCGTGGCTGTCTTGCTCTTTGAATTCAGTATTGGATGTGCCGAGTTGTTCGGGGTCATGGGTCGCCATTTCCCACGTTGGATGTGTTACGACTGACTTGCTCTCTTGGTCGGGAGTATCTTGTGCAACTAACGTTTCTTGCATCGCAGATTCTTCGGTGACAGGTTGGTCCATTTGATTAGGAAGCTTCACTGTTGATTCATGCGGGACATCCTCGACAGAGTCAATCAAAGCGGCTTCGGTAACTCCAGGTTCTTGCTTTTGAACAGGTGATTCTGCTTTTTTTTCAGTGGCTGGAGCTGAAAAAAGTGTCTGTGATCCACCCATAGGTCGACCATTTCCTGATTGTGGGATAGACACTTGAGCAGGGGCGGGAGCAGGCTTGTTGGTAGGTCTAGAAGGGGGCTTTGAGACATGTGCAGGCCGAGCTGCAGCACGAGCCTTCGAAGCGGGTCCTTGAGCTGGTGCGACAGCAGGCTTGGGCGTAACAGATGCAGAGCCTGGTGCGCTTTTTTGCACCGAGCCCAGTATCGCGGACCCTTTCGGTTTTTTCCCGAGCTGCATGCCTTTCCCTTTTAGAGGCGTTGTTGGCGCAGTTGTTTGTGCCATAGAATCCTGCATGCCATAAACAGGGGCTGTTGGTGTCGCGTCATACGTGCGAGAAACCGAACCAACATCGCTACCAAAACCTGCATTAGAACGTCTCGAAGCATCACGGCGCTGCATTTCGAGCTGACGAGCACGGCGTTTCAGTTCTTCTTTAGCTTCGAGTTCCTTGTTTCGCTCGATAATTTCATGGATCCGTTCTTCATGACTGTCCATTTCAAGCATAGTGCGGACCTGCGAAAGAGTTACGTTCTCTCGATAGCCCATGGAGACGATCTCATCAAAAGCTTCAAGAATTTCAAAGCACGAGAGAAGAATCTCTTGCTCATCAAGCGAATGACATCTATCACTGACGGCGCGCGCAAAGAGATGCAAAGAGTCAATGTCCTGGAGAATGTTAGAGTTCTTGGTCGTGATGAGTATCATGTATAGATCCTCCAAAGGTTGGTAAACGAATCGCACAGCATCTGTTTCCACGAACGTATGCTGCGACCCAGAAGTGATGAGTTTCGGGAAAGAGGCGAGTAACGCCTCGATACGAGAACCAGTCATCTCTCGGAATTGACGAGAAATGACCGCTACGCCAGTTAGTCGTCGAGTCGCAGGTCGGATGCTTTCAACATACGTTTTCCACCACGCGTAGTAATTGAAGCCGCTAATAGCACCTTTTAGAGTCAAAATCACCGCTTGCATCATGTTTTCACATACCATTCTCCTTGTCTGGTGCTTGAAGCGCACACGCCGGTCAGTGAGTTCAGGATGGATACCGTGTGTCGACGTTGTGCGTCACCCGCGCCTCACGTGACGTCTGTGCCACGCAGATGGGGCAGCCCCAGGTCGTTGGATGATCGAAAGGCTTGATGGTCGGTGCTCATGGGACTCTACAGCGACGCTAATTGCATTGTCTTTAGTGCGTGGCACAAGAGAACGGGGAACCAATCGTGTATTATAACGTTACTTCATGTACGCCATCTCGAGTAATGACGCGTACGTTAAAATTGTTAACATCTATGACAAATCTCTTGCGCATTTCCTCAATGCATTGCTTCAGCAGTTTTAGACCTTCATCCAACGACATATCAGGCCTGTGATAGCGATCCATCGTAGATAGCGTCAGATATGAAGCATAGCCATGAGCCGCGAATGGCACTTGGACGAGTGTTCCAAGATAGTCTACCCAATAAAGAGCAGGCTCGGACGTAGGTTCATCATAGCCGCCCAAAAGCAGGTTCACTTGATAAGGATGGCGCGAGCGGATTGCTTCAGCAAGCTGAGATCGAATCCAAGATGCAGCTGCTTTTGGTCGAAGATCGATGTTATTACTGAGCATTAGCCTTGTAGAGCAAAAAAGTTACATACCGAATGGAGTATAAACGCATGTTCCGTTCGATATATTCCGCAAATTGAATGGTATCTCCTAGATATTAGTTAGTCATGTTTGTTTTCAGAAAACCCAAGTATTATCACGCAGCAGAGATTGCGCAAGCACCATTTCTTTTAAGTTACTTACCAGACTCACCAGCGTATGCCATGACTAGACGTTTCGACAAAACTTTCTGTTTGTCATCATCTGACTTCATTTTTATAATCGACCGAGCTGCATTTCCGTCTGATGCGATGATGGTGTAGCCTTTGCCCGTGATTCCGAACAAACACTCCATCGTCACGAACCAAAGCAGACGAATAGATGTGTAGCCAGGCTCAAGCGATCTATGATGACGACGCTGCCTTAATCACGTGATGAAGAACGATGCGCGTGTCAACCCACGCGCGATGGACGTGCATTCATAGATTTTTGGTGATCGCAGTTGCATGGAGAGACAGGGCTACCGACAAGCGCATGATGAACGAGGACGCAGGCTCGGATGTGGAAGCAGCACGAAGGCATCTTATACTGACGGAGGTATTTGGAATACATCCACGCGCTATTGTTGATGCTTTGGTAGTTTCAGCCAATGAACACTTATATATTCAGGGCCAAAAACTTGAAGAGACTGTTTGTGGTCTTTTGGGTGACACCGAACAGGCAGAAAAATTGGCCGAAGAGAGCGTGCATTCCGTCATGACGCTTCTTGAACATGCTATTGATCACACCATGGACACTTTCGAGCTGTATTGTCTACGCTCAATTTTTGTCGTCACGCCAGAACAATCACAATACATGACAATGGCGCACCATCGAGGGCTGGATCTACGTCCTTTGTGTTCTTCTCAACGTGACCCCACTCCCGAAGAAGAGCACGCATCGGATGAAGTTCCAATTGTAACTGACATTGAAGACCAGCTCCTTCGTCGTATTGCATGTGTACGTAAATATGTTGCCTTCTCACACCTACAGGCTCGTGCCACTCAACACCGACTAGCTCAGGCGGAAGCTGCAGCTAAAGTTCGACTGGAGCGCATGAATATGGTTCAACGTACATATGAATTTATCCTTGAAGGTGCAGAAAAATTGAATGCTGGGAACGATGAAAATACGTCCTCGGCCGTACTTAATATTGCTGATGATGTCATGTCTCAAGTGTACGGGGTTATGGAAGCATTGGACACATTGATGGGCGCTGAACCATTTACTGCTACGCTTTCTATGACATCAAGTGAAGCTAAAGACGTAAGTGAGCGTGAAGGTGTGGTTGATGCGAAACGTGAATGGGAAAAGGGGCGCGATGAATACTTGAATTGGGAAGCCCAGCGCATCATCGCAAACATGAAACGGTCTCCAACGTAAATTTTCATTTCGTTTCCTTTGCTTTTTTCTTCGCAACTAGCCGAGGCGCATTTGTCAACGTATACCCTGATTACTCTGTATTGGCGATGTGCTATATCATCGATTACAATGCATGAGTACAAGAAATCTTCTCTTCATGAGACCTGTGGGCCAGCGCCACTTTCGCTGCTGTCAGTGATGTTCATGATGTGACTGATGCTGCTGTTGCTGAGCCAAGGCCTGTTGGCGATAATACTCTTCCCACTCTTTCGAGTAATCACGCACTGGAGCGCCATCCTGTTCAGCACTTCCACTTTGTTGTTGCTGAGCGGCTTGTGCAGCATAATATGCAGCCCATTCAGCCGTGTAATCACGCTGTCCTTCAACTGGCTGTGTCTCTGTGGCCCATGCACGCTCATTAGAGCCAAGCGAATTCCAGCCGCCTTCGGCATAGGAACTGTCCGGAAGAGAATCGCGATTGCTTCGACCGGGTCCAGGTGCATTCCACACTTCCGGGTCGCGCCAAGGAGGAATTTTCTCACCACGCTCATTTCTAGGTGGGCCCGCGTAGCCAGACACGCCTAAATACCCGCTTGAATATCCACCTGGCTGTTCGCCTAGTTCTGCCATCAAAGTAGCATACTCTGTGTCGACATGTGAAGTGGCCGGGTCCATCATTTCGCCCGTATTTTGCGGTGCCGAGAAGCAATCCCGCGCTACGTGACCGCTTTGACCGCATTTATGGCAGACAATATAGGTGGTCCAATTCCGATCATGGGGACATTCGAATTTGCGATGTCCCTTCTCACCACAGTTTTGACAAACCTGATTTTCGTCATCACGCAGCGTTCCATTCAACACAGCAAGCTCTCGTAGCTGACTGCGCTTATGATCGTTCTGCGTCTCCGGCGTGGAGGCTGCTGTGGCCACCACTTCGTTGATCAACTTAATACAATGTTTTATAGATCGATCATTGTCAGCGGTTACAATGCAATGCATGTCTTCCTCTTCACCATCTGTCGACCCCTTTCCGTGTTTGACACTTCCACGTCCACGAATATGAATTTTCGCGCCACTCTGCCCCTCCATCTTTTTAAGAGTATTTCCACGCGGCCCAACAAGCAAGCCAAAAAAGTTGATTTCGGGAAATTCACGAACAGGCAAATAGACCTTTTCGGTGGGTCTTCCAGCCTTTCGACTAGCATGAAAGTCTAATGGGGGGCGATACGATGGATCAAGGCGCATTTGTCGCTCAACCAAGCGTGTGCGTTCTTCTTCTAACTTGCGCCGGTAACGAATTTCTCGAGTATTGTTCCGAAATCCATGACTGTCGTACGTAGGCGGTGGTGATGGTGATCTTTCGCGCTCGGGCGGTATCACATCGCCCGTGCGTAACTTGCGATTGATCTCGTCCATGCGGACCTGAACAGCATATCGATCCAACTCCTGACCAGAAACATTGCCGGGAATAGCAGCCGATGATACATCCTTTCGATCAGTTTCATTCCCCCAGCGTGAACGACGCTTGCGCGCACCTTCATGAGCAGGTTCACGAGTCATGTCATGGTTGAACGATCGTTTAGGTGCCTCGCGTTCGTAAACGCCAGCGCCATCACCACCGCTAGAAACGGAGCTTGAGCCCCATCGTCGCGTACTACCGAGCGGCTGCGCATTCATGCCTGTTCTCTGGGCATTACTTCTCCACGACATGTTTTGCGCGCTGCCTTTCTAGCAAGCTTGGTCACTACTGTCTTGGGCTTGGCTAGAGCGAAAGCGACGCTTCACATGCGCTGCGTGAGATAAACGGGGGCAATGTCGTTGCAGCGAATGCCACGTGGATCCACGTGTTCGTGTGGTTCTTTGACCCAAACTCGATCGTCAAGATCCTGATTGAATTAGAGGCTGTGGATCCTATCCTATGGCTAAAGGTTCAGGCGGGTCATCGCATCGTCGAGCCCAGAAAGCTCGGCAACAGTCCAAAAGCATAAGCCAGGCAGATGAAAATTCAGGGACTACCTGTCACTTACAAAAACCTGACCACACTCGTGCGGCCGATTTGAACCCACAAAATGAATCGGATGCTGCCCAACAAATCAATGATAAGTGCGAGCCCGAGTTAGATCGAGAGAGAGGTATGATGCCGCAAGATCCAGAGGAGAAGAATTCAGGCGTAGATTTCGAGATACCAAAGGAAAGAGTCATGATGAATGAACATACCATCACTCAAGAACCCCCAGAAGAACATGGTAGAGAACAAGAAGCAAACGTGCAATCCTTGCAAGAGGAGAACGAGGCATTGAAGAATGAGATTGAGTCTATACAGCAGACACTTCAAGAGAGTCATCAGGCATTTGCCCATCAAATTGTCCAACTCTCAATGAGTCATGATCAAGAAAATGAGGCCGCGCGAAAAGCACTATTGGACAAGCTGGAGACAACACAGGAACTTCTCTCAACGTCACAAGATCGTGTCCGTATACTAGAATGTCAAGTTAAGGAACAAGAAGAAACTATATCCACACTTTCTTCATCAAATAATAAAGGTTTGGCACAGATGGTATCACTGCAAAACCAAATCACTGTACGTTTTCTTCAAGGTGATCGAAAAGGGTTAAGCTTACTCTGCAAGACGATATTAGCCAATGTTCCCGAGCCCCGCACCGATTCATTGGCTCATATTGCCAAGGACCTAGGATACACGGAATCATCTGATTATGTGCGTATAAACTCCTACGTGACTAACATTTCTAGTCGTTTTTGGAAAAGGTACGAATGACTGCATGCTTGGCTTACTCATGTACTACAGTTGCATGCGGCGCATCATGACAGATATACCAGGCTGCATAGTTCAATTCAAGCAAGATACCAGACAGCAGCAGACAAGTTTGCACAGGCCCTTCGTCAAATTGAGAAGGCTCTTGAACAATCGCCGCCGTCAGTGTCTCAGGGCATTCTAGATCCTTTGTGTTCCTTTCAAACGCATCTCGTTCATAGTCTCGCGTTACCAGACGCGTCGCCTTACTCGGCCGAGTGAGAATGGGATTTGGAGGTCATCTACAATTGTGCAATGACTTTAGGACTCGAGTCCGGCGTGCCAAGACTCTGTGGTACAATGGTCGAGCCGGTCCCTGGAAAGAAGGCGCCATTTGATCGCACGCATCGTTCCAACTCATTCGATGCGGGAGGTGCTGTGTTACATGCGCTTGCGCGTTCTCCGCATTACAACGAGAATCTGCATCATCAAGGTGACATGGAACCTGTGCCCGGGTTAAACCTCGACGCGGGTTCGGGAGGCTCGATGTACGAATTTTTCGTGCACAAGTGGGAGATTCCTCGCAAGCTGTTCCATTGTGCGACTGGATTTGTCGTACTCAATCTTTACAGGTTGAATGTGGATGTGCATTTGATCGTTAAAGTACTGTTTTACATTTTCCTTGTGGTTGCCTCAGCAGACCTGCTTCGTTTGAACTCGCCTGCATTTGAGCGTTTGTATGAAACTGTTCTTGGTGTTCTTATGCGGGAAGGAGAAAAGGAGCGTGTCAATGGCGTTGTTTGGTACTTGGTTGGTGTCATGATGAGCCTGCATTTTTTCCCGGAGGACATTTCTAGCGTTTCGATCATCATTTTGTCTTGGTGTGATCCTGCAGCATCTACTTTTGGTCGCCTTCTTGGAAAACATACTCCGTCACTTCCGAGTCGTATTTTTGCCCGTCGTAAATCTCTCGCCGGTTTTGTTGCAGCCTGGATTGTCGGCACTTTTATTGCATATCTATTTTGGGGCACCGGTATTGCAAAGCGAAGTGAGCGTGCTTCGGGCGTGTCCTGGACGCCTGGCGGATACGCTACTTTTGGCACTCCTCTTATGCCTGATTCTTTCCGCACAGGCTGGCATGGTTTTGCACATGGTTTGGCAGCATCGGATCCAGGTTTTTCTGAGAGACTTAGGACTATGACGCAGACGCGGGCGCCTGCAATTCCTCCTATCGTAATGTATCTCTCATGTGGGCTTCTCGCTGCTTTTACTGAGGCGCTAGAGATCGGGGGTATGGATGACAATGTTGCCATCCCCATCCTAAGTGGCTTTTTGATATGGTTCATGCTCTGGCTTTGGGGTTGGCTTGTGACAAGCCTTTAGAGTGAGTTTGTATTCCGAGGGCTAGTTATTTTATTTTATTCTTCTCATATATACATAACTACCTGTCGTATAGTCTGTCGGTGCTCGTGTTCGGAATCTCTCAGATCGTTTTTCAAATCACGTTGAACGAGTTCTTCGTATAGGTGGGCGTCCATGCACACGCTGGTACAACATGCCATGGTGTTTTCGGGTTTGGTACAATTGCCGCCATATGTAGATTGTTAAAGCGAGAACCACGATCAGTACATTCAGGAGCTAGCGTTAGTGGATATTTCGCTTCATCAGGACACTTACCACAAATTGTGAATACTTAAATATTTCCGCGTGAACAAATTTTCCGCATGCACTCCATCCCTGCACCTGAGCATTAGTGCCAGTATGTGTGCACTGTACTTCCTGTCGGTTGTTGTATGGTCGGCAATAAGGGTATGCTAGCTGTTGTTAGATGCTGCACGAAACACACGTTATTCTCTGGGCATGGCTTGCATTCGCCCACTGGAGCACATATGTATTCACTGATTTGGGTGATTTCTGTTTGATCGAGCCACGTCGAAGGTAGAGACATGCCCGAGTCTACTTGCACCTGTTCTCTGGTAAAGGCTGACGGCTGTCTCTCCACTGTGATCGGTGGACCGAGTTTCTGACGCAGGCCAAATTCATTAAAGAACGCGTTTTTAAATCCCCGTCACAGGATGAGGCAAATCCCAACACTGGATTCATGGACATTGGATCAAGATCAAGCTCTGATTCTCTACATATGTGATGAGTCTGCCGACTGTTGTGCATGCCATGCACGCGCCATCTGTAACAGTTTATGTGCAGGCTTATTCTGTTCCTCATCATCAGGGAACGCAAGGTCATAATACTCTTCCATTACCCCTTCTCCGTCTGGAACCTCGCGACGACGCTTGATTACACGTGGCATCCTGGCTTGCACAGAGTCAACACTAGCTGAATCACCATGCTCGACTTCAAATGCTTTCCATGCTTCTAGAAGTACCACACGCTCCTCTTTGAGGCCTTCCTCCTTCAGTCGCTTGTAACCACGCTCAAAGATGGATCGAGTCTCCTTGGCCGCTTCCTGGTGCGAGGAAGCGCGATACGCTAGTTGTTCATCAGATAAGGGTGCTTCTCGTCCCTCCTCTTCAGCTTCTGCATCTTCATCTTCTTCCAGGGCGATCACCGCAGCCATTTTTCCAAGTGCGTAGCTAATCCATACTTTAACATGGCTAGTCTTTTCGAGCAATCGCTCATACAGCGCGTCTACACGCTCCATCTCTCGTTCGCCGAATTCAAAGTCAATGTAGGCCTTCCATATTACTTCCGGCATATCGAGACCACCAAGCTCAGAATCGGCCTGACTAATCCCAAGCTCATAAATGGCACGAACCCTCTCTAGATCGAACAAGTTCTGCTCTAATTCGGCAAACTTGACCCACGTTGCTGCACTGCTAGGGTCCCATTCGATCCATTTTTCGTACAACTTGCGTACCCGGTCAAATTCCTTTAATGCCATTTCAATTTCAATGTAGCCTTTGAAAAGTTTTGGTTTAGGTGAGAGTCCAACAGCCGTCCCAAGGATCTTTCGAGCCAGCGCTAGATCTAAACGGCGAATCTCGAACTTTGCATAATTGAGCCACAGTTTTGCGAATGTAAACTTTTGGTGCGGGATGGCGGATATCGCAGATGCATACACTTTTTTTGCCCGTTCGAGATCCATTGAATCTAACTCCTCAAATAGGGCATATCGAAGCCATAAATATATATAGCGACGCCACAAACGCTTTTCCGCAGTCGGTGGAGTGATCCGTATCCCCCGTTCATATACATCACGGACTTTATTGCAGGCGACCTCTAAAGCAGAAATAGGAGCACCTTCTTCGACAAGTGAGCGGTACGACTCTTCTTCAAGGCGCGCGTAATCGAACCACGTATCGTAGTTGCCGGTCGTTGCGCCATTCGTCGCTTCGATTTCTTCTTCGTACTGCAATCGGCGTTTTTGAGTAACGGTGTCTTCGACCCCTTTTATACTACCGAATTGTTTTTCAAATCGGGTATAACTGGTATAGATGCCTTCGCTTCTGGCACGAGGGATGCGTTCCAAGGCGTATTTATAGATCATACGCGCACGATCGAATTCACCCTGTCGGGTCTCCATCTTGGCAAAGGCTGTAAATATGCTTTGTGCGCGCTCGAGTGCTGCTTCTTCTTCTCCAAAAAAGTCAAGTGCCATGTGAAAAACTCGTCGTGCATTGTCTAGTTCATCTCTGTCTTCCTCGTATTTAGCCCATTTGATCCATTGCTTGGGCTCGGGATGGCAAGTTACTGCTCGCTCCCACACAGCACTAGCCCTGTCAAATTCATGATACCGAACTTCGAACGCAATAAAGGCATTCCATGCACGTTCATCGGGCTCCCATGCCATCCAACGCTCAAAAATTTCACGCGTGCCACTTATGTTGCCCAACAGCTCTTCCACATGCACATATTTGTACCAGAGCTGATCGATGCGAGGCAGTATTGATACAGCTCTATCAAACAAGTTTCTTGCATGGTTTATATTTCGCATTTTGAGCTCCTGCTCCGTATATCGAAGCCAGAGGGGCACATGATGAGGGTCAACATCAAGTGCACGTTCAAACACAGAGCGTGACCGGTCCATTTGACCTTGCGTAGCTTCCCACGTTGCGTACCTTATCCAGGCAGCCATCTACATGTAAGTAGGTCAAATTACGTACGTTCCCTCTTAATCGACGGATAGCATCCTCATATTCTGTGCGCTTTCTCGCTCGGTAGTCCTCGAGTTCCTCGTAACTCTCAATTCGCACGCGTGGTGTCTTGCGCTTCGGTGCAATCTGACGTTCCTGTGCCTCACGCAAGAGTTGCTCCGCTGTGATCTGAATCGGCGCCGGAGCGCGGTTTTTGATTCTCGGCGCTCGTCCATCCCCCGACATGCTGCGTGTGCCTATCACTTGCACGTTGGACGACCGATATGAAAGCGTGGCGCTAACAGTTGCACGGTCACGTGATGGTGCTGTGGCTGATGTGGTCATGTCCGATAAATGAACCAACAAAAATGCGCAACAGAGGGAATATTGCGGATGCCAAGACTTGGTACAGCATTTCATGGACTCAATGCGCAATATGAAAAGACGGACTTTCGAAGTCCTTGCACTGGAACCACTAGTTGTACAAACATGACTGCTTCAACGTCCCGGAGCCCTCAACATCGTCCTGAATCAGAAAAACCGCTCAAGCTTGCGTGTGCTACTTGTATTCAGGGTCATCGCGCTTCCACATGTAAGCACCAAGATGGATCCAAAGGCCCTCTGCTGGTTGTGAAGCGTCGTGGTCGGCCACTCTCACAGTGTCAAGAGTGCCGTGAACGCAGGCTTCGTACCGGAAGACATACTCGTTGCGACTGCAAGAACAAAACAAAGCGTTGTTCCGATGCTTCGGCAGAACCACCTGCCAAGCGACAAGCTACACATACCTCACCGAGCCGTGTCACTGAGACTTCTTCTTTTGGATGTGGTCCGCTATCCTTTGAATTTCTGCTTAATCCTTGTAATTGCGAAAGTGGAAAGGTCTGTATATGCTGCAAGTACCCATTTGCATGCCCGCAGACTACGACCTCACGTTCAGAGTCAAACCAATTGCCGCCCATTGCTCCGAAGGCATCGAATGGTGAACATGAAATACATAAATCTTTGGTTGAAGTGACACCATCGCATTGTTGCATTCCGTTGTCGACCAAGACGCGAGTGGATTATGATCGTTCCATGAAGTTATTGGCACGGGCAGCAGACATGTCTCGCTCTTACAAACCCGAATGTCAATGCATTGGTCTTTGTCGCTGCATTGGCTGTGCAGCTCATCCTCTGAATGTGAACAGTTCAGCAGATCTCAATGAATCCAGCTGCATGACCTGTGTCTCTTGTGATTTATCATTGGAGCGTCCATCAGGGATTGATCATGTTGATCGATGGGCTCGTATTAGGCCATCTCTATGAAGCTCACTTCCTCATTCGATGTAAAATATTTTCTTCCCAGCATGCTAAGGCGCTCTGGCACGATCAAATCCCCTCTATACTGCGATGTAAGATTCCTATCCTAGTGGGTATCCTAGCCGACATGTTACCTGTGATACTTCTCGGCTTGGATGGTCGCTAAAACTAAACTTTTCCCATAGGCTTCAACACAGACATTAAGAAATGTGCTTTTCTTATTTCAACGCAAGAAATGGTCAAAATTTGACCAACCAACAACACCAGAGGGGGTGACTTTAGATTGATGAATTTATTCAATAGTGTAAGTGGAGAAACATCTAATATTAATCAAAAAAGAACGCTGAAAATATTCACTAGTGCAAAGAAAAATCTGGGCCCAACCGGGAATTGAACCCGGGACCTCTCCCATTTCAGGGCTCCCCTGAGGAAGTAGATTGATCTACCCGAAGGGAGTATAATACTACTATACTATTGGGCCATCGAACCTACCGTTCAATTTGATTAGAACGAATATAAAGATAATTATAGTACACAAATTCCAGTAATGCTAAATATTCTCGTCATTTGAACAGGAAGGCGGCGTTTCCACAGTCTCGCCCAGAAGTAGAGCATCGTGAGCCAAAGTGCATGTCAATCTAGTGCTAGAATCTACCAAAGAGCGCGACGTTCTGCGCGTTGCTCATGGGCCACGCGCTTGTTCATACCCCATGTCGCTCTTTTCAGCTCCGTCTCTGCCTGACGGGCTTTGCGGACATTTTTAGGAGCTGGCGCGACAATACTCACAAACGTGGGTGAGCAACCAAACATCTTGGCTAGCTTTCCAGCCGTAAACTTGAAGGGGTCCTGAGCTCGGAGCTGCTGCAATTCTGCAACTTTCTCAGGAGTCAAGACATTTGTGGCAAGACGCGCTTGTCGGTGGTGCTTACGGAGAGCGGATGGCAAGCCAGCAAGCTCAGTTTCTGAGATGGGAGCAGGCGCTTCAAATAGAGTTTCAGCAGCAGGCACGGACATGCGACTCGAGGGTTGGGACGGTGCAGGGCGAACAACGAATGTTTCACGTGTTGGTAAGGAAAAACGAGAAGCGTGAACGCTTGTGTCCAGAGGGTCACGGGGATGACGGGCAGGCGTATTACGCATCTTGCGAGCACTTGAAGAGAAGGTGCGAATGGTGCCCAGGAAACCCTTTGGACCTGCCCAGGTACCTTTGACCATGTTCCGGTAGTACACCCAAGGGAAGAAGTCCTTCTTGAGGTAGTAAAAGGCGCGCTGGGGTTTGGACTGATCAATACCATACTTGGAGAACGTTTCGTTAAGCTGGGCGCCGTACTTGAATTCCGCCAAGAGCACTTTGCCATACTCAGTGAGAAGTGGACAAGAGGTGTAGCCATTGTATGTGGCTGTAAGTTCTTTGCCCTCCAATGCACTAAGCAGGTTGGCAACGAGGACCGGGGATTGACCAGTGATAGCGGCGGCGGTCTTGCTCGTTGCAAGTGAGCTCGAATCACCCAAAGACCAGACATTGCTGTACTTCACGTGCTGGAGCTTAGCTTGATCAACTTCGGCGTAGCCTGCTCCGTTGGCAAGAGGCGATTTCCTGAGGAACTCAGGAGGACTCATGGTCGGAGTAACGTGAAGAAAATCGAACGGCATCTTCACCTGGTCGCCATTCGGGCGTTGGAATACAGCTGTTTTCCCTTGGTCTTCAATAGCCACAAGGTTGTGCTGGAAGAAGCCCGAAACGCCACGTTCCTCACGCAGCCCATCCAGTACCTTGCTGTAATGTGGCACGCTAAACATGGTCGGCATGCCTGTAGCGAAACTAATCTTAATGGGCGAAGAGGCATCATGTTTCTTGTACGAGCCAGCCTTGGTCCATTTGTCCAATGCAAGCCACATAATCTTTTGTGGTGCGCCAGCACACTTGATGGGTGATCCAGGCTGTGTGAAGATTGCCTGTCCCTCCTTCAGCTTGTCAATCTTGGGATGCACATGCTGGACCGATTCGTACGTGTAAATGGAGCAGACAGACGAGTTCGGGTCGTGCAACGCCTCGCGAAGGCCTTTGATGCCATCAAGAGTAACAGTATAACCGGATGCAATCACGAGGTGTTCATAGTCAAGTTTCTTCCCTGAAGCCGTGGTCAACTGGCTCTGCTCCGGTGAGATAGTCGTTACTGCATCCTTATACAGTTGGATCTTTGAGTTCACAAGTGAATCCTCGTTGCGGCGCAAGCTTTCGCGCGTCTTCAAGCCACCACCGACAAGCGTCCAGCCAGGTTGGTAGTCATGAAAGTTAGATGGTTCGACAATGGCGATTTCATCCTGAGCAAACTTGCCTGTGTTCAGAAGCTGGTGCGACACGCTGAGGCCGGCCGTGCCGCCACCAACAACGACCACTTTGTGCGCAGCATCAAGCACACGGGCAGAAGTAGAGAACAAACTGACGTTTCCAATGCGCTGTGGCATTGCTGCCTTGCGCATGACTTGTGCAAGCATCATGATGGAGATACTAGAACCAATGTCGGCGCTGAGTACAAGGCAACGAGAAAGGCTCTATCCGTTCGAGTACGACTATCGCGACATCCAATGTGGGACCGCTATCACGTGATAGGACGTCACAATGGTGTGCTTCGACTGTCGCATCCTATCTGCACGCCATCCGGTTTCATTCTCAGCGCAGCCGTGTGGAGACGAGGCGAGCTATTTGTACGGGTAGTCATATTTGCATTACTATACATGCCCTGGCTAATTGCAGGTATCCCCATATACTAACATACTACATGGCCGTAGTACCTCGAGGCTCATATGGGAGGAATAACATTAGAATGGCCGTAGCGACAAAGGCGGAAGCCGAGACAAAGATGGGTGGTTTGAACCCGTTTTTAGAAGCAAAAATTGCTACGATGGTGGCCACAATGCCCATCACACGTTGCACACTCATTGCTAGACCATCGCCTGTGCCACGCTGGGGCGCAGGGAATACTTCATAAGTGATGGCATAAAGAACCGCATACATAGCATTTTGTGTGAGATAAACAGCACAATTCCATCCCAAGACGGCATCGTTGGTCGTAGCTGTAGTAAACAAAAACAGAAAGATACCCGTGAGGAGCGTGAAGAAAGCCATAGTGCCGCGTCTTCCAATGACTGGGAGTTCCACAGCCGCGGCAGCAAAAAAGCTACCAGGTATGCCACAAGCAGCGAATATGACAAGCTGCCGATACTGTTCCGACAGACTCTGGTTTGCTTCCCCAGTATGGTTCATCTGTTTCAGATATGTAGGAATGAATGAGTTGTAGAGTGGGTATGCCAGACCTACCAAACCCCAGCACGTGGAAATCAAAATGGTATTGCGCGCCATCCGGGACGACGCGAACAGTGCAGACATGGGTGAGTGATGCATATGTTTCAATGTTTGGCGGATTCGGTCTGGCCGAAGACTGCTCGTGCCCCAAGCACGACCAAACCAGGTATTTAAATGCGATTTAGCGTGATCAGGCTTGATCTCGTCAGGCTGTTCGAGCGGCGGATCGTGCTCCTCCACCAAGGCAGGCTCGGCGTGAACGGTCGATGAGTACTTGGCACGGCGCAGCTGCTCATATGTGATACTAGGCGCCTTCTTGTTCTCTTTAGCGATGAAAACGAGTACTTCATAAGCTTCCTTCTCACGTCCAGCTGCTAGTAAAAACTTGGGCGACTCTGGCACCGGGTACACAAGGAAGCGAATGAGGAACATGATCATGACTGTCCCCCCGAGCAGGAACCACGAGTATCGCCAGCCCCAATTGTCAGACTTGAGACAAGGCGGGCGCATAGCAGGGTCTGTGCCATCCCAGTTGATGTTGTCTTCACAATAAAAGTTCGTAATGAAAGCCCAGCTGATGAGCGTTGCATAAAGCTGTCCTATGCACCAGAAAAGAGAGAGGAATGTGAGGATCCATTGTTGTGCACCTGGGATGTACTCAATTAGCATAGCACCATCAACAGGAAGATTCCCACCGAGGCCAAGACCCAGCAGACCGAGCAAGACACACATGACTGGGAAACTCGGCGCACCGCCGACAGCAATACCAAATGCTGCGGATAGGAAGAGAGTTATGTTCCATGACGGCCGGCGCCCGATTACGTCTGACAAGAATCCCCATGCAAGTGATCCAATTAACAAGCCCGAGTATAAAGAAAAAGTAGCCCACTTTGATGATATGTCTTTGGCTGTCAAATCCCATTCCCCATCAACGAGTGTGAGGGTCATACCAAGAACAGCAAACCATATGTTGTCCGCAAGCCAACCAAAGCCTGCGAGAAGAGTGAGCTTTATCTGAAATGCACCAAATCCAATATCTTCGTGGATGGCTTTGTTCATTAATATGATCTGGCGTCCGTAGTCTTCGCTGACACCCACTTCCTTGGAAAAGAGCGCATTACTGTCAATCGATTCATAATCGGCCTTGGCTTCCTCATCCACCCATGTCTGCGTCGTGTGGTCTATATGTTCTTCTTCAATAGTCACGCGCGGAGTGTGAGCTGCCGGCCTCCCACTCATTTCAGGCACTCAGGTACCGCTGAGGAAGGTATGAGCAGTGAACACCGATAAGGCAGGACGCGGTGCCAATTTCAGCGCGCTCATTCTTGCTATTGCCGGTTAGGTCCAACCGCCCGCGTGCTTTAGCATTTCCAAACCGCTCGTCGTGTTCACGTGATGCGGAGACAGAACCGGCAACGCGTGTGACACAACCAGCACAGAGTGCATGTGGCCGCTTCCAAGGTTTCTGGTCAAGCAGGGTGGAGTGACTTATGTCATAGAGTGGCCTAACTTCTGTGTATGCATGGCAGGTGCTTAGTTCTACGTCGAGTGTAAGGCACCTTGAGCATGCTGGCAAGTATGTCTAGGCGATGGATTTTTCCGATATTTCCTCAAACGAGAGCAGCCTCGTCATACGCACAAAGGCCTGCTGCGAGCGCAGGCTCTTTCGCTGATCGCATGGCGTCTGCCACCCGAACAAGAGCACCGACGCCATCGTCGTCGTCATCGTCAGCGACAAATTCAACAAGTACAGCGCATAGCTCAGCGGCTATTAAAAAGACGGAAGAAGAGTCAGAAATCAACAACAAGAGCTCGTTGGATGTGCGAACTCCTCTCGGAGAGGCTTTTCCTGCCGTGTCCGAGTGGCATTCCGGATACCAAGGCATTGGTCTTCGTCCATTTCCTGCACAGGTAGCGCATGTGCTTTGTGAGCCTGTCGATAAGAACGACGTTGAAATCAAGCCGGATGGACTGCTATACTTACCAGAAATCAAGTATCGACGGATTCTAAATCGTGCATTTGGCCCGGGTGGATGGGGTCTTGCGCCTCAAGGAGAACCCGAGGTTTCTCAAGGTATACTCAGTCGTGAGTGGACACTCATTTGCTTAGGACGCTTTGTTTCGACAGCACGAGGCGAACAAGAATTCTTTAAGCCAACGGGTATCCCAACAGCCAATGAGGGTGCAAAGTCCAATGCGCTTATGCGGTGTTGCAAAGACCTAGGCATTGCTTCGGAGCTGTGGGATCCACGTTTTATCCGACAGTTCAAGGCCAAGCATTGTGTGGAAGTTTGGTGCCAAACATCCGATGGAAAAAAGTACGTATGTGGTGTTTGCGTGAATATGTATACTAACAGACGTTTAATAGAAAGCGGTACTGGCGCCGGAAAGATGACGAGCCTTTCCAATACCCCGCCAAAGAAACTGGCTTAGTTTCTCGAACGTAATGTGCATGTGCACGCACGAACGCGCGTGTATATATATGTGTGTATGGTTGCTGTATTTTTGCTATCTTTGTTATTCTTTTTTTTCTATCCACATCATTCTGGCGGCTAGCCTTTCAGCGTCTTCGCTTACCATCACCCCCAGCTTTGGTAGCTTTACTACGGTAAGCGCCAGCCTCAACAGTATCATCGTCACGGTCGCGCTCATCTTCCAAACCCACTGCTTGCTTCCGCTTTCGTCGTCCTGCACCACCGGCATTCCCAAATCCCTTCTCTTGCAGCTCGCGAATCGCAGCTCGCTGTGCCTCACCTACCCGTTCCGAAAGGAGCATAATCATGTCGCGATCGCCCGCTCCGGGGAACTCATCCAACCTTTTGCCGATGGCCGCCTCGATCCGCTGCAGTAGTTCCACGTCATACTGCGTCACTAACGTCACACTGCGTCCTTGTCTTCCCGCACGCGCTGTGCGGCCAACACGGTGAATATAGTCTTTGGAGTGCGTAGGAATGTCAAAGTTCACGACCAAATCAACAGCTGGAATGTCCAAACCACGGGCTGCTACATCGGTGCACACCATAATAGAACGACCGCCCGCCTTGAACTTGTTTAGTGCACCCAGACGTGCCGTTTGCGAAAGCTGGCCGTGCAGTGGAATTGCTGAAAAGCCCAACAGGCGCAACAGCACAGCGAGCCGTTGTGCATCGTGAACAGTGCGAGTAAATACAATAATCGAGTGCCCTACCTGTTCATTCGCGAGATGAACCAGGTAAGTATCCTTGTGAGCAAAGGGCATAAACAAGTAATACTGCTGCAGTGTTGACACAGTAGAATACTTGGTGCCGATTTCTATCCGCACCGGATTTCGAAGGCTAGCCCGCTGCAGCTTTGCAACTTTCGTTGTCATAGTCGCGCTGAACAACATGGTCCGTCGCTCCTTCGGAATGTTCTGCAACAGTTTGTCAATAATAGGCCCAAAGTCTAGGTCAAGCAAACGGTCCGCTTCGTCCATCACAAGGTACCTGAGACTTCGTAGACTGAACCCTTTGGTATTTTCCAAATGATCTTGCAATCGGCCAGGTGTTGCCACAATCACATGCGGACGTTTCGACAATGCAATTGATTGTGTCATCATATCCATACCACCCACAATCGTCGCGCATCTCACACCAATCGTAGCTCCAAGAGCCTCAATTTGCTGGGAAATTTGATAAGACAACTCACTGCACACGCGTGTGGGTGTACGTGTTAGTATGTCAATCTGACAATGCACAACGTCACGAGCCCAAGGGTAGTACGTACCGAGTGGGTGCCAAAATACATGCGAACAAAGGCCTTGGATCATCCCAAAGTCCCTGCAAAATAGGTATACTAAAAGCTGCCGTCTTTCCGCTGCCTGTTTGAGCGAGTCCAATGACATCTCGACCCTGAAGCGCGTGTGGTATGGCCTTAGCTTGAATGTCTGTCGGTGCAGAGAAATGCAGCTTTTCACATGCCTCACAAATAGGCTCAATTACACCCAAATCACTGAAGGAGCTTGCTTTTTCATGTTCTTCAGCATCAGGAGCGTCAGCGTGCGGCGTTGCATGTGCTGTGTCCTCGCTCGACATGATTTTGCCCGTAACGTACAGGCTTCAAGATTGTTTCCAACAAATTTTTTGGCTTCACCACCTCCACCACTAGCAAAATGCTAGAGGAAAAAAGTCCTGACGTTTGGCGTCGTATGGCTAGCACCCACGTGACCCAGCCACAAGAGTGGAGTGCACGCGACAAAAGACCCAGCGCATTTGTCAGAGCTTCGCTCAGGCACGGAGAGACACAGAATCGCGCGAGGGACGACCTAGACTTCCGAGTGATCATTCTACAATCATGGCGCCTTGGGATCAGTGGCGTCACGATGTCAACAACAAGCTCGACAAATGGGGAGAAGAAAAGCTTCATATGCCTGCTCATAGCGAAAAAACATTCGGCAAATCGTTTGGCAAGAAGCGCAACATGTCGTATGAAGAGCGTCTAGCGAGTCTTCGGTCGGGCGGCGGTGCTATGGGTGCCATGGAGACTCAGCCGCGCCCTCGAGCTGTGCCACCACCACCGCCAGGACACGAACCTGATTTTTCATACACTTACACGTCCTCACCAACGGCATCTCAAGCGCCACCGCCGCCGCAGTCAACTCGGTCTTTGTCTTCAGAAACCGCATCGACACCGACAACGGCAGCAACGCATGCGTCTTTCTCTACAGGCGCAGGTAGCAGCGGTACAACGCACATTGAATTCTCTCGGTTCTCTGAATCAGATAAGCAGGCTTTCTTTGCTCTTCTAGATGAATATTTTGTCAAGCGCTCATCTGGTGGCGGGGACATGTGGTACGTGTCGATCATGACGTATTAACGACTAGCTAGGCTTGACGACGCCGGATTCGATGATTTTGCAATGCTTTTGCCAGTAGGACATGGTCTTTGCTCATCCGTTTACAAAGCACCGATGCATGGAGCACGTATCATGGAGCGGGAAGGTGGTGTGCCGAATTTTGTCTGCATCAAGCAAGTGGATGTTGACGTCCAGAGCGCACCTCATAATGTGCAGCGTGAGGTTGCTCTGCTTCAGCGTACTCGGCATATGAACCTAGCCTTGCTTCTTGCTGTATTTACTGATTCGCCTGACCATTTTACCACAATTTACAATGTGGTCATGCCACTTTATCCCATCCACTTGCCTGACATACTTAACAGTACTTGTGCACGTCCCTCTTCGTTATCTATGGCTGAATTAGCCGAGCAGGATGAACCCTGGCTGCATGTCCTTGGCTTTCAAACGTATTCCTCATTTGTCTTGTCGTCTCTTCGACAACTTGTCGAGGCTGTCGCACACCTGCACCACGAACAGATTGCGCATCGCGATTTGAAGCCATCCAATATCATGTTTGGTATAGATGGCACGCTCAAACTAATTGACCTTGGCGTAGCTTGGGAAGTCGGTATGCACGAGACGCCTCCTTTTGGTCGCCGTCCATCTGAAGGTAGCACCGACTGTGCAATCATCAGCGATGTTGGTAGCGGTGCATTTCGTGCACCGGAACTGCTCTTTGCGCCACAAAATGGCTACAATGCATTCCAAGCGGACATGTGGTCGCTCGGTACTGTATTGGCAGGTTTCTTTACCTCGTTGGATGAAGAACCAGTACAGTCGCTTGGCGCCGACTTCTTGCCTTGGGAACGCGAGCTTTTCCCTGACCGCCCCACACACCCGGAGTTGTCTCGTCTTCGTCCGCGAGTGTACCATCGAGCCACCCTGTTCGATTCGTCCAGCGGCGATATCACACTTGCTTGCGATATCTTCAAGGTTCTGGGACTCCCACGAGACGAGTCAGACTGGCCTGAAGCTGCTCATTTCCAACCTCCGCTGCATGATTTCCCCTTTATGCACGGGCCTGCCAAAGAATCTCTGCTTGATCGATTGCCGACCTGGGCACAACTTTCCGAAGTGGATGCATCGCAAGCATCTGAGTTCCTGAAAACGTTCCTTCCGTATTGGCTTCCTCGTCTTCTTGAGCTCTCTGCTGCTCGTCGCCCGCCCATCGATGATCTGTTAGAGCATCTTCGTCACCCAATTCCATAAGAACGGGAGAACTGCTATTACAGTTCGAGCATTGACATTCTCGCAGGGAATTCGTCAGACATGCAGCATTCTCATGTTAATATTGCTTTACTAGGCTGACGCCGAAGTAGAAATGTTATTTCCCCTTCCGACACTTTGCATAGCTTGCAAAGCTTGGACTGATGAACTGCAATGATTTGCTTGGTATATACGTTCGGCGTCGGGGAGCCATGCTTCAATATTGGCAATCCGATGCGAATTTACAGGGTGAGTCGAAAGTAATTGTTTCGCAGACTCAGCTAGGCGACCATCGTGAGTCTCGTCCGCATTCATGCGTTGCCTGCGTCAGAAAGAAATGCATATTAACGTACCAAAACCTGGAATTGTTAGCTAAACGAATAACAAAAGTGGAGAACAACGTACCTGACAGCTTGCCTCGGATCATAACATGCCTGCGACATGATGCGCAAGCCTAATTCATCTGCTTCGCTCTCGATCTTGCGCGAATTCGGAAGAGACAGCATCAAGTTAAGCAGAATCTGGCTCAAGCCGATATCAAAGCCTATCAAGTTCAACACAAAGGCGCCAGCCATCAAGATCTTGGAACCCGCCATCTTTTCTGCAGAATGCCGTGCAATTTGATGCGCAACTTCATGAGCCATAACTGTCGCGAGACCTGCGTCATTTTCACATACTGGCAAAATCCCCGTGAATACAAATATGTGCCCGCCTGGCAACACGAATGCATTTTTTTGACGAGGCTCATGAACCACATGCACGGTCCATTGCGACGGTGGCGCTCCTTCGGCTCGTTGTGCATCCATCGCTTCGCATGCTCGAATGATGCGCTTTGCCACTCTATTCACTTGAGTACTCGCTGATGTCCAAGAGGGCAGGATCTGCCCACTGTATTGACGCATGACACTTTGGTATGCTTCCTCGCCCATTTTCCACTCTTGCATCGGCGACACGTCCATAAACCGCCAACGTCCCGTCGATGGCACTTGCTCTAAATGCAAGACGTAGTATACACCAGCCCCACCTGCAGCCAAGCCTACAAGCACAATACGTGGGTGTGTCTGTGTCCAGGACCCATTTTGCCATGCGCGCGACTCATTATGAATGAGATCAGAAGTGCGAGCTTTAGAATACTCAGTTCGTACAAAAGGTTGACCTCGACGTACAACACGTCGGTACGGGTATGGTTTAGCCTGTGGTGAGGAACGCCCCAACTGTTCTTCCATGCGCTGGCGGAGCAGCTCGGCAAATTGCTGGCCCTGCGTCCGTGGATACTGTCGAAGAGCAAAAGCAGACTGACAGAAAGAGCGTGCACACTGGTGATACGTGTACAGAGACACGCGTCGTTGATACATGCGCCACACCCCACATATTTGGCGCGCGATATAACGTTGCATGGGCATGGCGCCAAGTTTCATTCAAAAAAACTTGGACGCAACTAATCAGTCTTATGCATAATGGAGGGGACTTTTCTAGGCATGTACAAATTGATGTGCTTAATTGAATCGATTACTACATCTATCGCCTTTCAACAAATTAGAATGCATTGTTTGGGGGATAGGCGGTTTTCCTTGCGTCGTTAAATTTTTTGCAACTTTCTTTTTTCTGCACAGCAACCACCATGAGTGCCGTCGATGTGAAGAAGGACGACAAAGTCGATTTTGGCGACGCCAACCCGCGCGTGGTCACAAAACCTGTCAGTAATCTCGGTGACGAAGTTCTGGATGACGATGATGCGGCGCTTGCACAGCGTGTCGGGCATCGTTCAGAATTTGCTCGTGAGTTCAAGAGCTTCTCAACTATATCCTTTGCGTTCGCCATTATGGGTCTTGTCTCTTCTATTGCAACCACGTTTGCTAGTCCCTTCACGCTCGGTGGTCCTGCAAGCACGGTCTGGGCCTGGTTCATGGGTTCCATTTTCAACATGACTCTAGGCACAGCCATCGCTGAGCTCGTCTCGGCTTACCCTTCGGCCGGTGGTCTGTACTCTGCAAGTGGCCTTCTGGTCCCCCACAAGTACCGCGCCACTGTGGCATGGGTGACTGGGTGGCTGAACCTGACTGGTCAGATTGCCGGTATTGCGGGCACAGAGTACGGTTTGGCTCAAATGATTTACGCTTGGGCAAATGTGATTTCTGACGGTAGTTTTGCGGCTAACAGGCATGAAACCGTTGGTTTGTACTATGCACTTCTTGTTATTCACGGAATCATCAATTCCTTGGATTCAAAAACTCTGGCGCGCATGACAAGTGGCTATGTAATCGTGAACCTTGGCATTACGTTCGTTATTATCATCACGCTCCTTGCTACGACACCACTGCATGAAATGTGGGGTCCTTCTTACACGTTCGGAACGATCATTAACCAGTCTGGCTGGGAAGGCCAGGGAGGCACAGCGATTTCTTTCTTGTTTGGTCTCTTGTCTGTGCAGTTTGTTATGACCGACTACGACGCTACGGCTCACATATCAGAAGAGGTCCACCGCGCCTCCATCGCAGCACCCGTGGCTATCATGGTAGCTGTTGCAGGCACAGGTATGGTGGGCTGGCTTCTGAACATTGTGTTGGTGATCACCTCCGGCGACGTCGTACATCAAAATGTGGATGACATGCCGGGTGGACTTCCAATGGCACAAATCATGGTGAATCGTATGCACAAGGTCGGATTCCTTGTTGTTTGGCCTTTTGTTTGTCTCGTTGCATTTTTTGTTGTGACCACAGCTATGCAAGCGAATGCGCGTTCCTTCTATGCTTTTTCGCGTGATCATGGTCTTCCTGATAAAGGCTTTTTCGCCAAGATTTACAAACGCACTGGCACGACAGTTAATGCCGTTTGGCTCGTTGTGTTGTGCTGCATTATTCTGGGTTTGCTTGGCTTCATCTCGCAATATGCCATCAATGCCATTTTCGCTTTGGCTGCGTTGGGTATGGATATCTCATATTTGATCCCGATTGTTTGTCGGCAAATTTTTCAAGATCACCCAGAGGTCATGTTTAAACCAGGTCCCTTCACGCTTGGACGTGGATTTTTTGGACGCCTGATCAATGGAATTGCTATTCTCTGGACCATATTTGAATGCACAATTCTGAGTATCCCTCAAGAGATGCCAATTGACGAGAAGAATTTCAATTATTCCTGGGTCATTATGCTTGGTGTGCTATTCCTCTCTTTAATTTGGTATGTCGCGCATGCACATCGGCATTACCATGGACCTCGCAGCACCATGAGCCCGGAACAACTTGCCAAACTGGACGAAGGGGTAAAGGATGAGGAGAAGCAGCCAGAGGCGTCGTCCTGAGCGTTTGAATTGGCTGCATCTAAGGACTCAGGCTCGATGGGGAAGAACGCCTGCATCCTTACAAGGTGGGAGCCTTCCTTGTCTATCTTTCGTTCAAATCACAAGCGCTTTGTTCTTGAGCCATTATATACCCACCCACCCCCTGTCTGCGGCTGTCGCAGCATTGCCTTGTCTGAGCAGGTCCAGCGTGTATTTTGTGATTCTCTTCCTATTGGGGTTCTACGACAGTCAATGAAGATAGTGACGCACATTAATACAATTATATAGGGTCTTTCAATGCGGTTGATCTGGTCAGCAAAGACACCAAAATATGAATGTCTTCACAAGCGCATGGGCAGCGCCTTAAATGCGGTGTATGATGACATTTATTGGGCTGAAGGGACGTCCTTTATGAGAATGTATGCGTTACTCATGCATTTGTGTATCGAGACGTGCCTCCATTTGCTTCAGCCGGGCTTCCATCTGAATAAAGCGTGATTCCCACGCTTTCGTCTCCCGCTGAAGACGTTGGTCGACGGCCTCTTCAAGAACCTCACTTGACCGCTGCAGAGTCTGCAGGAGGGTATTACTTGCCCGAATTTGGTGCTCTAATGTGGCTTTCAGAGTTCGACTGTCTGACAAGGAGTCGAAGAAGTCAGAAAAGAGTGACAGGAAGTGAGCCTTTTTCGAGATTGGCGAACGAGGTCGAGCAGCTCCGAAGTCAGTTTCAGCATGAGGATCGGAAGCCCGGCGTGCCAGCTCGTATTGAATACTGTGGCGCTCCCGGGTTGAACGGGCAGCGTAAGGGTCTATGCGAGACGTGTGGTAAGCAGGAGATGGGAGCGCACTGTACTGGGGACAAAAAAGACGGGGCGTACCACCGGGTGTCGGCAAATATCCGTGAATTTCGTGTTGCTGATATGGCAAATGCCGGTGCTTTTGCAGCTCCTCATTGTCGGACATATCCCGCTCACTGGCCTTGAAGAGAAATGAGGGAGGTGGCAACCGTGCATCGGGACCGAATTGGCGCTGTTGCGGAGGTGCACTGCGAATCGCTGGTTCAGGCACATCATGATCATATAAGGTTGAGCGATCGTTACTTTTAGACGATAAATACAGGCTTGGAACTTTGTTGGGTGCTCTTTGAGCTCGACGCTGACCAATAGAGGCGTGCGGGGCTAGAGGCTGGTACTCCGACATTATGTCTGCATGCGAGGAAGCGCGTGGCTCTAATCGAGGACCTTTTCGTGGGGGCTCAACAGAGTCAGGGGGGCTAGAACTAAGGCCGTGCAGACGGCTGGAAGAAGGACTCCAGCTTGTTGAGCTGTGAGCATCAGCAGCCGACGATGGCATCGACGCGCTCAAACCCTGGGAAAAGCGTGAATTTTCCACGCCTGGTGCATGTGACTTTGGTGAAGGAGGGCGGGCTCGCTTCATCCTTTGCGTGTCCTGAACTGATGGCGGTGCAAGTCTCTCTGAGACCTTGCTTGCGTCTGGCTGTGACATGAGCCACTATGACTAGACCTCGTACAAAAAGACGTGAGCTGGATGAAAATGAACAGCAGCAATCATCGGTCTTTGGTCAGCAAAAATCATACGTGTGCTGTTTTAAATTTAACTCCGCTCTATTTCCTATGTCTTGTCCGTGCTGATTATGATTGCACCGCTGCCGTTTAGGGCTTTCGAAATTATCATTCTCTCTTCTATGCAACTTCACCACGTGGACGGACATGCATGAAAGCGGCGAAAAATCAAACTGTCCTTGATGCCGCATTATGTAAATGTGTCGGTGACTGCAGCGGTTGGAATATTCAAGGGCGTTATTTAGCTCCTCCCAGTTCTGCCGACACCGGAGGCACATTTGCATAAAGGTACACACACACGAGGTCTTTCCCATGAGGATGGCGTGTGTGAATGTACTCGAGCCTTAGAATGCAGCCGTGTTGCTGGATGCTGCATCGATCGTCCATGGGTGGTCGATTGGGTCGTAGTCTGGCGACATGATGATGTTTCGCCATATCGAGTCCCAGAACGTGCGTTCTGAGTCGTCCAAAATCGCCAGATCCTCTAGCACGTGCTGAATACGCACAGGCTCACATATCATGGCACGATACGCTTCGGACACTTGCGTGAGTGACCAGATGGAAATCAATGCCATGTGAAGTTCGCGATCTGCTTGGGCACTTGGCAGACCAATGCTCCGTTTCCATAGCGCACGCACGTACTGCAACAAGATACCAGTATCCTGAGACAAGCTTTCCCAGCCACCGTCCGGTGGCGTGTGCGTTTGTGCAGCGATGCTGACTTGGCCACGATTTGTGGGTCCATCCGTTGTTTGACACATCCATGCCAAACCGTCATCGACAAGTGCTCTGCGCGCGTAAATGCGTGCATGATCTAGGAGCTGGCGTCGCGCCTCAGATGCAGGCGGATAGAGAGCAACAAGCGCCTCATGACAGCGGGTGAGTGAGATTCGCGAGAGTTCGGTGTACATAGATGCACGATGACGGGTAATGCTCGTGGATGTGTTAGAGACAAGTCCCCTGGCAGCATCTCTCGATGCCCAGCCTGTCGATACGCGGGTACTTCGCCCAATCGGTGGAATCGGCGTCTCCAACGCTGCTGCGGCCGCGCGCACACACTTGGCAGCACAAGTTGCTAAAAGCCAAGCGCGTTCAGCAGATGATGATGACGACGAACACATAGAGGAGGCCTCATCATCGCTACAAGAAGCAAGTTGGACGCGTACTCGCGCAAGTACATGAGCATTGTCTCCTAAATCGCACAAGCGAGAGACATCTGCTTCATACTGCTGAATGCGGGATTCAGCTTCGGCACCAAGACGCACAGCAGTGAGAGACTGCGCAGGGGGAGCAGATGCAAGGATTGAGGATGCACGTTCCATCACGGCGTCTTCGATAGCTTGCAGCGCCTGGGAGGAAGGCCAAGCATTCCATTCAGTCGCTTGCTCAATGGTCATGATTTGCAGAGAGAGTGCTGCCATGTCAAGAGCGTGCATTTGCTCGTCCCATGCTCCCGTGGGGCTCTGCATTGCACCGTATCCGGGTGGCATGGACTGTACGAATGTCTCGGCCCGGGAGAGTAGATGTCCCACGTCATTTGTGACTTGATCAAGAGAAGTTGGGTCTTGTGTATGAGGAATCAGCGCGAGTTTGCTGTTGATCTGATCATACAGCGACTCGAGCAAAGAGGCAGGTGCCACGAGAGAAGTCGTGAAGACAGAGTCTTGTTGGTCCTCGTCGCCTAGAGAAGAAGATGTGGGTGGTACCGCAGGGACCGACTCGGTCGACGATGTGCCACCAGAGACCGTAGCCGCTGTGGCAGCTGCCAGCGATTGATGAAGTACCAGACCTTGTCCCTGAGCCACCTGATCGAACCACAAAGCAGCTGCTGCGTACAACGCAACAGGCAGTGGTAGTTGCTTGACACCTGCTCGCTGAGCAGCCAAAGTACAAGCCGTATCTAAGCCATAGGTGCCGCACTCATCGACAAGCTCAGCAAGCGCGTGAAGCGCGTATCCGCCGTTGGATAAGACGTCCAGTCTTGATGCAGAAGGTACTTCATTTTGCGCAAGAGGAGCATGTTCTAACGCCGCTGCGTACAAGTCACACGCATCAAGAAGCACGGCGTGTGCGCGAGGCGGCAAGGCAAACTGTGTGCCCACGACATAGTCAACGCGTGCGCTTGGTATATAAGTCAACTCCTCCCACGTTTATACATACGCATTATATAAAGCATCCACAGAAGATGGATCATATCCTGCAGCTCGACGATACAGGTCCAGAGCCTGCAGGTAATGGCGTTCGGCTTTGGCGCCTAAGGCAAAACGTTCCCCACGTTCCTCTTGGTCAACGCCTGCATCCATACACGATTCGAACGAGTTTGGCACAACCTGCTTATGAGCTGCTTTTTTACCTGGTGGCATGTCTGACAGATGAAGAAGCTTTCTCGGCAGTACAGAGATGGACGGGGCAGAAAGGCTCCGTCAACACGTAAGAGCGCCTGGGCACTCGGGGGGCAATTTTGGTATGCTAGAGCGTGCGCTTCTGACAACGAATGGCGCCCGCGTCGTAGCTCTGCAATCTAGGTAGGTACATCTGGGCAGAATTGGGCCCATTTGCACTTTCTTCGATGGCCAGCCGCGTTCACTTTGCGTCCTCCTTTCCATGCTGAACCCTTACCAACGTTGTGGAGGCGTTCTCCACATGAATAGGCTCAACCGCACAGGTATTAGAAACGCGTGTCCGTTGGTCCCAGGCTAGTTTGACTACGGACGGGGGAGTCGACCTCACCACTGACACACAGTTCTTGGTTCAGGTGTTGATCCTCCCCCATTTCCCAACAGGGGCGCGCATTACCGCTCCGCACTGCATACCCAGACCTATTCGTGATAGGGTATTGGCATGCAATCGGACCGTGACGCACGAAAAATATGCTATGAGATTAGTTGCTTCTCGCATGCGGATCACCCGCTTCGGCGTGTCGTGCTGGGGCCTCTCCCAGCAACATCCGTGTCCGATCAAACATTGCTCCATGAAGCTGAAAGATGTGGTATCTTACCCACATCAGAGTCGCCTGACGTGCCAGCCTCCCCGATGAGTTCTGCTGCACCTTCTATCTTATCGCGCCGACGGAGCTCGTTCATGCAACGTCGATCAGGCAGACGTCGTTCTCTGCGCCCGCGTCTCAAGCGGACACAAAGCACATCATCCTTCTCACTGAAATCGTTGTCGCCTCTTCCTTTCGCATCGCCATCGAACTTAGCCTCGATTCAAGAGGATCCTCTGGACTGGGTCGCTGACCAACCTTCCTACGATGCACACGCAGACCAAGCAGAACATGCAGATAATGCGGCAATGATGACGCCAAAGACGCCAGACCCTGTTACCCCGCCAACTATACCACCGTCACTAACTCCATCATCGCCACTATCGCCGGCCCCACCACCACCGCTACGGCCAGTACGGGCTTCGCCGTTAGGACCACCGCCCTCGGCGCTGCCGCCGCCACCAGCACCACCTGCCACATCCATGAGTCAGGCTGGACGCAACATCACGCCCAGCATAGAATCACGCACTCAATACGACGATTCAGACTCGATCTATTTGCGTCGAAAACTCAAACTGTGGCAGCGACGGAACCGCCAGCGTCGACGATTACTGTCGCCTCATCCTATGGCCGCGCCTTTCATTTGGGATACGCCATTTTCAGCGCCCAGACCTAGCGAAGATGTCGAGTTGACGGAAGAAGAGCGAAAAGGACTGATTTCTAGACTTGGAATTTCGTTCGTACACCAAAAAATGGTGGGCACCTCATTCGAGGTCGGCAGAACCTTTTTTGAGCGTGTGTTGGAAGAAGAGCCAGAAGAGGAACGCGCATATCCTGCATCAGCACCGTCATCCATCCGTCTGTCGCCTAGGTTATCTCCGTCCATCCGTCGTGGTCGGAGTAAGAGGAACCAACGCGTGCCCACATTGCTGTCAGCCATGAATAAGCGTGCCTCGTCGGAGTCACGCAGTAGGAGTGCGCAACCACACGTGAAATTTGCGCTGCCACCGAAACGCGACTCGAACGAGATCGAGGATCGCTCACGATGGGACGAGACGCGGTCTCAACTGGAACACGAGGGTCCAGTATCGATCCAAGTGGGGCGACCGTCGCAAACAATGCTCGCACTTGAGCAGGAACTTGTGTCGAAGCGGGCTGAACTGACCAACATGGTGAGCCAGCCATCATCGGCGCCTTTACCACTGGCGCCACAGGCACCAGCGGGGGCAGATGAATCCATGGCCATGCATACGCCGCCTGACAGGCCGCCCGGCACGCCGGCACCTTCGAGCAGCCAACATTCCGGGACCTCGGCATTCCACGCTCTGTCCCGATTACACATACCCAACGAAGCAGAGACATTGTCACCTGCACACTCAAACAAGCAAGGTGCGCGTCCCCCTATGCATATTGGTGAGTGTTCGCCGCATGCGGTTATGCTGTCGCCGTTGGGATCCGAGACAGCTTCTCCGATGCCATCACCGACACCAGCCGCTCCCGCATCTCCAGGGACGAAACACTATCGCTATCACTGGCATTTGAGCCGTCACGAGCAACCGTCTGACGCCACGAAAAAACCACATGAAAAGCGGCTGAACCTACATCGACACAAGAAACGAGACCAACCTGTTCCTGAGCCTGCACCGCCGCGGCGACGCTCCGCATCCATGGCGTCACTCGAGTCACTTGAGGCTGAGCCCACGTCAGACGTGCGCGTTCATAGAGAGTCGGAACGGATCACATCCGAGACCGTTGTCCACGCTCCACCGTCGCCATCCAATGGGTCGGAGCCGTCTGTGAACCTGCTGAAAACTCCATTGCAGACACACAACGACCTTCTTGGCTTGTCGTCCGCGCTACCTGTCAAGAACCACATCACATCTTCGAATCAGATTCCTGTCGGCCAAGGCGACCTGTCGCCCCCGCCTGTTGACGAAGTGCTGTCTCGCGATACAGTGGCTCCCGTGCCCGCAGCTGTACCGGTCCAAGCGGACTCATTTGCGATTTACAAGCGCGATCGCATGCTCGTCAAGGTGCAAGTGGCATCGAATGACGTCAGTGGCACCGACTTTGATGAGTTCGAGGCCCGGCGCTATGATATCCGCTCGTACAGATGGGCCGAATACGTCGTGGTCCTGCGACCTGGGCGTCTCGAACTGTGGAGCGAGGCCAGTATCCGTGGGCGTCTGCTGGGCGATGCCGAGCGGCTCAAACCGCGGTACACTGTATCACTACGCCCGGGCGAATCGTCGCTATCCTTGTATTCAGAGACGGACCGACTCTTTTGCCTTGTATGCCCGCGGTCCGAGAGCACCGTAGGCCGCTTCCCATTTCGGAGACATGGCTCGACGATCCTCATCTTTAACGCGCGCACGTTCAGCATCTCAAGTGACTGGATGTGGCTTCTTTGGCGAGAAATGGGCGGCACGTTGCCTCCACACCTCTTTGTGTATTTGCCGTCAATCTCGATGCGTGTGCGAATTCCCATTCCGCCGCTGCCAGACATTCGCGGTCCGTCGCGCGAATATGACGTGCTGCTGGATGTACCCCGCAACGAACAACTCGAAGAATACGAGGGATATATGGCGTCGGCACTTATAGGTGCGGCCGAGCGTCTCGTCAAGGCGGTGCCGCAGTGGGCCTCGCTCGTCCAAGATGTGCGCTCGCGCGGACTCAAGCCCGCTTTTGTTTGGCGCTCTGGCACAATGTACAACTGGGTCCAGTACAGCGAGACGGCTGATGGCGCTCCGCGCTACTGGCACGTCCTCGCCGGCACCTTGCTGACGAATCGGCGACGTGCGCCAGTGCTTGAGCTCGTGATGAACAACCACTATCCGACTCAAGTATTGCATCCCAGCGGATGCGCGTTGCGCGAGCCATGTGCTGTTGAAGGCTTTGTGGGCCGCCTGCGTCGATTGTCCAGTGCCACGTCGCGCGTCTATCTAAGCGTGCACGATGGACTGATCTTCTTGCTGCGTGAGTCCAATGCATGCGTGCCGGACAAGTTTGCTGGCGTGCCGCTCGGCTCCGTGCAAGGCGCAACGCGAAAAGAGCGGATCTATGAACGCATCCAACAATTCAGCAGGTACGAGCGCACGCGTGAATGGCAGCAGATTCGCTTCAGTGAGGGATTCATCGATCTGCGCGAAGTGTGTGCGATTGGTCATGTCGGCACGAACGTGGTCTTGTCCACCGAACTCCAACGCCATATGGTTCACACAAATCGCGAGTCCAGCGTGTCGTCGTCGATGCCGGAAGTCGAATGGGTTCACGACTACGACGGCACGCGCACGGCCATCGAAAAGCGCCTTAACTTTTGCGATGAGCAGCTCGACCCCGACTTCCTGCTGAATGATCGCTCCGGACTGCGCTCCATGCGCCAGTTTCATCTGTACTTGGACAATGGGCGCGAAGTCATCTTTGAGTGTGCGAGTGCTGCACTGGCTCGCGAGTGGATCGTCCACTTGTTCATGCTGACTGTGTACTGGCGATGCCGAAGCAAGACGGACATCCGCATGATCATGAATGCGTCCGGAGGCCGTCAGAATCTCATCTACAACTCCAAAAAAGCCGAAGATGTCTCCCTCTTATCGCTGCCGTACCTATGGAACTGGTGTCGCATGTACGAGTGTCGTGCAGTGAGTCTTAGTGGGCACTTGTTTTGGCGGACCAATGTGCGCCACCCTTTCCGTCGCCGCATCTTTGTATTGTGCAATGGCCACATGTACGGTTTCAAGCTTATGTCGTCCACGCGCTCATCTTCGTCGCGTCAAAATGCAGGTATCGTGTACCGCCGCAAGGGCAGCCCCATCATTCTCCGCGATGCCTATGTATATACGGGCCAACTCAGCGATCGGTCCTCCGACCTCCTTGACGACGAAGCGCCTACACTTCGCACTGGCGCTCATGACATCCACGAAGTCCACGAGCGGCTCCCGCGCTTGTACCGCGATGGGCTCACGAGCTCCGAGTCGCATGAGGAGTGCTCGTTTGTTCTGCGTGTGCGTTCTGTGCCAGATCCAAATCCACCCAAGCACTTGTCCGGCCATTCTGCCACTCCTCTTGCTCGTCGTGATTCTACCGAATACACGTTCCGCGCACGCACTGTCCTGGAGCGAGATTTATGGGTTCGTCACATCTCGACAGAGATCGAAAAGACAATGCGCAGCCAGCCCGAGCGCGAGAGCTTGTTGCGCCACTTTGGTCGAGTATATTGAGCTAATAAAAACAAATCGCACTTCCTACATGCGCACTTCGTAGACCTATGTACTTAGATGGTTTCTTTCGGTTTCTTTGCGCCATACTTGGACCGTGACGTCGTCCGTCCTACTACACCGCCAAAGTCCAGGGCACCACGCACAAGTGTGTAGCGCACACCTGGTACATCTTGCACACGGCCGCCTCGCATAAGGACCACACTGTGTTCTTGGAGATTATGTCCTTCACCAGGAATATACGCCGTCACTGTACGGCCATTCGTCAGCCGTACACGCGCCATTTTTCGAATCGCCGAGTTTGGCTTCTTCGGCTTCGTCGTGAAAATTTTCGTACAGACGCCTTTCACGAAGGGACATCCTTCCAGTGCAGGCACTCGATTAACTGGTGGTCGGTGTGGTCGTCGCGCCCCACGCATCGCTTGTTGCAGAGTCACATTCCATACAGGCGTCGTCTTGAGCGTACGCACTGGGTATACTTGCATGGTCGCCATTGCAGGCACGCGAGCCCATGCCGCAGTGTGAACGAATCCTGATGCGATGCCTCGTAGTGCTCGCCACATGTTGATTCATACACACGCAGAGGCCACAAGCGAACGAGCGAACGAACCAACAAGAAGCCTTGTTCACTCGTCTCTTCCGAAGGATTGACGCCTGTTCATGGATGAATGAGGATGCTGTGATCACGTGATGACATCCACACCCACATCTACACTCACACGCGTGCCTGCCTCATCAGGGCTCACCGTGAACTTTGGTGCAGTCCGCCTTTCTCTTTCGTTGAAACCTTTGTGCAGGACAACTTCGTCCATGCCTTACTATGAGTGCCGGAGCGCGAGAAGCCGCTACTCATCGCCCTGATGGTGCTATCGCTTACGCATTGCAGAAGGATGCGATTGCGCGCTCATTCGTCCACATTGCTCCCAATCTGTCACAACATCATGCTTCTTCATTTACGCAGCTTTTGCCGCATGTGGCACAGGTGGGAGACGAAGCAAAATTCGGAAGGCCTCTTATGCTGCTATGGGGCAACGACTCACACATGTATGCCAGTCCATCTTTTATCACTAAGAGCTCGCCGTCTTCATATCTCCCATCTTGGTACAAATTATGCAATCCTGTCTGTCCGCAATGCCACGTTCCTCTTGTCATGGGATCTACTGCTATGTACAAAAGTCGCCCTCGGCGCGCGCGGCGGCAACAACGCAATGCAAAGTCAATGCACTCGACTCGCACATCTTTGCAATGCACGCTCTGTCAATTTCAGTGCACTCGCACCAAACCGCCAAGTGCGCGTGCATTTCCCAGTGTACGACACAGAAATCGTGAGCAAGCCAATATATTAACGGGTCGCATCTCTGAGCCTCTGTTCAGAACCACTTTAGGGGCACAAGTCTCGTCGAAGCCGTCTGTGCCCTCTGGCAATAGAGCGGCCGTATCGACAAAGACTGGAAAATCGCACAAGGCCCTACCAATTTCCGTTATCCACAGCAACGAACAAAGTTCAGCTCGTTTAGCTTTACCACCGTCTGCAGTGTGCGCATCCAAGCGCACGCAGTCCGATAACAAAGCTGGTCTACGTGCGTTGCTTCAGCAAAAGAAGGAACAAGATAGGCAGCAGAAACACGCGCCGTCGAAACCGAGGAGCGGAGGTCTCGCTGATTTCCTCCAGCAGCTTTAAAGGCTCATGGGAAGTAGTAGTACCTTAGCTCATCGAGCATCCGTCATCACAATATACATGATTGAAGTGTAGTTTTTAGAGAACAACGCTATGTTGCTACTCATTAGCATTGAATAAGAGAAAATGTGAACTATTTAGAGCTTCTGCATAGCAGCAACGTCCGAAGACTGAACGTAGTCCTCAATCTCCTGCACACGGTCTTGCAGGTCATCCATGGACACCTTGTCATCTTCAACAACGATCGTGATTTGGAGCTTGTTCACACCGTAACCGATAGGCACGAGCTTGCTGGCACCCCAGACGAGACCGTCCATCTCAATGGAACGCACCTCCTTCTCGAGAGCCGTCATGTCCGTCTCGTCGTCCCATGGCTTCACGTCAAAGGTTACAACACTCTTGGCTGGAGGACGAGGGCCCTTCGCAGCCTTGCGCTCCTCGTATTGCTTCACACGCTCAGCCTTGACGCGCTCAGCCTCAGGGTCGACCTCGTCTTCGTCAGAGCCGAACAGATCGACCTCGTCATCATCACCGCCAGCGGCAGCACCGAAGTTCAGAAGCTCAGCCGCCTTCGACTTGTCGCCCTTGAGGTTGGCGTGCTCAGCCTCGAACGACTTGATGTGCTCTTGCCAGCGCGACACATTAGGGAACTTGTTGCTGTCCACTGGCGACTTGATGGCCTCATACACGGCCACGTCAGCCTGCGAAGGCTCGTGACTGTCTTCAGTTAGTCCCCGATCCATGCACGCAGACTACAATACAAAAGGCGGCTGCGGCTCTGTTGAGCATCACATGTACAGCTGGTCAGAAGGCTTGGAAGAATTGTGTTCGTCAACGCAAGAAAGAGTCGCGGTGTCTTACGCCGCTGGGCTCAGCAACACGGACCAAAGCACGGTTCATCCCACTGTGCACATGTGACGCTCATCGCAGGTAACAGCACGCACTTCACCAGTCACATACCCATCAATGTACGACTTCGAGGCCAGGAACGACTCGAACTTCGAGAGCGTGTCAGCGTTAGAAAAGTCTGGCAGGGACATGGCCAAAAGGTGTGAGGTAAGACCGTATGCTGGACTGCGGTTCTCTCCCTTTTGTGGGTCTTTGTCCACGTCAAAGTCTGCCTGCTCGGCCGATCGTGCCTTGCGGTCAACACGTGCTGGCAGCGGCAATTCATTGGCCGTCAATGTCGAGTCTCCACCATGATGTGGAGAACCAATTTGTGGGCTACCTGCATATATGGTGCCTTGGCTCTGATTGCGTTCGCTACCTGGTTCTGTGAGAAGGACTTATCTGTTGAGCTCAGTTCAACCACCTTCTCTTGGTTCCATATCATGATGCCATCTGAATACACGGGAATGTACGGAGTTCCATCAGGGATGCAGCCTGGCATTTCAGGGACGCTGGACAGTCTTCACCCCTTTTTTTCCCAAGCTCGTGTACCTGAAGCGCCTCTTACCGAGGACGACCTTGCTTTGTTTATGCTACTCGTAACTTATTCTGATGCACTTGATGCACTTCCCATGGAAACCACGCGAATTTTTTCGGATCTCAGAGAACTTGATGCAGTATTAGGTGGTGCGTAAATGGCTTTTCATTGACAAGCATCAGTTCACTTGGGCTCACTAGCACACCGGCTCAATCACCTTGCATCCGTGATCGAGAACCCAGATGTATCTCCTGGAGAGCGTCTTCTGGTACTCAAAGAGGCGGCTGATGAAGCTCGGGCATACAAAATGGGCGGTGAAGATAAAATTCGCGTTGCTGTCAACACTTGTGATATGGTACGTTCGCTGGGTCACCCTCTTCTTCAGCCCATTAACGCATTCTTGCAGCTAGCTTCACACACCGAATACATTGAATCTATTTTGCGCTCTCTCACGTCTCTATCAGCACTTGCGCCATATGTGCGAGAAAGTCGCGCCCAGTACAAACACCTATCTGACCTTTCTGGTTTCCCAAATCATGGCGAGTCACTTGCTGGACCAAGCGCTGTGAATCCCCCTGTTGATATGGCTTCTGCATCCGCCTCATACCCGTTTGCACCGTTTCCTGATGTGTCTTCAAGCCGCGCGCGCGTCGAACGGGAGTCTCAGAGTGCTGTTCGGGCTGGCAAGAAGCGTAAGGTTCCACCCCACTCAGTCTCTTCGCAGTCATCTACGCGTTCAAACTCAGAAACGCAGAGGAATAACGCATCAAACCCGCACCCGAAGCGGCGTGAAATAGCCAGTCGACATCACAACCATGAAGAGACCGATCAGGGCGAAAGCAGTGACGAGCAAAGTGAATTGTTCGTTACAGGAAATAATGCCGATCGACTCGCACGCACGCATCATCGCGCTCGTACTCGTGGCACTGCCCTACCTATGGAGCCAGTTGCTCCATCGAAAACAACGTCTGGGAGTGCGACCTGGAGTGGCCGTCGTGTTGTGGATGCGTCCTTGCCAATGGACCATGCCTCCCAAGGCGATGCGCCACGAACCACCTCCCGCAGCCGGATCAGCAAAGCCTCAAGTGCAGGATCAAATCGTGACGACGCGGACGATCAGAGGTACTGTTTCTGTAATAATGTGAGCTATGGCGACATGATCGGATGTGATGACGACGACTGCGAACGCGAATGGTTCCATCTCGGCTGCGTGGGCTTGTCCAAGCCACCTCAAGGCACCTGGTATTGTGATGCTTGTCTAGAGCGACGTATGCAACAGTCAAAGAATAAAACGAAACGGAGCGCTCGACCAACTCGCGCACCTACGTCGGGCGTACCGCCCGCCACATCTGATGTCCCGACGTCTGCACGACGTGTCGCCAGCCATAGGCGCTAGCTTCTACCCATCTGTCTCTGTATCGCGACATAGAACTTGTAAACAAGTATGCACCAGAAGAGAAGAAAAAATTGAATTAGGCTTATCTAGGATCCCTATGCCTTACCGTTGATGGCAAGCAGTTCGACTTCAAACACAAGCGTCGAGTTTGGTGGAATGACTTTGATCGTCAGTAATTTGTACACGTACTCGGAGGGAATCCGCGAGGTCCATAAGCATAGTCAGGCGAGCAGATCAGGTTTGCCTTTTGGCCAAGCGAGAGCTGGGGCACACCCTCGTCCCAGCCGCGAATCACTTGGCCGACTCCAATCTTTGTGCGGAATGGTTGGCCACGGTCACGCGAAGAGTCGAACTTGTTGCCATTGGACTGCAGCGTACCAATGTAGTGCATGTCGACCACATCTCCTGCCTTAGGGAAGGTCTTGCCATCGCCTGGCGAAATCGTTTCCACATTCACACCCATGCTGCTCAGGATCTAGTAGTAAGTGGGTAGAACTGGCTTGTGCGTTTGCGTCTGATTTTTGCGCGCTCAAGACCCAGCTTTGGATTGCCGCCTGTCCTGTCGCGCAGCCCATGTGCTGTGCACTCCCGTGGTCAAATGACGTGTCGATTGATACTGACGTAAGCAAAGAAGCGCATAGAACACTAATGGGTGTCGACACTTGCAGCAAGTAAAATATCTGATTGGCCAGCGGTCAGCTTCTAGCAGACTAAGTTGGTGCATTGCTATTGCTGCCACAACTACGTGGTAGAAGTCAAGCTTAGGTTGTGTAACTCTCGCGAAAGAAATCCTCGACAAACGCCCAGTGTCGCATAGAGGATCTAGACCAGCAAACAATCTTGACATCAACTTTACAACTAGCCATAGTTCAGACTATCCATAATGTGAGTGTTGGTTCGCCAGGATCATAGTTAAGTCCACGTACCGGAAAATGTCGTTGAACACATAGAACGAGCCACCCTCGGGAAGTAGTGTAAAGGACTAGACATAAGTCACAGCGCGCATTACATACCTGGCTGAACTTGAGCGGGTTCTGACCATCATCCACAAGAAGCATGCCCGTCACAAGGACAACGAGACTTTGACCGTCGCCAGTCGGCTGCGCGTCGCGTGTGTCGACCTTGTGCTGCACCTTTTGGAAAGGAAGGCTCTGACTGGTTAGATGGCAGATATCAGACGGTTACTTACCACGAGCTTTTCAACAATAGCTTGCGCACCCTGCGTCTGTGCGCCCTCAAAGGTGAGCATCGAGTGGGGCCGCTAGTACAGGTCAGCAATGGTTCTGGTGCACATACGTAAAGTGAGCCCAACTGCGAGCGATCCGTGTCAAAGTTCGAGTAATAAAAGTCTGTGAACTGATCATACATTAGTTCAGAGCATTCTTGGAAGCATATAAACACGCACCTGTTGAGCTACTGCTTCCATGGTTGCAAAGAGAGCCGGTCGAAGGTGAACGGTCTATCGGACGTTTGATGAACTAGTGACTCTTTGCCTCGGCCGATAGCACGGCTCATCATGTTGAAGTGGAGACATCATGCGTGCAGGAACAATAAGTGTTACAAATGATTTATTTTGGCCCTTAAAGCGCCTCCAACCCCAGCACATACAACGCGTATCCACATACTACATTGTCATCCTACATACGAATATTTGAAAAAAAAAAAAATAGAACGTGAATGGTGTGTAAATCACCTTCAAAGTAGATGCTTAGACATCCCACCCGAAAAGCTTACGTGCGAGCTGAACTAATGCTGGTGCTCGGGAATGCTACTAAAAGGACTGCTAGGTCTGGCTTTGCAATCCCCATGACAAGCGAGGACAGGTTTTCTGCGCGATTGGATGTTGAGCGAGAATCTCAAATTCATTTTTTTTGAGCCACTAGGAAAATTCCTTTTTTGAAGTCCTCCATGTCACATAGATGTTTGTTCTGTCCATATGTACATCATGGATGACTTAGACGCTCTGAACGGATATGATTGCACAAATGATTCTTTCATACGGTCGCGCGGGTCAAGCGAGTGGAAACGCGCGTGTCGAATTCGACTATGAAATCGGAAGCACAAGGCTGATCCTCTGAACCTCTCTCACCCACCACTTACATTCCTTACATTGTTTCCCAAGTCCCAACGGATCTTCAAGAAGTGTGCTTTCGTATTTGCGTGTGCACCCTTTCTAACATCCTTTGTTTCTTAAAGCGCTAAACAACTACATTCATTCCTTTGTTACTGACTTTATCCGCTCGTTCCTCCTCAGGTATTCGCATATTAGCTAACGTGACAACAGCTTTCCATTTGATTACACAGATGTTGTTTCGTCTTACTCGTCCAGGAACCTTTTCTTTTTTCGTTGGGATTTCGGTGCTTCTGCATGTGATTTTGAATGACCTTACAGGATCCTCATCAGTTGCGCCACTTTTCGCTAACGCAGTACCTATGAGCTCCGATAATTCCACTGACACGAAGTCGAATGGCATGGTCCATTTGCTGCTTTCCTCCAATTTTGAGGAGGAAGGTGAACAGTTTGTGCACCCGTGGATAAAACTTCAGCAGCACATTAACCGCAGCAAGCGCCGTCTAGCAAAATTTCAAGGCACTTCTGCACCATCGGATGACGAGCTTCAAGCGTCTATCGAACGTCGCAAATCGAGCGTGAATAATGAAGCTCAGGGGTCATCGCATGCCATGCTCGAATTCCGTCCCCCGCGAATCAAGAGTCGACCTCAGTCAGAAACATTCGAAGATCCGAAGCCCAAGCGACGTCACTCTCGATACGAAACCACAGAGAAGAGCATCAAGCCCGACCTGGTACCTCGCGATGATGATGGATACTCGTCGATGGAAGCCAAAATGCAAAAGTCGTACTCAGTGACAAATGCTCCTGGTGCTTCTGCTCGAAATTCAGAGGGCTTGGCTATTGAAGCAAATGACGTAGGCTACTTTGTCGAGGTTCAGATTGGATCCTCTGATACGAAGTTCAAGATGCTTGTGGATTCTGGATCCTCTGACACTTGGGTCACTGGCACATCATGCAATGAGTGCGGGTCGTCAGACCGTCAGAAGCTCGGAAAATCTGTGTCACAGTCACTCAAGACCACGAATGACAAATACAAAATTTCTTACGGTACCGGCTCTGTTAGCGTTGCGCTTGCTACAGATTCGTTTCAGATTGCAGGACTTTCTCTCGACAGCTACACCTTTGGTATTGCAAGCTCGGAATCAGACGACTTTGGCGCGGACAAGATTCCTTTCGATGGCCTTCTTGGTCTAGGCGGCAAGAGTCTGAGTATTACAGGCAAACCGACGATCGTGGATGCCCTTGCCCAGGGAAACAAGATCAACAAACCGATTGTTGGTGTTCGTTTGGGACGTGCAGCCGAAGGAAGCTCAGGCAACAAAGGCCAGATTACCTTTGGTGGTGTAGATCAATCTCAGATCGACGGGTCACTGAACCAGCTTGATAACCAGTCAAAGGATGGTTACTGGGCTGTATCGCTTGACAGTGTGTCGATCGACTCGGACCAGGTGAGTGGTGGCTCTACAGCTGTGCTCGATACAGGCACGTCGTTGATTGTTGCCCCCAAATCAGCTGCCGATAAGATCCACGATGCTATTCCGGGAGCCAAGTCAGATGGTCAAGGCGGCTACACCATTCCATGCACAACCAGCAAGACACTCTCGTTTACTTTTTCGGGAAATACGTACTCGATGGATGCCCGCGACTTGTTGTTCGCACCGAAGGACCCGAACAACTTGAAAGGCACCTGTATCAGTGCTGTTTCTACAGGATCAACTATGGACGGTGCTGACTGGTTACTAGGCGCTGCGTTCTTGAAAAATGTCTACTTTGCCACCAACTCTGATGCGAATAGTATTGGTCTTGGCAAACTTAAGCAATGAAGACAACATGGCGACTTGACAATTTCTCGCCCCTTGCACCAATCCACATATATCTTTTTACAAGGAATCTTGCACGAAGATCTCACTTTGTTTGGTAAATACAATATGATAAAAGACTCACATATCCTCAGTAGATACATAGATAGTTTCTCAGATCATGTGTGCGCACCTTCAGTTGCTGCTCCATGTCATTTTTTTGTTCTACTATTATTTCTTCACCGCTACGTTGACAGCAAGCACATACTATCCCAACGGGCAGTCATAGGTGGGAATAAAATGCGCACCATGTATCATTGAGGTCTACTTTCTGCTGCGGTTTTTGCGGGCACGCGGACGCTGTTGCTGGTTTTGAAGTGACTCAGGGATCCAGTCCTCGTCGTAGGTTTTACCATTGGAGCTCACAGCGACAGGAGTCGTCTTGGCATCTCGACGTTTTGTTGGCACAGTCTTTGTACGTAGCATAGGAACAATGTAGGCGTTGTAGATCCAGTGGCCGATACCACCGAGCAGGGCAAGGACGATCGCGTAAACCGAGAGAAGTTGCCAATCCCAGAGGCTCTGCGGGGGTTCTTCCACTGTGACGGAGCCGCGATACAATAGGACATTGTAATTGTTTGATGAAGATCTGTCAGAGACCATAGCTCGGAATTCAACGTCAAGTTTCTGCGGCTTGAATTCGGAGTACACATCGAATGGCAGCTGCAATGGCTTGCCGTCCACAATTTGTATGAGCATGTCATCATGCATTACTCGTGTTGTCATGTTTCGCAGAACACGCCTTTTGTGTCCATCTTGGCGCGCCGGGTCGAGGAATGCTCCTGTCAGAGAACGGACGGATACGGCGCGGTCAGCACCGCGGGGCTGACTGAAGGTGAACACGACCCGGGTAGCCTCTCCATTCTTCACAATGTTGAATGGGTTGTTTGGAAAGGTTGTTGCCACATTGATTTCAGGCGGGTCCTCATGAGACTGAGCATGTACAAGCGCACAGAAGCTCAGAAACCACAGGCTCAACACCAACACAGCAGCGTAACGCATGGTGGAATGAGACGAAGACGAAATCGGTGCTTGGCTGCACGTGGAGCGGCGTAAATCCACTCTTCTATTGCAATCCGAAAAATAGTCACAAAAATTTCTACAACCGAAAGGATGGTTATGAATAGGCTTTACGCAAGGCGCGCAACTCCTGTTGGTATACCTTTTCAAATGCCCGAGCAATGTCGCACACGACTTCGTTCCCTGCATTGAATGTGAAGCAATTAGAAAGCATCAACTGGATATCAGCATCGAGTGCGTCAATGCTATCGTATCGATCAGAGCGAAGCTTGTCGCTGATCAGCGTCAAGTCACGCGCGTTTTCCTGGGGGATCACATCAAAGTATGTCGGTATACCAAGAGCCACAGGATCCACAGCATACAAAAAGAGGCCACCTGTCGGATGCTGTTTAAGTCGGCCCATCATGCTCTGCAGCGATCGCTTGTGAGAGTACTCGAGCTTACGGACCATGGCGCGGCTCCATTCCCGCCGCCATACACGCGACACAGCTTGCTCCATGATGGCCGGCTCTGTGCCCGGCGGATTAAATTGCCGACAGTTGGCGAACATAAGGCGCATGTCCGCAGCAAAGTCACCCATCGTCTTGTACTCGCCGGCCTTGAGCTTTCGATCGATCTTGCTCAGATCCATCGGATACTTGATTTCTTCGTAGTACGTAGGAGCGTTGTCGCGCACAGGATCAATGGGGTAGTAAAAGATCGCTGCTTCTTTGGTTCTGTAAATAGCTTGCAATACGGAGCGGACCTTTTTCATGTGAAGTGGCGTCTCTTGTTCTCCTGGCAATACCGGGTCTTCACTCGCGGACTTGGCCTTGTCGGGATCAATGGTTTCTGCCATCGGTTCCTGCTTGGGTTCAAGCGCAGATGGGGCTATGGCAGACGGTTTAGTGCTGTTTTGTGACTTGGATTTGGCTGATGACTTTGAGGTGTTCGACGACGGCTTGGCACTGGTGGAGGATTTGACACCGGCGGATGACTGTTTTGTGCTTGCAGATGATTCGAGCTCACCTGGCGCTGCTGTTGCTGCTGCTGCTGCTGCTGCTGCTGCCGGTGGTGGTCGTGGCGGCGGCGATGAAGCCTCAGCACGTGGTCGCTTGACTTTCAGTGTGGGCCGAGGTGGCGCTTCACTAGCTGTTCTTTTCTCGCCCTTACCGACATTCAACTTGATGGTAATTTTCTTCGGTGGATGTGCTGAAGACGCGGGATCAGAAGTGTCGGATGTAGTACTACCGTTAGGCGCAGTAGTAGAGACAGACGTAGGAAGGATTCCTGCTGCTGCTAATGGTGGTTGTTTTGGTGCAGAAGCTTCGTCCACGTCATCGGTGGAATGTTTTTCGGCACGAGCTGCGGCTTGTTCCAGCGCTTTGCCGATGCGGTTCCACAGCTGGCGGAACGCCGACTCCGAGCGAGATGCCTCGTAATGGATCCAGGCTTTCGGGTCTGGCGTATATGTCTTGGCATTCTGGAAAATTAAGTCGACATCATCTTTGAATTGGAAGCGGTCTTTGTACTGGCCCGACTGCAACTTGTTTGACACGGAGCTTAGATCCATAGGCTCTTTGATTACGTCAAAGTAGTCTGGGGCTTCGTCGCGTACTGGATCCACCGGTCGCGTGAAAGGCTCGCAGTGCTTATTGGCCATGAGTTTCTGGATGCACATGCGGCAGGCGCTAAAGTCTGATGACGACATGCCCAATGCCTGACCAGGCTCAGGCGCCTTGGGCTTCTTTGGCTTCGCAGTTTTAGGGAGCACCACACGAAGGGGATGCGATGTCGATCGCTTTTCCTGCTGGGGCGCATTCTTGATCATGAGGCGGATGCGCATCGCACCTGTCTGTTCACCAGCAGGCACTGATACTGTTGTCTGTTCCGTGGGCACCTTGGTATCTTCGACCGGCTTGAACAAGAGCTCGGCCAGCCGCATGAGTGCCCATCGCGCAACCGCTTGGTCTTTACTCGCACGGAAAGCCGCGAGAAAGCCATCTCGGACTGAGGCAGAGCGGCCGATTTCGCGACGTAAAACTTTGATCATCTGCTCGTTCTGTGCCGCTTCATCGGCGAGCAAGGCTTCTTGCTCAGCCACATTCCCAAGAGGATCGCCTTCCTGTAGCATCTCGTGCCGTTGCCGTGTGATGCCAAGCTCACCTGTGGCAATCGCAACGGCTAGCGCATCACACAAACTACGAGCGAGATGCATTCGAATGACGTGATCCTCGTCCGAAGCCAGGATGGCAAAGTAGTACCGTGTCAACACCTTGTGCTGCAGTCCTCGCAACAGCAGCAAAGCATTCAGCGCAGCCATACGGACGGGCGGGAAGTTGCCTTCGCGCGTGTACTCGAGAAAGTGCACAAGCTCCAAAGGACGCAAGTTTGCAAACACCAACGCTTGGTGAAAATCGAGCGCTGCGATCGTTACGACGTTGTGGTACGATGGCACCAGGCGATCTAGCACCTGCAGACGCTCGACTTCTTGTATGGCCACAGCACGCAGCTCCATCTCCTCTGGTGAGTACGTCTCATCTGCATGCGTCGAGTAACCAGCACTGTCGATAGGGATCAGTGTGCCTGCAAGGGCATTGATGATGCTCGCAAGATAATAGTCATCGACAAATCGGTTCGTCGAGTTGTCGTTGTATCGGAGCAGGTAGATCAGGAACCGTTGTACAATCACCAAAGCACGCCCCCGGTGGTCTCGCACCCGCGCAATCGCATGGATGAGGGCACGGCGAACGAAGTAGTCGGCCATGTCGGAAAAGTCGTTCGGTTTCGGAATACACGGTGCTTCCAACGAGGTCGAGTCGCCTTCGTGCGGCACATCGAGGCAGTAGCTGGTGCGGAAGAGCATGAACAAATGGAACAGACCGAGCAGGTCGAGATGCGGCAGTGCACAATTGGCGAGGCCGTAGGCAGCTTCGGCGCGAATGCGGTAAAAGTACTTTGTGACAAGTACCGTTCGTGTGAGCGTGCTGCTTGTTATGAGACTGGGCATCTGGCTCAGAGCATGTACTGCGGCGAGCTGTGCCACCACGTCTCGGTCTCGCTGCAGCTGCGAGACCCACATGTAGTCCGGCTGTTCAAACTGAATCTGGGCCATCCATTCAAAGTCTGCATCAAGGCGGATCCATTCATACGGCGCCGACGCCATGATGGCCTCATCTTCTTCCGTCCAATCAGCGACGCGCCAGCGCTTCCGCTCGTCCTCATCCTCCCACATTCCGAGTCCAAATCCCAGATCGATCATGCCGATTGCCTCAGCAGCATCCTCATCGCCTGCAGCGGCCGCTGCGGCCGCTGCCTGCCGAGCCTGGAATCGCTTGGTATTACGCCGTACACGCTTGTATTTGGTATTGAATGGCACGTCATACCGCTGGTGCTCGTTCTTGATGTCAAGCACATGCTCGTACGGCGTGCCGTCGGCCTCGTGGATCCGCACTGTCATTTGGCCCTCCCACAGCGACACGGGATTTGACGCAAGTGCATCCTCTGGATGCGCTTGCGCGTAGATTGCTGCAGGCGACTCTTGACGAACATGCATCTCAATAAGGAGTTTCTTTCGGTTAAAGGTCGCGGTGCACAAGAAGCGCGGGCAGCCACTCCCGTTGATCCATTGATCGACAAAGAGCCGGAGATCGGCCCCACTGACCTTCTTGCATGTGCGCAAAAAGCTGTGAGTGCCTAGAGCATTCTGTGTCATTTCGCCCGTGATTGCCTGCAGGAACAGCTTCGGGATCACACGGCCCAGACCAAGCGATGCTCCCATCTTACAAAGCCGGCGGTCCAGAAGGTAAAGGACAAGTGGCGCTTTCAGATTCACAAATGGCAGTAGCTGGGGGTCCAGTGGTTCTTCACGGCCCACCTGGTACAACGGCGGCATGGCAATGTCCCATAGGCACAAGCGATCACAGTCTTTTTTCATGCGGAAGCGGTATTCATTGTTGCCAAGAAGCCAGCGCAAGAACATGGACGCCAGGTACTGGCTCAAGCCATGAATTAACCACGTATCGGCCCAGGTCTTCTGCACAATGTTAATGCCAACCCACTGGAACGCGACAGCATGACTTAGGATGTGTCGGTTCTCGAACGCTTGGTCTATCACGGACGGTGGATGAAGCAAATCGCTCGAACATACGGCCAGCGTACTCGCCGTATGACAGTCGACCAACGCGCCATCCACAAACACAAGCTTGAAGGAACCAAAAGGGTATGATCCGTACACACTGCTGATATATTCGATGGCCTGCCAAGCAAACTGTGTTGTAGAACGCAGCTCGTGCTCATGCTCAGGCAGACAGAAAGCCAAAGCCTCGCAGGTGCCAGAGCCTGCGGGCGAGAGCCGCGCCAAGACGAATGGCCCCGCACAGAAGGCCACATGTTGCACGGACGTGGCCACCTGCTGTGTGTAGTAGAAGACCGACTTGTCAGGATCATGCGGGTGCACAGCATGCTCAGTGAGCTCACCGGACGAAACGACAAACACCTCAGGAGCATCGTCGTCCAAGTCGCCGGTATTCACCGAAAGCCGCCGGGGTACAACGAACTCGAGCTCCCATGTGCAACGGTCCCACAACGAATCAATGCACGGCACCCAACAGCGCGAACTGTTCATTCCTAAGGGCCGCGTGTACAGATGAGGCACGCGATACGGCGCATCGGCTGAGGGACGAACCACCTGAACCGCTTCGTGTGCATCTTCTAGCACATAGTCAATCCGTATAGTGATCATTGCAAACTCTTCTTCCGTGGCCCCGCCCTCTGATGCCGGGACACCAGAGGCTAACGGCTCTGGCCGTACGCTATCCGGCAGTGTGATGCGAAGCTCACCTTCGGCGCCCTGACTCGCGGCGGAAAAGAGTTCGCGCTTCATCTGCGCGTGCGCATGTATATCGAGGAGCTCTAGTGAAGCCATAGGATCCGCATACTCAAACGCTGCATCTTGGTTTTGTATTTGCACGCGCTGGATATCCATGCATCGTGCATGAAGGTAGACATGTCGGAGAGCCGAATTCGTCGGCACAATCGTTAGCTCCGTATACCCTGCGAGGACTCCACTGAAAGCGAGTTCTAATGCCACCTTCTGGTGGCTCAACGAGAACCCGCGATCCGGCTGCATCGCGGCCAGACGCGCCTACTCGTCCAGCGGTGGGAGCGTCCAAGTCGTATTGACCGATGTTGCTGCGTCTCGCTGGGAGGGCAACGTCACCTCACGCACGCTTAGCGAAGACCCTTGGCAATGTGGATGTCCGTCCAATTTTGCTCGTCTCGTCTCGCCTCCCTCCTCTGGTTGCGCCGCCCTTACCCAAAGCAAGATTGGGGCAAAAGGGTGGCGTTTATCACGTGATCAGCCGTCCAGCAGCGTCGTCTTCTCATGCGCGTGGATGATGGTTAGGTGGGCGTGCGCGTTGTATACACACGTACGGGGGGAAGTGGAGTCCATCTTGTCCCAACACCACCCGTCGCGGGCTTTGCTGCTAGTCCCCGCATCGACGTGCGTGTCTGTCAGAACCCTCGCTGTCGCATCCCGCCGCTTGCATGGATAGCCAAGCAGCCGGCAATGCGCCTGCGGCATCGGAGGCACTAGCAAGTACCTCTGTCTTTCCGCCTCCGCCATTCATCTACCGACTATTTACGAAACAAAATCTCGCTTGGTTCGGCGTCTTGAAGGAGCACAAAGGCGACGTTGACTGGTCAACCTTGGATGCGCGTGGTCGATTAGATGCACAGAATGCTATTCTCAAAAGTGCAGTTGAAAATGTGCCTGACTTGAAAGAGCTTGTGCCTCCCAATGTGGATTTGGAACGAGAGCTTTCCCCGCCTCGCATAGACTGGATTGAGCAGGATGGTGGCTACCAGCTGTTCGGCCAGCGATGGCCTATCCCAGATGTCACACCATCGTTGGAGGAACTAGGAATTCCGCGCTTTTTCCCCGCGAGTCACGAATTAGACCGGTCAAAAGTGCTTCAGACGCTTCTTCACACGCTCTTACAAACCTATTTTGAATTGGTTTGCGACTTGCTGCGGCCCATCCAACCATACGACGTGGAGGTTCCAATGCCTCATACCGAAGGGCAGACGACACTCATTTCCTCGTCGCATCTCAAAGACCGTCTGCATCATATGGAGACGGTCGTCATCAACTTCCAGTATCTTTTGAATCAAATGCGACCCCTTGAAGCTCGGGCCTCGCTGCAATCACTCTTACGGCATCAACTTACCGAAAGACGTCAAGCCACTGAGCGCCTTCGCTCTAAGTGTGCAGCCATCCGAGAAGAGATTCAACAGCTGGGCATGTAGTGTCTGGGAGAAAACAACTAGGTGCGAATGAGCAGGCATTGACATGGGCATGCCTATGTATAATAGTATATATGTACAAACATGTTGTTCTTCATGCTTCCCTACCCCCTTCTCCCTATTATGTTGCCCTCGTCTGCCTTGCACCCTGCTATTCATCTGTCAGGCCGTGTTCATGGAGCACCTCTGTAAGCACAGGTCGACGAACTAGCACTCCTCGAGCTTTTTTCACCGGCCGTTGCCGGCGTGGCGATATTCGGCTTGGGATATCGATGCTCTTATTCGCTTCCTTGTGCAGGGAGACAATCACTTGCTTCTCGTCCAGCAATCGAACCAGTTCTCGCATGGGCGAATGCGACGCGTGATCCGCCGCCATAGTCGACTGACTACCGACCAAAATAAGCTTTGTCTTTGCGCGAGTTACCATCACATTCACACGCCGCCGGTCGCGCAGCAATTCACCGGCCACATGTGCTGTATTTGATCGCACGAGCGACACAAGCACTACAGGCCAGTCGCGCCCTTGCGCCTGGTCAATTGTCAATACTTCCGCGCTAGCGCATGCATCTCGAAGGCGTTTGCTCTGCTGTCGGTACGGCGTCAGAACACCGACATCTGTCCCTTGCACACCGGCCTGCCGAAGTGCGTCAATTATGCGCGCCACCCACGCTGCTTCCGCCTCATTTTCTACCAGTGTATCAGTCCGAGACTCCTCAGCATGTACAGGGTCTGTGTCGACAAACACACATGGTCGAGAGGGATCGATGATTGCTTCCAACATGGCTGCCATGCCCACTTCATTGTCCGTGGCGCAGTCTTTTTTTTGATCGCAGCTGGGAAAAATTAGTCGAGCACACGCAACGTCTTTACTGCCACAACTCAACCGCCCCTCATACACGAGCGCATTGCTTAGCGCCATGATCTCAGCATTCATACGGTATTGCATACACAGCATAGCCACCGAGTCAGGATGCGCTTTACACAGCCGCTGAAACAAACTCACGCTCATGCCGTGCGAGGCTGCATCCGTATTTCGCACTACGGGCGTCAACTGGTGGTGATCGCCGATCATGACGAACCTGTCTGCTAGTCGTAAAGGACCCAAGCATGTCGGTACGGTAATTTGACTAGCTTCGTCCATAATGCACACGTCAAATGTACGTCGTGCTAGTGCTGCATCGTTTGTCGCTAGGCACGTAGCCGCGACGATCTGTGCATCTTGCACAAGGTCGACCAAAGCCTCGGCACTGGCTTGGGGTCCCAGCTTGGTCGCCAAAGCGCAGGCATGGACACGTGGGTGAATGCGTGAGAGGGGTCCTAAGCGGAGTACCGGTATATCTAGCAGCTTGCTCACGATCGTGTCGACGGCCGAGTGCGTGTGGCTGCAGAGCAAGACACGCTGGCCCAAGTCGGCAAGAATCCTCACAAGCACCGCAATCGTCGTTGACTTGCCTGTGCCTGGCATGCCCAAGATCAACGTATAATCACGCGCGCACAAAGCACGCTCTATTGCGTGGCGCTGATCTGCATTGCAACTGGCTGCATGGCGCTGGACACAAGCAGCCATCTTGTCGTCGATGCATGTCCATTGCGGCGTATCCAGATGGACAACACGGCGGCGAAGCATGGTGATTTGCGGCGTCACCTGCTTGTAGAACAGACACGCAAGATTATAGCGTGGCACGCCCATGACAGACATGATATCATCCAAGTCTACACGAAATGTTTGCGGCTTCCCGTACTGAGACTCATACTGGGTAAGCGCCAGATCCAGCGGAGACTCAGGTCGTACGTGGAACTGTGTCGTGGATGCCTCAACACGTCCACGGAGAAGAAACGCTGTTACCGGCGTCTGCACGGCAATACAAACAACATCTTCAGGCATGAAAGCGACTTTCGAGGCCGGAATGGAAAATGCACACAAGCCATCCATCTTTCGTATCATCATAAGATTCGGCACACACCGTCCCGTGGCGGCACGGGCGTCGGCAGGCATCGTCCAAAGTTCGTGCTGAAAACGCAGAAGCCCACGCTCTTCATGCGAAAGCAACGCATCCCAGTGCGCAAAAAAGGCCATGTCCTCAGGTGTCAAGTGATCCGTCGAGTCGGCATACAAGTCTGCAATGGGCGACTCTGTGTCCGAGACATGTTCGACAGCGCGTCGATACAACATGCACGAGTCGCGAGAATAACACCGCTGGCACTTGTACTTATTGTCGATCGTCGGTGGAAGAAATCGCGGGCTTACATCACACGCTAAGTCTTCTAGATCAGCTTCTGTGAGATCGAATTCAAAGCTGTCTTCAGAAGCAGGTGTGGGCACCTCAGCCGGTTCGGAAGGTGCGGACACATGAGCAGGGTCTAGGCTTTGTTGGGGTAAAATGTCGATGGTACCTTCTGTTGGAGAAGGAAGGAGCGCAAGCTGGACTTTAAACGAAGCCATTTCATTGCGCGCCATGATCAAGCTTCGGACTTCTTTTGTGTTGCGGTGAACGGGTCGTATTTCACTATTTTGGACGTAAAAAAGTAGTCCATAGTCGACGCTCACACCATACGCGTCGGCTAGAATCATCGTATAAAGGCTCGTTTGCGCAGTGTGTTCCATGCTTGAAGTAATGCGACCCGTCTTGACTTCCATTGGCAGGATGCATTTCCTAACACCGGCCGACGTTTCGATCTCTGCTTCCAGACACAGGTCTAAGCGTCCCTTCAGACCATACATCGGACAAAGAATATCCGATTCAGTCCCAATGATGCGTGTAATGCACATTCGGATATGCGCATTCATGCGAGTGTCATGGATCTGAGCCATAGCATTGCGCCTGGAGTCATCGCGAAAGGATAGAAAAGTCTCGGCAAAGCGTACAAGGGACGGAACGGCAGCAATAAGATCCCTCCTTGCCGTGTCTGTCTTCGTGTCGACTAGCACCAGAGCCTGCTGAGCCTCTTCAAGCTGTCGCTCGATCTCGGCTGTTATAAATGCGCATGAGAAATTGCCTATACGATCCCATTTGGCCGGTGCTGACACTTCCGGCGAAGGCGCCGGGCTCTCGTGCATGGGATCTATGCTTCCAGTCAAGCATGCTTGCAGCAACGAGTGCACCATCGTACCCAAGACAGCGACATATGTCGATTCGGTCGGTGATCGAATTCGTTCTTGCAGCATCGATTTTCGCATGCATGATGCCACGCTGGCAAGTCGAGAGGACGATATAATAACATCTGGATGAACAACAAGCAAGCGCGCACTTTCTTTTGTCGAAGAGTGCGAAAATGTTGAGAGGATCATGCATGGCACACCGTCTTCGGAATCCCATTCGCCTATCAAATGGACTGTATCATCTGGCTTAACAAACGTAGATTCCCATTGATCACGAAGTCGCGCGTATCCATGCACGGCCGGAAAATGATGCAATTCCGGCTGGAAGTACATGCTTTGGCTCAGAGGGGAAGTGCATTTGGTCGACGGTATCAAACCATGCGTGATGTCTAGCTCCAGTATTTTTTCGATTTGAATGCCGCGGATACCCGAATATTCATTGGCATAAACCTTCACGACGCGTGCGCGAGAAAATGCTCGCGTCGCTAGCATTGCGCGGTGCGACTGCTGGTTCAGGACAGGCACATCTTCTTCAGAACATGTCTTTGTCAACGACGGCAACTGCTGACTCAATCCATCTGCAAACGCATCATGCGGTGCCTTTCGGATTGAACGAGCTGACGAAGATGGGCCAGGGAGACTGTCTAGCAATTGATGGAAAAACTCCTCCTCAACTCCGTCCATAGTACAACATCCGAGGCCCTTTAACGAACGCGCTCTTCTTTCATTTCACTCGATGCACGCGCGTCTTTGATCTAGCAGCAACATTCTGACTAATCGCTCACCCATGAACCGAGTGGATCAACTCGAGCCGGTATTGCACGCGTTATTTTCGATGCGGGGCACTCAAAATATGGGCGCACATAATTTCCGTTTCCAGGGTTTCCCCACGTTACTACAGGGCTAAATATACAAGAGTGGGCGCAAGGGTACAGCGATAGAGTGCGCACATTAAAAAATGAACGACAAGATCTTTTTGTACAAAGGAAGAGAGCGCTTCTCAGCCCGCTCTTGCTCGAGGACTTCAAGAGGCACGGCTTCACGACGTCCGGTTTGCAAGTCCATGTCCTCGATTCGAACGAGTCTTGTTCGGTGATAGATTTTATAGGCAAGAAAGAAAACAAGCACAATCACCAGCGACAGCATATTCTCGAAAAAGGCGTAGGCGCGATCCTGGGGAGTCATTTTGCCCTCGCCAATTGGAAAGGCTGAACGGTAAAAGTAAGCAATCAGCACAAGCAAACTCATGAACAAGCCACTGTACGACCCCATAATGCCTAATGGCGAAGTCCATGGAAGCTCCGCAAGTGAATTGCCTTGGCGCGTCCACGCTGCTCGAAAACGAATATGGCATAAACAGATAGATCCCCAAGCAAAAATAACAGCCAAGCCACTGATGCCCAGGAGCCATGAAAAAACAGTGGATTCTTGCGTTGAGTAGATGAGAAATCCGAGCAAACCGAAAAGCAACGTCAAAATCACAGCGGGGAGAGGTCGCCCAGCGCGATCAACGTACTGGAAAAACTTCGGTGCAAACCCTTGTTCGGAGAGAGCGAGAAGAGTACGACTGCTGGCAAAAACAGCTGCATTGGCAACGGAAATTGTCGAGAGAATGATGACTGCATTGACAATGTGTGGAAGTACTTTGATTTGTCCAATCTGCAATGCAATCACAAATGGTGACTGCTTTGGATCATAAGAAGAGCCACTGTCGTCATGAAGTTTAGGATGATCGTAGGGCACAATTAATGACACCAGAAAAAGCGAAACGATGTAGAACAAAATAATGCGCAGCACGATTTGCTGACAAGCCTTGGGCAACACCTTGCGTGGTTCCCTTGTCTCCGCGGCAGCAAGACCAACAAGCTCCGACCCAGCAAAAGCAAAGGCTACACCAGCAAATGATGCACAAAAGCCTTTGAAAGAGTTGTTGAATGCACCAGGATTATGCCATGTAGCAGCACCTAGATACTTATTGCTAGGCGTACCACCACAATCAATGCAAATCATCACGATAATCAAACCAATGACTGTTATTACTTTGATCAGCGTAGCAATAAACTCAAACTCGGCATAGCCGCGCACCCCAAACAAATTTATGACGAGTAGCACGATGAAAAAAATTGCGATCCAAACACCTCGAGGAACCACTTCTTTCGTATCCCAGAACTGAATCATAATGGAGGCTGCAGTAAACTCAATCGGCGCTGTGACAAGCCACTGCAAAAAGTAGTTGTATCCCATTGCAAAACCCCACGCTGGATCGATAAATCGCGTGGCATACGCAGAATGAGCGCCGGACACCGGAAGCACAGAGGCCAATTCGCCAAGGCTGAATACAACACAGATCAGCATGAAACCCATAATGAAAAAGTTGAGGATCAGACTTGCTGGTCCTCCATTTGCAAGTTCTGATGCAGATCCAATAAAAAGACCAGTTCCAATACCGCCACCAAGTGCAATGAACTGGACGTGCCGGCTATCTAGTGTTCGTTTTAGAGCAGATTTTTCCGGCATGGCCATCACGCTGTGGTCATCTGTTTCGTAGAATTGTTTCGCATTTTCGTGCTTTTCTTTCTCAAAAACCTCTGGCTTTCCTGCCATATGAGTATCAATGCTGTCCGCATATGAAGTGTCTGCGGTGTATTGTTCTGGCGCACGCCTAAAACTGTTGACCCAGCTCTCCAGAACGGTCATTTGCGAAGGGTATCAGTGAACAGTCTGGGGTATACCGTTCGAGCAAGTCCTCTTATTATGCATTGGATAGAGACGCATAATCTGGTTCTTATCTGTATTTCCAGCATCCTTTGGAATTCCTCCTGCAGCCTGCTAAATCAAAACGCGCCATTCCCCGCGTGAATTGCTCACCATTTTCAACTAGACCTCATTCGGACACTGCAACCATTTGTTTCCATGCGTGTGATCTGTGATTTTTGTAATAAACCCGATATTGCGGAACATCTCAATCTAGCTTCTGATAGTGTATGCTCCAATCACATTTCTGCATGTCACTAAAATTATGGGGAAGATTCTTGTTCCCCGCTTTTCTAGATTAATTTGCCTTTCAAATCCTTTCATTCGTATGCCACTATAGATTTTTTTCACGGTTGATAAGGGGTAATGATAGCTACATGATACAGTCAATATTCAACCCCTTATCATCCAAAGGGCTCATAAAAACGTGTAGGTAATTAGACATTCATAATTACGATATCGTCAAGTGATATGCGTGATTATTCAAAAGAAGACCTCGAGAATTCTTCTCCAGCGTGGCTTCAAGTAGTCGGCCCGAACTTCAGGCTCTGTTTCAGAGTCCATGTGAGGATCGCGACGGCCTGTATGTAAATCAATCTCATGGATGCGCACAAAACGTGCGCCAGTGAAAAGCTTATGCGCAAGGAAAGCAACTATAATGATCACCACGGATAGATACGACTGGAAAAATGCCTTTCCTCGTTCATATCCATCCATTTCTGCTTCTCCAATAGGGAATGCAGAAATGTAGAATGTGGCCATCAATACAAGGATGTTGAGAATCAACGCAAACCATGAGCCCCATTCCCCAAGCGGTGAAGTCCATGGCAAGTCACTCACACGGTATCCAGCCTTTTTCCACGCATATCGGAAGCGTACATGCGCTAGAGAGATACACATCCAGAGCAAAATTACTGACATGCCGGAAATGCTTCCCAGCCATGAAAATATCTCATCCTCTGAGCTCGAATACACCAGGAAGCCCAGAAGTCCAAAGAGAAATAGAAGAGCAAATCCGGCCATAGGACGTCCCTTACGGTCAGAATACATGAAGATCTTGGGTAGAAAACCGCTCTCTGCCATAGAGTACAAAAGACGACTTCCAGTATACACAGCTGTATTTGAAACCGAGACAACAGAAAGCAAGATCACGGCATTGAATATAGCAGGGAGTGCGTGAATTTTTCCGCGTTTAAGCGCGAGCACGAATGGGGTGGCACGCGGCGAAGAACTCGATCCGACCAGATTTGGTTCGTCATAAGGAACAAGCAATGTCACCATAAAAAGCGACAAAATGAAAAAAATTATGACACGGTATACCACGAACTTAGATGCTTTAGGTAGTTGTTTTCGTGGATTACCCGCTTCACCCACCGTCACACCAATCACTTCAGTGCCTCCATAAGCCAGTGCGGCAAAAGCAAACGCATTTGAAAACCCTTTGAATCCATTGTTGAACGCGCCAGGATTATGCCAAGTACCTGCTCCAATATAATGATGATTTGGCGCTCCACCGCATACGATAACGACGCAACAAATAATAAACCCGACACAGGATAGCATTTTTATTGTCGTAGTCAGCATTTCCACCTCGCCAAATACTCGTGCACCAAACATGTTCACAGTTAGGACACCTGCCACAATCAATGCTACCCAAATACCTTTGGGAACCACTTCATCCTTGTCCCAATACCGTATAATCATACACGCAGCCGTGAGTTCAGTGGGAAAAATGATCAGCCATGTCATCAAGTAATCCACTCCGACTGCGAACCCAAACGATGGGTGAACAAATCTTGACAGCATATGAGAGTAGGAACCTGCAGAAGGGAATGTAGCCACCAACTCACCTACGGCAAAAATCACTGTAATGACCATGAGTCCAAGCAGTATGAAACCAATCATCAAAGATCCAGGGCCACCAGAACTGAGGATATTCCCTGAACCAATGAAGAGACCAGTTCCAATACCGCTTCCCAGTGTCAGGAAACAAAGATGTCGCATGTTGAGCTCTCGGCTGAGTTCCTTCCTCGGCACCTGCTTATCAAGGTAGGCGTGTGACGAGTCATTCTCGTAATTACCTTCTTCGACTGAGGCAGGATGTGTGGTATGACATGATACATCAGCTTTGTCTTTATGTATGGTGCTTTCACCAAGCTCAAATCGATCCATCGTTATGCCATCAAATAGAATGCTGCACAACTTGAGCAGACTCACAAGGTCTACTGCACTTGTCGATGGTCTAGCTCCAAGTCCTGACCAAGTAACTTGAAACTTCGCGAACGTGGGTGTGAGATGGGCCTGAGATCACGTGATCCTCATACGACGGCGCCCCTCACGTGCGATTGTTGAGCAAGGGCCTGGAGCCACACCACGCGGTGTCACGGATCGTAAGTGGATTGGCTATGCTAAAGATGCGAAGGGGGAAATATAGGAAGGGATACATCTACTAATATGTCGTCGGAATTCGTAAAACTGTTCAGAAAAGGGTGTTCCAGATTTTCAAGTATACAGGTTTGGCGCGCCATTCTGCACGTTCCTGTTCAAGAACCTCTTCTGAGACTGGATCACGACGACCCGTTTGAACATCAATTTCATCAATACGCACGTGTCGCGTCCGTCTGATAATTTTATGCAAAATGAATGTCAAAAGAATGATAGGAAGCGAAAGCATGCTCTCAAAGAAGTTATTCACACGATCACCTGCGGTCATTGTCCCCTCTCCAATAGGCCAAGCTGCGTTGTAAAATGCAGCCATTAACACAAGGATGTTTAAGACAACAGAGAAAATGGAGCCCGGAATGCCAAGAGGCGATACCCATGGCAGTTGCTCTAGCTTATTTCCTTGTCGAAGCCATGCTTTTCGGAATCGGATATGTGCGACACAAGTAGACGCCCAGGAGAAGATAACAGAAAGTCCAGAAATGCTCACCAACCAGTTGAAAATGGTGTTAGGGTTCGAAGCATAGATCAAATAACCCAGTAAACCAAAAAGCAAGCTTACGCCCATGGCAGGAAGCGGACGCCCTTGTCGATCAACATATGTAAAAATTTTAGGCGCCATGCCAAGCTCGGCAAGCGAAAGCAAAGTGCGGCATCCGCCATAAACAGATGCATTTCCAACAGAAAAGGCCGAGATTAAAATTACAGCGTTGAATATCTGAGGTAATGCATAAATTTGACCTGTTTGAATGGCAAGAACAAATGGCGAGTTACTGGGATCATTACCGTCTCCTTCAAGGTGTTTGTTCGAGGCAGGAACAAGAAGTGTTACCATCAACAGGCTGACAATGTAAAAGATAAGAACCCGCATAATTACTTGCTTCGCCGCTTTGGGAATATGCTTCCGTGGGCTGCTAGTTTCTGCTGCAGCAATGCCCACAATCTCTGTACCCGAATAAGCAAAGCATGCTGTGATGAAAACAGAACAAAAGCCTTTAAAACCATTCAAAAAGGCTGGGTTTTCGTGCCAAGCGTGTGCGCCAAAGTATGTTTTAGCAGGTGAACCACCCACATCAATAACGATAGCACAAATAATAAATCCAATGCACCCAATCACCTTAAGGGAGGCGGCAATGAATTCAAATTCACCATAACCACGCGCGCCAAAAATATGAATGAAGGAAATAGTAAGAATGAAGATTGTCACCCACACACCGCGTGGCACAACCTCGTCTTTATCCCAAAATGAAATCACAATAGTGGCTGCGGTGGCTTCCAAAGGGAAAGTTGTCAGCCATTGGAGCCAGTAATTCCAGCCCATGGCAAAACCCCATGAAGGATCGATGAAACGCACCGAGTATGTTGAAAAAGAGCCAGATATAGGCAAGACAGCCGCCAGCTCACCAAGAGAGAAAATGGTAGATATTACCATCACAGCCACAATAATGAAGGCAAGCATGAGTGATCCGGGCCCGCCTGTGGCCAGTGTGATACCTGACCCAACAAAGAGGCCTGTTCCAATGCTACCGCCGATAGCAATCAGTTGAATATGACGACCTTCAAGCGAGCGCTTGAGACCGGTTTCTTCAGGTATCAATGCGACACCACCATCTTCAGTCTTCACCGCAACAGTGGTGTTGGTAAATTCATCTTTTCCTAGCGTATCCTTATCTTTTTCTTTCGCATCAATGTGACTATGATGCTCGGATGGAAGCTCACCCATGTAGTTTGGCTCCTTGCCTATTCCACGTTCGGCAGGTTTGAAACTATCAAACCACCTCTGAAACACGCCCATAGTAGTGGCGTACTTCTGAAGAAATGCGAAGTGTGATGCCGTTTTCCTTGTGTATGGGATTTTCTCGCTCTGCTTTCACATGTGATCTGATAGTCGACAATCATTGGCCAATTAAAATAACTTAACAAACCGAAGCCCTGTTCAAATCGAGAATCTTACTAGGGAAATAAGTGCTGCGCACCCATACGACATTGCAACGTATCCCGGGTAAAGCGAACATGCTGCGAGCCCACCAGCCAACTCGTGACTCTTAACAACAGCGGTCAAGGCGTATGTGATTTTACTTGTATACCAGCAAACATACTATATTCGAGGCAAAGAAACAGAGAGAATACGAGACAAATGAAAGATAGACATGCACACTAGGGACATGTATGGTGCCACACGGAAAACTAGACACCATGTGAGTTCGTGAAACTAGAATACAATGGTATACAATTCGTAGCGCTGGTTCGGTCACTCAGCCGAACTAGAAAAAGATGTGAAGCAGCCTTTTTCCCAGAGGTAGAGACCGTATTTGAGCGCGTTCTTGTTCTAAAACTTCCATAGGCTCGACCTCCCGCAATCCCGAGTCAAGATCAATTTCCTCTAGCGGAACGATCCTGGTTCGTTTAACAATTTTGTACGCGAAAAAGAAAACCAAGAAAACAACCAATGAAATCATACCCAAGAAAAACTCATAAGCGCGCCTGTCAGATGTCAGATCACCTTCATCAATGGGAAAGGCAGAATTGTAGAACTGTGCAATGACCACTAATACGTTGAAGATTAGTCCAATGTAGCTTCCATACACGCCCAATGGTGACTGCCAGGGAATGCCAGCTAATGGACGACCCTGTCGAACCCATGCAGCACGGAAGCGTATGTGTGAAAGACAGATAGAAGCCCAAGTGAATAAGATAGAGAGACCGGAAATGGCCAAGAGCCAATTGAAGACCTCAGCACCATGATCATCACCGACATAAACCATGAAGGCCAGCGCGCCGAACAAAAGACTCAGTATGGCAGCTACCAATGGGCGACCTGCACGATCCACATATGCAAATATTTGAGGTGCCATTCCTTGACCTGCAAGAGCATGAAGCGTTCGGCTGGCAGCAAAAACAGCCGAATTGGATACCGAAATGGCAGACAACATGATGACTGCATTCACGATATCGGGGAGAACCCTGATTCCACCGGATTTGATCGCGAGAACAAACGGTGAGCTGTTCGGGTTATTACCACTCTTTCCGACCGTTAGCATAGGATGATCGTATGGTACAAGCAGCGTGACCATGAAGAGGGACAAGGCATAGAAAACGATCACACGATACATAACCAATTTGCATGCACGAGGCATGAACTTTCGAGGATTGCTTGACTCAGCCGCCGCAAGACCCAGCACTTCTGTTCCTGTAAAGGCAAAAGCGGCCGTTGTAAGCACACTGCAAAATCCCTTGAAATTGTTATTAAAAGCGCCAGGGTTGTACCAAGTACCGGCACCCCGATAGCCACCGTTCGGCGCACCTCCGCAATCAATGACTGCGGCACAAATAATGAAGCCGATCAAAGTAAGCATTTTCAATGAGGTCGCACAAAATTCAAACTCAGCATAGCCTCTCGCACCGAACAGGTTCAAAATGATTATGAACACCCAAAAGATTGCCACAATGGCACCATTGGGCATTGATTCATCCTTGTTCCAATAAGAGATTACAATAGTAGCAGCAGTGAATTCCAATGGGAAGGTAGCTAGCCATTGCATAAGGTAGTTGTATCCAATAGCAAAGCCAAGCGCAGGATCAACAAAGCGTCGTGAGTATGCACTAAATGCACCAGGGAGAGGGTATAGAGATGCAAGTTCTCCCAGCGCGAACAAAACAGTCAATATCATAAATCCCATCAGTGTATAGTCAATGATGATACTGCCGGGTCCGCCATGGGCTAAGGTAGAGCCAGAGCCGACGAACAAACCTGTACCAATACCGCCGCCGAGCGCTATGAAAGCTAGGTGGCGACTTTTCAAACTCTTTTTAAGAATAGGCCGCTTCGTGGCAGGTATGTTTTTCATGTCTTTCGAGTTGACAGAATCGGAATTTTCGCCCTCGTAGCTCAAGGTAGATTCATGTCGCTTCTCGTTTTCGGACTGCAGTTCATAATCTTCTTCAGTAATGGCGGGTTTGAAGCCATCGACCCAATTTTGCAGCAGCGTCATAGCTAGTAATGTGAAAGTTGGGCGTGGCGGCACCGAAATTAAGGTGCGAGGTGCAAAACCAGATTCGAGGAAGGAACGCTCCGACTTGGTTGGTGGACGCAGATACACCCTGTTACCTCAAGGAAAGCTGAATTGAACTTCAGGAGCTTTTTCGGTCTGCCCTTCCTGGGGTCAGGTACACAACTCGGCCGGATTCTCTCACGCCGGACAGAAAAATTTGATTTCGCACCTACTACTGGCATATTTTGGCCGTCAAAACAGACTAATCAGAACCGATAATAATGATGCTGGCACGTGGGCTGTGCTGTCAGGTTTATATAGCGTCTCCATATATTCAATGAACTATCAACCAATCAAAGGTGCTCGAATGTGCTTAGCTGGAAGTCTTGAACCACTTTCAAGCTTAACTCAGGGCTCTTCAGCTTGACGCTTTACCCCGCGTTTCGCATCATCAAGAAACTTGTCAATCGAAAATGGATCGTTCGTATCCTTCTCAAATTGCACAGGTCCGGAGCGTGGCTCTTGTGATTGCGCGCCGCTGAATCCCTTCCTCGCACCAAGCCCGAATCGGTCGTGTTGGAGCTCATCACGAATACCACTTTCAGTCCCACCGCCATACATATCGTCTGCGCCACCACCAGATCCTGGACGACTGTAAATAGCCGCAGCAGCGGACGAACCCTGGAATAATGGCTTGTCGTATACATTATAGGAATCATCATCACCAAATGTGCTCGATAATGCTTCCCGGTTGAAAAGTCGCGCATCCGTCATAGACTCTTTGCTCATAGTGGGCTTGGCGAGACCAAGAGCTACTTTTTCTGAGATGTCCCGATTTTGCTCTTTCGCAAACACACGTGCGCGTTGCTCCTTGCCCATATTGCTCATGCGCATTTCACGCTCACGCTCACGCCGACGCTCTTCACGCAACTTATTTCGCTGAGCAACCTCTTCTTCGTCGTCTTCTTCATCACTCTCACTGCTACCATATGCAGTCAGAGAGGTTGAATGGACACTTCTCTCATTCGAAAGACGGTCTCTTGAAGAAGACGAAGCTGAGAAACCTGCTCGCTCGTCGCGAGCGCGCTGTGCAAGCATCCGTAGACTTTCTTCCCGTGCAGCTTTTTCTTGGGCAGCAATCTTTTGCTGCATGAGGTTTCTCTGTCGTACTTCTTCACGCGCGTGACGATCAGCCAAGTTCAGGGCCTCAGAAAACTGTGCAAAGTTGTCATTCACATGTACATCCTGCATGCCACGCCCACTAGCTGCCAGACGCTTGTCTAGTGGAATCGTGTAACCTTTGTTATTTTTCCAGTTAGAGATACAAGGTGGAATCATCCATTCTTTTTGTTCTTGCGCAGTCACTTTTCGCGGCGGACTTCGTAGTACAGGTGGCGGTGGACTAGGTGGCCCGTTCGGAACCTTTTTGAACATATGTCTCGGTGGCTCAAGAGGGTCCTCTACCACCTCTGTCATTTGTATAATGCGTTGTTTTTTCCCATCAGCGTTCTGTGATGCTGGTGTGTATCGCAAATAACTGATGTTGCTGGATGTACTTGAAACATTCTTTGGTTGCGCAGTTTTGACTTTGCCATGCACGATAGCTTCTAATGCCTTTCGTGTGGATTCCGCAGTCGACGACACTTGTTCCTCGGATGGACGCTCAATCGATCGGCTTCTATCTCTCACATCCTCCCGTTCAGAAAGAGGCACGAGGTCTTTGAATTGAGATTGGACACGCTGACCCTCACGACGACCTTGTTGGACGATGGCATCATATTGGGGCTTCCCTTCTCTATCGACTTGAAGCGTCAATACTTTTCTTGCACCCTGACAATGTGAGTCATCGAACTGCAATTTTCGCAACGTACCAACATACTGGCAAGTATTGGCCGCTAAGACTCTTGCTTTACGGTGTGGACGCTATCTTGTTCGATGACATTACCTCCAATTTTTGTGGTGGCGATGATCTGGTCACGTGATACGCACGGTCGTAGCATCGCGCGTGTTGCTCATGGTTGGTGGTGTTGGTTCTTGGTTGAGTTACCAAGCTGGTCACAGCATGACATGACTGACGCGAGTGAACCTGATCAGCATCGATGCGAGGCGAGAGTTGAGAGTATATTCCAGGGTCAACATACTTTAAATACTCATCCTGCACCTCGTGTCACATACCGACACTTACTCAGCACATCTTTCGAGACTACGTACGTCGTCTTTCAACTAAGACAGGAATCCATTACGAGTTATTGCGCATTGTGATGTTGATGCAGCCTACGCCCAATGTATGTTGTCTACGCGATATATTCTTTGTGTCTAACATTTAGTCGAGGCCTCTCGTCTTGGGATAGATGAGAAGAATGTGCCTTTCGCCGTGTTACAGTGGAATGCATTTGTAAGTGAAATTAGCTGGACCATGTCTAACTGCAGATTGCTGTGAATTATGTGGCGCGAAAGTATGGAATTAATCGTTTCAATTGCACAGTGGAAGAGGCAAAAAAGCGTTGTCCTAATCTCGTGCTCGCGCATGCGGCATCATATGGAGTACGTGTCATGATTCAACTCACAGGAAGCCTGGCGATAAAACGCCACAGTACTATAAAGATCCAAGTCGCGAAACGCACAAAATCTCACTTGATATGTACCGTCGGGAGTCAAGAAAAATCATGGACATTTTTCAGCGACGACTTTTGCATGACCGCGTAGCAGGTGATCATGTGAATTTCAAACTAGAGCCGATTGTTGCAGACGGGTGGGCTCCTGCAATTTTAGAAATGATGAATGATTCAAAAGACCACGACATTTTGTTTGAAAAGGCATCTATAGATGAATCGTATTTCGATTTATCTGTTTATGTTCGAAAGCAATTGCTTCTTCGTTTTCCCATGCTTAACATTCGGGATGATTTGAACAAAGCCGATGCTGAAACACGTGCATTAATCTTGGATAAAGAACTCCCGCCTGTTCCCGCTTACGTGCAAGACGATATGCGCATTCGTGCGTGGAAAACAGTTGGAGCTTGGTGGCCGACTAACGAGCATCACGACGACAGTGGCGCTTTATCACTAACGTGGATTGACATGGCTCTCGCTATCGCAGCTGAGAGAATGATCTCGATACGACACCATATAATCCAGGAACTTGGGTATACAACGTAAGTGAACGTGTTCAAACTGATGGATTTTTTCTCAGATCTGCTGGTATTGCGACAAATAAAACTTTAGCGAAGGTATGAGCGTTGATTTTTTTTTCTAACCTACAAGCTTTGCTCATCGTTTCATAAACCGTGCGGTCAAACAGTATTGCTTCCCAGATTTACCTATGCATTTTTATCACCGATTCCATTCAGGAAAATTCGCTTCTTGGGTGGGAAATTTGGTGCCAATGTCGAAGAAGAGTGGAACCAGACAAATGTAAGCGATTTATGGAATGTATCTCTTGATAAAATGCGTGAGCGATTCGGCTCGGATGGCCAATGGCTTTACCAACTACTTCGAGGAATCGATTCGTCTGCTGTTCAGCAGCGTTCTGCAAATCATTCAATGATGTCAGTCAAGAACTTTAGGCCTAGGTTAACCTCATCGAAGATGGCTCTCTCGTGGCTTGCGGTATTGTCGTCTGAATTAAGCAAGCGTCTTCAAGAGGAAAGAGAAGACGACCCACGCATGTTTCCTCGCACGCTAGTGCTAAGATACCTTATTTCTAACTCGTCGGGAGTCAAGAGTCACCAGGTCCCATTTGGACAGATTGCCAACGAGCATTTGGACCGTGAAATATACACTCGTGCAGAAAAACTATGGCACGAATCTATCGGTCGTGTGATGCATCGCCCTGGCCCTAGTCGTGTCGAGCTGAGTCTTTTGGCGCTCTCTTTTGCCAGTATCGACCGCACTGCGCGTGATCAGCAACCACTGCGCAATTTTCTCTCGCCTCAGGTTCATAACAAACGGAAAGCGGACATGAACCCAGAAGAACGAATGTGTTCCAAATCGGTTCGCACTACAAAACAAAACGACTATGAAATCGTCAAAGATGAAGCTTCTCTCACAGACATGGCACAGTGGACTTGCTCAATTTGTTCGCACACATTACACGTGCCTATCTTTGAGGACCCCGAGTCACATTGTGATAACACTGAGCGTCCCTCTTTCTTACAAATCCTTGCTCAAGCTCGCATGGAGCACGAGCACTGGCATATGGCTATGAAACTGGCAGAGATGTAGGAAGATTTTCTCGAATCAACAACCTCGGCTCATCTAGTGTTCTACCTCGCGGGCATGTCCCGCCCATCCCTCTTACGTTTGCTTCATTCCACGCTGACTACTTGCAAACAAGAGGGTTCGAACTCTAGTCTTCTTGATTAGTCATCTTTGCATGGGGCACCGCGAGCTCAGGACCTGTATGAAAGAGACGGTACCTGACCACGCCACTTTTTCCTTTGTCTTCCGTCCAATGTTCGCATATAGTATATTGCGCTCAGCTCGCTCGCAATTGCGAGTCCCAGTCGCACTGAGGCGAAATGCTCGCACTATGATGCATATGTCAGCGAGACGAGCAGCTGCATTTACAGGAACTCCTGCCTATATCGCCAAGACAGTAGCAGTGGCATCTCTCACTGCTGCCGCTGCCGTGACGCTCACACTTCAAGGCAACTTGGCTGGTAATATTGCTGAGTGTGATGCTACAGCTTCTGTTAACAAGATGACCAAGGTCTCAACGAAGCCCGATATTTCAGCCCTGGATATTAGCGTGTTGGACGACACTAACGTGCCCATGCGCAAGCGGATGGAGACGTACGTCAAGCTGTTGCAGCGTCGATTGGTGGATGATATAGAAGCGGAAGAAAATGCTGGACGTACATCGCATGAACCTAAGCATTTTACCGTTGAGTCTTGGACCCGCAAGGAAGGTGGAGAAGGTACATCATGTGTGATTCAGGACGGTGAAGTGTTTGAAAAAGGCGGGATTAATGTGAGTGTTGTATATGGTAATTTGCCGCCTTCTGCAATCCGACAAATGTCTGCAGACCACGGTGGACTCACTGAACGTGTAGGATATAAGATCGAGGGTCGTGACGCCGAAGTGGATGGTTTGCCCTTCTTTGCGACGGGCATTAGTGTGGTAATCCACCCCAAAAATCCCATGGGACCTACGGCGCATTTCAACTATCGATACTTTGAATTGATGCATCCCAAGACACTCAAAGATGGCTCACCCAACCCGCGCTATAAAAAGGATGAGCCTGTAGCTTGGTGGTTTGGCGGTGGCGCTGACTTGACACCGATGTACCTGTTCCCTGACGACGCAAAGCATTTCCACGAGATTCATAAGGCTGCCGCTGACTCTCAAGACCCTGCCTTTTTCCCTGCTTGGAAGCGATGGTGTGACAATTACTTTTGGTTGACACACCGTGGCGAGAGTCGCGGTATTGGTGGTGTGTTCTTCGATGACTTGACTTTGCCATCATGGACAAGCAACAAGGCGACATTTATTCCACTGGTCGATGGCTCAAAGAATACAGACCGGCAACTTGTGTCGGCTAAGCAACATGACAAAGAGTCACTCTTCCGTGCTGTCCGTGCGATGGGTGATGCTTTCATCCCCGCATACCTACCCTTAGTGCACAAACACAAATACGACAACTTCACTTCTCAAAACCTTGAGTGGCAGCACCTGCGTCGTGGCCGCTACGTTGAATTTAACCTTGTGTATGACCGTGGCACCAAGTTCGGTCTCATGACCCCGGGCGCACGAATTGAAAGCATCCTGATGAGCTTGCCTCTCTTTGCGCGATGGGAATACATGGAAGGAACAACCGGCACAGGGCGTCAAAACTCGACGGCTGCCAGTATGAATGATATTGATAACCAGAAAAAGTACCCGGAGGAAGAGATGAGGGCCCGTGCAGCTATTCAAGACGTGCTGGAGCATCCACAGGACTGGTTAGCCTAGCTTTGTGAGCATGGGGTGTCTAGTCAAGCTCTCGTGTCCCAAGAACTGCATAACGGCACGCGTCCTCCCGGCGAAGTGATCGAGACAACGGCTGTTCTATTCGCACTAGGGCCATTTATCACCCATCACGTTGTCAGTAGTACTTTTTTTTTCTAAATATACCACCTCTTTGATTAACGATTAGTTGCGTGAAAAAGATTCTGACACTATATGGCCGGAGGTAAGTCTAATAACTGTAAATCCAATTCTTTGTACATGCGATGCATATTCAGCGAGGGGGCGGGGGTGGTGCCTGTTGTGCGTGAGAGGCAGAGGCTGGAGCGCCAGAAGTGTAACTCGTCCCACTAGCATAGGGCGTTTGAGAGCTGGAGTCGGGATGGCGGGCAGAAAAGGTACCAAAAAGTGATTTCCATGGGCTCTTGGATTCGTGCTTTTGGGGCGGCACACCACCGTTGTTTTGCAGGTTTTGTTGACCGCGCTCACGCAGGACTGATTTGTGAATAAGCAAAATCATTGACGTACAATTCTCCACAAGGTTAGCGTTGCGAGAGTTGGTCTTGAAAGTAGCCACGCAAATATCGCCTACAAGAGGAATCAGTCCCACACTCAAGGAGAATGCATTATTAGCAATCATATGACGAATGAGTTCTGGCGGAATACTTCACACAGTCAGTTAAACTTTGGTAGCCCTAGGACGTACTCTTCAATCTTCTGCGCTTTTTTTACAATCAAGTGATGGCTCAACAGTGCATCGGTTACGTCACCTGCGATGGGGATCAATCCAATAATGAATGTCCATCCAAATCGGAGACCACACATGTTGAAACCTTTATCTAGTGTATGTGCCCGTTTCTTGAGTTTTCGCAGGATCTTTTCATCATGTTTCGATAGGCCGGGAGGGACTTCGCGCTGGTCGAGTAAGCAGGAAAAAAAATCAACATACTTTTCGGCGCTTTTCTTTTCCATCTTCCATATAGTATTCATAGTAGGGATCCTATAGCACAGTTAGCGAACAAAGCTTCAACGCACATCAGGCTCAAACTGCTGTGCCCATTTCTCGAGTTGATTCGACGCCATCATTTTTGCCGCTCCCGTGACAACGGACATGCTGGCTGCTAATGTCAAGTGGCTCGAAAAGTCGATTAGATCCAATCGTTACCTACAGTAAGAAAACAAAGTTGTCAAAATCACGTGGAATGACGAGCCCTTTGCGCCGCTTTAGAGGTTCCTGCACGGGCCATATTAGGACTTCGCGAATTTACACCGTCAAATCACACACAGTATGCTGATCCTAACCGGCCGTTGGCCATCCAAGCCACCAGCAAAACGTTTCCTACACATGTGCAAGAGGCACCTGCACTGAGTCCGAGTTCACCCATCACGAACATATTTCGTGTAAATGGGGCATTCTACTCTATTAGTTTCATCGAGACAATGGGAAGCTCCAGGCACAAGTGTATTGTTAGCGTATTTGCTGAAGATGGTCGCGGGTGAAATACAGCGAAGACGACATCAAAGGACAGCATGCAATTGAAGAGCTAAATAGAGTAAAAGGAATTGGGCAGAGTTAAATGAATGCTTCACGAATCTGATAAAACAATATGCTGCACATGGAGTAGAAGGTGGGAACACCAGTTCTCATTTTGCGGCGCTGACTGGACACTGAAACTAACTGCAATGATGGCTTGCATTGGAGGTGTCACTGCCGCGTAGGCGACGTAGCGAAGTTTCTTATCACATTCGTGATAAATTGATTCACGCATGGCTTTGAAAAGACTGGTGTGATGGAATCGCACAGGACCACAATGAGTCAAAACCGCACGCATGTTAGGCAGTTTTTAAACTACATACTGACTTTCGTGAGATTAGGGTGGGAAGCAACATACGATAGATGTCATATTATTCGGTCTCTATTCATCACTGAGTGCACCAAACATCGCAAGAAGAAACGATAGCACAAACTAATGGGTTTACAACGTGATGACCACATAGCATACAATTCTCGGTGTTTGTTTCTTTTGCGCTTGCCTCAATACCATCTTTCGGTGAAACACACTCTATGTTTCGCGGCCATTTCAATTACATCTCACATACCTCCATGCTTGCGTCAGGTTCTCTTGTTCGTCCATATTAATCATAACAAGGTTTCTATATCAAATTTTATAAATCCGTGCTGTCGGTTTATATTCGATGAACAAGGTTGAGAAAAGACTATTGAATGAGGGGGCAGAAAATACACGTTCCATACACGTTCCCAGCATGCGGCGTATTTCTCAAAGTATTCTTTGAAATAAATCTGGTATACCAAGCCAGGCAACATTAGTATCACAAAGCCAGTTCTACCGCCCTTTCTATAGAGTTGCCTTTCCTTCCCTACGATAATCTACTTCCCCCACCCTTCTCCCATCTTCCACATAGCTCTGCCCAAGTTGCACGATATCCTGGAGAGCAACAGGATTCACATGATCGATCAGTACGTACATCTTAAGCACACGATATGCCATTTATGCCTCAGGCACAACTCCCATATACACAGAATGATTTTCGCTATTGGACAGCAGGCTGCGACTGCAATGATTCCAAAATACTTTGTACCCAAAACGGAGCATCGCCAGCAGGGTCTTCAAACTGCCATTGCCTTTCAGGCGTTTGCAACACAAATCCACGTTGCCCGCGCAAGTCGACCTGCACAGGCCAAGAGCCGGAGGCATCACCTGAAGCAGACATGACTCGGTCTAAAGGTTTGACACAGTCGTTGTAATCATCCTCCTGTTTGGACCGGAGGCCCAGCGTACGTGAGAGAGCTTGCATGCGACTTTTGGTTGATTGTGAGCGATGCAAGCGCGATTGGCTTTGAGCACTTCGACGAGACTCACTCCGCACCAGGATCGTGGGTGGGCGTGTTGGGTCAGAAATGGGGGGTTCTTTGGAAGGAAGAGACTGAGGAGGACATAAAGGAATATCGGCGAGGACCTGAACGGAGCGAGAGGTTTCTTTTATACAACACAGTCGGGGAAGGGTCGTTAAGATCATTTGGCATTTTCGGGCAAACATGCCAGTGTTAGCAGAGCGTCTTAGAAGCATGGGGCTAGAGAAGACAACATCCTCGCTTGGCAGTAAAAGATCTGTCCAAACTTGACCTTTGTGCTGCAGGCCTTTGGCACGTGAAGAGCTAGATGTCGATCTCGATGGCGGGGCCTTTCGGCCAGGGAGCTCACTGCTGGAGGCAACGGAAGAGTCGTCTGTGACACTCGACGGCTCCAGTGAGGCGAAAGAGTCCTCGCGCTGACAACCAAGGTCGTTCATGCGCTCATCAAGCTCGGCCAAGGCCCGCGTCTCTGACTCGTCAGATTGGGGCCGCTGCATGTAATCGGGGCGGATTTGGGGAGGCTCGATTGTCCAGAGGGTTGCGAAGTCGATGGAATGGAAAATCACGTTGCGTTTCACATCTTTGGCCGTCGCGCGCACGTTTGGATCGAGGCAAAGGAGCGCATCGATCAAAATGCGTGCGTCAGAGGGAAAATTCACGGGATAGGCAAAAGAACGATGCAAGATCTTTTGGAATGTCTGGTACTCGTTCGCAGCGCGGAACGGTGCATGCCCGGCAATCATCTGGAAGAAGACGCAACCAAATGCCCACCAGTCAGCGGGCATGCCAACGACCTGATCGTTCAGAAGCTCAGGACTCACATACTCGGCCGTGCCAACGAAGCTGTGCGTTCTTTCGTCCGGCAACGAGTCAGCTGAACGGCCCAATACACGAGCCGAGCCAAAGTCTGTCACGAGAACACGCATATTTCCGTCTAGCAACACGTTCTCTGGCTTGATATCTCGATGCACAACGCCAGCGCGATGAATACGGTCAATCGCATCAGCAAGCTGTGCACCATAGAACGTCGCAGAATCAAGATCTAGCGAGCCATACTTTTGTACATAGTGCAGCAGCTCGCAATTTGGTGCAAGCTCTAGCACAAAGTACAAGCTCTCGCGGTCTTGAAATGTATGATACAGAGTCACCACACCAGGGGTGTTGACAAGCAGGCTAAGGGCCTCTTTCTCCACCCGCACATACTTCTGCTTCTTTTCCTTCAGGATGTGTACCTTGTCGAGTATTTTCACGGCATAAGCTTTGGGCATGTGGTCAGATACAGGCATAGAGCCGGCTTGACCAGCCGCAGCATTGAGCGCAGTCGCGCGTGCCACAAGGACCTGCCGCTCAGCATCGGGCCAGTCGTGTACATCCCACGCCTTGATCACAGTCGAGTAGGAGCCCTCTCCAAGCACCTCGCCGAAGACAAAGTCAGATGTTGTGCGCCGACGTGATGATGCTCGTGAGCTGTCTGACGTGCTGTTTGAATTGGATGTGGCCCGCGAGAAACGCACGTCTTCGGCAGACTGCAATTGCATGCACCGCATCGGTGGCGTTTCGAGCAGGACCGACGACGTGTCCGAGAGTGGCACACGAGGTGATGGCGACCGAGGCATGAGCGTGCAAAGAGACGACCTGTCCGAATGGCGAACATGTGAGGCGCGATGGGTATCGTCACTGGTACGTTGGCGCTCTGGCGACTCGTCGCCATGCAGACGCTGATGCTGTTGCACATGTCTGAGCCAATGCAGTGCTCGCGCGTGCGAGGAGGAGTCACGGTATAGATAGTGCTGAGATGGTGTCTCTGTATCGACACTCGTAGTACTTGCAGCTTTGGATGCAGGTAGTAGCTCAGAAGGACCCGACTGGGCTGCCAACGTCGTCAACGAAGAGCTGGACAGGTGCGATCGCGCGTCTTCATCAACCGATCCTCCCGACAGCGCTGTCGCCTCCATAGATCGCTGATGGGTATCTGATACAGAGGAACGTTGGGATGAGGAGCCATCAGGCACGGCAAGTGAGTTGCGCGACGACGATCGAGACATCTGCCGACGTGCGTCGTCATCCTCGACGGGTCCAAGCATAGGCAGTCTACGTGATTGCCCAGGCCCATTGCGATACATCCAACGGTCTGTCGGCTGCTTTGGTAAGACCCGTTGTTTCACAACAGGACCAGTCGGCGAAAATGGCGGTGGCGCCATGTCGTGGCCGCCTGCATGCCGTCTCGTTGAGCCTTGTGCACTTTCTGGGCGTAGGATTGGTGTGCGCGGATCTGGACGCACATCAGCTGAAGCTTGTGAGCCATTGAACGGTGTCGTCGGTAACGCTTGTAAGCTGTGGTCACTCAGGCTTAACCTTGGCGATGATGACTGAAAGACCGACGGCGATTCGACTCGGATTGGAACCCACCGCGGATCTAGCTGCGGCCTAACATTCCCACAAGGCGGTGCACGAAAAGGCACTGCCTCAATACTCGATGTGCTGTTTGCGGAACTTATGCTGCTGACAGATTTGGTGCGCCGCCCATCCACGTCGCTGCTGCTGCTATTCCCCTCACCGCCGTCCTGGGGTCCAGGATTGATGCAGGTTGAGGGGTCATCCACCGTCTTTATGCCAGCCTGAGCCACAGGCTTAGCATGTCTTGGGGGCTCTTTCACTGGTGTCGGCGGAAGTGCGCGGTCCGCTCGATCCATCACCACCACACGCGCGTGGGCTTGGAATCTCCCTCCTAGCTTCGCACGTACCACGCAGTCAGACCCAAGTGAGCGGTGCGTTGCACACATGTCCCGACTACGTTCTAACGCTGCTCAAGCAGTGCACGTGACTTCTTGAGCTGCCGCACTCACAAGCCTATTATTTGCCATCTAGATGCAATTCCATGCCGTTGGAGCGCGTCGAAGCGAGCGCATGGATATGACCCACCGTTGAGCACGACCCAACGCGGCTCAGTTACAACCTGTCTTTTTCATCGTGATATATGTATGTAAGGAGAATCGTACGAAAAGACGGCTAGCTGGGATCCATAGATAGCATCGAATACAACGATGGCTCATTTGCCTTCATCCGCCGATGTCTGTGACTTAGTCTGATCATGCGTATCAGAAGAATGTGTCGCAATGTCTTTGCTGTTATCAGCTTGGCCAAACGAGATAGGTGTCGTGCCAAACTGAAAAGAGCCCCCCGTTGACACGCCCGTCGTATTAGCAAATGATGGCCCAATGGCAGCCTTGGTGAAGGATGGCGACGTCGACGCATCTGCGCTGGAAGGACGTGTGCCGAACGAAAAGCGGTGTGGAGCAGAAGGAGACGCTTGTGATCGCGACGAGCTTGCTGAGCCGAATGTGATGGGTTTCGACGTCGTGACCGCCGGTTTTGATGGGGTCTGTGGCAAATTGTCGCTCTTTTCACTGGGCTTGGAACTTGGTTCAGACCCGTTCTTTTCTTTCGCTGCCGTGTCTGAATTCGACGGGTCGGATGCAGCTTTCATATCCAGCTGCGCCTGCTCCTTCTTTTCAGTAGTAGAGGGCTTGCCGAAGGAAAAGCCACCTACAGGCACCTGGAATGTCGGTGGCTTTGTCTCTGAGATCGGTTGCACTGCTGATGTCTTTCCGTCCAAAAACGATCGAGTGGTTTTGCCAGCAAATGAAAAGCCAGTGCTGGGAAGCGTCGGCAGTTGAGGCTTACTCTGCAGCTCTCGTGCTGATCTGTCTTGCATAGAAGTACTCGGGTCCTTTGTTTGAGCCTGTGCATCACCTGTTGCTGGCTGCTCATTCGTATGACCAAGCGATGGTTGTGTCGGCCTGTAAGACTCAGCTTCAGATGATGGCTTCTCGGTCGTTAGAATTGAGGCAGATGGAGTGCTCGCAGAAGGGTTCTTCTCCGGCTGGGATGTTGCCGAAAATGAGAAAGCTGGTAGACTACCCGAGGCATCGTTGGCTTTGGACTTGGAAGAAGCCGAGAAGGCAGACGCGATAGGCACGTCAGTTGCTGGCTTGGTCATTGCGGTGAATGCCGAGCCGTTCGCTTTCGGGACTGAAGCGAAAGAAAAGCCAGAGTTGAATGCTGATGTTGCTGGTTTTGGAGGGAACGTACTTGCGCCGGCAGAGGTTGAAGAAATAGTAGCATCGACACCAGTGTCATGATTTCCGTTCTCTTTATTGGACTGATGAACCTCTACCGCAGCACCATTCGTAGGTTGGCTCGTTGGATAAGGAGAACTAGCCGAAAGCTTCGCAGCTGGGGCAAATGAGAAACTGGATCCAAAAGCCGTTGATCCTTTACCCGAAACTTGGTCTTTGCCTTCGCCGGTGCGGCATGCAGTGTTAACAGCAGAGTTGTCTTTATCACCAAAGCTTGAATTTGCCTGGGTACCGAAGCCGAAGCTGGTAGACGGCTTTGTTTTGGAAGAAGGCGAGAAGCTTGTGCCGAATGATGGATGGCTCGTCAAGCCAGAATCCGTCTTGCTGTCTTGAGTGGACTTGAGAGACACTTGCGATCCACTGGCAGACTTGTCAACCGGGCTCATTCCTGGCGCTGGTTTGTCCATGGAAGCAAACGAGATGAGTGACGATGCAGATCCAAATGCACCAGATGGAAGTGTGCGTGTCGAAGTATTTAGTGAGGGTGCCAACGGCGCGGGAGGATGGGAGACTGGCAGCGACGCGGTAGGTGCTGACTTCGGCAAGGGCGCCGATGCTGATGAAGTTGCTGTCTCTGTAGCTGTCGCAGTGGATTTGGGCGCACTCTCGTAAGACGAAAAGACAGAAGGTGCCGAGCCCAAGGTAAACGATTGCGTATCATTCTTTTGCGATGCTGCTGGCTGCTCGATCTTCGGATCAGATTGGGGAATAAAAGAAAAACTAGAAGAAGGCGTGGAAGCTTGCGATGATCCGGCGACGTTTGATCCAGCTGGCTTGAAAGAGAACGTAGGCGCAGTGATAGAAGATGTGCTTACCACAGACGAGGTCCCAGAGCCGAGACCCGCAAACTTCGGCTTGTCATTTTGAAAAGATGTTGTGGAGATGCTGGGTTGAGGAGGTTTCGCTGCGTGGCTAGGAGGACTAAAGGAAAAACTCGAAGTCGTGGCAGGAAGTGAAAAAGGAGCCGTTTTCATTGATGGTTGCTGCGCAGGTGTCTGTGTTGGGAAGGATGATGGAGCTGCTGGAGAAGTCGTCGTGGTGTCGGCGCCTTGTTGCTTTGTGTGGGGAAGCCACTTTTCATCAAGCTCGGCATGGAACTTGACATACGTCTGAGTGAATTGGACCAGGACATCCTGCAAATTGGAGAGCTCATCGGACCTGTTTAGTACATTCACAAGCTCCTTGACAAGCGACCAGTTGAGACCACGCACGTTTGTCCAATACTCGACAGGCACACGTGCGTGTGAAGATGCCGTCGCCGATACAGACGAGCTTGTAGACGAGGCTGGCTTTGAAGACGAATTGCTTTGCCCGAAGGACGGCGGATCGAGGGGCGAAGTTGACTGCGATGAGGAGGGTGGTTTGAGCTCGACGGACGCAAACAGCGAAGGTGCTTTGGGCGGTTCCGCTCGCGCTGTAGCGGGCATAGATGGCATCGACAGGCTAGGGGATACACCTTGACCAGTACCCGCATTTGGACCTGATCTCGCGGGCGAGATCGAAGGCGATGATCCGCTTGCGAGCATGGCGAAAGGGTTAGACGGCGGTGTGCTGGCAGCTGCCTTGAGGCCCTTGCGTTTCGGCAAACCACGGATGACGCGCGGCTCACGCTCTTGTGCATTTACTGGAGCCACATTATCAGATCCACTCGTGTCGGGGCCAACAGAGTGCGGGTCATCGCCGTCTTCACGCTGAATCTGTCGATCCGCAATGCGCTTCATACAAAGGAACGTGTGGCTGGAGGACAGACCACCGGCCGAGGCGGAGGATTCAAACCCAGACGAAGCCGCCTGGCTGGGCTCTCCGCCCCCTGCCTCGCGCATCAGGCGGTCTGGAACGATACACGCCTTCATTGAATAGTGTCAGCGCAGTCCTGGCCCAAGCTTGGTTCAGGGCTGGCAGACTCGGCAGATTCGGCACGCGTCGGTTCAGTAGTTGCACGCGAGGTTGAGACACGGCAGCGGCGGTGGCAACCAACGCGGCCCTCACACGATCAATTGTGCTTGCTTCGCCCGGAGCCCAACGTGCGTACCGAATTGAGTTTGTCCGTGTAGCGCAAAGACGTACCGCGCAGCTGCAGAACCCCACGGAACGATGGGACGGCCCCCTGCATACTTGGACGTGTCTGATGCCCAAGTACATTTTGATACACAGAGCAAACGTTGGATCTGGGAAGACGACAGTGGCATTGAGTACGAATGGCATGGTCAGGAGCCTTCAAAAGAGGCTGCGAACGACGCACGAATCACGGCAGGTGGATGGGTCAGGGTAATCGGCGATGACGAAATGGCGAAGCAGCAAGAAGGATATCGTATGGACGGCGTGGACGAGCATGTGGGTGTTCCTCTACGTGTGCACTGACTGTAGACGCCTGCGGCACCTGTATTAATGCGACAGCAGGGAAAGAAGCGGAAAGAGACGCAACGCACAGCGAGCATGACTCGAGAAGCCACAGCGCCAGGCGCCCCGGGCGATAACAAGGTGACGCGTGCCGAGGCGAGCGGCTCAGGCACTCAGGCTCGCCCAAGCTCTGCCGTACAGCATCCACGCTCGGAGGATGTATCGGCATCGACGGCTCCGCCCGCGAAGCGTGCGCGGCCCAACACGTCAGTGTTTGTAAGTGGCCTTCCGCTGGATGCAAGTGCGGCTGAGATTGCTGAAGTCTTTGCTCGATACGGCGTCTTGTTGGAGGACGACGATGGGCATCCACGTGTAAAGATGTACCAGGATCCAGAGACGCGTGTCTTTAAAGGCGAGGCACTTGTCGTTTACTTCAAGCCCGAGAGCGTGGATTTGGCAGTCCAGCTGCTCGACGACACGTACCTGCGTGCGTCCAAAGGCATTTTGACAGGTCCATGTATGAAAGTGCAGCGAGCCGAGTTTCATCACGATCCAGGACGCGAGAGCGACGAGCGACGTGCGCCGCTCTCTGAGGCTGACAAGAAGAGCATTCGACGCCGGATGAACCGCATGCACAACAAGATCAACGACTGGGACTCGGACTCCGACTCAGAACGGCGTGCAGCTGCCGGGCCCGGACCATCTGCACGTACTGTGGTCTTGAAAAAGATGTTTACGCTTGCTGAGCTGGATGCGGATCCCACACTCCTGCTGGATCTGAAGCAGGATGTGCGTGAGGAATGCGAGACGCTCGGCGATGTCACGAATGTCGTGCTTTGGGACAAGGAGCCTGAGGGCCTCATTAGTGTCCGGTTCCGTGAACCGCATGTCGCGCGTGCGTGTGAGCAGCGAATGCATGGCCGTTACTTTGCAGGACGACAGATCACTGCTATGCGTGTGGACGGTAAGCCAAAGTTCCGCCGATCAGCCCGACATGCTGGAAGTGGAAGCGGCGTTGGTGACGATGATGACGACAATGAAGATGAACGGCATGACGCTTTCGGTGCATGGCTCGAGCAGACATAGGTCATAGCAGTGCTTCAGAGTTCTCTGGCGTGTCAGGGAAGCAGAAAGCAGTTGGGGTGCAAACAGGCTCTCGCCAACCCACCAACCCCCCACCCGTCCGCATCCCCCAGCCTTTGTGTCTATGTTGTCATAAAACAGGCATCCGTTTCGACCTTGACTACACAGGCATGATCTACTTCGCACGTGTGATGATCTGTTGATTCAGTGTTTCCAGAGCTGCACGCGCATCGCTGGGCGGCAGCATCGATAACGCGTGCTGAGCAACGTCTGCGTGGTATCGGGCGAGGGCCGCTGTCCGTTGCATCCCTTCAGACTTGTGTACGAGCGAGAGCGCTTGCTCAACGTCACCGGGCTCACTAAAGCGACGTTGCACCATCGTGCCGAGCCGGGAGTCCGGGTACTGCTGCCAAGCATACAATACAGGCGCCGTCGCAAGACCCAGCTTGAGATCAGCCCCACCGGACGGCTTACCAAATGCCTCGGTCGTCGCATGGAAGTCTAGCATGTCGTCCACGAGCTGGAATGCAATCCCAACATTGCGTCCAAACGTATAGGCAGCATCACATACAGTGGCAGCATCGGCCCTTTGCTGTGGCGTCATGTCACTCTGTTGATTCGACCATGTACCGCAGCCGCCCAGGACCGTAGCTGACCGAGCAGATTTGGCGATAAGCGAGGCAGTTTTGAGATATGTTTTTTGCAAGTAAAACTCGAAAAGTAGAGCGTTCGGCGCTCCTGACACGCTCATCGCCGACGATGACCCTTGATCATATGCGAACCAAAACCGCTCCATCACCTCGTTGGAAGGACGCGCCGACTGCACGTCTGTGACGGGCACTTGCTCCGAATCTGTGGCTTTGAGCTGCATGACCTCGCCTTCCACAAGATTCGCAATCACCGTCGACATGAGTTCTGTGACCTCGGGATCCCGCAAGCGAGCTAGGGCAATAGACGCGCGGCCGAGCAAAAAATCGCCACCCAGAATGCTGAGTTTGTTCCCAAACGTCGAAGGCGCTGATGGCGCACCACGACGCAAGGGAGAAGCATCAATTACATCGTCGTGCAAAAGAGACGCCACGTGGATCATTTCCGTGATTTCGGCAAGACGCTGTTGCGTCGGAAGAATCGTCGACTGCAGTGCCGGCTCATACGGATGGGTACTTGCTTCAGCGGCCTGCGGGATATGGGGATTCGTTGCACTTGGATTGGCATCGTTCAAAACATCAGGACGACTCATTGCCAAGTCGACATGCTCACCAACAGCCGCGACGCGGTGCGCTTGCCACGCGGGCGAAAGACCATTCGTCGCCTTCGACATAAGCAGCACGATCATCGGACGCACATGCTTGCCCTCTGCAGCGAAATAGTACTTCGCAATCTTGTCAAGAGAAGGATGTCCACTTCCCAATAGAGCTGCTATATTGTGCCGCAGGGACGACAGGTCCTGGCCAACGACGTCCAATGGATCTCTTGTGAGAGAAGCGAGTGCATCATCACTGGTGATGGCCGCTTTGGCCTTCGACATGACATCTGTCCAAGTGGTCGCGTGCCTGCGTGCGCACAAACGCATGTATTGGCTATGCCACGACACGCGTGTCCGCCGCCACAATGCCGCCGCCATCCTTGCTCGGGTCACTAACGTTGCTGGTGCGTGTGTGGGCTAGAAGGACAAGCTATGATACTCGTCGACACCACTCGCTCGTGTGATGCTTACGTCACAGATGGGAACACGCTGAAGGAGCGCGAATGCCTTCTGCTAGTTTACGTTTTGATGCGGCGATCGATTTGATCGCGCCCGATCGTCCTGGAGCCGAGGCGCGCTATGTGCGCTTTTTTCCCTCTTATCCCTTACTGGAGGTCGCCTCTAACACGTATCATTAGTCAGCACACACCGACGAGGTGATGGCGGTGGAGGACCCACGCCAACATTCAGACTGATCAAGAAGTACATAACGTGTGGAAGTTTGCATCCTTAGTCTTGGCGCGACGTAGCTTTCGAGAGCACACCAGCTTCCACAGAGATCAAGCTAGAAACGGCACGTCTGGTCGCTTCTTTCTGGATGTTTCCGACTGCTTTGCCGCCTGTCACGCATTCAGTCGTTAGACTGAGTGCAGCGGATCGTCATGTTATACGACGTGCGGCTGTCGTTGTCGGTTTGGGAAACTACACGCACCCGAAAACGCGGCATTCCATTGGTCAGTACTGCCTTTCGCCTCTCATGCGCCTCGCAGAATCGCATGATCAGGCATTGCGACGCGAAATTGCCCGGCGTGTCTCTCGCTTGCCTCCCGATGCACCCACCTTCGAGCTTCCAGAGACCGCTCCTATTCAATCGTTCCGTCACGTACGCGCATCGAAGGGCTGGCTCGCCTGTGTTTCTGTGCTGCTAGACTCAGCACCATCCAAAGGCTCTGCATTGCGTCGAGCGCCAGATTTCCGCTTGGGCAAGTATCCGTATGTACTGTTTGACCTCGTGTTCTATATACCCCGCGTGCTCATGAATGTCAACGGCACGGGCGTCGCCTCTGCATTGCGCATGTACCCAGACGTGACACTTGAGCATGCGATTCTTGTACATGATGAATTGCAACGGCCCTTTGGTAAAGTAGCATTCAAGGCTGGCGGCAGTGCTGCTGGACACAACGGCGTGCGGAGTGTGCAGCAAGTGTTGCGCTGCGGTGGCCGCTCGATGAATCAGCCTGACATTGCGCGCATTCGTATCGGTATCGATCGTCCACAAGATCCTAGCCACGATGTAGGCGCTTACGTATTAGGCGCCATGCCCCCAGCTTGGCTCACTGCGTGTGACTTTACGCCGGACGGTACGCCTGGCCCTGTCTTGCAGCAACTATGGCAAGTCCTACATTCATGGTGCCTATCACACATAGCGCCTTCTTGTGAGTGAAAATGCGCAAGAATGGACCCTCTTTGTGTTTCTATGCGTCAGACGCAGCTTTTCCACCTGTGTCATCACCTCGCGATTTGCGAGCGGCATTTTTGCCGCCGCCGCCATTGCCAAGGTTGTTGCTACCAGCGCTCCCATTAGTGCCTCCACGATGCGAAGCCGATCCACTCCGTTTCCTGGAACTAGATGAATGCATATTGGCATAAGGGCCCATCGGCGGCATGCCGTGGGGCGCTGGCGTTGGCATACCGCCGGGTGTACCGGGAGGCGCAAACGGCGCCGTCGGCATGGGTGGCGTAGGTCTGTACATGAGAGGCGTCCCGTGGGGATCGGCCGGTGGCACGTATGATGGCCGCGCTGGAAACCGATATTGACCAATAGGGTATACCACGGTGTATGGCTGCTGACCCACAGTGTGCGGGCTTCCCGACGGCGGCGGCGGTAACATGATTGACTGTTGGTGTGGTGAATGAGGCGGCTTGCCATTCATCGGGCGCGGCATCGTCGGCGGTGACGATCCATGTGGCGGACCCGTCGCAGGAGTCGGTATATGCTGCATCGTTGGTGACAAACCAGGCGCATATGCAGCAGCCATCGGGAAAATCGGTGGTGGCATAGGCGCAGCATTTGCGGCGGCTGCCACTGCAGCGGCTGCGGCAACCGACGCTGCGTCATTTATAAAAGGCGGCGGCATGAGCGGCTTGTTGGCATACACACCGCTCGCAGCCATCAGCTGCCTGTATGGTCGGCCCGTGTAAGACCACCAAACGGAGGCCTTGCTTGCTTCACCAAGCTTCTTTGTCTTGGGTGCACGGAACTCATCCATAATGCGCATTGACGTAGTACCTGGCCTGTTTGTCAGCTCGCGCTTCCCGAAGAATGGCAAGTCAGGCACATCCAACTTGGCTGGCGTCGCCGACGCCTGCGTCGGCGTCACTTTGGCGCCTGGAGTAAAGGTAGCCGCTTGCGGATTAAAGGCCGATGCCTTTACATTTAGCTTTGAAGGTGGCTTTTTCTCTTCTGGCTTCTTGAATGGCGGGATGGCAGGAATGGTCATAGAGGCAAGCTTCGATCGCACTTCTTCCATATCAGACTTGCTCTGAGACGACGACAAAGGCGCCCCAGAAGCATTACTTGAGCCTTGCCATCCTCCAGCATACGAGTCTCTGGATGATAAGGAAGGCTTTAACGATGCGGATGATGACGTAGAACTGGTGGACGACATAGAATGATTCCGTACGGCGCCAGTAGGCACATTCACACCGCCCGTTGAGGTCGAGTTGGACATGCCCTTCGTCGTCGGCGCCGCATATCGCCTCATGTTCGCCACATCCTCCGGCACAGGGGTCTTGAGTTGAAACGTTTGAGCCCAGACTTTCAAGTCAGCAAGACGACTCTGCTTCTCCTTTTTCGCCAGCTCGGCTTTGCGTACAACGAGGCGCTCACGTTCTGCCGAGACGAACTGTCGGAAATCAGCTGTCAGCTCCTTGTTGGGTCTGCTGACCGCTTCATGCGCCGCGACAGGCGTAGAAGCCATAGAAGGTGATGCCCCTGCAGGCGTGGCTGACGCAAGCCCTATCTTTGGCTCTGCTGACTTCGGCGGCTGAGGCGGAGGCTGCTTCGTCTCTTGTTTCTGCTGCTGCTGCTGCTGCTGCTCGCGAATCACAGCGCCATAGCGAGCCTCTTCATCCACTTCCTGTGGGTCTATCTGGTTGCGTTCTTCAGCCACATGTGGATTGCTTGTTGAGCCTTCCAAGATTTCTTTCGCCAGTCTCTCAGCCTCTTTCTCACGAGCCTTGAAATCTTTGCCGGAGCGATCCAGTCTCGTAGTGTACATTGTCTCTTCGTAATTCGACTTGATACCGAAGCGAGCTTCGTTGGCGGCAAACTGATCCCAGGGGCCCAGATCAGTCGACTGCTCCAATGACGAGGTTTGTGACGATCCATTCGCACCTGGCAAGGTGCCGTCATCAGGTCCGTCGTCCCAACGCTGGAGCTTTCGCCCATCCGAACGGGCATTTGATCCCGCACTGATCTCTGTATCTGTACGGAATCCTGAACTGCGACGCTGGGCCGTCTCTAACTCAGCCCCCGAGCTGACCTTTGCACCACTCACGTCAACCTCCAAGATTTCGGCACCGGGCACAACAAGAGAAGGCATTACTTCTCCTAGTTTAATTCCTCCATCTTTGTTGCTGATAGACTGAGCCAACGAAAGGACAAGTGCTACTTCGTCCGACACCGTCGATGCCGCAGACAAAACACCCACGTAACGCTCGCCTCCCCGCAGACGAACGACGACCATCTGACCCACTAACATGTCAAGGAGCATCCTCAGACGCTCATGCATAAATTCTGAAGCACTTTGAGAGCTTGCGGATGATGATCGGCCGCTTGATGGGGCATGTTTCGATCCACTGCCGCCTCCTCCTCCTCCTGCGGAGCTGTGGCGCGCGATTCCAGAGCGGCCTTGGCTTGAACGGCCGGTGGTCGATGCACTACCATGAGCTCCATGAAAGGCTCCACGTCCAGAGCTTGGTCCATTTGTACGTGAGACGTTGCTCGAGTTCGTAGAGTGCCGAGCAGGCGGCACGACCGGGTTCTGTGTCATAAATGACTATCAACAGAAGCAATGATGCTGCCCAATGCATGCGTCGGAAGGTCGTCGTCGAATGAACGCACGTGGTGTCCACGTGCGCTCTGCCGCCCACGCGGGGCGAACGCGCCAGGAACCGATGGCCTCCATTCCCTGTGCGCGACACCAGAAGATCGCAAGGGATACTGCACTGTCACGCCCCACACCCTCATGAACTCCCTGTGCATGTTTTGCAAAACACATCCGATATGCGACAGCGCTTGAGAACTTGACATGCAGCATATCCTCAGCCTCAACTATACAGGAACTAAACAAGTGATTGGGGCGATGCGCTTCACGACCGGATCGTAACCTTGAAAATGTTTGCTTGCGCAAGCGTGCTGTGCTTCTTAGGAGAACCATTCTTGCTTCCATTCCGTCGGTAATGGATTCCATTTTTTTGATCGGGACGTAGGGGCCGTGAGAGACGTAAGCCAATCGTCTAAGCCAAGCGCATCGACAAAGTTAGCCACGTCGTCCTTGGCTTGGCGCGTGCGTTTCTTTGTCGATGATCGACGCTTCTTCGTCTTGCTACTTTTGAGTATGTCTGTGACAGAGCGCAGGATTGGCTGCCACGTATCAGGACGCTGCGAAAGCTGCCACAACAATGCACCAATAGACATACACGTATCTGGATGAGTGTGAGTAAACAAGAGACTATGGAAACACGTACTTTGAACCAGCTCGTGTGTAGCAGAAATCCCATCATGCATGGCACTTTGGTTCGTGTGGTCTTGCGTGAACCAGAGCCAAAACCAAACAACGATGTAAATTAGCATGCCCCACCGGATCATAAATGATATCAACGACACAGTGCTACGCAGGGTACGGTACGCTGTGCGAATGGACAGGTATAAAGACAATACGATTAAAGCACCCGTGACAGCTTTCGTTGTGATCGACGATGTTGTCTCTGCGTCAGTCCTGCATGCATTGTTAGCGCGTGGGTCGGTGGATGAGTGTTGTTTCCATCACTGCAACGTACATGTCAGACCAGGACATGGTGGAGGTTAGCTTCCTTGCGGTAGGCTTCATGCCGCTCGTGTTCATCGCATCCTACTAACCCTCCACGTCCTGAATCGTGACTCTGAAAATCACAGCATCAATTCACTGACACACCGACGCACTGGACGATTGTGTCGAGATTAACTTGCTTTGTGGCGGCTTTCATCAAGGTATCATCAAACTTTTGGGCACGGAATCGGTGAGCTTCTTTGTTTTTTTCGTTAGCCACGATGTCGGAGCGGAAGGTGCTGCAAAAGTACTACCCACCAGACTTTGATCCGTCCATCGTCAAGCGTCGTAAAACCGGTGGTGGTCGGCAAAAGACCGTGCGTCTCATGGCACCATTCAGCATGCGTTGCAATACATGTGGCGAGTACATTTATCGTGGAAAGAAATTCAACGCACGCAAGGAGACGGTGAATGACGATGACTACTATGGCATTACCATTTACCGCTTCTATATCAAGTGCTCACAATGCAGTTCGGAAATTACATTCAAGACAGATCCAAAAAACTCAGACTATGCAGCAGAGCATGGAGCCTCGCGGAATTTCGAGCCTTGGCGCGAGCACGACAAGGAGAAAGAGCCAGAGTCGGGTTCAGAGCACGAGCATGATGGCGACGAGCCTGATGTCGACCCAATGAAGGCTCTTGAGCAGCGTATGGCCGAGTCACAGCGCGAAATGGAAGTGATGGATGCACTTCAAGACATTCGGACGCGGAATGCACGCTTCGAGCGCATGGACACTAGCATGGTCCTTGGAGCGATTGATGAAAACAAACGCAAAGTCGCGTCGACAGCCGAACGCAGTACCAATATCAGACGCGAGGCAGATGAACAAGAAGAGGAAGAAAAAGAAGAAGAAGAAGCACTCGTGCGCAAGTATTTCCGCCACGAACAACCCAATGATGCATCGTCCATCACGGCGACGGCAGCATCAGACACAAACATACCAAACACGTCTCACTTGCTTAGTGAACGCACACGAGAGCAGCTGCGCTCGTTGGCCGTTCCGACTCAGAACAAGCCTGCACCAAAGCGGAAGCGTGGTCCGAATGCATTGGGCATCGTAAGAAAAGCGTAACTATGAAGACCACGTTGATGGCTGGCTAGACTTGAGCTTTGAAGCAAGTGATTCGATGTCAGGGATTGTTCGGCCATCGACACGCTCACACAGTTGTTTGCATGCATCGACGTATGCAATCGTGCTCGCATTCACGTTCGTTTCAGACGAGTCGTCTTCAAATAAGGCCGCGCACGTCAGCTCATCCTGAGCGGCAGCCAAAGCGTCCATGCAGTTTGCAATGTCATCCAGGCGATGCTCGGATGCGTCCTTAGGGAGTGATTTCGTCAAGCTCTGCACAAGCTTGATGCCAGACGTAACGAGATCCAAGACGGCCCTGGCAGTCACACGGCCCTCTTCCGAGGCCAGTACATTCTGTTCCCACATGTCTTCCACATCATCGAGCTCCTCTGTTTCGTCAGAGGATGCAGGCTCCTGTTTCGGCGCGGAATCGCAAGCTTTCTCAGTTGCCGAGTCAGACGCTGCACCGAGTGCATGGCTCTGCGCGTCGTCTAGTGCATCTTGCAGTTCAGATTGACTGTCTCGCATAAGAAGCTCGTTCCGCCGGATGGACTTGCACAGTGCTTCATAGTTGTTTCGAGGAAGCCGCGCAACGTATGCAGGGGTATGAGTTTTATCGCCTTCTGCTGCATCACACAATGTCCATAGCTTTTTGGTTAGCGCTAAAGATGCAGCGCGTGACGGTGGCGGCAACGGATTCGAAGGCTTTCCAGTTCCTTCGCGCTTCTGCTGTGCACGGGCAAGCACAGTCCGCGTGCGAGTATCCATGAAGCTCTGACACAATTCGCCGATCCCCGCTACGATGTCTGTGATGAGAAGACGCAGGTCTTTCACAAACAAAGCACCGAGACACGCTTTGTCTGCAAGCGGCCCTTTGGCACCTTCGCCCAGCACGATATGTGCGCCAGACTCGCGTGCTTGCTCGACCAGAGGATCATGTTCGGCTGAGTCGGCGATTGAATATACACGCACACGCGTGAGAGCCATGTTGGCAAGAAACACGAGCTTTGGCACGGCCTCAGTGGCTAGAGATTGCAGGAGATGTGATGCGGCTTCAATACTTTTGTCGTCGACACCATCCAAAGGCTCGGAATGGTCTTGAGGCTCAAATGAAGAAGAAGGTCGCATAGCGAGTGACAAGGCGGTGACTTCTTTGCGCACTTTCTGCACGAGCGCAAGTGTGTCTGAGGAAATTCGCTCACTAAGAGCACGTCCATCTTGTGCGGCAGCTGCCTTGTCGACGGTCTCGGTTGGCGATGTGCACATCGCCTCTAGTGACGATGCACACAGCACACATAGACGCAGGAGTGTAGATGGCAGGGTATCTTTGGCGCTCGAGGCTGGCTGTGTCATGGCACGAAAGCTATGGGCCGTCGGATAGTACGCAAAAAATCGAAGCGTGAGACACAGCGACCAATACGAAAATGGGCCTGATTTTCATCGACTCCACACGACATCGTTGAGTCGAGATTGCCCATCTCGACCCTATTCAGAGCAGTCTTTGTGTCTAATATGCGTGCGGTGCTTCAGCGCGTGAAGCAAGCTTCTGTACATGTACAGGGAAGACAGGTATCGAAGATTGGACCAGGCATTCTTGCACTGATCGGTGTCTGTCAGGACGATACACCTGAGCACATGGACATTCTGACGAAAAAGATCTTGCAATTGAAATTGTGGCCAGAGGGAATGCGGCTGGACGAAAGTGGCTCGCTGGCATCGGCAGACGAACAGGTACGGCCATGGAGAACCAATGTCATGGAGCTAGGGGGCGAAGTGCTGTGCGTGTCGCAGTTCACTTTGTATGCACGAACGAGCAAAGGCACACGTCCAGACTTTCACCTTTCTATGGGTGGCGGCGAGGCAAAGCCATTTTACGACGCGTTTCTAGCAAAAATGCGCAACATGTATGCAGAAGACAAGATCCATGATGGTGAGTTTGGTGCTATGATGGATGTATCTCTCGTAAATGATGGTCCTGTGACCATATGTACGTATCGACCGTGTTTGTGTGTGTGTGTGTGTGTGCGCGCGCATGTTCCTTGTACATGAATACTAACGTTAATAGCTATCGACACGTTTGAAAAGAAGTGAGTATATCAAAGGCCGCATGTCCGTCCCCTTTGTTACCACTCGTCCGTTTTGTTTCGAGTCTATACTTGCTCAAGTCCATGCGACTGTTGTATGTGAGACCCTCGACTTGCGATCCGCATCATGAGGCGTACGTACCTTGATTTGCAAGCGTACAAAAGATGTGTCTTGCTGCCACGGGGCATACAGGGCCCTTGCACCGGTCAGTTACACACCGACGCAAACACACGTAAATACGTACCGATGTGCGCGCACGTCACTGTAGGACAGAACGAAGCGCCATGCACTACGTCCAAGCACACTTTCTGTGTCATCACACATTGCTGATCGCATAGCTGGCATCGACGCAGGCATAAGCGAGGGAAGTAGTACAGAGTCCATGTCAGCGACGCGCCGCGACGACATTTGCATGGTGACGACAACTGTGAGCCGCTCAGCCTCCGGAATATGGCTATCACGCAGTGTCGTCAATGCGCGAAGAATCGACTGAATCGCATCTTCACGCGCCTTGCGTTGCTCGCGAGTTGCATTGAGCGGGAGCGCATGTGCGTACGTGAAAAACGAGAGTGTATCGAGAATCAACAAGGACGTCCGCGGCGGTAAGCCAGGCACTTTGAGCACTGTGCTCGCAGCCATATTGAGAAACGCCAGCAGCTCAGCCAGCGTCGTGCATCGCACCAGATGCACACCTCGCAGCACTGCTCGCTCCAATGCGTACTGCAGGTGATGACGATCCATCGCAGCATCCAGGTTCGCCACACCTACTTGAGCAAATGCCCGCACTGTATCCAGGTGGTGCTCTGCGACAATGTGCCGCGTCATACTCAAGACGCGCCATGGCTGAATACTCCCCTCTGTATCAACAAGCACAACCTGTCCACACCATGGCTCAATGTCGGTACTGATGGCTTCTTCGAGTGTCGCTGCTTTCATGTGCTCGCTGCCTGGAAGCAGAAAAGCTGGTTCATTGCCGTCGTGGCCATCGAGACGCTCTTGGTCTTCGGATGTGCTCTTGTCCACGTCGCGCTCATCTGCGTCCGCCTCGTACTCATGCAAGAAGACGTGCATCGAATGAACAATGTGTTGCAGACGTTCCAAAATCGCCATTTGAACTGCCCACGTTGTCTTTCCACATCCGGGCGGACCAACTATTTCCAGCGCAGATCCAATGGGGAAGCCACGTCGCCGCTCATCAGGCGAGCTGTCCTGGCTTAATGGGGCGTAGGCACCGCCACTTTTCCATCTCCCCGCATGATCGTCCAGTGCTTCAATACCACACAGCACACGCAAGGGTGCACGTCGAATAGGGTCGACGTCGTCGCGAACTGCTGTCGCCTCAGACTCCACTTCCACGGAGTCCATCGCGTACTCATCGAGCTCATGGAACGACTGCGCCGACGTTGCGCTTGGGAAAGTAGGCACCGGCATCTGCGATAGCGGTGTCCAGGTCCCTAGATCTTCAGCTGGCTGTGAAGCAGAATGCCATAGATCTGCCGCCGCGCGGAGCGGTGCCCAAGGAGTTGCCCCATTTGTCGACGGTCCATCCCAAGGGCGTCGCGGTGGCAGTGGCATGCAAGATGGACTTGCCAGCTCCTTTTTGGTTTGTTATCGATTGAGAACGTGGGGCAAGATGATGCGTGCGTGTCGTGAGGACGAAAGGAGCGGAGAAAGGTAGGCAATCATCTTCCGCTTCCCTTATCGTCCATGCAGGCGCGTGGCTAGCGCCCAAACCTCGACGATCCTCGCCAGCGTACCTCCATTTATCTCCGCATCTACTCAAACCTACCTCCATAGTGCTCTTCCCCAGCACGCACGCTTTTCGCCGCCCCGCTTGCTCCGTGCACATCCACATTTAGGCACTGCCGCGATCTGTTCCGGCTGCGTCGTTCTCGCGTTCTCGTCCGTGCATTGCGAACCCAGATAACTTTAACGCAACCTACACACACACCAGGAGTTTATCATGTCCCTTGATTTACAGGAAGTTCTGGACTTTGCTATCAGCTTATCGAAGCAGGCTGGCGAAGCGATCGTGCAGGGATCCGAGACGCGTTTCAAGAATGCCACGGGCTTCGATGAAAAGAAAAACACCGCCGATCTTGTGACTGAGACGGACCAAAACACCGAGAAACTCGTCTGTGAGGCAATCAAAGACAAGTACCCAGACCACAAGTACGTTGGCTGTGTGCCCCGTCCCACCCCCAAGTATTGGCTAACTTGTGCAGATTTATCGGCGAGGAAACATGGGCAGCCGGCGAGCATCCGACACTGACAAATGAACCGACATGGATTATCGATCCCATCGATGGTACGACCAACTTTGTCAAAGGCTTTCCATTCGTTTGCATCTCAATCGGCTTTGTGTATGAAGGTGATCCGGTTATCGGCGTCATCTACGCACCATTTCTGGGCTATCTGTGTGCAGCCAGGAAAGGCCATGGTGCATTTATGACGACGCCGTTGCACCCAGAGCGTCGTCCTCTCCCACTCGTGACGCCACAGCCACTTCCCTCGTTCAAGCAAGCTTTGATTGCTTTTGAGTGGGGCTCCGACAGGTCCGCTGAGGTGATGGAGAAAAAGTCTCGTACGTACAAGCGCCTCGTCGGCGACAAGCAGAGTGGCATCGAGGGTGGAGAAATGGCCCTGGGTGTCCGCTCGATGGGCTCGGCGGCCCTCAACTTTGTGCATGTGGCTATGGGTTGCCTTGACGCGTACTGGGAAATCGGCTGCTGGGCCTGGGACGTTTGTGCCGGCATAGTCATTGCTCGCGAAGCGTACGTATCTACACAGGCGCATCTTGGTTGTATATGTGTGTCTAACAAGCCGCTGCAGTGGCTGTGCGGTGGTTGGATCCAAAGCACAGGCGAACAACGCGCTTGCCCAGAGCTCGTTTCCACCGGCCACAACAACGCCAGACGTTCTGACCGGCCGCAAGTACCTCGTGGTCCGTGCTATTGGCGATGGAAACCAAGAGTCTGGTGTCGATGCACAGAAACGCATTATCCGGACGTACTATGATGCGGTGGAAGAATGGGACCCATAGTCTCTTATAGCAGCACGTCAGGCTCCATGCCTCCAGGTCTCTCACATCCTCTTGTGACACCGTGTCGTCTCCACGTTAGTCGATGGCTTATCGATGACGCACGCCGACCAGCGGCACGCCCTTGAGTCCGTCACACACAGTATCGAGAGCCTTTGAGTCGCTGGTGAGTGTGTTGGACAGATGCACCAGACCTTGTTGCAGCGCTGCAAGAATGTGCGTGATCTCGTCAAACGAAGATTCATCCACTACGACCCATTCTGTGCCGCCATTCGCTCGGCCCTGCGCTTGTGATGCCTCCCGCTTCGCACGTACAACGCTCAGCTGGGCCCATAGTTCATTCATTTGCGCACGCAAACGAGCATGTTCTGTCGAAGAGGCCGCATAGTCGCCCATGGCGCCATTTAGCTGAGCGTCACAGTTCTCAAGCAATGCCTTTACATTGTCTTCGACAGCTGTGAGACTCTGGCCACGCAGAGCTGGAATAAGCATTGATGTATCTTTCACAAAAGAGAGCAGCCGCTGGTGGATGCGTGTCTGCATCATCATCGCTGAATGCGCACGAACGGCGTTCGACAAATCGTGCTTCTGGTGCAAATCGGCCAGCTTCTTACTGAGCTCAGCTGCCTTTGAAAGCTGGCGAGATGCCTCAGTCTTTTGTGCATTCGAACGCACTTGCAAGTCTCCGAACCCGACTGCAAGAACTGGGTATAAACGTTCTGGTTCAGGATTTTCTTGCAATGCTTTGTTCCACAGATTATCGTGCATCGGACCAACAGCGTCCGGCCTTCTTACACACAACTGCGTTAGACTCTGTGCGTCAGGTGCGCGGTTGTACAGATAGTACTGTGTGTGAGCATCAGACATACGTACTTGGAATTGACACGTTCCCAAATTGGACGTGTCCCAACTAGCGGCAATCCGGTCAAGCTGGACATGGAGGGGAGCGCCTAACTTCCGATCTTGCGAGGCAGTATTCGAAGCTGCGTTCGCGGGCATGGATGCCGACGAATTAAGCGATGATGTGGGTTGTCCGAACAAACTATTCGGCTGGGGCTGCGTTTGTGAACCAAAAAGGCCGCCACCTTGCTGGGGCTGGTTAGGCTGTAAGCCAAAAAGGCCACCGCCGCTTTGCTGGGTCCGACTAGGCTGTGAACCAAAAAGACTACCACTTTGTTGTGGTTGGCTGGTCTGTGAGCCGAAAAGACCACCACTCTGCTGAGGCTGACTAGCCTGCGATCCAAAAAGACCACCACCTTGTTGCGGCTGACCAGTCTGTGAGCCGAAAAGACCGCCACTCTGCTGCGGCTGATTAGTCTGCGAACCGAAAAGACCGCCACTCTGCTGCGGCTGACCAGTCTGCGAGCCGAAAAGACCACCGTTTTGTTGTGCTTGATTTCCTTGCGATCCAAAGAGACCACCACCTTGTTGCGGTTGGTTTCCTTGCGATCCAAAAATACCACCACTCTGCTGCGGCTGACTTGTTTGTGAACCGAAAAGACCACCTGACTGCGCAGGCTTCGATCCAAACAAGCCACCACTTTGTTGCGCGTTCGACTGCGTCGTAGACGAGCCAAACAAGCCGCCTTGACTCGGGGCACTCGCACCAAACAGGCCAGTGCCTGTCTGCGCAGGAGCCCCTGTGTTTGTGTTGGTGCCCGCGCCGAACGACGGCGCAGTATTTGTACCACCAAACAGCGAGGTGGAAGCAGACGGCGCCTTGTTGAACGAAAACGCCATGCTCGTTATGGTCGTTACACAGACGGGCGCGAGGGCAATTCGATCGGCAAGTCTTAAAGTGACGAACGACCCTTTGTCAACAAATGTTCGGACTGGCTATCACTATCATCATCATCTTACATAATCGGGTCTAGCTACTTTAACAGTCTGGTACAGCGACAGGAATTTTGACTGTGGTCGCAAGGCCACTTAGACTAGTTTCTTTGTACTTCGTGTGCATGTCAGCGGCCGTTAGGCGCGCTGCTTGAATCGCCTCATCGAGTGTAACAGTGTGGATACCCTCTGTGGATAGTGCTAGATTGGCACTGACGACGGCTTTGACGGCACCGACGGCGTTCCGCTCAATGCAAGGCGCCTGAACCAATCCATCCACAGGGTCACACGTCAGGCCCAAGTTGTGCTCGATCGCCGTCTCAGCTGCTTGCTCAATTACTTCTGGACTACCGCCCATACACGCAGCAAACGCGGCAGCAGCCATAGAACAACTTGTGCCGACTTCGGCCATGCAACCACCTTCTGCTGCACTGATCGTAGCACCTCGCTTAAATAGCATACCGATTGCGGCAGCTGTGAGCAAGAATGTTTTCACCAGGTTTTCTTCATCTTCTGGCGTGAGAGCCACGAATTCTACCACATATCGGAGCACGGACGGAATAATGCCTGCTGCTCCCAATGTTGGTGCAATAACAATGCGGCCGCCAGCAGCTACTTGCTCATTGGTCGCAATAGCCCAACAAGACAGCCAATCCATCGCTGGAAAATTTGTTCGGCGTGGTGGCACTGGCATGATTTCGTGCTGGAAGGAGCCTCGAATTGTCGGGACTCGTGATGACGAGCGCGTCTTGATAGAAGGCACATACCCCCCTGACGCGTTAGACGACGAAGCAACGGCGGCGGCCGAAGACGGAGACTCATGTGAATCCAGCGGCACATTGATGGTATCGGAGGATCCACGCATATGTCCTAGACGCCGTGGACCCATGTACAGTCCCCGAATCAGCCGGTTGTACAGTTTCGGTGCTCGCCGCTTCATCTGCAGAGAGCCCGGCAACACTTCTTGCTCACTCAACACACCTGCGCGGATCCCCTCATCCATTACATTCCATATGTTGATAATTTTTTCCTCAATCTCCTCTGGCGTGTACCAAGTTAGCTCATTTTCATACACGATCTGTGCAATCGTAAGATTGTGCTTCCTTGTGAGTGCGAGGAGCTGTGACATGGTACGAAAAGGAAAACGTGGCTCCTTGGGTGCCTTTTGCTCGGATGAATCCATTTTGGACGGTGAAGGAAGTGCTGGTTGCGAAAACGCCATGTTGGACTCAGTTCCCTCACGACGTCCACCTTCTACATCGTCGCGAGTAATCGACTTGTAGTACACATTTTCCATCACATCCACTGGATGGCTCTCTTTTTGCGATGGCGTGATCGCTGCTTCATTCAGACTAGCCAACGCATTTGTCACAGCGTCAGGATCGTTCTCTGACCTTGTATTGTTGCAAGCGGCCGGGCGCGGTCCTGGTTTGTCTGCTACAGCCATGAGACCATTCACCACAAAGCCACCACCAATGCTGTAAAAGTCATTCGTAGCTAGAAGATCTCCATCACGATTAAATACGCTAAAGCGCATGCCGTTGGAATGCATAGGGAGAGTCTGCCCCCATTTCCATTCGAGGTCCCTGTCGTAGTCAAACTCGATAACTTTGACGGGGCCTTTTTCAGGCATATCCTTGCCGAGTGTGAGACACCTATTTTTCTTGATGGCCTCGAAACGTATAGGTACAGTTTCTGTATCGACAGTTTCGCACTCGGCGCCCTCCAAGCCTAGAAGCAATGCCTGCGGCGTCATGTGGCCCTTTCCTGTCGCGGCTAAGCTTCCATACAATGCAAGCTTAATGCGAGCAACTGACTCTATCAAGGCTGACTTGCGCAAGTCATGAACAAATATTGCTCCTGCCCGCATGGGCCCTACTGTGTGAGACGAAGAAGGCCCAATGCCGATCGAGAACAAGTCAAACATCGAAATCACAGCATGTTCTTTAGATGAATGTGATGCAGAAGGCATGGCATCGTTTCGATCAGTATGATTGGGTGGACCCTTGTTGCCCTGCCCAGTTTTCGGGAAGTGCGTATGGGAGAAGGACTCTGGGTCTGGGTCTGGGCCGATCGTTTGCTCATGTGTCATATGAAGACTCCTTGCCCACGCAATGCGCCTCGTCAGACTACCATGATGGCCTGCAGCGAAGCGCGTAATGCGCGGTGATGCCTGTTTCCAGGCATACAGGAGCATGTAAGAAGCGATGTGGCGTTATTGCTAATGCAGTGATGGACGTCGCTGTTTTGGCGAAACACCTGTCACCCCAGACTTTAGATACTTTCGGTGTGCGGTGCTTAAGTAAAACTACGTTGTTGGGGCACAAAGCCTCACTGGCAAAATTACTAATCACGAGACGCATCTCCTTCACGTCTCTTCTCCAGTCCGCCGTCGAGGTGAGCCAACGAACAAAAGCGACATGAGAAAAAAAAAACCGCCCAGCTGGTCGAATTCGTTTAACGGAGGATGCATACAAAGCAATTTTTTGCCCACACTACCATAGCAGCTTTTTCTTACATATGCACCCACGAAAACTACTTACTCGTTGAGACTCTCAGGCACAGACCGGAGGACATAGTCAAACATGTGTAAGGCATCACGCTGCATGTGTGCGGGAGTGTAAGCGGTTTTGCGAGGCAGACCAGGACTGGGCGAACGGCGGCGACCCCGCGAAAGGCCAAAAGAACTTGTTGCATGCGCGCGAGAGACGCGCGGAGGCAAAGCATTTTGAAGTGCGGTCTTAGGGCCTTGTGAAGCATTCCGCCGCCACAAGCGGGGCGCCAGAGGCGATACAGAGCGAGTCGAGGCACGCGAGCGCGGCGCTTGCGAGTCGTCTATGGCCATGTTGTTCATAGCCGAGAACAAGGGCATTTTTCCAGATTTGCCAACAGCGTGGCCGTCGTTAACATTGTTGGCGCTCTCCTCCAATGGTGAAGGGTCCTTTGTTGACTCCAGCATCGGCATAGACTGTGTCATGGCAGCAGGTACTTCCTCGTTGGAATAATCCGATCCTGCATCGCCCTCGTCACGAGCCCCTGACGCCACATGTGCTTCTTGCTTCGACATGGCCAGATGCGTGTTCAGTGTCTCGGTGATCCGTGCGATAATTGGCGTGTACCTGTCCGCGAGCGACAGAGCAGCAGTCTCTGCAGCAGCGAAGCCAGGAAGAGCTGCTTCATAGTCACGCCACGAATACTGGAATAATTGCGGTGGTGTTGGAAGCACGTTGCCCATCAGCTCCAGACCTGCGGGCATAGGGAAACGCTCGTCCGTCCAGCCTGGCGGGATGCGGCAAAATGCAATCTGGATCAGAAGAAGCGACGGAATCACACGGAAGGCATGCAGAGCCGTGGGCGACAATCCTGTGTCTTCCAAATGACCTCGATCAGATGATGTCGCCATGTGTAACATGGCATCCGGCTCCTGTAGCAGCGTCCGAAGCACAATAACTGTGCATTGAAGTGCTTCAAATGCCTCGCTCAGTGCCTCATGAGCCAAATCATCATCATCATCATCATCTTTTTCTCCATCACCGTTGACATCATTATCGCTGTTCACGCCATTGCTAACAATCGGGTTGTAGCCATGACTAGATTGTCGGTCTTGACTCTTGACATTCGCATCAGCCATGGTGCTCTCTGTACCATTCTCTTTGGTCTTGTGCTCAGCAGTCATTTGCTCGCCGCTTTCTATGCCATGTGCTTTGACATCTCTCGACTCTGGAGCACTCGTGTCGACTCGTGCAGACTCATCCCTAGCATGTTCCGATACATGAGCCTGACGCGAGTGCTTTTGCGTGAGAGATGGGTAAAAGTTTGTGCAGAACTGGCGCATGAGTCGCTCAAACACTTGCAAGTCATGCAGCTGCTCAGCGACCAAGAGTGGATTCACCACGAAACAGTCTGCATCCGTGGCAGGCAAAGCAAAGTGGCCGCACCACGACTTGAAGTTGTCCGTGCCAGGCTCCGGGGTGCGTGTGCCGGAGCCCGACTCGACAGAAGCACGCCACTTCCGAGACGACGAATGTCGGCTCACAGAACGCAGCGCGTGGGCCAGTTGAGTGGGCGTCGGTACCCGCTTCGACTGTTCACCAGAAAGCAGAGCATTTAGAACTGCACTCGAGGGCATAGCACTAGGCGTTCGACCAAACGTGTGCGCAAATTCTGCTTCGACAACGGACGCCGGGGCAAAAACCGAGCGGGCTGTGATGATAACAAGGCCTTTCCAGATCGTGTGGATAGCAACAGATATGAACCAGGCTTGGCCATCCTGTCCACAACGATCGACAATTCGTAGCATGAGCAGGCGGTAGGCAGCATCAAGACGCTCCTCTAGTTCCTTGTACCAAGGCACACGTGGATTTCCATGCTGCGCATCGAAATCACTAAGTAGCGGTGGAGATGTTTGAGGCTGGAATGGTCGCGTGTTCGCACGCATCAAGCATGCCGTGATGGATGACTTGAGGGTCACGAGCAGAGGCTGCACTACATGGATAATACTCGCTTCCATCTGCTCGCGCAGTGGAGACAGGATATCATGCACATATGAAGGCATCGGTGGCTGAGCCATACCTTCAGCAGCTGTAGGCATCAGAATGTTGGGTGAGTGCAGAAATGCTAGGGGTGGCAACCCCTCGAGACAGCGCTCCAGACTCTCTTCAACGATCCACTCAAGACTGATAAGAGCCAGGTTGAACTCCATCGCTGCTGGCACGTGGTGTGTTCCGCGAAGCGATGCTGGGATTTGCAATGCGGTGGGATCCGTGCGTGATGAAACAAGCTGCGACTCGATGCGCGCGACAAACTGCGAGAGTGTTTTGAGCACAGTGCGCGACACGGCACGCAAAAGGTACGGGTCTTCTTGTGCTGCACTGTGCAGTTCGTCGATCACAAGACGCGTCATTTCAATAACCTTGATGCGATTGGGAAGGCGGTTATTCCCATACGATATATTTTGAATCCGTGGTACACTGATCGAATAGCCGGTAAATGGCGATGTGCCTGAGTGGGCAATGCTCGAAACACTTTGTTGCGATGCAACGAATGCCTTGTTGACCAGCTCATTCAGCCGAAGAGAGAACTGAGACAAACGCGAAGGATCGGCTTGAACAACCGCAGATACGCCGGGATTCCGCACCGCACTGGCTGGGGGGGTGGTCGGCGGCGTTGCACCTAACGAGGCCGCTCCAGCAGCAGCACTCGCAGTACCATGCGTGTTACCAGATCCCTGGGCCGTTTGTGAGCTGCCCAATTTCGAGAGCGAGGCAAGGGACAAGACTCCCGGTCGTCGACTAAATCGCTTGTTTGCTTCAGATGTTTCTGCGTCGCTGCCTGTTACGTTGTGAGCCGTCGGAGTAGAGTGCGAGAAAATCGGCATAGTAAACGTGTGTGTCTTGGCCGGTACGCTCGTGCGCAACTAGATATCTGTCGACGAGAGAGTGAATCAAGAGTATGTCTCAAGGTATGTCTTAGTCTGGTTCCAAGTCCAGCTCAGTAAGGAACAACTGTGTCTCGGTTGAACGGGGGCGAGCACTGACTGTGGCAACACGCTTCAAATCGCTTTGAAAGAGTGCAATAATATCAACCATCAAGGTCGCAGGACGTTGTCCAATCTCTCTCGGAGCGTGCCAAGTGAGAGTCGTTCAAGGAGAGCCAGGCCCTGAAGGACCTCTTTTGTGTGCCAACTTTTTTTTAGCACTTTTCCTCGGCACAGGCCAGTCAAGCTAAGCCTGCCAGTTTGCGGCTAGCTGTAGCCAACAGGTTTCTTTCATCCACAGTCCCAGCTGGCGCCACTGCTAAAATAAATTCAGTCTGCACCCAATGCAAATAGACTTTTAGGCAGTGGACAAGAAACTGGGATAAGGAATCTGCACTTCAAACCAATCAATTTACTCACAAATAATTCTACAGATCAACTGGCTGACCCATGTGCTTTGTCACTTGCTCGTCCACCCACTTGGCAAACGTGTCTTGCACACCTACATCGCGTGCAAGAGGCAATGGGTCCACCTGACGGGCCCATGGCGCGAAGTACGACCCACCCTTTGTAGCAGCCTCTGGGGCAGTGTTGAGATAGAGCTGTGTAATGCAGCCCATCCTTTGCGGATAAAAGATGGCTGCTTCAATAATGGGCATCATTATCGTATTAAAGCCTTGGTTCCATTCACGCACAAGCCCAGTCTTCAAAATTCCTGGATGGCACGATGTGAACACAATATTCTGAGCGCCCAAATTGCGCTGGAACCAGTTGGCACTCAGGATATTACAAAACTTGCTTGTTCCGTAGGCACGGTTATGTGCCGGCATATAGCAGTACGTGTGTAATCCTGTGGGATCTGTTGGGTCAAACCCTTTCGGAGATGTGGCACGATGCGCGATACTTGAAGTGAAGCACACGCGAGGTGGGCGATCAGGTGAAGCCTTTGCCGATACTTGCAATGCAGGGACCAACAGTTGCGTGAGATAGTGATGGCCGAGACTGTTCGTCCCCAAGTGAAGCTCGTACCCATCTTTCGTCTCCGGCCCCACATACGGGTTCATCACGCCCGCTGAGTTGAAAAGCATGTCAAGGCGTTGCTCTTTGGCTAAGAATTGCTCGGAAAATTCCTTGATGCTGTGAAGACTCGCGAGATCCAGCCTGAGGAATTCTATCTTTCCTGGCAACTGATTCCTTTGGAGTTCGTCCATGGCTTTGTGCGCGCGTTCTTCACTTCGGCATGCCAGGTATACCTTGGCATTTTTACGAAGAAGTTCGCGCACAGTCTCCAATCCAATTCCTGAATTTCCACCAGTAACGATAGCAATCTGACCAGAGCGTTAGACCCATGCGCATGTCCATGTATCTATCAAGAATGCATCACGTACACGGCCTGTCTGGTCAGGCACCTGTTCTACATTCCAACTCGGCGCAGGCCTTGTTCATGTCAGCCATAATAACGATTCGCCGCGGTACACGTACGGGAAAATGGAAGTCAAACCCCACATACTCAAAGTAGCAGGTCGCACGAGGTAGGAAAGCCGAATGGCAATCTCCCGCTCACCTGTAGGCTGACCAGGTTTCTTTGCATGCACCTGGTTCCTCCAATTGAGCCGCATCGTTAACACCCTTCACGCACGCACGTGGCTTTGAACGGCAAATGGAACAGCATAGCCAGTGACTTTTCATACAAGGTGTCTATACGACTTGTCCAGTGCGTAGTGCAATCAATTGATCCAAGAAGCGAATCACTGGGCATGGTGAGTCACACGTATACATACAAGAGTCCTGTACTTTTGGATCTTTGGCGATAGGGCTAGGCTCGCCCCGACGAGCCCACGGCACATAGTACGCACCTCCCTCTCCTGCTTCTAACGAAGTGCACGCGTACAGCTGCGTCAGCGCACCCATTTCAGGTGGATACAACACGCGCGGTCCAAGAAGGTTGCCGATCCAAACACTTGATAGATTTACAATGTGGCGTGACAGGTCTGTCTTGACATTGCCTGGATTGCAGGAGCTGAAAATGATTCCGTCACCACAATATTCGCTATTCAACTTGTTCGCAATCAAAATCACAGCCATCTTGCTGTTGTTATAAGCTTGAATGAACTTCGGCAGTACATGAAAGCCCTTTTCTCCAGACGGGTCACTGGGATCAAAGCCTTTGCTCGTAGCATACAAGTGCTGCATTGAGCTGGTAAAACAGACACGCGGAGGCCGCATGGGGTTGAGTTGAAATGACTTGATCAAGAATGGAATTAACAACCGCGTCAGGTAATACGGACCCACAACGTTCACGCCAAAATGAAGCTCGAATCCTTCGCTAGTTTGACCACAGTTGGGATCAAGAGTAGCCGCACAATTGAATAGCATGTCTAGGTGGCTTTGACTATCCTGAAATAGATGCACACATCTCTGAATGCTTTCAAAACTACCAAGATCGAGCGGGAGAAAATCCACATGACCCTTCCTCGTCTCCGTATCAGATTTCAGTTTAGAAAGTGCATTCCGAGCTTTCGCTTCATTTCTTGAAGCCATGTACACGGTGGCTCCCTTCCCAGCAAGGGCCCGAACAGTCTCCAAACCAATACCTGAGTTGCCTCCTGTCACAATGGCGATGCGTCCATCCTGTGGCGGCATATTGTCTACACTCCAAATAGGATTAGGGCTTGTTGTTAGTGCGATTTTTTTTTACACGCACGGGAAACACTGTGATATTTGCGACGGTGACGGCATAATACAACAGAGATCGTGTCAAGATGGTCGAGCTTGCCTTTCAGGAACGAAGACAGCGCCGCACCATGTGAGCTTCGTTGAAATGGACGTGCGCTTTGATTATATAATGACACGAGCAACATGACGAGAGTTGTAAGTGCGGCGCCGTGCGTGGAGTCACGTATGAGGATTGGCATGGCTCGTTCGCCGGACACAATGTCAGAGTTCACGCCTGTTTCCAGTGTGAAGCATTTGCGCGCTAGATTCGAAGGAAATGGTAATCCTGCTTCAGCGTCTTCAGAAGACGCAGAGACAGAAAAACCACTTTCGAACAAGCCGGAACGGAAGCCTAAACCAGGTCATCTTTCGAGAGGTTCTTCGCTCGCGAACGCCCCTGAAGTGATCCCCTCTGTATCGGAGCCGACCACAATACGCATAGATGACGGTCTAGATGCATCAGAGCATATTGAAAATAATCCTGTGAATTTAACTGCACATAAAGCTGATTCTACAGAAAGCACGGATGATCCGAGACTCCTGAGCCAAGGGTGCGAAGCTACCGCTAATAATACAAGTATCAGTGAGGGGCTCCCCACAGATACTACTCCAGCACCTCGGAAGAATGAAGACAATCCTATTACAAATGTAAATGAAGTACAAGAAGTTACACCCGAGTTATCGGCATCGACTCCAGACGCTTCTGTCGTGACAGTTGCGACATCTCCGACGAAGAGCGAACCTCCGCCGGCAATGGTGTCCGAGCATGTGTCGCCGGCCAAGTCCATTGATACTGGTAGACCAGCACCTGTCTCGAATGCTGCAATTCGCTCACAGGTTATTTCAAACACGTCAGCGCCAGGAGCCAAACCCGAACTTCCCCCCAGGCCCGTGCCTAATGTTCCGTACAAAGTGCGTGAACGTCCAAAAGCCCAAGGAACTGCAGGTAGGCCTGCTGTCCCCCCACGCACGTATAGCAAACAAGCAACGACAGTATATGGTACACCTACGGGCTCAGCCTCAAAGCCTGCCTCCAGCATCAACTCCAGCAATGCGTCTCAAGTCCCAGCTCGTTACGACCAATGCTTCGATATCGTATCTACGGACTCTGCGCCACCGATCGTACAATGTGGCACCGTGTATGAAGTATGGATGCGCAGTGGTTTATCAGTGGATGAACTTGCCGTTATATGGCGCTCTGTCGCTGGCGATGATCCCAACAAGCAGGGTCTATTGCGTGCCCAGTTCACCACGGGCCTTCGTCTAATCGATGCAGAGTTACGCAGACAGTACATTCTTCGCGGCACCGCATCATCCGATCAATTCAGTAGTGTGCCAGCACTACCAGCTCGCCCTGCCGTATAGCGAAAGGTTGCCGCGCGCGTCTTCACATGTTCCAGTAAGCAGGGGCAGAGTCATAGCAGGCCTCATATGTCTTGAAAATTTTGTGAACGTTGGTGCCTCATCGGCCGAGTGTCGATTCCATCCATGACTTCGACAGTGTGCGCGAGACGCGGTGAAGCTAGAATTCCATCAGTTCCAGCGCGCCGCGCGCTGACGACGATGGTCCGATGTTCAACATTCGAGATTCGCTGGCACGACACATTACCAATCTATTCGTGCTCATTTCAGCCCGTTTCATCATCGCGACTTACGCAAGTTCTCGATCATAACCTTGGTCAAGGTACGTGAGTGTGTGCCAAAGAAAACAGAGAGGATTAACATTCAGCTGTCGGCTTACCGCCTGGGCAGAGCTTGGCAGGCGATCAAAGTCTTAGCACGGATTTAGAGACAACACAACCACCAGTCTTAGCTGGTGGACAAAGCTGGCGTCTTGCGACCGCTGGTGGCGATAACAATGTTCGCATGTGGATGATTCACCCGAACATACCGTCTCCCGCGGCCTTAGCTGCTGCATCTTCAGATACTACGCCGCATCCGCCGCGAACAGAATACTTGGCGACTCTTGCTCGACACACGGGCGTAGTCAATGTCGTTCGTTTCTCTCCTTTTGGTGACATGCTTGCCTCAGCTGGTGACGATGGGAATGTGCTCTTCTGGGTCCGTCAGGATCTGAGTAGGAATAATTTTGGACAGACTCCCTTTTCTGTGTCGAACTTGGATGGCGTGCACGACAAAGAGTGTTGGCGGGTACGGCTCATGACACGTACTACTCCTCTGGAACTGTATGACTTGGCATGGAGCCCTGATGCTGACTTCGTTGCCGCCGGAGGCACAGACTTTTCTGTTCGACTTCTGCGAGTGTCAGACGGGACGGTTATTCGAGAGATTTCTGATCATCAACATTATGTGCAAGGAATAGCGTGGGACCCATTGCATCAGTATCTCGCGACACAGAGTAGCGACCGTTTCATGCACGTGTATGAACGGCAGAAAGAACAGGATTCTTCTTCTATTGACATGCGCATTGTATCCCGCAATACCCGCTCGGATATGCAAAGCCGGTCTGTCTCTGAAGCTCTATCAAGCGTTGACGCAGCGGCGCCAGCACCGGCCCCTGCGTTCAGCAACGTATGCACATCAGCTGCTGCCTCGGATGCACAACTCCCCCCTATCGACGTGCCTGAATGCTCAACTTGCTCACAACACGCACCTTCTTCAATTTCATCTGACCAGGCCCAGAAACTATATGGTGACGATCGGTGTACAAGCTTCTTCCGGCGTTTGGACTTTTCTCCCGATGGTGCTCTACTTGTGACGCCAACGGGGCAGTTTTATCCGCTTTCTGCAACTGAAGCGGGTAGTAAGAATACGCCAATGTCCAATGCCGTCTATATATACGGACGTGCAAATCTATGTCGTGCTAATGTGCCTATTGCGGCCCTGCCTGGCCACAAAACCACCACCATTGCCGTGCGTTTTTCGCCCATTCTGTATCGATTGCGTTCCTCCTCATGCAGTACTAGTAAAAGCGTGCCATCAACAGCACAGCTTTCCAAAGGCGTGAGCGAGGCGCACACTTCGTCGGATACACCTCGGCCCACGAGTATGTTTGGTTTGCCGTACCGCATGATCTATGCTGTTGCCACACAAGAGAGTGTTTGGGTCTATGACACACAGCAGGCTGGCCCGCTGTGCTGCTTTAGCAATCTGCACTATGCATCCTTCACAGATTTAGCCTGGTCACCAGATGGTCAGTCGCTTATGATGTCTTCCTCTGACGGTTACTGCTCACTGGCTGTTTTTGATTATCACGAGCTAGGACGGCCTTATCAGTACAGTGATCAGCCATCCTTAACCCGAACACCGAGTCGCACCTCTGGCTTCGTGGCTCCTATACCCAGTTTTGAGCCTGCGCCTGTGAAGTTGCCTGCATCTTCAACCCCCTCTAAAGACGCGGAGCCGAAGAAAAAGCGTCGCGTGGCTTTGACGTACGAGGGCCCTTTGTCGTCTTCCCAGTAGGTTATATCACGTGTATAGAGCGAGTAACTTGAGCACGGGGCACCTCCACTCAGAATCGACTACGCATGGCTTTGTGGGACAAGGCGTGGTGTCGTTGGATCGACGACCTCGGCGCCATGAGTGAGCGGCAGTCTTGTACGTCATATAAAGCTAACGAGAGTACTGGAAATGGGATTTGCTCCTGAGCGTGTAGATTGGGCTCTCCAATCTACCAATGGGACCCTTGAAGCAGCATTAGATCACTTGGAAGCGCACCAAGATGAGGCCATGCCCGCAGATGCGATGGCGGCCGCGCCACAGCCAACCAGCGCTGCGGACCCACATAGCACCGAGGCGCCTGAGGTGAATGTATGTACAGAGTGATGCTTGCTGTGAACTCATGCATTTTCCAGTCGATTCGCTGTAACGTTTGCGAAAAAGTATTCCGGGACATGGACCTCGCTATGTATCATGCAGACAAGTCTGGGCATGAAGACTTTAGTGAGAGTTCTGAAAAAATCAAGCCGCTCTCGCCTGAAGAGCGAGAAAAGCGGCTTCAGGAACGTGCGTGTGTTTGCACAAACACTGACGAGCATCCAGTTCGCTCCAGGGCTGCTGAAAAGCGCGCAGTAAAAGAGGCCGAAAACGCCAGAGAGCAGCGCGCAAATGAAATGATTCGACGCAAAGCTGGCCAAGATGCCGGCCAAGCGCGCGAGGAATTAGAGCGAAAGGGTACGTGGCATAGGCTGACTTGACACACAGAACGCATCAAAGAGGCTGAACGCAAGCGCCGTGAGCGTTTGGACGATGTAGGTACAACACTGTATCCAGCTAACATGCAGATCGCAGCCAAAGAGCGTGTCCGGCAACAGATCGAAGAAGACAAGCGCCGTCGAGCAGAGAGAGCTGCACGCGAAAAAGAACTGCGACAAGGCATTCAGACACAGGCAACGCCGGCAGAAGGGGTGCCCTCTCTAGCTGCGCAACTTTCCAAGACATCCCAAGCCAGTGCGGGCAGCGAAACTCGGCTGCGAGTACGTGCGCCTGGAGGTACTTGGATGGGTACTCTTAGCGTAGAAGCAACCCTTGCAGACGTGGAAAAGGCTGTGATATCCGATGGGAAGGGCGGGAGTGGCTCTTCACTGACGTTCTCGACCACATTTCCTCGAAAAACGTTCAGCCAAGACGACCGCAGCCAAACGCTCAAGGCACTGGGGCTCATTCCCAACGCAGCCCTCGAAGCACAGTAGTCAAACGAGTAAAAAACGCAAATTATGAGAAATCTTATCTTTGCAGGAAGAGCCAAAGTAGCAAGGGAAATATAGCAATGTGCCCAATGTCTCGGCCAAGGCGGCGCAAAAAAGCGCCCATGCTGCTTGTGCGCACAAACAAGTTCAAGTTGCGGCGTTTTGTGGGTAGCTGGTTCTGATGTATGGGAAGCAAAGACTGATTCGAACGGATGAAAGCAGGTGCACAAAGTACAAACGCAAGTGTCAGGACAAAAAGTGGCAAGTACACTTGCAGCCAAAGGGCAATCTGGTTAGGCAAGAGACACGGGGTATAATCGACAGATGGTACATCTCCGTTCATTTGGAGTTGAAGCCATGCATAACCTGGGCGCTTGACTCCCTCAACCATGGACATGGACTTGACTGTCAGCTCAGGTATGTCGGTAGCTTGGAAGCCGGTTACTACAGTGCCGCTTGCATTCTTTCGATAGCCTCTGTGAATCGCTTCACAATGATCGTGGTCATCACCAGAAAAAATGACAGCTGGTTGAATGGTGTCTAACACATAGTCCGATACGTTTATGTGAACAAGGTTCTGGTACGTTCGTTCCAGATCACCGCCTTGAAGAATGTCACCGCCTGGCACGCGTGCGCGCTGCGATTCACGACGCACGCCATGGACAGTCGATCGCGACGGAACATCGCACAAATGCTCATTGGCTCGCCGCTCGAACGGAACATGCGAGAATAGAATGCGAGGCACATCTGCATGGTCAGATCATGACGTCGCAAACGTACCTTGTCCCGCTGGAGGCCTTACACTTCCAAGCAAATCAATCATTTTTGTCGTAGTAAGCGCTCGCTCCTTGGCTGAATCCCAGTTTTCGATCGGCCCATGTCCAAGTGGCTGCATAGTAACCAAATCCATGGCATTCAGCAGCACAAGTTCATGCGTTGTAGACCGATGGTTCACAGAGATAGGAATCCGAGCATTCCATGAGGCTGTGCCATTCGTTTTGAGGACATAATCATCATCATCTACCAAGGGCGCATAGTCATGCTGGAACCACCCTGCAGCTAGTTCATTCAAAGCAGATGGCTTTCCAGTCTCGTATGCAGGTATGCCGATATCGTGGTTCCCTGGTACTATTAGTGCTGGCCAGGACCCATCATGCACGTCAGGACGCAGTGGAGAATGCAGCGAGTATCGCATCACGCGCAAGTTTCGGAACAGGGACATCCATCGAAGCTGGAGCTGGTTCCAATCAGTATAGGAATCATACCAGCGCCCGCGGTCTGTCAAGTCGCCTAACAACACGACAAGATCAGCCCGCCGAGGGCGACGCCACAGGGATGCGCCCAAACCTTGTCGCGTTATCGCAAGCCATACTTTGCGCAAGTATTGATCAGAAAATGCGCTGACAAGAGCTGTCATTCCCTGCGAATACGTTTCGTACGTGTGCGCGCCAACAATTTGAGGATCGCTCAAAACCAAAATACGAAATGTTGCGCTTGATGACGCTTTGAGATCGCACGAGCTCGTCGTCATGTAAAAGTAGCCTCGCTCCACCCAAAAGACCAGGATACACCATGCTATGCGAAGTGTCTGCACAGTATACGAAGGAAACAAAAGACCCCACGCAAATGGCGGGACTCGGACGCGTCGTAACATGGACATACGAAAGTAAGCTATGGCGTAGTGGCGGCGAACGTCCTCCACATGTGTTGGAATAGATAGATGTGTTGTTGACTGGCAAGCCTGCTTTGCAAGGTGCAAGGGAGTAGAGGGCCTAAAGAGCAAGCTCTGCGCCAATCATGATGTGATCAGAACTACACACAGAGACACGAGGGACACCTGGATGGAGGACCGACTCCGGGGAAAGCGATAGCAACGCCGTCACGACAGGAAAGTCTGGACCTTGAACATGTGCACGAGGCGCAAGAAGAATGTAATCGAGGGTGAGACGAAAGAGCGGCGAAAACAGTGTCCATTTAGGCTCAAAGCTTTGTAGCTGTCGCTGGTCCGTCGGTATAGGTGATTCGGTTTGGTCATAACGCTCCGGTGCAGTGCCGCGATCACGAAAGAACTCTGCATGTGGTCCCAAATGAGCGTAATGGGATCCGTATGCACTCCGAAAATGCCCCGGTCGCGTGGGACCGGCATCAAACTGTGCGAACGCGACGATTTCATCCGGCAAAAGAAGTTCATTTTCCTTAGGGGCACGATGGCGTCCAAGCACGCGGTCTTCGTCACCTGCTTCGGTGACGGTGGCTGCATAGTGCACCGTACGCAAACCACGGCTCTCGTCCACAGATGTGTGAACAACGCGCGAGGCCATCAAGTCGGTACGAATTTGGTCACGGTACTGCGCAGCCTGTCCGGTCAAAAGTGTATAGGTAGAAGAGTGAGGCTGATCGTTCAAATCTCCCGCCAAGACTATAGGCCACGATGACCAGTCCTCCTGTGACGCGGCGCGCAAGCTGCTGAGCTCTCGCATGATAACCGCGGCTTGTCGAGCTCGCTCATAACCATACCGCGGGTGCCAGAATAAATGCGTTGTCGCCACAATGATACCGCCTGGGCCCGATGAAAAAGGAAGTGCCACGATCAAAAGAATGTTGCGCGTGCAACGAGAAAGTGACGGACCATCCACAGTGTCGCCCCACTTGTCGACGTCGTCGAGACGGACGACCTTCTTCCACACAGGAGACTCGAACGTTGCACGTGTACTTGCCTTGGTTTTCCACATGATCATGAGCCCATGTTTCTTTTCTTCGTATCCCCGCTCATACACGAAATCGAATCCGGCCTGCCGAATCGATGGCGCAATCTCATTGATCGAGTCGACTTCTTGGAAACATCCAAGATCGTTGTCGTGCGAGGTCATTTCTGCTACTATTCCAGGGAGTCGTGTCTTCAGTTTAAGGCAATCGCTGCCTGGGAATAGCTCACGTCGAACGAGACTCTGTGCTAGCATATTCCATGACACCAGACGCACACGCCGTGCATCTTGCTCAACGGGCACATCGTGGTTGATATGCATCCACTCGCGATCTGCCACTGCAGGCTTTTCACACCGAGCGGTATCTGGTGTAGATGCACTCACATTCTGTGACTGGTCCAGCTTCCGACGCGCTCGCTCTGCACGTTTTCTTGCTATATCGTCGTGGTCCATATGCGAGGTCATTCTTGTCCTCAATGTCGATGGCGCTCCTTTCTCCACATCGTCTTGCGGCCGCCAGCAAAATAACAAGACCACTCTCTCCGAGAACATCAAGTCCCCCCTAACCCTTCCCGTTCCATCAGATCGGCTTGGTGGACGCATCTCAGACTCTCGAATTCTAAGAGCGCTTCTCTTGCCTATGGGCAAGTCCACCAAAGATCAGCGCGATCACTTTTATCGGCAAGGCAAGCAAGAAGGATTTCGTGCACGCTCCGCCTTCAAGCTCTTGCATTTGGATGAGCAATATGGCTTGTTTGGCCGGCCTGGCCACTCGCTGGCTGCACGTGTTGTGGGACAGGAGAACGTCGGCACCATGTCATCAGACGCCGAAGCTCACTTGTGTGCGTTACTTGGAAATGCACTTGGCCACGAAGTATACACGTCACTCATGCGCGACGCACATCCCCCCACTGCGGTGATTGATTTGTGTGCGGCGCCAGGATCTTGGAGTCAAGTACTCAGCCGCCAGCTTCGAAGCAGCGGTGCTTGTATCGTGGCTGTAGATCTTCAGTATATGGCACCATTAGACGGCGTCACACAGGTCGTCGGTGATATTACTACACGAGAGACCGCACAAGCAGTTGAGCAAGCCTTCTATGATGCACAGCGCAGCCCATATACCCGCGTTGCTGACCTGATTGTCTGTGATGGAGCGCCTGATGTGACAGGGCTGCAAATGATTGACGAGTTCCTACATTCACAATTACTTGCTGCTGCTGTGACAATGGTGTCCCGCATGCTTCGCCGTGACGGCACTTTCGTCGCGAAGGTCTTTGCCGAGCCCGGCTCGTCATCTACGAATATGCTCATGGCTCAGCTAAGACGGCTTTTCCTGCGGGTTGAACTTGCCAAGCCACGGAGTAGCCGAGCCAGCAGTGCCGAGCACTTTGTTGTCTGTATGGGCTTCCTGGGTCCCAAGCATGACGAAGACTCGAGTCAAATCCAGCCCGTGTTTCTGGGCGACTTGCAAGGGTATAATGCTGCATCTACGTAGTACGGGGTAGCAAGAGCGCAAATGTAAGATAACTAGTGTGACCTCGCATTTGTGCGTATGGACGCGAGTAGACATTGGCTGGCTGCATAGGCCGACGTTCGACCTTTTGCCGAAAGCCATGGCTGAACAGGATTTCAGCTTCAGGCTCCTGCTCGTACACGTTGGGTGAAATTTCCTCACTTGCATGTGTTGTTAGTGTTTGATCTGCGTCGCCATCTTCCTGCTCCAAATCGTCGGATTTACGCTTCTGCGCAAGATGCGATGCAGGATTAGAAGCTCCATGCCTCGGGCTATCCAGACGAGGCGGGCCTTCGGTATCAATGTCTTGATTCTCCACGTTGAGACTCGCGCTAGCCGTCGATACACTGGTAGCTTCCTGATTTGCCCCGTCGCACTGCGGAGCAACGGTTTCACCCACCGACTCTCTTACATCAGGCTCTGCGCTTGTATATTCGCATTGCCCTTCTGTCTGCTGGGCCTGGAGACGTCGCTCTCGCTCCGCTTTAGAGTTGGCAATCTGCAGCTGCCGCCGGGTTTCGCGCTTCGCCTCCGCCTGCCGGATCCGCTCAATTACTTGCGAGATCGAGTCCAGAGGCGCCACATTCGTTAAAGATTCATGCGTGCGAACGAGACTTTCATACGTCGTCACATCCGTAAACCCATGCTCCGACAGTGTCGACACTGTGCGCAAAACCTGCTCAATGCAAGGCGAGAAACAGCAGATTCGCGTGCAAATGTCCTGTCGCAGAGCTTCTTTGGCAAATGGCACAGCTTCCCAAGGTGCAGGCAAATCTAAGAACACTGCATCAGCCTTGTTTGTGAGACCAAATCCATCCTTGCAAACGTTCCGATGTTCAAGAACAACTGTGGTATCAAGACCGTGCTCGGCAAACTCTTTGCGAGCCCGTTCGACGCGCTCGGCATGAAACTCAAATGAATATACGCGGCCTTCATACTCAGATTCGTGTACGTTCGAGATGGCAGGTGTCAGAGAATCCCGCTGTGTTTGCCATACATTTGACGTCTGTCCCTGACCATTGGCAGCAGGTGGACCACGTGCTACAGTGCGAGCAAGAAAGTGCGTGAAGCTTCCGCTACCCGTTCCAGCTTCAAAAATACAGGCACCGGGCGACAGATTGAGTTTCATCGTAATAAACGACATGTCAGGCGCATACAAAATCTGAGTTCGATGTGGAAGTGATATGGTCCAAAGCTCAGGCGACGGACGCAATACGTAGATGAATCCCTTCTTATTGCTGGAGTGGATCTGCGTCAGATACAATGCAGTAGACGCACTTTGCTGCCATAAGGCTGTCCAATAATGTCATCGTGCCGAAATACACCAAACATATTGATGATCTGTTCGCCACGCTTCATCACCGCAGGAACAGGTGTTTTGTCGCGTGACTATGTGTAAGAGGTAGTTGGAAATACAACACATACGACAAAAAGAATAACGACCTCGCCCTCGGAAATGAGCCGTGAATTCGACCGGGTCTCTGTGGCTGTCATGTCCGATGAGGAAAGGTCGTCGCCCGGCATGGAAAAATATTGCGAGCTATGGGTCAACGAATCGATCGGGACGCCGAATCAACTATCATCAGGTTGATCGGGCCAAAGGGAATTGTGCTCAAAATTACTTATGTGGATGGTGCAGAAAGCAAGCAAGCGAAAGAAACAAAAACACACACACCGACAGAAAGCTACAACTCATGTACTAATTTCCATCGTCATCAGAATCAAGCATGTGTGCATAGTCCTCAGCACTTGCAAAGGCAGGAAGCGCCCGACGCTTGCTACGCCTGGATTTGCGCTCTTTGCTCTTTCCTGTAGCTTCTTCAACTTCATCAGCAGAGCGCTTTCTGCCAGCCGTGTGAGACGTTTCGTCGTCTTCGTCATCGAAGTTTGTAAAGGGAATGAGGTCATCTTCGTCCTCTAAGAACATATCGCCATCATCTTCGTCAGCTTCATCATCACGGAAAGGCGTTGTATCATCGTCCTGTTCCTCATCATATTCCGAAATGTCATTTTCATCATCATCTTCTTCATGTCCCTCATCAGCATCGTCAATTGCTACATCAGATGCATCCTCGGCTTCATCAGCGCTTGCATTAGCTTCCAGCTCAGCCAAAACTTCATCGTCATCCTCGTTCAAGTCATCCATCTCATCTTCCTTCGGCATAGATGACTTCATTGCTTTCCAAATCTCCTTCTCGTCCTCGTCTTCGCTGCCAATTGCATCATCCTCGTCATCATACTCATTCTCTCGCTCCTCCTCATCTAGTGCATCATCGGCATCCGTCTGTTTCTTGGGCTTTTCTGGCGGTGCATTTGATCGCTTCAATTTCGTCTGGAAATAGCGGAAGAAGAACTGCTGATCCGGAGGAATATTGTCGGGATTTTGCATCCAGAAGTCAGCCGTGTTCACATAAGAAAGCGGTGCATCCGTGCGCCGGACAAGCACGTCATCCTTTGCATCACTGAGCGAGGGCTGCATGATGCTTGATCCTTTGACGCCTGAACGTTTCTTCGGGTTCTTAAACACGAAGCGATCTAGGAAATGCATGAGTGTATTCAATGTTAGGTCCGCGTTCGATGTGACTTTCTCTCCACGCAGAAGCTGCATCGCATTCAAACTGACCGAGGGATGATAATGGTGGACTAGCGTAAGAAGATCCCACAAGGCCGTTTCTCCAGCATGCGCAAAGCGAGGGTCGCGCTTGCGTCCATCGTATTCAGAACCACTCTTTCGCACAGTGGCACGAGCACGTACATCATCATCACCGTCTTCGTCATCGACATCCTCAAAATGTTCAATCCCTTCATCCTCTGCCTCTGTAAGCATGGCTCGCAAGCCAGGCTTCGCTCTAAATAGCTCGCTCAACAAGACAAGAGCACCAACGATGAACGGCGGCTCTTGTAAATTGAGAACTTGACACAGACGCTTCACTATCGCCTTGACTCGCTCGGAATCCGTATCAGCCTTCATCGACTTGTATACGAGATTCAAGTACATCGCTTGTTTGCTCGTAGTAGCCAGACGAGAATCCAAGAGCGAATCATACAAGATGCGGTAGTAGCGATCAGCGACATGTGGCGAGAACCCGCGTGCTGTTTCACCATCTGACGACGAGCCGATCGCCACCTGAAAAATCAGTTGCAATGCCTGCACGGCAATGTTGAAGGAATGTGTGTGCGTAATGCGGAACAATGTGTCCAGATGTTGGTCAAGTGCACTTGAAGTGAGCGTCGTAAATGGAAACACACGCCGAATACCCGTCAAAATTCCCGCGAGCAGACGTCCATACACATCATGGGCTGCCTTGTTCTGCGATGAGGGCAAGGCACTCTTGGTCTTCGGCTTATCACGCCACCGACCCTTGTCCTTCGTGGAGTGTGTGCCAGTCTCCGAGGTCTCGGACTTCTCTGCCACTTCCTGCTGACCTTCCTCTTGTTGTAAGCAAACGTCAAAGAGCTGAAAGTACACAGAAAATATTTCATTAGCCAGTGGAGCATCGCTGTCAACGAACAGAGTCTGATTGAGTGTCAAAACACCATAATAGGTGGCATGCTGATTGCCCTTTGGCGTCGAATGCGTATTGTCCCTGACGACGACCTGCTGCGAGCGAAGCACAGCTTCGCTCACCTCTCGCAAAACAATCGCCTTCATAGCTGGGTGCACCTGAAGCAGCTCCATCAGATGTGTGCTGGCTCTCGAGGCTACGCTGCGGTCCGGATCACCCAACTTGTTCGTCAGCAGGCGCAAAAGGTTGTGTTCTTGCTCAGACTTATCGCGCAATAGAACAAACACCTGTGATACGGCTTGTCTGCGCATGAAAACAAGTGTATCATGAGTCTGGCGTTCGAGAAGTTGGACAAATGCAAAGTACGTGCGTTTCAAAAGGTCCTCAAAAGCCCATAGACACACACAGTTTGCCAGAGGCGACGTGGACGTTGACAGCAAGGACTTCCCGTCAGACTCATACAAAGCAGCAGCGCGAGGCATGGCTGGCTGGTCACGGAAATATCGAAGCTTGTCAGGGCCCAAACCGCCGCCACTTGCGAACCAGTCGGCCAGTGCGCGTGTAGCACGACTAGATTCCTCTCGATTCGATTTTCCAGCCATGTTCATAAGCAGATCAAGGGCCTTCAGATTGTGCAGAGGACTGCTTTGGAGAAGCAAAGTCACCGCGGAAATCCTATCCGACAGAGTACTCGCCCTGCTGTTCGTTAATAAGGTGCGTGCGAATTGCAGATCTGAGAAGTTCATAGATCCCAGCACCACGTTCTTGCCGCTCTCGCCAGAGGCCAGGCGTGCATATGTATCATTCTCGCTTTCGAGCACCTCATCGCCCAGCTTATGCAAGCCACTGATGGCTTCGTTGGATGGCTCTTTCAAAGAATTCGCCTTATCACTAAGCTCGGGTAATTGGATGTTCATCCAGTCAGGCACAGGCTCAAAGCGAAGTTGAAGACCTACACGATTCAAAGTCTTTGGTTCGCCTCCGCCATCAAAAACAACATGCTTACCTGACGTGGATGGCTTAATC
>OJLB01000025.1_pt1 | contig 116075 bp, 104 predicted proteins | sample 1596861 | NCBI WGS metagenome assembly OJLB01 (sample SAMEA3904681, study PRJEB24821) | metagenome | biome: Builtin; feature: hospital; material: surface | place: USA | collected 2013-06-06
TAGATGGCTCGCTCAACTTTATGTTCAATGAAAAGTTTGTCATAGGGGCAGCTTATCGTTGGGATGCTGCAGTTAGTATAATGGCGGGCTTCCAAGCCAATGATCGTTGGTTTATAGGCTATGGTTATGACTACGAAACAACTGAATTGTCAAAATACAACTCAGGTTCACACGAGATATTCTTGCGTTACGAACTTGTTAAAACCTATAAGAAAATCGTATCACCTCGATTTTTCTAATTATTTTATTGTTAACGTTATTAATTGTTAATTAGATATGAAGTTTTTAAATTTTACATTCGCATTCTTATGTACTACATCTCTACTTTTTGCGCAGCATGATCGCGAATTACAGAAAGCTAATGAAATGTACAAGAATTTTGCGTATGTTGATGCTATTAAAATCTACGAGAAAATAGCAAAACAAGGCTATGTTAATCAGGAAATGCTTGAGAGTTTGGGGAACTCCTATTACTATAAAGCAGAGTACAAGAATGCTTTGCAATGGTATGAACAACTTTTTGAGGAAGGGAAGTATAATGTAAAACCTGAGTATTACTACCGTTATGCTCAAGCTTTGAAATCAGTAGGTAGGTATGATGAATCTGATAAAATGATGAATAAGTTTGCTGAATTGACAGGTAATGCTGATACTCGCGCTGTATTGTTTGAGGAAAATAAGGATTACCAAGAGGTTATTCAAGGTAATTCAGGAAGGTTAGAACTACATCCTGTATCTATTAATACAGAATTTTCAGAATATGGTACAGCCTTGTATGGAGATAAAGTAGTATTTACAGCTGCTAATAGTGGTAAGACTTCAAAAGGAGGCGTTTCGCAATGGACAGGTGAAAGTTATTACGATTTGTATATGGCAGATCGTGATAAACAGACTCTTTCTAACAAGAAATTTTTCTCTACTACTGTTAATACTCCTTTTAACGAATCTACAGCAGTTTTTACCAAGGATGGTAATACCATGTATTTCACTCGTAATAACTATGTAAATCGCAAGGTAGGTACAGATGTTGAAAATACTATTTTGTTAAAGATACTTCGTGCTACTAAGGATAGTAATGGTCAGTGGGGGAATGTAGTAGAACTTCCTTTCAATAGCGATGATTACAATGTAGCACACCCTACTCTTAGTTCAGATGAGAAGTTTTTATACTTTGCTTCTGATATGGATGGTACTTTAGGAGAATCAGATATTTATAGAGTAGAAATATTGGGTGATAATCAATATAGTACTCCTGAAAATTTAGGAGATATAATTAATACTCCAGGTAGAGAGTCTTTCCCTTTTATTTCTAAGAATAATGTATTGTACTACTCTTCTGATGGTATACCAGGTTTAGGAGGCTTAGATATTTTTGCAGTAAAATTCTATGAAAATGGTACTGTTTCAAAACCAATCAATATAGGTAGACCAGGTAATAGTGCTGATGATGATTTTTGCTTTGTAATGGATAGTGATACAAAGGTTGGTTTCCTTAGTTCTAATCGTCCAGGAGGGAAAGGTAGAGATGATATCTATAGTTTTTATGAGGAAAAACCTTTAATGTTCGACTGTGAAAAAATGATTAAAGGGGTGCTAAAAGACTCTGAGAAAAATGATGTAATAGCTGATGGAGTAATAGTTCTTTCAGATAAAACTATGAAAGAAGTGGCACGTCAAAAGACAAAAGCAGACGGTTCGTTTGCCTTTGAGAAAGTAGACTGCAAAGACCTTTACTACTACTTACGTGCTGAGATTGGCGATTATGTAACTACTGAGGTAAAAGTAGATTTAAATGTAGAAGGAGATGTATTCTATGAATTTATGATTAAACCACGCGAAATCGCTATTGATAAAGATGTTGACTTAGCTAAAGTGTTAAATATCAAAGAAATTTACTTTGACTTAGATAAATCAGATATTAGACCTGATGCAGCTGTTGAGCTTGCTAAGATAGTAGAAGTAATGCGTGAAAATCCGAAGATGAAGATTGATATACGTTCGCATACTGATAGTCGTGCTTCAGACGAATATAACCTTCGACTTTCTGAACGCCGTGCAAAAGCTACTCTCGAATGGATGGTAAAACAAGGTATAGAACGTAAACGTTTGACAGCTAAAGGTTATGGAGAAACTCAATTAGTAAATGGTTGCTCTAACGGAGTGCCTTGTACAGATGAGGAACACCAAGCAAACCGTAGAAGTGAGTTCATAATTGTAAGCATGGACTAACCTCTATGATACCCATTATTTTATAATAAAAACAAAGAGACTATCTAAAAAAGTTAATGAGTTTAACTTTTTCAGGTAGTCTCTTTTTGAATAGTTACGAAAAAAATACTATCTTTGCAACGAAAAAAGTTGATTAGCAAATTGAAAACCATATTAATACGTAAAACTGATGAAAGTATCGGAAGGAGAAATGACTTTTTTAGACCATTTGGAGGAGCTTCGATGGCATATAATACGCTCAGCTGTAGCGGTATTAGTAGTAGCCATGATTGCTTTTGTGTTTAAAGACTACATTTTTGCTCTTCTTTTTGCTCCAAAAAACGGAGATTTTTTTACTTATCAGATGTTTTGCAAAGTTGGTCATTGGTTTAATTTTGAGAGTGATTTTTGTGCAGAGCAGCTGCCTTTTACTATTCAGAGTAGAACGATGGCGGGTCAGTTTTCGGCTCATATTTGGACATCAATTTGGACAGGAGTAATAGTCGCATTCCCTTATGTTCTCTATGAGGTATGGAGATTTATCAGTCCGGGGCTGTATGACAATGAACGGAAGTTAGCACGAGGCTTTATACTAATAGCTTCTATACTTTTTTTCATAGGAGTATTATTTGGTTATTACCTTATAACTCCATTGTCAGTTAATTTTTTAGGTTCGTACTCAGTCAGTCCAGAGGTGAAAAACCAAATAGACATTGATTCGTATATCTCAGTAGTGCGTTCGTCAGTCATTTCGTGTGGTATAATATTTGAGCTTCCGATAGTTATCTATTTTCTGACAAAATTAGGGGTAGTAAATCCAGATTTTATGCGCAAATATCGCAAACACGCCGTAATAGTAGTACTGATAATAGCTGCTGTTATTACCCCTCCGGATGTTACAAGTCAAATTATTGTATCTATTCCAATAATGTTGTTATACGAAGTGAGTATATTTATTTCGGCATACGTTTTAAAAAAAGAACAAAACAAGGTAACTTAATATTTTAATGGATTGTAATACCTACTTACAGCAATTACCCAACGTGAAAACGTTGAAACAGCTTTGCAAAGGACAAGCTGTGTTAGATTGGATTATTTGTGGTCACGAGTATGAGGTATATCATACGTACTACAAAGCAAATGAAGAAGAGTATGATGGCTATGAAGCCCAATGGGGGCATGGCTTTGAAGATGAAGATGGATCTTCACTTTCTTTCTACTTTGTCGATAAGGCTTGCATAATAGTACCTTCATCGAGTGCTGAAGATAGTAAAGGAGGTGATAATCACGATTTAGAAAGGAAACTTCCTAAAGTCTTTTTGCCTTATTATCGCAAGAATTTTGCAGAGAGTGATATTCCGTTTGTCATTTATTCGTTAGACGGTGAAACTTGGCATTGTATAGAGAATTTTGCTGTAGAGGAGCATATTGATAAGTTTGACAAAATCACTACTAACCCTGCTGTATATAAAGAGTGGGCGCAAGCTTACTTAGGAGATGAGGCTTATCTGCAAGAAACGATGTCTGAACAAACAATTTCAGATATTTACGCAGGTAAAGTACTTACTGAAGAGATGGTGTACAGCCTTGTGACTGAGGTGTATGATTGGGTAGATTTAGAGACAGAACTCAACGAAATACCTTATCGCTTTTCGTTTTAATATATGAAATTAATAGTAAATAATATTATCAAAATCTATAAAGGTAGGAAGGTAGTGAAAGGGGTTTCACTAGAAGTGAATCAAGGTGAAATCGTTGGGCTATTGGGACCTAATGGGGCTGGTAAAACTACATCATTCTATATGATAGTAGGGCTTATCAAACCTAATGGAGGTACTATCTTTTTAGATAATACAGAGATTACTCATTACCCGATGTACAAGCGCGCCCAAAGTGGAATAGGCTATTTGGCGCAAGAGGCTTCGGTATTCAGGAAATTGAGTATAGAAGACAATATCAAAAGCGTATTGCAACTCACAAAGCTCTCAAAAGCTGAGCAACAACGCAAAACAGATGAACTGATAGATGAATTTAGCTTAGGGCATATCCGAAAAAACCGAGGAGATTTGCTCTCAGGAGGCGAACGCCGTCGTACAGAGATAGCCCGCGCCTTAGCTACTAGTCCGAAGTTTATCTTGCTTGATGAGCCTTTTGCAGGAGTAGACCCTATAGCAGTGGAGGATATTCAGCGTATAGTGGCACAACTCAAAGATAAGAATATAGGTATTCTCATCACAGACCACAACGTTCAGGAAACTCTTGCTATTACTGACCGCACTTACCTGATGTTTGAAGGAGGGATTCTTAAATCTGGAGTGCCAGAGGAATTGGCAGCTGATGAGATGGTGAGGAAGGTATATCTTGGAAGGAATTTTGAATTGAGAAGAAAGAAAATATTAGAAGATTAGCCAATTGGCAAATGAACAAAGAATTAAAAACTATAATATAATGAAAAATTTAGTAGATCGTTTTATTAAGTACATAAAAATAGACTCTCAGTCAGACCCTGAGAGTACAACAACTCCTAGTACTAAAAAACAATGGAATATGGCGAACTTATTGGTAGAAGAACTGAAAGCCATTGGTTTGCAAGATGTCACTGTAGATGAGAATGCCTATGTAATGGCTACCTTACCATCAAATGTAGACTATGAGGTTCCTACTATTGGTTTTATCTCTCACTTCGATACTTCACCTGATTTTTCAGGAGAGAATGTAAATCCACAGTTTGTAGAAAATTATGATGGGGGTGATATTGTACTTAACAAAGAACAAAATATAGTGTTATCACCTTCTTATTTTGAAGATTTATTGCTCTACAAAGGTAATACTATTATCACAACTGATGGTACTACTCTTTTAGGAGCTGACGATAAGGCGGGTATTGCTGAAATTGTGACCGCTATGGAATACCTCGTACAACACCCAGAAATCAAACACGGCAAGATACGCGTAGGTTTTACCCCAGATGAAGAAATAGGGCGTGGAGCACATAAGTTTGATGTTAAGAAATTTGCAGCTGACTGGGCATATACGATGGACGGTGGACAAATAGGCGAACTTGAATACGAGAGTTTTAATGCCGCAGGCGCTAAGATTCACTTCAAAGGGAAAAACGTTCACCCAGGGACTGCTAAAAACAAGATGATTAACTCAATGCTTGTTGCCAATCAGTTTATTAATGCGCTTCCTGCTGACGAGATACCTGCTCGCACTGAAGGTCGTGAAGGTTTTTATCACATTACTGATATTTCTGGAGATGTAGAAAATACAGTGGTACAACTTATTATCCGCGACCACGATCGTGATATTTTTAATAAGCGTAAAGCTTTAGTACAGCAAATAGTAGATGATCTTAACAAACAAATACCCAATGTAGCTGTAGCTGAGATAAAAGATCAATATTATAATATGGGTGAAAAGATTAAACCAGTGATGCATATTGTAGAAGTAGCTGAGCGTGCAATGAAGGAATTGGGTATCACACCTATTACTAAGCCTATCCGTGGGGGTACTGATGGTTCACAGCTTAGCTTTATGGGCTTGCCTTGTCCTAATATTTTTGCAGGAGGTCATAATTTTCACGGTAAATACGAGTTTGTACCTGTAGAAAACCTCGAAAAAGCTACTGAAGTGATTATTCGCATTGCTGAATTGGTAGCAAAAAAATAATCAGTTATTAGTCGTTAGTACTTAGTCTTTAGCTATTAAGTACTAACGATTAATTTCTAACAACTAAAAACTATAAAAAATGCCAACAATATCACATAGAGCACAAATATTGCCCCAATCACCTATCAGGAAATTGACTCCTTATGCTGAAAAAGCGTCTAAGGAGGGAAAGACCATTTACCACCTTAATATTGGTCAGCCAGATATTAAAACTCCTGAAATAGCTATTCAAGCTGTAAAAGATTTTAGTCCTACAGTGCTTGAATATACTAAGAGTGAGGGGATTAATTCACTGAGAGAAAAGGTAGTAGAGTATTATAAAAAACACGATATAAAGGTAGATAGTAGTGATATTATTATTACTTGTGGAGGCTCTGAAGCTCTTACTTATGTAATCGCTACAGTAGCTAATGCTGATGATGAGATTATCATTCCAGAACCTTATTATGCAAATTATATCAGTTTTTCAGAAGCTTTTGATGCAGTATGTGTGCCTATAACCTCTTCTTTTGATAATAATTTTGCTCTTCCGCCGATTGAGGAGTTTGAGAAAAAAATCACACCTAAGACTAAAGCTTTCTTGATTTGTAATCCAGGAAATCCTACAGGCTATTTGTATTCTAAGGAAGAAATTTTGCAGTTAGCTGCAATAGCTAAAAAATACGATATCTTCCTCATTTTTGATGAGGTGTATCGCGAGTTTGTGTATGATGGAGCACAGCATTTTTCTATTATGCAAGTACCTGATATTGAGCAAAACGCTATAATGATAGATTCTGTGTCAAAACGTTTTAGTATGTGTGGAGCACGTATAGGATGGGTAGTCTCCAAAAACAAAGAGGTAATGAAATCTATTCTAAAGTTTGCTCAAGCACGTCTTTCACCTCCTACTTATTCTCAAATAGGAGCTGAAAAGGCTTTTGATGTGCCAGAAACTTATTTTGAAGAAGTGCTGAAAGAGTATACTCAGCGCAGAAATGTGTTAATAGATGCTCTACAAAAGGTAGAAGGAGTGCGTGTGTCGATGCCTAAGGGAGCATTTTACTGTATAGCTGAGTTGCCAGTAGAGAATGCTGAAGATTTTTGTATATGGCTTTTAGACCAATTTTCTGTAGATAATCAAACAGTAATGTTAGCTCCAGCAGAAGGTTTTTATGCTACTCCAGGTTTAGGACGCAATCAGGTGCGTATAGCTTATGTGCTCGAAAAAGAAAAAATAGAGAGAGCGGTAGAAATACTAAAAAAAGGATTAGAGTGCTATAAAAAGCAATAGATTGAATGCAAAATATAAAATGTAAGGGACGAGAAGAAAAAGTTAATTAATAGTTAATTAGAGAGTTAGCAAGAATATAGTAAAAAAACAGCAATAAAATTGCTTTTATTTGAAAAATAATTCGTACCTTTGATGCGAAAAATAAAAAGATAAATGTCAGTAAAGAAAATAGCAGTATTAACATCAGGAGGTGATGCTCCTGGTATGAACGCAGCCATTAGAGCAGTGGTGCGTACGTGTGCCTATCACAATATAGGAGTAGTAGGTGTATATCGCGGCTATCAAGGAATGATAGAAGGCGACTTTAAAGAAATGAATGCGCGTAGTGTACGCGACATTATCAATAGAGGAGGAACTATACTAAAATCAGCTCGCTCAAAAGATTTTAGAACTCCTGAAGGACGAAAAGTAGCTTATGAAAATCTAAAAGCTGCAGGAGTAGATTCATTAGTAGTTATCGGCGGAGACGGTTCATTCACGGGGGCGCTTTTGTTTAACCAAGAGTATGGATTTCCTGTGATAGGTATACCAGGGACTATAGATAATGATATCTATGGTACTGACTTTACTCTAGGCTATGATACCGCCCTCAATACCGTTATTGAAGCTATCGACAAGATTAGAGATACAGCAAGCTCTCATAATCGTCTCTTCTTTATAGAAGTAATGGGGCGTGACGCAGGACATATAGCTCTTAATTCTGGTATCGGAGCTGGAGCTGAAGAAATATTAATACCAGAGGAGAATATAGGGCTTAAAAAACTGCTTAGCTCATTAGAGAAAAGTAGAAGCACTGGTAAGACCTCGAGTTTAGTAGTAGTTGCAGAGGGAGATAAAATCGGTAAAAATGTATTTGAACTAAAAGAATATGTAGAGCAACATCACCCTGACTATGATGTGCGTGTGTCTGTGTTAGGACATATGCAAAGAGGAGGTTCTCCTTCTTGTTTTGACCGTGTGTTGGCAAGCCGGATGGGTGTGAAAGCCGTAGAGTCACTTTTAGAAGGAAAATCGAACTATATGGTGGGTATCCGCAGCACTAAAATGGAACTTACCCCTCTAGAAAAAGCTATCAAAGGAAGTTCTAAAATCAATACTGAACTTCTTCGTGTAGCTGAAATAATGGCTACATAGTTTTTTGAGAGATAAGATATTTATAGAAATAAAATAATAAGTTAATTAAATTAAAAGAGAATTAATATGTCAGTAAAAATTGGAATTAATGGATTTGGACGTATTGGACGTCTTGTATTCCGTGCCGCTTATGAGAGAGCCGATGTAGAAATCGTTGGTATTAACGACCTTTTGGATGTTGATTACATCGCTTATCTTTTGAAATATGATTCAGTTCACGGAACTTTCAAAGGAGACGTGAAAGTAGAAAATGGACATTTAGTAGTAGACGGGAAAGTAGTACGTATTACTGCAGAAAAAGATCCTAACAATCTTAAATGGAACGAAGTAGGTGCAGATGTAGTAGCTGAATGTACAGGTATTTTCACTACTTTAGAAAAAGCTCAAGCACACATTAATGCAGGTGCTAAAAAAGTAGTTATTTCAGCTCCGTCAGCAGATGCTCCTATGTTTGTAATGGGTGTTAACCACAAATCAGTAAAACCTACTGATACTATTGTGTCTAACGCATCTTGTACAACTAACTGTTTGGCTCCTATCGCTAAAGTTTTAAATGATAACTTTGGTATTGAAGAAGCTTTAATGACTACTGTTCACGCTACTACAGCTACTCAATTAACAGTAGATGGTCCTTCTAAAAAAGACTGGAGAGGAGGACGTTCTGCACTTTGCAATATTATTCCTTCAAGTACAGGAGCAGCAAAAGCTGTAGGAAAAGTAATCCCAGAACTTAATGGTAAACTTACAGGTATGGCATTCCGCGTGCCTACAGCAGACGTATCAGTAGTTGATTTGACTTTCCGTACCAAGAAAGCTACAACTCTTGAAGATATCAATGCTGCTATGAAAAAAGCTTCAGAAGGAGAGCTAAAAGGTATCCTTGGATATACTGAAGACTTAGTAGTATCTCAAGATTTCGTAGGATGCAAGAATACTTCTATTTTTGATGCCAAAGCAGGTATAGGCTTAAGCTCAAACTTCTTTAAAGTAGTTTCTTGGTATGACAATGAAACAGGTTACTCTAACAAATTGGTAGATTTGGCACAACACGTAGCTAAATTATAATTAACGAAAGGTGAAGTACTTTGGTTAGTGCTTCACCTTTATTTTTTACTATTAATAACATAATAAAACCGAAATAATATGATTTTAATTGTTGATAGTGGAGCAACTAAGGCAGATTGGACAGCCTTAAACAGCAAAGGAGAAAAGGTGTTTTTTACTCAAACTTTAGGGCTTAATCCTGAGGTTCTAACTGAAGAGATACTTGTAGAGCGTATTACAACTAACTACCAACTATTTGAAAATAGAAATAGTGTAAGTGAAATCTATTTTTATGGGGCTGGCTGTGGTACAGAACGCATTCGTTATTTTGTAGAACGCAGTTTGGCAACTATCTTTAAAAATGCTAAAATAGATGTAAAGGAAGATACTTATGCAGCTGTATTTGCAACAACTAATCCAAGTGAAAAAGCTATAGTTTGTATATTAGGTACTGGTTCAAACTGTTCTTTCTGGAATGGTAAGGAGCTTTACCAAGCAGTAGATTCATTGGGCTATATCTTGATGGATGAATCAAGTGGGAATTTTTATGGCAAACGCTTGATAATAGATTACTACTTTAAGAAGATGCCAGCTGACCTCGTACAAAAGTTCGAAAGTCAGTATGAGTTGGGCTCTGATGTAGTGAAAAACCACCTTTACAAGATGCCAAACCCTAATAGCTATTTGGCTACTTTTGCAAAATTTATAGTGGAAAATAAAAATCACGAGTATTGCCGTGCCATAGTGAAGAAAGGAATGCAACTATTCGTAGACCACTGGATTTCACAATATGAAGAACGTTATGAAGTGCCTATTAACTTCGTAGGTAGTATCGCTTTCTTCCTTCAAGATATTTTGGAAGAAGTATTAGCAGAAAACAAACTTAAGTTGGGAACTGTATTGAGAAAACCTATTGATGGCTTAGTAGCATTTCACGTAAATAACTACTTCAAATAGAAGATATAAAGAAGATACAAAAAAAGAGACTATAATGATAGTCTCTTTTTTTTGTGCTATAATTTTTCTTAGAATAATCCGTAAAGAAGAGTGTCTATTTTGTTGATGATGTCGCCTAAATCTTCAGGGTTATCAACGAAATTAATGTCATCAACTTCTATGATAAGGAGTTTGCCTTTGTTGTATTGTTTTATCCATTGTTCGTAGCGCTGGTTTAGTCGGTTTAGGTAGTCAATGGAGATGGAGTTTTCGTACTCTCTGCCACGTTTTTGGATTTGTTTTACCAGATTGGGAATTGAACTCCTTAGATATATAAGAAGGTCAGGAGGAGAGATAAGTCGCTCCATAAGAGCAAATAACGAACGATAATTATCGAAATCGCGGGTACTCATTAGTCCCATTTCGTGTAGGTTGGGGGCAAAGATATGAGCATCTTCATATATGGTGCGGTCTTGTATAATATCGTTGCCTTTTTCGTGAAAATCTAATATTTGTCGGAATCTACTGTTGAGGAAGTAGATTTGTAGGTTGAAACTCCAACGCTCCATTTGATGGTAAAAATCATCTAAATAGGGGTTGTCGACAACATCTTCGAAATGAGCTTCCCACTGGTAGTGCTTAGCCAGAAGGGCGGTAAGGGTGGTTTTGCCAGCTCCGATATTTCCTGCTATAGCTATGTGCATTTTTACTATTATTTTTTGTCGTTATTTTCGCGCAAACAACGAATCATAGAGGTGTTTTTGATTTCTTGGATAACAAAAGAACTTTGTATGTTTGCGATGATTTCTAATTTTGATATTTTGTGTACTACGAAAGTCTGGTATTCTTCCATATCATTAAGCACCAACTTCAATAGGAAATCATAAGCACCTGCCATATAAGAGGCTTCTAATACTTCGTCTAAGGTGCTTATATAGTTTTCAAACTCTTCAAATAGTTCGCCGTTATGCCTAAGCAGTTTTACTTGGCAGTAAGCTACTAATTTTTTGCCTAATGCTTTGGGGTTTACGACAGCTACATATTTTTGAATAATCCCCATTTGTTCTAACTTTTTCACCCGCTCGTGTACTGGGGTGATAGAGAGTTTTACCTTTTCAGCTAATTGTTTGATAGACTGCTCGCTATCTTGCTGGAGTTCGTCTAACAATTGTAAATCAGTTTGATCTAATACGTACATATTCAACTTAAATTATTGCGGTAAAGGTAAAAAATATTTTTGATATAGAGGGTGTAAATAGAATTTTTTTTTGTTGTTTTTACTTAAAGTGTTAATAATCACTATTATAGAAATATTAGTTTTATTTACTGTTGCTCAATTCGTTTAATTATTGTAGTTTTGCAGCAATTATCATTGGTTAGCGAATTAGTTAATCATTGTTCGCTTATCCTTCGCTCATCCTTCGCTCATTGTTCGCTCATCGTTCGGTGAAAGTAAGAGGTATAAAGCATATCAAAAATATAATAGTAGAAAATATTTAATATAGTAATAAAATGAATGAAATAGATTACAAGTTTGTACATAAAGATTTTAGAATTAATGGTTTTCCGATAGATAGAAATCGCCTTATTATATTGGCAGTGGCTTATGTGAAAGACGGTCTTCCTTATCGTAAGTCGGTAGGACGTTTTTTGCTGGATTGGTTGGACGACCGTGATTATGTAGAAGCTACCACTTCTGGTTCGACAGGTATTCCTAAGCAAATAAAGTTGAAGAAACAAAGTATGGTAAATTCGGCTCTTGCTACGGGTGATTATTTGAAACTTTCGCCTAAAAATAGGGCTTTGCTATGTTTGCCAGCTGACTTTATTGCAGGTAAGATGATGATTATCCGCTCTATTATTCTGGGGCTACACCTCGATATCATCAGACCTTCGTCTATGCCACTTTCGCTTACGAGCAAGAATTACGATTTCTGTGCGATGATTCCGCTACAGGCTTCGAAATCATTAGTGGATTTGCCACGTGTGAAGAAGGTTATTTTGGGTGGGGCTTCGATAGATGGAGAATTGGAGGCTAAGCTGCAAACTATTTCAACAGAAGTGTATTCGTCATACGGAATGACGGAAACCATTTCGCATATAGCGATGCGCAAGGTGAACCATACAGAAGTGCATCAGAATACATATAAGGCATTGCCTAATGTGACATTTACGCAAGACGAGCGCCACTGTTTGGTGATTGATGCTCCTTTGATAGCTGACCACCCTGTAGTGACAAACGATATAGTGAACCTTATATCGCGTACTGAATTTGAATGGTTGGGTCGCTTTGATAATATTATCAATTCAGGAGGCTTTAAGGTGTTCCCTGAAAGTGTGGAAAGGAAGATAAAGAAATATATTAAAGGGGATTACTTTATCACTAAAGAGGCTGACGAAGAGTTAGGACAACGCGCTGTGCTATATGTGCAGGGTGATGAGAAGGATTATCCTACGCTTTCGCACGATATTTATATGGATAAGGATATGCTGAAGTATGAAGTGCCACGCCAGATTTACTTTGTACCTGAGTTTGTATATACTGATAATCAGAAGATAAGGCGTGATGAAACCGTAAAGAAATACAAACAATAACCTACTATGAAGCTGAAAAGGTTTATTCCTTATATATTGCCTTATAAGAAACAGGCATTGCTCAATATTTTTTTCAATGTACTCTATTCGCTTTTTAGTGCGCTGTCGTTTATAGCACTTATTCCGATGTTGGATGTGCTTTTTGGCAAGAATAAGCCCATAAGTGAGCCGCCTGTATATTCAGGGAGTTTGATGGACTTAGGCGGATACGGCAAAGCGTATCTGAACTACCAAGTAGGAAAAATGGCGGGAGAGGATACTGTATGGGCGTTGGCTATTGTTATCGCTTTGGTTATCTCGCTCTTTTTGCTGAAAAATATGTTTAGCTATTTGGCATCGCTGTTTATTACTTATTTGCGCAATGGGGTGCTATGCGACCTGCGAGATAGTCTTTACAAGAAAATAATAAGTCAGCCGGTGGCCTTTTTTTCAGACCAGCGCAAGGGTGATATTATCTCGCGAATGGTGGGAGATGTGAATGAGGTACAGTACTCTTTGCTTTCGGGATTAGAGGCGTACGTACGCGAGCCACTAACGATACTTTTTTCGATAATAGTAATGTTGGGCATCAGTGTGAAGCTGACGGTTTTCACCTTTGTATTTATACCGATAGCGGCTGCGGTGATTTCGAAGATAGGAAAATCGCTGAAAAAGAACTCGATAGCTGTACAACAAGAGCAGGGGCGGTTTCTTTCGCTTATAGAAGAGACGATAGGAGGCTTGCGCGTGATAAAGGCTTTTACGGCAGAGCATATTTTTACTCAACGTTTTAGTCAGTCGAGTGAGCACTTTATGAAGATGAGCAATAAGGTGATGAACCGTCAGAACTTAGGGTCGCCAATGAGCGAGTTTCTCGGTATACTGATGATAGCGATATTGCTTTGGTTTGGAGGTTCGCTGGTATTGCTTGACAAGACTTTAGAAGGTACGCAGTTTATTGCTTTTATGGGCTTGGCTTATAATATTTTGACTCCCGCTAAGGCTATCAGCAAGGCTTCGTATGATATGAAAAGAGGGAATGCTGCGGCTGAGCGTATATTGGAGATACTGGATTACGACAACCCGATAAAGGAAAAAGAACAGCCTGTGGTGATGCAGGATTTTACTACAGCTATTCGTTTTGACAAGGTAACTTTTAGATATGAAGAGGCTAATGTGCTGACTAACTTCACATTGGAAGTGCCTAAAGGCAAGACAGTGGCTTTGGTAGGGCAGTCGGGGAGTGGAAAGAGTACCGTGGCAAACCTCATCACTCGTTTTTATGATGTGAATGAGGGGCAGGTGCTGATAGATGGGGTAGATGTGCGTGATATGCAGACGGATTCGTTGCGCCACCTGATAGGTGTGGTATCGCAGGATTCGATTCTTTTTAACGATACTATTAAGAATAACTTGCTGATAGGCAAGCCTTCAGCAACAGATGAGGAGATTATAGCGGCTACCAAAATAGCGAATGCCTACGAGTTTATACAAGACCTCCCTGATGGGTTGGATACAAATATAGGGGATGCGGGTAGTAAGCTAAGTGGGGGACAAAAGCAGCGCTTAAGCATAGCGAGAGCGGTGCTAAAAAATCCACCTATAATGGTGCTTGACGAAGCGACTTCGGCATTGGATACTGAGAGTGAACGCTTGGTGCAAGTCGCCTTAGAGAATATGATGAAGAACCGCACTTCGGTAGTGATAGCCCACCGCCTTTCTACCATACAAAATGCTGACCACATAGTGGTGATGCAGAAAGGACAGATAGTGGAGCAAGGCACGCATACGGAACTACTGCAAAAGCAGGGGATGTATAAGAAGTTAGTGGAGATGCAGTCGTTTGAGTAATTAGCAGATTAGTAAATTAGCAAATTAGCAAATGAGTAGAATTATGGTACAAGGACAGACTATATTAGGAGCTATAGCAGGAGATGTGATAGGGTCGGTGTATGAGTTTGATAATGTGCATACAATTGATTTCCCGCTATTTAAAGACGATACAACTTTTACTGATGATACGGTGATGACCATAGCTGTAGCTGATGCCCTACTCCATAATAAGGATTTTGCTGCTACTATGCACAGCTACGGGAGGACGTATGCCAATAGGGGCTACGGAGGACGCTTTAGATGGTGGTTATCACAAGAAATGCCAACGCCCGCTTATAACAGTTGGGGTAACGGTTCGGCTATGCGAGTGAGTGCTGTAGGCTTTGCTTATAATGATTTGGAAACGGTACTTGAAAAAGCTAAACAAACGGCTGAGGTAACGCATAATCACCCAGAAGGTATAAAAGGGGCTCAAGCTACAGCAGCAGCTATTTTTTGGGCGCGTATGGGTAAGAGCAAAGAGGAGATAAAAGAAGCTGTAACACAGACTTTTGGGTATGATTTGAACTTCACGATAGATGGAATACGCCCTACTTATAAATTTAATGAAAGTTGCCAAGAAACCGTACCGCAAGCTATTGTTGCCTTTTTAGAAAGTACTGATTATGAGAATGCTATACGTATAGCCATTTCCTTAGGCGGAGATAGTGATACCATAGCCTGTATAACGGGAGGTATAGCGATAGCTTTTTATAAGGAGATGCCCAAAGCTATAGTAGAGAAAATGCGTTGGAAATATTTGCCTGATACTTTTGTAGCTATCATTGATGAGTTTGACTTAGTGTATGGAGGGAATGGGCGGAAATAAAAAATATTAAAAAATATTTGGTAGTAATAAATTTTCTTATTACTTTTGCCATTATTACTCCCGATGAGGGGGAAGATTTGTCGTTTAAAATACATAAAATATGAAATTTATAGTATCAAGTTCGTATCTATTAAAGAAATTGCAAGTGTTTGGAGGTGTTATCAATAGTAGTAACACTATGCCTATACTTGATAATTTCTTGTTTGAACTTTCACCCAATTCATTAACTATTTCAGCCTCAGACCTTGAGACTACTGTGAGAGGAACGTTGGAAGTGGAGTCGGATTCTGTGGGGAGTATTGCTATTTCGGCAAAGCTTTTGACTGATATTCTGAAAACTTTCTCAGAACAACCACTTACTTTTCTTGTAAAAGAAAATAATATTATAGAAATTAGTTCGACAACTGGTAACTATACATTGGCATACCTTGATGGGGCAGAGTTCCCTCAGCCAGTGGCTTTGCCAGAAGCTAACAAAGTAACGCTATTAGGTGACGTGTTAGCAACTGCTATACAAAAGACGATTTTTGCAGTAGGGAATGATGACTTGCGTCCGACAATGAGTGGGGTGCTATTTCAGTTTAACGAGCAAGGGCTTACCTTTGTAGGTACTGATGCTCATAAATTGGTAAAATACGAACGTGCTGACATTAAAGCTACAGAAGCTACTGACTTTATTATGCCTAAGAAACCACTCAATATATTGAAGGGTATTTTGGCAGGTAGCGAAACTCAGGTAACTGTAGAATACAATGAAAGCAACGCTAAGTTCTCATTTGATGATATGGAGTTTATCTGTAGATTGATAGATGGTAAATATCCAAATTACGATGCGGTTATTCCGAAAGAAAATCCTAATAAGCTGACGCTAAACCGTTCGCAATTCTACAACTCGGTGAATCGTCTTTCACTATTTTCTAATAAAACGACTCACCAAGTGCGCTTGAAAGTAGCTGGTTCAAGTCTTATTATTTCGGCAGAAGACGTAGACTACAGCAATAAAGGTGAGGAGCGTTTGACTTGTAACTATCAGGGCGATGATATGGAAATAGGGTTTAACTCTAAATTCTTGAAAGAGATGATTAACAATCTTGACTCTGACGAGATATTGTTAGAAATGTCACTGCCTAATCGCGCTGGTATTATCACCCCTATTGATGGTTTAGACGAGGGAGAAAAAGTACTGATGCTAGCGATGCCTATAATGCTTAACAATCAGTAAAAGATAGTTTTTTTTATTCATATCTATTGAAAAAAAGTGCTTTTGAGAAGTTTTTTCTTGAAAGCACTTTTTTTAAGACGAAAGATGAGAAGCGAGAGACGAATGGGCGGCAAAAAGAAAGTAGTGATTTTTTTCGGTGGTTTGGAAGTTTTTTATTACTTTTGCAAAATAATCCCAAATTGTTGGTGGAGCAATCTGAAAAGTTCCACCTAACCTTAAAAAGAACTTATTAATACCAATGAGTTATTTTGTAATTTACTGATTATTAACATCCCCCCTATGCACATACTCCGCTGCGCCTGCTCGCGGACTTCCTTCAAAGGGGGAGATGTGATGGTATGCATACACGAATATTAGTAAAAAGGGGGGATTTAATGATTGTTTATAATTTGATATATGAAATACTTTATAGGAAAACTTAAACCTTTCGCTTATATAGCTGGCTTATATGTGATAATATCGCTGATAATGCGCTGTGTGTTTGTATTTCACCCTATCACAACGGCTTCTTTTTCTTTTGTAGAAGTGCTGAAAATATGTAGTATAGGGTTGGTTTCAGACGTGCTAACAATAGTACTGGCGATGGGTATTTTGGCTATTTACTTCCTTTTTATAGCCAATGTGAAATACAAAAAGCCTTATGGTTATCTCATCTTTGGGGCATTGGTGCTCTTCTTGCTCTATATCCAATTCTACCCTAATAATATATTTGAGCAGTACGGAGGGGTTATTCCTGAAATAGCATTGGCTTTTTTTGGTTTTAAAACCTTCTGTTTTGGTCTTTTGCTCTTCTTGCCTAAATATCGCGTAACACTGCGCAATATTCTCTATTTCATCACTTTATTTATTTATGTTTTTGCTATAGTGATGAATGCGGTAAGCGAGTATTTCTTTTGGAATGAATTTGGTATTCGGTATAACTTTATAGCAGTAGATTACTTGATTTACACTAATGAAGTGATAGGGAATATAATGGAGAGTTACCCTGTAGTACCGCTGTTTTCTGGGGTATTTGCAGTAGTATTGGCGCTCACTATATGGGTATTTGTAAAGACTAAATCGGTTTTGACCTCTATTCCGACCCTATTGCAGAAGAGTATATACGTGCTTAACTATGCCGTACTCTCTATCTTAGCCATTTGGGCTTTACCAGCTCTACACAACTTGAGTGGTAGTAATATATTTGCACAAGAAATGCAAGCTAATGGAGTTTATAAATTTTATTACGCTTTCACCCATAGTGAGTTGGATTACGCTCAATTCTATCCTACTTTAGAGGAAGCAGAGGCTGAAGCAACACTTCTACAACAGATGAATGCTCCTGCCATTGAGCGTACGGTAGCTGCTAAGGGGCAAGAGCAACGCCGTAATGTGGTGCTTATTTCGGTAGAGAGTCTGTCGGCTGAATACCTCGCTCTCTATGGGAATGATGATAATCGCACGCCGTTTTTAAACGAATTGGTAGACAAGAGTCTGTTTTTTACTAATCTTTATGCTACGGGAAATCGCACGGTACGTGGATTGGAGGCTTTGACGCTCTGCATACCCCCCACACCAGGGGAAAGTGTGGTAAAACGCAAGGATAATAAGAATAAGTTTACTATAGGTAGTGTGTTTAGAAGTAAAGGGTATGATGTGAAATTCCTTTATGGAGGCGATAGCTATTTTGACAATATGAAGGATTTCTTTACCGGTAATGGTTATGAGATAGTAGATAGCAAGAGTTTTTCGCCACAAGAGGTTACTTTTTCGAATATATGGGGTGTTTGTGATGAAGATATGGCTAATAAAGCTATAAAAGTGATGAATGAGCAGGCTAAAACAGGCAAGCCATTCTTTAATCACTGGATGACAGTTAGCAATCACAGACCTTTTACTTATCCGGATGGAAAAATAGATATACCACCTACCCTAAAGAAGCGAATAGGAGGTGTGAAATATACTGATTATGCGCTAAAACACTTTTTTGAGTTGGCTAAGCAACAAGAATGGTATAAAAACACCTTATTTGTGATAGTAGCAGACCACTGCGCTTCGAGTGCAGGTAGTACCGAATTGCCCCTTGATGGGTATAGGATACCGTGCTTTATCTACGCTGATTTTATAACACCTAAAAAGGTAGATACGCTTGTGTCGCAAATAGATGTGATGCCAACCGTATTGGGGCTGCTGAATTTTGAATACACTTCTAAATTTATAGGACAAGATGTATTTAGCGGGCATTACATACCGAGAGCTTATATAGCTACTTATCAGGATTTGGGCTATTTGTCGCCTACCCATTTGACTATTGTTTCGCCATTGAATAAAATACGACAATACCAATTGTTGCCAGAGGCAGAACAGCCTGCAAAAGATTACCCTTTGTTCTATGAGCAGCAAGCGCAAACGCCTACAGGGCAAGAAGTAAAAGAATGTATTTCGGCATACCAAGCAACCTCGCATTGGCTCAAAAAACAACAACTGAATGCGGTCAAGAAATAAACTAAAAATTATCAATGACCCAATTTATGGGTTTATACATATACCAAGCACATTAGTGTTTGATATTATAGAGCATCGCTATTTTCAGCGTTTGCGCCGTATCAACCAAATGGGGCTTTCGTTCTTAGTTTTTCCAGGGGCTAAGCACACCCGTTTTGAACACGTGTTGGGGTGTATGTACCTAATGCAGAAAACGGTAGAGATGCTTCGTTTTAAAGGCGTGAGTATATCGGACAAGGAGGCAGAAGGGTTATACATTGCTATTTTGCTGCACGATATAGGACACGGGCCTTTTTCGCACGCTATGGAGCACAGCATAGTAGAGAATATCTCGCACGAGGATATTTCGCTGCTTTTTATGAAAGAACTCAATGCTACTTTCAATGGGAAATTAGAGTTGGCTATACAGATATTTCAGGGAACTTATCCGAGAAAGTTTATGCATCAACTCATCTCGAGTCAGCTGGATATGGACAGAGCAGATTATCTGAAGCGAGATAGTTTTTATACCGGAGTAGCAGAAGGGAATATTAACTCGGAGCGACTTATCTCGATGCTGAATGTGCGCAATGACGAGTTGGTAGTAGAAGAAAAAGGGCTGTTTTCGGTAGAAAAGTTCCTGATAGCCAGAAGGCTTATGTATTGGCAGGTGTATTTGCACAAAACCAGTGTGACAGCAGAGCAGATGCTTATTAGGCTTCTGAAACGAGCTAAGATATTAGTGCAAGCAGGAGAACCACTGCGAATGTCGTCAGCTTTGTCATTTTTTGTATATAACAGAATTTCAAACGAAAATTTTACCACAGAAGTACTTGAACAGTTTGCTCTGTTAGACGATACTGATATTTTTGCGGCTATGAAAGAGTGGCAGTTTCACTCAGATAGTGTGCTTTCCTCACTGAGTAGAATGCTGCTGAACCGCGACCTGCTGAAAGTAAAACTGCGCCCTACAGATTTTGAGGTGCTTAAGATAAAACGACTACAGAATATGGCAGTGATTAATGGCTATGCTCCTGAAACGGTAGATTATTTTGTATTTACAGGAATGATGGAAAATAGAGCCTATAATCCTGAGAAGCAAATTGTAAAACTCTTGACAAAGAACGGTAGAGTAGTAGATATTAGCAAGACCGCTGAGGGACTGAACCTTGAGGCTCTGGCACAAAAAACGGTGAAATACTATGTGTGCTACCCTAAGTAGTCTGTACGGAGCAAGAGGAGAGAAAAATGAAAAAAAATGATAAAAATAGATGTAGTTTAAAATAATTTTTATACTTTTGTTGCGAAAAATAGAGTCTAGAAACATCTGAAACAGGTAGCTTTAGAGCTATATCGTTTTGATTATAAACTAATTAAATGAAATTTACAGCAATACAAATAGCCAATGTACTGGGTGGAGAAGTAGAAGGAAACCCCACGGTGGAGGTGTATAAACTTTCAAAAATAGAAGAGGGGACAGAAGGGAGTATTTCATTTTTAGCCAATCCTAAATACAAGCATTTTATCTATACAACCCACGCGTCTGTAGTAATAGTAGGGAAGGATTTTGAACCAGAGAGTGCGCTTACTGCTACCTTAGTAAGAGTTGATGACCCTTACGCTGCTTTCTCGAAATTATTAGCTTTTTACAACGAGATAAAGCTGAACAAGACGGGGATAGAGCAGCCCTCATTTATAGCTACTACTGCTAAAGTGGGCGAGAATGTGTATATAGGAGCTTTTGCTTATATAGGTGAAAATGTAGTATTAGGCAACAATGTGAAGATATACCCCAATACCTATATAGGCGATAATTCGGTAATAGGTGATAATACCACTATATTCTCAGGCTGTAAGATATATTCGGAAACTGTAATAGGCAAAAACTGTACTCTACACAGTGGTGTGGTATTAGGGGCAGATGGTTTTGGCTTTGCTCCTAATGAAATAGGGGTATACAGCAAAGTGCCCCAAATAGGTAATGTAGTATTGGAAGATAATGTAGATATAGGGGCGAATAGTACCGTAGACCGTGCTACTCTGGGTTCGACTATTATACGACAAGGGGTAAAATTGGATAACCAAATACAGATAGCCCATAATGTAGAGATAGGTAAAAACACAGTGATAGCTGCGCAAACAGGCGTAGCAGGCTCTACTAAAATAGGTGAAAACGGAATGATAGGCGGACAAGTGGGCATAGTAGGACACCTAACGATAGGAAACCGCGTGCGCATACAAGCCCAAACAGGAGTAGGGCGCAATCTGAAAGATGATGAAGTGATACAAGGTTCGCCAGCCTTGGGCTATGCAGAATACAACAAAGCCTACGTAGTATTTCGCAAGTTGCCAAACTTGCTAAAACGCATAGAAGAATTAGAGAAGAAATTAAAATAACAATATAATATGGTGAAGCAAAATACTTTATCCAAAGAAATATCTTTAGAAGGTATTGGCCTACACACAGGCAAACAAGTGAAAATGGTGCTGAAACCAGCCCCCATTGATAACGGATTTACCTTCGTACGTACTGATTTAGAAGGGAACCCTGTAGTAGAAGCTGACGCGACCTACGTATCGAACACTGAGCGAGGCACAGTGTTGGAGAAAAAAGGTGTGAGAATACAGACTTGTGAGCATATACTTGCGGCACTTGTAGGGATGGATTTGGATAATGTTATTATTGAACTGAACTCATCAGAGCCGCCAATAATGGACGGTTCGTCTAAGTTTTTTGTGGAAGCAATAGCCCAAGCGGGGATTGAGCCACAAGATGCTCCACGTAATGAATACGTGGTGAAACAAGTAATTACCTACGTAAATGAAGAAACAGGTAGTGAGATAACCCTTATACCTGCTGATGAGTACCAAGTAACTACAATGGTGGACTTTGGTACCAAGATATTGGGTACCCAAAATGCTTATCTGAATAAGCTATCAGATTTTAAGAACGAGATAGCAGATGCGCGTACCTTTAGTTTCTTGCACGAGCTTGAGACGCTAATTGACCACGGGCTTATAAAAGGAGGTGACCTAAATAATGCTATAGTGTATGTAGATAAAGAAATATCGGATACTACTATGCAAAAGCTAAAGAAAATCTTTAACAAAGATGAGATTACTGTAAAACCTAATGGGGTACTTGATAACCTTACGCTACACTACCCCAATGAGGCAGCTCGCCACAAACTATTAGATGTAATAGGTGACCTTGCCTTAGTAGGTACCCGTATACGTGGGAAAGTGATTGCTACAAAGCCAGGGCACTTCACCAATACACAGTTTGCTAAAAAACTTTTGAAGATAATAAAAAATGAGCGACGTAATAACGTGCCTTCAATAGATATTAATCAGCCGCCATTGTTTAATACGGCTGATATAATGAAATTGTTGCCACATCGTCCTCCATTTTTATTAGTGGATAAGATATTTGAGCTTTCGGACAAGCACGTGATAGGATTAAAAAATGTGACGATGGACGAGCCTTTCTTTGTAGGGCACTTTCCTGGAGCACCTGTGATGCCAGGGGTATTGCAGATAGAAGCTATGGCACAAGCAGGAGGGGTACTTATACTTAGCACTGTACCTGATCCGGAGAATTATCTTACCTATTTTATGAAGATAGATAATGTGAAATTTAAGGTGCAAGTAGTACCTGGAGATACGCTTATCTTTAAATTGGAATTGCTAACCCCTATAAGAAGAGGCATTTGCCATATGCAGGCATATGCATACGTAAACGGTAAGTTGGCTACAGAAGCAGAGCTGATGGCTCAAATAGTAAAAGTAAAATAAATGTATATGATACAACCTTTAGCTTACGTACACCCTGATGCTAAAATAGCAAAGAATGTAGTAATAGAGCCTTTCACTACTATTAGTAAGAATGTAGAGATAGGAGAAGGTACTTGGATAGGTCCTAATGTGACCATTATGGAAGGCGCACGCATTGGGAAGAATTGTAGAATATTTCCAGGGGCGGTTATTTCGGCTATTCCGCAAGACCTTAAATACAAAGGAGAAGAAACTACTACTCATATAGGTGATAACACTACTATACGAGAGTGTGTGACCATAAACAAAGGCACCGCAGACCGTATGAAAACAGTAGTGGGTAACAACTGCTTGATAATGGCATACTCGCACGTGGCGCACGACTGCATTATAGGTGAGGGGTGTATTTTTTCTAATAGCACAACTCTTGCTGGACACGTAACTATTGGTGATTTCGTAGTAATGGCAGGGATGACAGCTGTATACCAATTTAGTTCGGTAGGTAGTTACGCTTTCGTAACAGGTGGGACAATGGTATCAAAAGATGTACCTCCTTATGCTAAGGCAGCGCGTAATCCTATTTCATACGTGGGAGTAAACTCAATAGGGTTGCACAGAAGAGGCTTCAGTGTAGAAAAAATACGAGAAATACAAGATATATACCGTGTGCTTTTTCAGAAGAAACTCACCACTTCGCACGCTTTGGAATATATAGAAGCCGAAATGGAGGCTACCGTAGAGCGCGATGAGATACTGCAATTTGTGCGCAAATCGCAACACGGTATAATGAAAGGCTATTATGGTGAAAGTGTTTAGAAGAGTATTTAAAAATAAAAACAATAATAATTAATGGCAACAACAGCAGACATTAAAAAAGGATTATGTATCCGCTTTAACCACGACATTTATAAAATCATAGAGTTCCTACACGTGAAACCAGGAAAAGGACCTGCTTTCGTACGTACCAAGCTGAAAAGCGTTACCACAGGTAAAATATTGGATAACACTTTTTCGGCAGGGCATAAAATAGAAGATGTACGTGTGGAAACTCGCTCATTTCAGTACTTATATGCAGAAGGAGATGAGTTTGTGTTTATGAATAACGATGATTACAACCAAGTACATATTCGCAAAGATATGCTTGACTACCCAGACCTTCTAAAAGAAGGAGAGACTGTAATGGTAATCTTTAACGCAGAGGATGAAACCCCTCTTTCGGTAGAAATGCCTGCCAATGTAATCCTAACAGTAACACACGTAGAACCAGGTGTGAAAGGAAATACAGCTACTAATGCTACTAAACCTGCCACTGTAGAAACAGGAGCAACTGTAAATGTACCTCTTTTCATCAATGAAGGAGACCGCATAAAAGTGGAAACCGAAAAGGGTACTTATGTAGAAAGGATGAAAGATTAGTTTCCCCATATTTATAATTTTACTATTCAACAAAAGAGGTTGTCCTAAAGAAAAATAAACTTTTTGACGGAGAACCTCTTTTTTATTAAAATAAACATTCATATGCGTTTTCCTCAACCTTATACATTAAAACAAATAGCTACCATTATCAATGCCAAATATATAGGCGATGATGATTTTAGCGTACTCGGAATGAATGAGATACACGTGGTACAACCCGGTGATATAGTGTTTGTAGACCACCCTAAGTACTACGATAAAGCACTGCAATCGAAAGCGACTATAGTGCTGATAAATAAAGAAGTAGAGTGCCCTGAAGGGAAAGCTCTACTAATATCGGACGACCCATTTAGAGACTTTAATAAGCTAACCGATTTTTTTAAGCCTTTTGTAAAAGCTTTTTCGTTAGTAGCACCTACCGCTGTAATAGGGAAAAATACTATAATACAACCAGGGGCTTTCATCGGTAATAATGTGAAAATAGGGAAAAACTGCCTTATACACTCTAACGTATCGGTATATGACGATTGCGTAATAGGAGATAATGTAACTATACACGCAGGGACTGTATTGGGAGCCGATGCATTTTACTACAAAAAACGCCCTGAAGGATTTGATAAGCTAAAATCAGGGGGGAGAGTAGTGATAGAAGATAATGTAGATTTAGGCGCTCTTTGTACTATAGATAGAGGTGTGACAGGGGATACCACTATAAAGAAAGGGACGAAAATAGACAACCAAGTGCATATAGGGCACGACACTGTAGTAGGAGAGAAGTGCTTAATAGCTTCGCAGACAGGCATAGCTGGCTGTGTGGTAATAGAAGACGAGGTAACCATATGGGGGCAAGTAGGAATGACCAGTGGGATAACTATTGGCAAGAAAGCCGTTATATTGGCGCAGAGCGGTGTGTCGAAATCATTAGAAGGCAATCAAACCTACTTTGGTTACCCAGCAGGAGAAGCAAGAGAAAAATACAGAGAGATGAGTGCGCTGAAACAGCTTATCAGTGCTAAGTAATAAGGAATTTTGTGAATTCTCAATTATTTTGTATCTTTGCAATTATTAATTATAAGAAAATAAATGGAGGCACCCATATTACAGCTGAAAGATGTAGCTGTATATCAAAATAATAATCTTATTCTTTCGAATATCAATCTTGCGATAGGAAAAGGAGAATTAGTATATCTTATTGGGAAAACAGGTTCGGGAAAGAGTAGCCTTATTAAATTACTATACGGTGATTTACCTCTGACACAAGGGCAAGGAAAGGTAGTCGGTTTTAATTTGAAGAAGCTAAATGAAGACAAAATACCTTTGCTAAGGAGAAAATTAGGGGTGGTATTTCAGGATTTTAAACTGCTTACCGATCGTAGTGTGTATGACAATCTCGCTTTTGTACTAAAAGCAACTGGTTGGACAGACAAAATAGCTATTAAAAACCGTATAAAAGAAGTTTTAACAAAGGTGAAGATGGAAACGAAAGACTTTAAGTTTCCGCACGAGCTTTCAGGAGGTGAACAACAACGTGTAGCTATTGCACGTGCCCTCTTAAACAACCCAGAGCTTATACTTGCTGACGAACCAACAGGGAATTTAGACCCAGAGACGAGTGTGGAAATAATGCAAGTACTGAAGGAGATAAATGCTTCGGGACGTACGATATTAATGGCTACACACGATTACGCTCTTATACTTAAATTTCCGTCGAAAACCCTGAAATGCGATGGAGAAAGAGTATTTGAGGTAGTACAAAGGAGGGTTTAATTAGCAGATTAGCAAATTAGCAAATTTGTTGGAGAGAGAAAAAGATTAAAAATATAATAAAAATAATAATATATAATGGCGATAAAAATACTTGCAAATGATGGTATATCTGAGACAGGTAAGGTAGCTTTGGAGCGCGAAGGATTTGAGGTTATCACTACAAAAGTAGCTCAGAATCAGTTAGTAGATTATATAAATAAACACAGTATTGATGCTTTGATAGTACGTTCGGCTACCCAAGTACGCAAAGATATTATAGATGGCTGTCCTACGCTAAAACTTATCGGTAGGGGAGGGGTAGGTATGGATAATATAGATGTAGCGTATGCTAAGAGCAAACAGCTACACGTAATTAATACTCCTGCTTCATCAGCTAATTCGGTAGCAGAATTGGTGTTTGCACACCTTTTTACTGGAGTTCGCTATCTACACGACGCTAACCGCAATATGCCATTGGAAGGTGACCAACGATTTAATGAACTGAAGAAAAACTACAATAATGGGGCAGAGCTAAGAGGTAAAACCCTTGGTATTATAGGCTTTGGACGCAGTGGGCAAGCAGTAGCCCGCATAGCTATAGGCTTAGGAATGCGTGTGTTAGCATATGACCCTAATGTACAAGAGGCTGTGATTACTCTTAGTTTCTTTGACGGACAAGAAACCTCTTTTACAGTGAAAACAGTAGCAAAAGAGCAACTACTGATGGAATCAGATTTTATAACTCTTAATAATAGTCCTGCAGATGGAGGTTATGTGCTTGACGAAGAAGAATTTAGGATGATGAAAGACGGAGTAGGGGTTATAAATCTATCAAGAGGAGGAGCTCTGAATGAAGTAGCGCTAATAGAAGCTATAGATCACGGAAAAGTAGCTTTTGCAGGCTTAGATGTATTTGAAAATGAACCTAATCCGGCTATACAAGTGCTGATGCACCCCCAAATTTCGCTTACGCCCCATATAGGTGCTGCTACCAATGAGGCACAAGATCGTATTGGCACAGAATTAGCCGCTCAAATAGTAACTTTATTAAAATAATTATATAAAATGGTAGGAATTTTAGACTTCTTGGGTGGAGAGAACCTCCAACAAATCGTTAACGGGCTTAGTGAAAAGACCGGAGTATCAACAGATAAAGTAGGTACCGTGTTAGATTCGCTTAAGCAAATGTTAGGACAAGGTGAAAATACTGGCGCTGAACTGCTAAGCAAACTAACAGGCGATGGACAATCGTCTACCTTGCAAGCTATCAGCGAAAAAACAGGAGTTTCTCTTTACAATGTGAGCCAAATATTCCAAAACTTAACTCCTATGATTTCTAACTTCTTTGGAGGAAAAGGCGGAAACATAGGCGATATGCTAACCTCTTTCCTTGATAAAAACAAGGACGGAAATGTAATGGATGATATAATGGGTGGTATAGGTAACCTTTTCGGAGGTAAATAATTACATTTTAATACATTGATTTTTACTTTGGCAGAGTTTTTGCTCTGCCAAAGTAATTTTTGTTAGTTATGACAGAAGACGAATACTTTATGCAGAAGGCACTTGAAGAAGCAAAAGTGGCTTTTGAAGAAGATGAAATACCGGTAGGAGCTATTATAACTATTGACAACAGAATAATAGCACGTGCGCATAATATGACTGAGCGACTAAATGATGTTACAGCGCACGCTGAGATGCAGGCCATTACGATGGCAGCTAACTACTTAGGAGGTAAATACTTAAAAGATTGTACTATGTACCTCACTTTAGAGCCTTGTGCTATGTGTGCCGGAGCCTTATATTGGAGTCAGTTGTCGCGGTTAGTTTATGCGGCAGCCGATACGCACAGAGGGTATACCGTGATGGGTGGTACTCTTCACCCCAAAACCGACATTACAACAGGTGTGTTAGCAGCGCCTGCTACAGAACTTTTAAAACAATTTTTTCAGCAGAAAAGAAAACGATGATGAGATTACTTTTCATACTATCATTTTGGTTGGGAATGACTTCACTTTTTTCCCAAACAGTTGATACATTGGAAGTAAAAACAAAAGATACTCTTATCGACCCTATTAATCCGCAACGTTCTGCTAAAAATAAAGCCTTCTATGAGAAAATACGGACGTACTTACGTAAACATAGACTCACAAAAAGGTTAGATGACCTTATACAAACACCTACTGCTGCAGCTGCGGTAGCTACTCCTACTCAATTAATTACTCTTCCTGAAAAAAAGATAATACCTAAGCCCTCTTATCAGGGGAAAATAATTCGGAAAATACATATTCGTACATTAGACCCCTTTGGGTTTGATGAAAAAGATAGTACTAAAGTGCCTCGTACCCGTTTAGAGCGTTATGGCAATATGTTGCATATAAAGACACGTGAGGGGACTGTAAAGGGGATACTGCTGTTTAAATCGTACACCCCATTAGATACTCTCTTGCTGAGTGAGAGTGAGCGGTTATTGCGCAATCAGCGGTATATACGAAGGGTGCAGATAACACCAGAGCTTATTTCGCAGTCGTCGGATTCGGTAGATGTGTACGTAAATGTACTTGACAGTTGGACAATGTACTTCGATGGAGATTTAGCGGGGAACAAAGGATGGACACGAGTTACTGAGCAGAACCTTTTTGGGTTAGGACACGAAGCCACATTTACCTATCAACAATTCTTCTCTGGGATTTCTAATAACGGGAAAGGTATGAGTTATACATTGCGCAATATCAGGAATACTCATATAAATGTACGCGGTTCATATTATGCAGATTATGATAATTATTTCAGCAAATATTTGTATGTAGAGCGCCCGCTGTATTCGCCATTAGCACGATGGTCGGGGGGATTGTCTTATTACGAGTACAGAGATGAGGAAGATTTGCGTACGCGAACTACTTATACCCCTTTACTTCACTCGAAAAGTTTTACCGCTTTTGGTAGTTGGGTTAAACCTATAAAGATGGAGGGCAGTAAGAATATCAATAACTTTATAATAGCTGCAAGTTACAGAAATATAAGTTATTACAGAAATTCACTTCAGGTGCCTTATAAAGAAACTTATCATTCTAATGAAAATCAATGGCTTACGCAGTTTAGCTTGAACAGCAGTAACTTTGTGAAAGACCGATACCTATTTCGCAATGGAGATACAGAAGATGTGGGGGTAGGACATTCTATATTTCTAACCTCTGGAATGATTTGGAAAAATACCACACTTTTGCCCTATTTTTCTGTTGGAGCACAACGCGCTTATTACGCCAAAAGCGGGTATTATGCAATGCATTTGGAAGCAGGTACTTTTATAACTCAAGGAGCTTTGAAAGAAATAGTAATAAAAGGGAGTGCTACCCACTTCACTAATCTATTTGATATAGGTAGTTGGCATTTTAGAGAGTTTTTAAGAGCAAACTTTGTTTTAGGAGTTAATGACTTTGTATATCAACATAAAATCATCAACCTTAATGGTAGCAATGGAATTTCAGGCTTTAACAGTGAGAAAGTTTACGGTACTAGAAAGCTCTTACTGACCACGCAAACACAGATTTATGCCCCTTTTCAGTTTATTGGTTTTCGCATTAGTCCGTTTTTATCAGCAGATTTAGGTTTTATAGGGCGAGACAATACCCCCTTTTTTAAAACGGAATGTTATGCTAAATGCGCCTTAGGTTTTTACATTACTAATGATTATTTGCCTTTTGGAGCTATACAATTTTCATTTGCGTATTACCCTGTGGTACCTGGTACGGGGAACCATATTATGAAGATAACAGGAGATACCAATGACGACTTTAGATTACACAGTTTTTCGCAACGAATGCCAGCGGTTACAAGTTTTAGATAAAACTGACAAAATGGCTTGATAGATTATATTGGCAATATTTTTGCTTTTTAAAGTAAATAATAGTATTTTTGCACGCTTTATAAGCACACAATAGTTATAACTAAAAAAATAGAAGAGCTTTGAATAAAGAATTATCATCAAATACCCTGATAACCAATATTATAGCAGGTATTGAAAAAGTAAAAGGAACAGACATCACTATTATGGACTTGCGTGAAGTAGAAAACACGGTGTGTGACTATTTTATTTTATGCAATGGTTCATCAAACACCCAAGTGGCAGCTATTTCGGGCGCTATACAGAGAGTAGTAAGTCAAGCAGACGAGCATCAGCATCCTTGGCACGTAGAAGGAGAAGCTAATGCTGAATGGGTACTGATAGACTATGTAGATGTAGTTGTACACATCTTTCAGACGCGTTTGCGTGCCCACTACGACTTAGAAGGGCTATGGGGTGATGCTAAAATTATAAACTTAGAAACTAACTATTAATATGGCAGATAACAATAATAACGGAAGTCGATTTTCAGCCTATTGGCTTTACGCTGTTTTACTCCTTATACTTTTAGGATTTAATTATTATTCGGGAGCCACATTTTGGACGCAACCGAAAGAGATACCTCAATCAAAATTTGAAGAGTATTTGACTAATGGCGATGTATCTAAAATAATCATTCTCAATAAGAAAGAAGCTAATGTATACCTTACCCCTAATGCCTTGAAAAAAGAAGAGCACAAAGAGGTGAGACCTACAGGCAATGCTATTATGCAAAGTGGTAATCCTGCAGATGTGCCCCAATATCGATTTGAATTGGGAGACTTGAGCAACTTTGAGAACCGATTTGACCAAATAGTAAAAGATAATAACTTAGAAACTACTCGTGAAAACAAGAGTCAGCAGAATTTATTGTCAGACCTGCTGCTTACAGTTTTACCTTTTGCCTTGGTTATAGGCGTTTGGATTTATATAATGCGCCGTATGTCTGGAGGTGGCCCTGGAGGTATTTTTAGCATAGGGAAGTCGAAAGCAAGAGTTTTTGATGAGAAAAAAGAAAACCGCGTAACATTTCAAGATGTAGCAGGACTTGAAGGCGCTAAAGAAGAAGTACAAGAAATAGTAGATTTTCTTAAAAATCCAGATAAATATACTTCGCTTGGAGGAAAAATTCCAAGAGGAGCCTTATTAGTAGGCCCTCCTGGAACGGGTAAAACCCTATTAGCGAAAGCTGTAGCAGGAGAGGCGCAAGTGCCATTCTTCTCGTTATCAGGTTCTGATTTCGTAGAGATGTTTGTAGGGGTAGGAGCCTCGAGAGTGCGAGACCTTTTTAAGCAAGCTAAAGAAAAAGCACCAGCTATCATCTTCATAGATGAGATTGATGCGATAGGGCGTGCTCGTGGCAAAAATGTAATGACAGGAGCTAACGATGAGCGCGAAAATACCCTTAACCAACTACTAACAGAAATGGATGGTTTTGGTTCGCACACTAATGTAATAGTATTGGCTGCTACTAACCGTGCAGATATATTGGACAAAGCACTGATGCGTGCAGGACGTTTCGACCGACAAATATATGTAGAGCTACCTAACCTAAATGAGCGCAAGCAGATATTTCAGGTGCATTTGAAGCCTATTAAGACATCAGAAACATTGGATATAGACTTCCTTGCGAAGCAAACACCAGGATTTTCGGGAGCTGATATTGCCAATGTATGTAATGAAGCTGCCCTTATAGCTGCCCGTAAAGGAAAAACAGCTGTAAGTAAGCAAGAGTTCTTAGATGCGGTAGACAGAATAGTAGGAGGTCTTGAGAAAAAGAGCAAGATATTGACTCCTGAAGAGCGTAAGGCAATTGCTTTTCACGAGGCTGGACACGCAACGGTTAGCTGGCTGTTAGAATATGCCGCTCCGTTAGTGAAAGTGACTATTGTGCCACGAGGACAATCATTAGGAGCCGCTTGGTATTTGCCAGAGGAAAGACAAATAGTTCGCACAGAGCAAATACTTGATGAGATGTGCGCTGCTTTAGGAGGTAGAGCTGCTGAGAAAGTGATTTTTGATAAAATATCAACAGGAGCTCTTAGCGATCTTGAGAAAGTGACTAAACAAGCTCGCGCTATGGTGACTATCTATGGGCTTAATGACAAAATAGGTAACCTTACTTATTATGATTCAGCACAGTCCGATTACGGATTTACAAAACCTTATAGCGAGCGTACTGCCCACTTGATAGATGAGGAAATCTCAAAAATTATAGAGGAACAATACCAACGCGCTATAAAGATACTTTCGGAAAATAAAGAAAAGCTTACTATTTTGGCAAATCTACTTTTAGAACGAGAAGTGATATTCCGCGATGATTTGGAAAATATTTTTGGTAAGCGAAAATACAAAGATGCTGAAGAAGCTATAGAAGCCGAGATACCAGCAGAGAACAAAAATGTGGCTGAGGTAACCCAATGAAAATAACCGCTCAAATAAAAGAACCCATCAGAGAGGAGATGGAGCTTTTTGAACAGAAGTTCCGCGGAGCTATGTCGTCTAAAGTAGCTTTGCTAAACCGTATTACCTATTATATAGTAAATAGGAAAGGCAAGCAAATGCGCCCAATGTTTATTTTTTTGGTAGCAAAAATGCTTTCGGGAGGCAAGGTAACAGAGCGTACTTATCGCGGAGCTTCGGTGATAGAGCTTATTCACACAGCTACATTAGTACATGATGATGTGGTAGATGATAGCAATAAAAGGCGAGGTTTCTTTTCTATCAACGCACTATGGAAGAATAAAATAGCTGTTTTAGTAGGAGACTATCTTCTGTCGAAAGGTTTGCTTCTGTCTATTGATAATGGAGATTTTGACCTGCTACGTATTATTTCAGTAGCTGTACGAGAGATGAGTGAAGGCGAACTGCTACAGATGGAGAAAGCTCGCCGCTTGGATATAGTAGAAGAGGTATATTATGAAGTAATTAGGCAAAAAACAGCTACTCTTATAGCTGCGTGTTGTGCTATGGGAGCTTGCTCAGTAATGCCTGATGCACCAGAGTTGATAGAGAAAATGCGCCTCTTTGGAGAGTATATAGGAATGGCTTTTCAGATAAAAGATGATCTTTTTGATTATACGGAAGATGCCATAGGAAAGCCTACAGGTATAGATATTAAAGAGCAAAAAATGACTCTTCCTCTTATCTACGTACTCAATACTTGTACAGAAGAAGAGAAAAAATGGCTTATCAACTCGGTAAAAAAGTATAATAAGGATAAGAAGAGAGTAAAAGAGGTTATAAACTTTGTTAAAACCCATAATGGATTAGAGTATGCTACAGCTAAGATGAAAGATTTTCAGCAGAAAGCGCTCAGTTTGTTAGATGAATTTCCTGCTTCTGCTTATAAAGAATCACTGATTTTGATGGTGAATTATGTAATCAATAGGAATATTTAGTAGGTGAGGAGTAGGTGTTTTCTGAGTGAATTAAAATATTTCTAAATAAAGTGGTTTATTATTTTGTATATTTCTAAATAGTTTGTATCTTTGCAGCGTCAAAAATATTAAAACCAAACATATATGAAATTACAATTTTTAGTACCTGCGGTTATTGCAGGAATGATGCTTTTTAGTACATCTTGTAGTAAAGACGATAACAAAGAGACAGTTAAGGAAGTTCTTCCTAAAAAGGAAGTAAAAGAATTAGATGCTTCTGTAGAAGGTAAATGGGTATACTTTTCTTTTGAGAAAGGAACAACAGTAGATATTGCAACTCCTACTACAAGTAATGATTGGGATGTAGCTTTTAATCGTTATCACGTAAAAACCAATAGTGGTAGTTCAGGTAGTGCTAATGGGGGAGCTCTGAAAACCAATTTTAAAAATTGGGATGATTTAGCGACTGCTGATGTTACAGCTTCTTATACAGTTGATAAGATGTTAAGAGTTCCTTCTTATTCAGGTGGACAGGGCACTAATACTACAATTTCAGCCTCTCCTGTCTTGGCCATTGGACACGGTGAAGGATTTTGGAAAATGGTTTCAGCAGGTATACCAGATAATATGAAAGCTATATTAAAGCCTACTATGGTACACGATAACGGTTGGCTGACTATGGATTATAAGGAAGCTGGCAAAGGGCCTTCTTATAGTTATAACAATTGGGTGTATGTAGTGAAAACAGCTCGAGGGAAATATGCTAAAATCCAACTTACAGATTATAAAAATGCTAAGGACAAAACAGGATTTATTACTTTTAAATATCAACTTAGCAATGATCGAAACGAATTTAAATAGTATTTAAAAATAAACTTTACTATGAGGCTGTTCAGCTATGGACAGCCTCTTTTTTCTAAAAGATAGATGATTATGCAAAAGATTATTATTACAACGTTTATTGCTTTTTTGACACTACAAGAAGCTTTTGCACAAAATGATAAAGATAATAAAGATAAAGAGATAAAACTCAATGAGGTAATCGTGACAGCTACTCGTGTCCAGCGAAACCTCAAGAATGTGCCCATCACTGTACAAGTGGTTACTGCTGAAGATATAAGAAAATCGCAGGCTACTGATTTTCAGTCGTTTTTAGAGACAGAGTTTGCAGGTATTAACTTTACATACGATGGGGGAATGCCTAATATCAATATGATGGGGTTTGGAGGTAAGTACGTGCTTTTCTTGATAGATGGTGAGCGTATGGCTGGTGAAACTTTTGATAATATTGACTATAACCGTATAGACCTTGACAATATAGAACGTATAGAGATTATTAAAGGAGCGTCCTCTTCGCTCTATGGTTCAAATGCTTTAGGAGGTGTTATCAATATCATTACTAAGAATGCTCATAAACCTTTAGAAGCAGGTGTAGGTTACCTTTATGAAAATCGTGGAAATCATAAAACAAATATTTCATTAGGGAGCAAAAAAAACTGGGGAAGTGTACGTCTGTCAGGGTATCATAACTATATGAAACCTTATATATTAGAGGATAAAGAGCCTTTGCGTACTTATGAAAATGGTCGCTTGGTATTGGTTACACAAGGAGGATTAAATATTTCAGGAGGTAGTAACTATGGTATTACTCCTAAAATTATCTTTAATGTAACTCCTAAAATAGACCTTACCCTAACACCTAATTATTATTTTAGTGAACGTGATGCAGGTACTGAAAGCTCTAAAAAAGTGAGAGACCGCTATTATAACTATGTGATGAATCTCAAAACTAATATAGCTCTTTCAGAAGATAAAAAGCTGAGTCTTTCTGGGGCTTTTGACCGCTATGATAAGTTTAATTATTACCGTTTGCTCAATGAAGAGGAAAAAAACTATGAAAATAGTATATGGCGTGTAGTAGCACAGTATAACCAGTCACTTTTTGAGAAACACTCTTTGGTAGCAGGAGCTGAAGTGCTATCGGATGAGTTACTTAGCTTTCGTTTCAATAATACGGGCACAGAGGCAAAGCAGAACGCTAAGAATTACACTCTCTTTGCACAACAAGAATGGGCTCTATCACCTGTTTTTACCTTAGTATCGGGAGTTAGAATGGATTATCACTCACTCTTTAAAAACTTCTTTACTTATAGATTTTCAGGAATGTTTAAGGTAGAAAATTTTACTTTCAGAGGTGGGTATTCTACAGGTTTTCGTTCGCCTACATTGAAAGAACTTTATACAAACTGGTTTCACCCTTGGGGGGGAGGCTTTCAGATAATGGGCAACAAAGATCTAAAACCAGAAAAGAGTAATAATTTTAACTTTTCAGTAGATTATAATACTTCAAAAATTAATGTAACGGCTATGACGCAGCTTTCAGTAGTGAAAGACAAAATAATTTATAAATGGTCGCGTGCTACTGACACAATTCAATATGTGAATGATTATGGAAATGCGAAAATAGTAAGTTCAGAGTTGTCGGCTACTTATAGACCTACTAAGAGCTTGCGTTTGAAGGGATCATATGCCTATTATCATACTAGTCAACAGCGTTCAGAAAATCGTCCTCATACCGCGACTTGGAAAGCTGAATACATTCCGAAAACTGAAACAAAATATATACCCAATGTAATAGTGAGTGGTAAATATGTAAGTGCTACTACTATCTATGAAACATCTAATAATATAGAGTATTACACCTATTATGCTCCATATACTATATGGCGATTACAACTATCATCAAGACTTCCTTATCATTTTATCTTAAATGCTGGTATCGATAACCTTTTCGACTATGTAACAAAAACTACTAGTTTTTATTCGAGTATTTCACCAGGAAGAACATATTTTGTAGGAATAAAGTGGGAACTTTAAGAGATAGTGAGATAGAAATTTGCTTTATACAAAATAAAGAAGTACATTTGCCACAAATTTTAAAAAGTCAGATATATGAAAAGAAATATTAGTACTTTAGATAAGAACATCCGCCTTTTGATAATAGTAGTTATTGCTATTTTAGGTTTGTATAATGAGTTTTCTGTAACTGTAGCTTCTGTGCTTGGGGCTATATCTATCTTACTATTAGTAACTATAATGATTGGTTTTTCACCAATATATATGCTTTTGGGTATTAGTACTTATAAAGAGAAGAATAAATAATGATAGCTTTTTTTAATGAAACATCTTTTGTTTTTCCTTATCATAAAAATAAGGTGAAGCAATGGGTGAAACAGATTGCCCTTTCAGAAGGAAAGAAAATAGGTGATATCAACTATATATTCTGTGATGATGTTTATTTGCATAAAATAAATGTGCAATATCTGCAACACGATACTCTTACAGATATTATTACTTTTGATTATACAGAAGGTATTACCCTTAACTCTGATATTTATATCTCAATAGAAAGAGTGCGAGAAAATGCTGATATTTTTGGTGTAACCTTTGAACAAGAACTCTTACGAGTGTTAGCTCACGGGATTTTGCATCTTTCTGGCTATAAGGATAAAACACCTACAGATAGCGAGTTGATGCGCACTAAAGAAGAAGAAAAAATGAAACTTTTTAGTTTATAACTACACAAAAAAGACTGCTCTTAAATGGCAGTCTTTTTATTTTTCCGAAATCTAAACTTTAAGGTTAGACTAGCTAAGTAACCGTAAATAAGTAGAAATACGCACCCAATATAGATATTGCAGTTGAAAAGATAAAACTCTAAGAAAGAGAAGAGTACACTCATACTAAGAAATACTTTTATCTTTCGCTTGTTATAAGGTATGGGGTAGTGTTTTTGTCCGTAGTAATAAGAGATGCTCATCATTGCTCCGTAGGTAATAAGGGTTGCTAATGCTGCTCCTTTATAGCTAAGCCAAGGAATTAAAGCAAAATTGAAAAGTACTGTAAGTGCCATACCTATTAATGATACAATAGCTCCAAAACTAGTACGGTCAGTTACTTTGTACCATACCGAAAGACTGTGGTAGATACCTAAACATAGATTGGCAAGTAAGACGATAGGTACTATCCAGAGTGCTTCCCAATAAGCCTTATTGGGTATCAAGATAAGTTTGAATACATTAGTAAATACAGTGATAAAAACTAATATAAAACCACTACATACAATGAAATATTCCGTAATGCGGGCGTATGTCTTAGGAGCATTCTTATCTTGAGCACTGCTGAAAAAGAAAGGCTCTACTCCGAGTTTAAAAGCACTTACAAAAAGATTCATAAACACTCCCATTTTATAACAGGCAGAATAAATACCTATGGTGGCGTCAGCAGTTTCTTCAGGGAGTAGCATACGTAAGAAAACACGGTCAAATCCTTCGTTTACAGCAAAAGCAATGCCTGCTAAAAGTACAGGGAAGGCATAAATCATCATTTCTTTCCACAGCGAGTAATAAAACCTAAAACGTATTTTGATATAGATAGGCAGTAGCACAATCAGAGTTGCTAAACTTGCTATAACATTGGCTAAGAAGATGTAATATACTCCTCCGTTGGTGGCAATACTTTCTTGAGACAGGTAGTTTAAAAAGTAGATATTTAGGAGCAAATTAAGGGCGGTATTGCCTACTTTTACAAAAGCATAGAGTTTAGCTTTACCTTTGTTGCGCAACCATGCAAAAGGGATTACTACTAAAGCATCAAGCACCATTATATAGATACCAAAAACAATATGCTCTACTTTGTAGTTAAGCCACGAGGCTATAGATTCTCTTAGCAGGTAGGCAAATAGTAGGAAAAATAAAGAAGATACAGTTAGAGAAGTAAGTGCAGTAGATTGTACTTGCTTTTTTTGTTTACCTTTATTCATAAAACGAAAAAAAGCCGTTTCCATACCATACGACAACAGCACATTGCCCAAAATAAGATACACAAAAATACCTGAATAAATACCGAAATCATTAGTGTCGAGCTTGCTAACATAGAGGCGTGTGAGCAAAAGCGTCATCACACGTGGCAAGACGGTTGCAATTCCGTAAATAGCTGTATCTTGAAAGAGTTTCTTAAGCATATATAAGTCTTCTTATCCAAAAAGTTCACCAATAGCATCTTCTATTTTGGCAACTTTCACAATCTTAATTTTAGTGTTTTTAAGGGCTATCTTGTTGTATTTAGAAATGAAAATAGTATTAAAACCTAACTTTTCAGCCTCTGTAATGCGCTGTTCTACTCGCTGTATAGGGCGTATTTCTCCGCCAAGTCCTACTTCACCAGCAAAACAAACATCTTTTTCAATAGCAATATCTTCGTTAGATGAAAGGATTGCCATGGCTACCCCTAAGTCAGTAGCGGGGTCATCAATAGTAATACCTCCTGTAATGTTTAGAAATACGTCTTTTGCTCCTAAGCGGAAACCTGCACGTTTTTCGAGTACAGCCAAGAGCATATTCAGTCGTTTGGCATTAAAGCCTGTAGTGCTGCGCTGAGGTGTGCCATAGACAGCTGTACTCACAAGAGCTTGTATTTCAATCATCAGTGGTCGCATACCTTCTAAGGTAGCAGCTATTGTAGTACCACTGATAGTCTCATCAGTCTTAGAAATAAGTATCTCTGAAGGGTTGTTTACTTCACGCAACCCATTGCTGAGCATTTCGTAAATACCGAGTTCTGAGGTAGAACCGAAGCGGTTTTTTAATGAGCGCAAGATACGATACACGTGGTTGCGGTCGCCTTCAAACTGTAGGACAGTATCAACCATATGCTCTAATATCTTAGGCCCAGCTATCTGTCCGTCTTTAGTGATATGCCCAATAAGAATTACAGGAGTATGCGTAGTCTTAGCGAACTTAATTAGTTCAGAAGTACATTCCCTTATCTGTGAGATGCTTCCTGCTGATGCTTCTATATAATCAGATTGTAGCGTTTGTATAGAGTCTATAATCACAATTTCAGGCAGAAGTTCTTTTATCTGCTGAAATATATTTTGTGTCTTGGTTTCGGTCAGGATAAAGCAATTATCAAGATGATGTGGAATGCGGTCAGCACGCATTTTTATCTGTTTTTCACTTTCTTCCCCCGATACATAAAGGGTACGATAAGGCAAGTTAAGGGCTATTTGCAGCAATAGCGTACTTTTGCCAATACCAGGTTCACCCCCTAAAAGGGTTACCGAGCCAGACACAATCCCCCCACCAAGCACATTGTTCAGTTCGTGATTATTGCTATTTAGGCGTGACTCTTGTTGAGTGCTGATTTGCGAAACAGCTATGTATTTAGGAGCTTTATTTTTGCTTATGGTCTCTTTTTCTTGCCATACAGGGGCAGAGTCTTTCTGTACAACCTCTTCTACAATGGTATTCCATTGTTTACAAGCGTGGCATTGTCCTTGCCATTTGCTATATTGAGTTCCGCAATTCTGACAGAAATAAGCTGTTTTTAGTTTTGCCATAACTTAGGTGAGGGGAGAGTTTTTTAATTAAATTGTTAATTGTCAATTGTCAGTTGCAAAAGGTACTGTCCGTACTGGTTTTTGATCATTGGCTGAGCTAATTCACGTAGCTTTTCAGCGTTTATCCAACCTTTGCGAAAGGCTATTTCTTCCAGACAAGAGATTTTCAACCCTTGGCGTTTTTCTAAGGTTTCTACAAAGTTAGATGCCTCGCTAAGCGAATCGTGGGTGCCAGTATCCAGCCACGCAAAGCCGCGACCTAAAAGCTGCACTTTTAGCTCTCCATCTTTTAGAAACTCCTGATTAACGCTCGTAATTTCCAACTCACCGCGTGCCGAAGGCTTGATTTCTCCAGCTACCTTCACTACTTTATTTGGATAAAAGTAAAGCCCTACCACTGCGTAGTTCGACTTTGGTTGGGCAGGCTTTTCCTCTATACTCAGTACATTTCCTGCTGTATCAAACTCAGCTACTCCATAACGCTCAGGGTCTTTCACATAATAACCAAATACGGTAGCTTTGCGCTCTTTCTCTACATTATGAACAGCTTGAGTAAGCATTTGCGAAAAACTTTGTCCGTAGAAGATATTATCGCCCAATACCAAGCATACATCATCATTGCCGATGAAGTCTTTTCCTATAATAAAAGCTTGGGCTAATCCATCAGGACTTGGTTGCTCTGCATAGCTTAGGTGAATACCAAAATCACTACCATCACCTAAAAGGCGTTGAAATCCTGGTAAGTCTTGAGGGGTAGAAATTACTAATACTTCGCGAATACCAGCCAACATCAATACTGATAGAGGGTAGTAAATCATCGGTTTGTCATAAATAGGGAGCAATTGCTTTGATACTCCTTTTGTAATGGGGTAAAGGCGGGTGCCCGAACCTCCTGCTAAGATAATTCCTTTCATTTTTTTATTAGTTTTTAGTTATTAATCATCATCTTCAGGTATAGAAGCGTTTTCTACTATTGTTGTTTTGTTGCCTTTGTTATCTACTTTATACTCATTGCCGTTTTCTATTAGCAAACCTTGTATCACTCCTTTAGCGTGGGCTACATCGAGGTCAATAACCCGTTTGTTTAGTAGGTAGGTTACCTCGCTGTGAAGACTATGCCCAATAACGAACTTGCCTACATTCCACTTTTTCATTATTTCATCAGCCTCTTCAAGGGCGATGGTTTGTTTGCCCCAACCTCTGTACCACGTCGGGCTTACCCCAAATTTATAGATAGTGCTGTATATCTTGTCTGTTTGTTGTTGAGCTTCTTTGTTTCTGAAGTAATATCGGCGCGCCTTGTCGTTCAACTCTTGTACTGATAGGTTGAGGTCAGCTACTTCTTTAGAAATACCTGCGTGCACAAATACATAGTCGCCTATCTTCTCTACTATGTTTTTAGTTTCTAACCATTGACCCAATTCGGTCTTGGGTTTATAAAGGTCTATATAAGGGACATTCATCAGCTCGGCATTGGTGAAATACTTTTTGCGTACATAGCGAAAATCGTTATTCATATTCATCAGGTCGTGATTACCAAGAATGAAATGTACCTTACCTCCTGCTTTTTCTGCTTGGTTTTCTAAGTGATAGATGAGCCAAAGAGTTTGGGTTACCATTAGTCCGCGGTCAAAAAAGTCACCTACGGTTACCAAATGCCCCTTGCCGAATGTCCATTTATACTTTTCATTCATCACCCCATTAGCGATAAGAAAAGAGCGAAAAGCCTCAAACTCTCCTTCTATATCCGAGATAGCAATTAGCTTTTCAGGCATTTCATACACCGCAGGTTCCTTGGTGAGTTCCTTTTTCAATCTAAAACTGAAAAATTGATTGTGTCCTACTTGTGTTTTTAGTTTTTTACCTCGTTTTACCCCTGAGTAACGCCATTTAGAGGTAATTTTCATATTCTCTCTACCGCTTTCAGTGATGTATTTAATGACTTTTTCGGGACCTCTTCCAGTATAATATATATGAGGGCCGTCCATACCTGCGGTGGAGGTATCGGTGCTTAGGCGTTTTTCGCTAATGATAGGCTTTAATGTTTGTGCCTGCGACTGAGCCTTTTCGGCACTAAAAAGTCCTAAAAACAAACCTAAACTTACTATATGATGCTGTATCTTCATAATAAAATAGTATTTTTAATTGATAAACCGGCTAATTGCACTGCCATTCAAAGTTTTCTACTTTCGATTGCATCTCGGGGCGGTACTCATAATGCCACCATTCTGAGTAAATCGACTTAAAATTGTATTTATTAAGTGTTTCTTTTAGCAGTTTGCGGTTCTCAAGTACTTCTTTAGGGTGCTCGGTGTAGGTGTGATGCGCTTCTTTTCCAAAGAAATCAAAAGGCGTCCCCATATTGAGCTCTTTACCTTGTGCATCTACCAACGTAAGGTCTACTGCTGCCCCTCTGTTGTGCTTAGACCCTTTAGCAGGATTGGCTACATAATGAGTGCCGGGCAGTATCTTCCACATTTTCTTCTGAACGCTTAGCGGTCGGTAGCAATCAAACAGCTTAATGCGGTATCCTAGCTGTTTAAAAGCCTCATTTGCCTTCACTAAGGCTTCAGCTGTACTTTTGCGCAAGTAGCATTCGCCACAATCGTATACCGCCTGCTTTAGAAAGTTGTCGGGCGTAGCGTATTTTAACTCGTACACAAAGTCGGGTGAGAGGTCTTTCAATCGTACAAAATCCGATTGCTGCCCCCATACCACAAAGCTCAACAGCGCAGACAAAAATGTTATAATTAATTTCATTGAGTCTTAAATTTGTGGCAAATATACTATTTTTTTATTTTCTGTAGTACTATTTTTGCAAAAATCTTACCTTTGCAGTTCTGTAACTCATTAAGTAACACATTTGTAAGATGAAAATAGAAGATTTACTATCGGTAGCACATACCTACGGAAGTCCCGTATATGTGTATGATGCTGATAAAATAAGCTCTCAATATCAGCGACTTACAGCTGCTTTTAGCAGTGTGCCTCATTTGCGTATCAATTACGCTATGAAGGCGCTTTCTAATATTTCAGTGCTAAAACTGATGAAGAAATTAGGAGCGGGACTCGATACAGTTTCCATTCAGGAAGTACAATTGGGCTTGCGTGCAGGCTTTGCCCCTCAGCAGATTATTTTTACTCCCAATGGAGTTTCTCTAGACGAAATAGAAGAGGCAATGCACTTAGGGGTACAGCTCAATATCGACAACCTTTCGGTCTTAGAGCAGTTTGGTAGTAAGCACCCCGAAGTGCCTGTGTGTATCCGTATCAATCCACACGTGATGGCAGGCGGCAATAGCAATATTTCAGTAGGACATATAGACAGCAAGTTTGGTATTAGTATCCACCAAATACCTCATATCCTGCGTATTGTCGAAAATACAAAAATGCACATCAACGGCATACACATACACACTGGTAGCGATATCCTCGATATTGATGTCTTCCTATATGCTGCCGAAATATTGTTCGAGATGGCTAAAAATTTTAAAGATTTGCAGTTTATCGACTTTGGTAGCGGTTTCAAAGTGCCTTATAAGGAGGGAGATATACAGACGAACATAGAAGAATTAGGCGAACGCCTAAGTGCGCGCTTTTTAGCTTTCTGCCAAGAGTATGGGCGCGACCTAACTTTAGCTTTTGAGCCTGGTAAATTCTTGGTAAGCCAAGCAGGTTATTTTTTAGTGAAAGTGAATGTAGTAAAACAGACTACCTCAACAGTCTTTGCCGGAGTCGATTCGGGCTTCAATCACCTTATACGACCTATGTTTTACGGGGCTACTCACTTTATAGAGAATATCTCTAATCCCGAAGGGCGCAAGCGTTTTTATTCGGTAGTGGGTTATGTCTGCGAGACCGATACTTTTGCTTCTAACCGACAGATAGCCGAAATCACTGAGGGCGATATACTCTGTTTCCACAATGCAGGGGCTTATTGCTACACTATGTCAAGCAATTATAATTCGCGCCTACGTCCTGCAGAAGTGCTTTGGTATAACGGAGAAGCTCATCTTATCCGCAGAGCTGAAACCTTTGACGATTTAGTAAGAGGACAAATTGAAATAGAAATCTAAAAAATTAGTAAATTAGTAAATTTGAAAATTAGCAAATTACCAAAGGAGTAATTTGCTAATTTTTTTATTTCTTAAAGAAAGCGATTGTGCCAGCTTTCAGCCAAAGGCACTTCCCAATTTTCTTCGTATTCTAATTTAGTATTGACAAGGTTGTTAAATACTATAGTCTCTGCCGATACCGCCTTATCCTTCACCATCTTCTTAAAGTCGATTAAGTTTTTATAAGCGATATGCTCTCCTTGTCGGTAACTGACATTCATACGGTCGAGCAGCATAACCTGATATTGCTCTTCAAGCTCTTGTATAAAACGCACCAAAGCATCTAAAGAGCAGCCCGAAATAGCGTGTGCCCCGTAGTTCGCCCCAATAATGATAAAGCGATTATAGCGCAACTCGAACGAAGCCAATAAGTCTTTTCCGTGTACAGTCCATTGGTTTAGATACTCTTCTAATTGAGCGTGCAGCTGCTGTTGTTCTTCTTCAGTAAAACTGCGATTGCATTGGTATACCCACACACGGGCATCTTCTGGAAGTTCTTTAAAATCAATATACATTTTTTTAGTCGTTAGTCGTTAGTGATTAGTCGTTAGTGATTAGTCGTTAGTTGTTGGGTTGTTTGCGACTAATTATTACTATTTAAAACCTTTTTAGTCGGTCTAAGTTCCGTTTATTGTCGCGGTCTTTGATGGTTTCACGCTTGTCGTATAGCTTTTTACCGCGAACTAAAGCAATATCTACCTTAGCGAGCCCTTTATCATTGATAAAAAGTCGCAAAGGCACGATGGTAAGTCCGCTGTTTTTTACCTCTTTGTTCAGTTTGCGCAATTCTTTCTTTTGCAACAGCAACTTGCGTTCGCTTTTAGGGCGATGGTTGTAATAGGTGCCAAAATCGTATGCCTCAATCGTCATATTGATAACAAACAATTCCCCTCGCTCGTTAAACTCGCAGAAACTCTCGGCTATAGACGCTTTCCCAAGCCTAATCGACTTAATTTCAGTACCTACCAGCACTATACCTGCCTGATATTTGTCGAGAATTTCGTATTCAAACTTAGCCCTTTTGTTTAATATTTGTATCGTTTTCTGAATCATAGTACAAAGATAATACTTTTCTTTGAAATACGAACTTTTTTTGATTATTTTTCTGTTTTTTTACGGTTATTAGTCGTTTATACTTTGCTGAAACTTCGCTAATCCTTCGCTGATCCTATAGTGTAAGTATATCTAAAGTAAAGGGGAGGTTAAAAGTTGTTTTTTCTGTTTGCTTTGTCAATTGCTATTATTTTTCTACCTTTGCCAATAAATACTAAGTAAAAAATGAAATCTATCAACGAAATACGCGCTGACTTTCCGATATTGCGGCGCATTATCAATCATAAACCTCTTATTTATTTTGACAATGGGGCTACTTCTCAAACACCTATGCAGGTTATTGAGGCGATAATAGCGTATTATTCTTATGAGAATGCTAATATTCATAGGGGTGTGCATACCCTTAGTCAGGAGGCAACCGACCTATATGAGCAGGCTCGTATCAAAGTACAAAAACATTTCAATGCTCGCAAGTCGTCTGAAATTCTTTTTACAGCTGGTACTACCCACAGTATCAACTTGGTAGCCAGCGGCTATGGAGTGCTGATGAAAGCTGGTGATGAGGTAATAGTGTCGGCTTCTGAGCACCATAGCAATATAGTGCCTTGGCAATTAGCTTGTCAGCGCAGTGGGGCATCGCTAAAGGTGATACCTATGGACGAGCGAGGGGTATTAGACCTACAAGCATACGAACAACTGCTTAGTGAGCGTACTAAAATAGTGAGTGTGCAACACGTATCGAACGCTTTGGGCAACATTCACCCTATAGAGGCTATCATCGAGAAGGCGCATAGGGTAGGGGCAGTGGTCTTAGTAGATGGCGCTCAGGCAGCCCCTCACTTACAACCCGATGTGCAAGCCTTAGATGTTGATTTTTATGCTGTATCAGCGCATAAGATGTACGGGCCTACGGGGGTAGGGACGCTATATGGCAAGGAAGAGTTGTTATTGCAACTGCCGCCTTATCAAGGGGGAGGTGAGATGATAAAAGAAGTATGTTTTGAGAAGAGTACCTATGCTGATTTGCCTTATAAGTTTGAAGCCGGTACCCCTAATATTTGCGGTGGAATTGCTTTTGGGGCAGCTATAGATTATATGCATTCGCTGGGTATGACTGAAATAGCCGCCTACGAACACGAGTTGTTAGTGTATGCTATCGAAAAACTAAAAATGATTGAGGGAATAGTGCTCTATGGCAATGAAGATTTGAGTAAGCGCACAGCGGTTATTTCATTTAATCTGAAAGGGGTGCACCCTTATGATGTGGGTACTATTTTAGACAAGTTGGGCATAGCTGTACGCACGGGGCATCATTGTGCTCAACCTATAATGGATTACTACCGGATACCGGGTACCGTACGCGCTAGCTTTGCGGTGTATAACACGTTTGAAGAAATAGATACTTTTATAGAAGGAATTAAAAAAGCCCAGCAAATGCTGAGCTAAAAAAAGGGGAACAACATTGTGTTGTTCCCCTTTTTTGTATAGTAATACTAATCAGGTAGTTTCTCTTTTCGTATTTGTATCAATCGGTAGTTTTCGGTAGGTACTGCCTTTGCCGAGAGCTTATGAGCCGTTAAGAAATCTTTTAGTTCTTCAATGAGGCTATGAGCGGTATAAGCATCGCGTAAGTGGTGAATTACCCACCATGTTTCTTGTGCATTGTATAGGTCGGCAGAAAGACTAAGCGATGCCGAGATAGCCTGTAGTTTCTCGGTAAGAGCGTCTTTCAGCTGAGCACGTGTTTCAGAAGTAGTGCCTGTGATGATGACCTTCCAACTGGTAGCCTTATCGTCAGTTACAAAAGTTTCTTTCTCTATGTCTTTCAGTTCCTCTAATAAGTTTTTAGCTTCTTCACTTTCAGCAGTAGCTGGATAGTTAGTTATGAGCTGTTGTAACTGTTGCTGATAAGCAGTGATTCCCTCTAAACGAGCCGTGGTCTTGGCTTGTAGCAAGGCTATTTTAGGAGCAAGGGCTGTTTCACGATAGTTGATAGCTTCATTTTGCAGACGCTCGGCTACGGTTATTATCTCATTCCGATTGTATTCAGCTGTAAGCGAGTCTAAAAACTGCTGAGCCAATTTGTTTTGTTCCTGCTTAGTGGTTTCACCTCCTTGCAATAGTTTAGCATAGTCGGTGTCACTGTAGTTTGCTAAAAGTTTCTCCTTAATACTTTCTGCTTTAGGGTTATGTACATCGGTGTAGTTTTTCTGTAGTTCGTATAGGGCAGCTACCTCTAGGTCGGCAGTAGGTTGTAGAGAAAGCAATCGCTCTAAACGCTGTATAGCCAATTCATTCTCGCTGAACTTGGCGCGGTATAGTACGCCTAATTGGTACAGTGCTTCATTGCGGTCTGCCGTTAGCTTACTGATTTCAGCTTCAGTTTTAGGCAGTTTGCTGAGGTAATTATCAGGAGTATCTACCTCTTTTTCTGCTACCTGTTGAGTAGTAGTTGTAGCGCTGAGGTTAGGTATCGTGCTATTGTTCATAGCTGACCATCGCCAATTATCTTCTAACTTGCGGTCACCCCAATACTGCTCGAATTGCTGTTTTCCGTATGCTACAGTCAGAGGGTTATAGAAGTAGAATTTATCACCCTTTTGTTCTTCGGCTGTAGGCATAGTAAAGCCTAAGCCTAAATTAGCATTTTTGATATTCTTAGTCTTCTGACTTCTAAGAGCGGCAAGCTGTTGTAGCGAGTCGATATGTTTTTGATAGAAAGCACGACACTCTGCTTCGGGTAGTTTTATTACCTTTAGCACGCTGTCGTTCTTCTTTACCACAAATTCTAATTCAGCAATTTTAGCCAAATTGTCCTTTTTGCGGCGCACATATAGATGCTCGAAAGTGTTTTCAGGAATGTAAGTAAGGGTGCTGTCTAAGTGTTGGTAAGCCCCAATATAATCCTTTTGGTCGAAGTACAATTCTGAAAGGCGAGTGTGAGCCTTAGCTTTTAACGGATTATTGTCTTTGTTGTGCAATAGCGATTGGCGGTAGTAGTCGGTTGCCAATCGTTTGTTAGGGTCTTTTACCAAGTCGGCGTGAGTGTAATACAGCACATCAAGGAAGTCTTTGTGCTCGTAGCGGTTCTCAAGTTTTCGCAGATAAGCTAAAAACTCAGCTTTTTCTTCAGGAGTAAAGGTCTTATTACGCGCCTTCCCAGCTTGCGCTTCTACCCATAGCTTGCGCGGTATTTTCCAGTTCTGTTTTACTACCTTTTCAAAAGCTACCGCAGCAGAATCTTTTTGGTGCTGTTTTTCGTATAATTGGGCAGCAATGAAGTAATACCGCCCGCGCAATGCTTTGTTGCGTGTGTATTTACCAGCAAGATAGAGTGCATCTGCAGCAGCAGGATACTGCTCTTGGTTGATGTACGCTTGCCCTAAGGTAGCATAAGCCTCAGCCTTGTCGTTACGGCGCATTTTAGGCGTTTCATTGAGTAGTTCTGTTAGCTTATCAATAGCCACTTTGTCTCTTCCTAATCGCAAATTAGTTTTCTGAGCCCATACCGCAGCCTCTGGTATGCGCTCGCTAAATCCGTAGTTAGTAAGTAAGTGGTTAAAAGCCTCTAAAGCAGGGAAGAAGCGTTCGTTATAATAGCGCGATTGCCCTAATAACATATAGGCATCATCAATTTTGTAGTTGCGTTGTATCCCATTGAAGACCATAGAGTGGCGCTGAATAGTTTTGATAGCTTTTTCTTCAGCACGCTCGAAGTTAGGATTTTCCATTCCTCCTACTTGCACTTTGCCGCTCATACCGATAGGCTCTACCGGCAGTATCTCGCTAAAATTGTCCTGATACTTATTTCGCAACTCATTTAGCCCTTTAGCATAGGCTTCTTCGCCATTGTACAACACGTTGTATTTAGTAACAATCGGCTGTAGCTGGCGGTTGTAATAAGTATTGGCATTAGGCGTACAAGCGATGATGAGTAGCGTAGCAAAAAGAATAAACGAACAGTATTGTAAGGCTTTTTTCATATTGTTAGCTATAAAAGAATGGGCGAAAGTACTACTTTTTTTTGAAAATACGAAATCCTAACACTAACTTTTTATATTTTGGTAGTAGGTACTTCGCCTATTACGAAGGTATGTTTGCCCTTATCGGCTATCTTGGTGATAGTCTCTAAATATTGGAAAAACTTAATATTCTCATCGCCTTTCATTAGTTCTGAAGCGTTCTTAAGGGCTCTGGCAGTAGCTACAGCTGTACGCGCATTTTCGAGTTCAGAAGTAGCGCGTATTTTGCTTTCTAATACTCGCGAGAAGAGGTCTTGTACACTCTTAGGGAAGGTGATATCTATCAACTGTGCTTTTATTATTTTAAGCCCCAAAGTAGCCACTTCATTACAAAAATCTTCCTCTTTAAAGTCAGTGATGTCATTGCGACATTCATTTAGTTTTTCGCTACTGAAAGTGGCGATTTTTTGACGTAGTAATACCTGTGCAGCGGCTACTATTTGCTGTTCAGCTACGGCAAAATTATCAGCTTCAACCCCAAAATTATCTACAAATAGCTTGGTGTTATCGAGTTTGTAAGCCAAGTAAAAAGAAAAGCGCAATGCGATATTATCAGCGGTCAGTACCTCCTGATTTACTACCCTTACGCTTCTTAATTTTTGCGATAGTGATATGATATGCACTTTCTCCCACGGACTAAATTTATAAATGCCCGCAGATAGTTCTTGCTGAAAAACATTCTTTTTGAAGAGGAGTCCCACAGAGTTAGGAGCTACCTCTAATTCTTTGTAAAACATATGAATACGATTAACAAGTTAATAAAATAAGAAAGAGAAGACCTCTAAACAGAGGGAAAACCCGATTAAGCCTTTCAAAAATAGCAAAAGGCGGTATCCTCGGTTTTGCAAACTTTGTTTAGAGTGAGCCGCAGCTCTGTCTTGTCTTTCTTCCCAATAATGAATACAATGGAGTCATTCCCCTTTAGTTGTTCCGCAATACCTTATTTTGTGAGGGGAAGACGGTTTATATAATAAGTGGCGGTTTATTGTTTTGAATAACTATTCCATTATATATAAGACCTTTAAAATTAGTAAATTACACCTGCAACTAATTTTGTATACCAATCATTATATTTCATAGCTACTGATAAAGATAAATAAATAGGCTTTATATTGGAGAAGTTACCTTGCTTATAATTACAAATAAAGGAAGGGTCAGTGATAGTTATTTCTTTATAGAAAGTACCTTTATACTCAAAACTGATTTTGATTTTTTTATTTTTAGTCACTTCATAACTTTCAATCTTTATAAACATTAAAGATTTTTGCAAAAAACAAATACAATCTTTAGAAATTGCTTTCCCTCTATTCCCAAAAGTCAGAGAATCAGTCTCTATCATTTTATCTAAGTATTTTTTATCTAGCACTCCTATTTTTTTGATTGAATTATCTGTGAAATAAACATTCTCAGATTGATAGTTATTTTTATCTATAAAATCAGAAACTTCTATCTCAATGATATCAAGTAAATTTATATTATTAACTAAGGCAGTATCTATTTCTCCATGTCCTTTATTACTTATGGGTCTAAACCACATATTAGGTTTAACAGGAATATTATTATCATCTAATAATATCCCTGCAAGACATCTTCCTTGTAATTTAGAAGAGTTTGCTAAACATACTATACGTACTTTTTTCATAACCAATCATTTTACTAAATGTATTATCTCCACATCGTTAAAAGACTGTTGTAGATACTCGGCTAATAATCTTCTATGGCATTTTTCAGCAGTATGCTCACTACATAATAAACAATTTTTATGTAGTTTTTGTATCTCAACTTTTGACTTTATTTTTCTTAAATCTAATAAGTTGAGATATTCTTTTTCATATTCTTGCCATGTTATCTTTTTATTCCGATAATTAGCTAATAAATCTTTAGTTGGAGCAAAATCAATATCATGTTCATAAGATATATTACCTATTTCCTTTGCAAAAAACTTAAGATCAGTTCCTTTTGCAAAACCTGATAATTGAGAAACATTATTAATTCTCGTATCTATAATTTTCTTAACTTCTGCCTTTTTTAGTAAATCAAAAAACTTTTCAGCAGATTTTCCCGTGAATCCAATAGTGTACAATTTAATCATATTAGTTCTGTATAAAAAGACTGAGAATGTAGATGAGGATTATAACCAATATCCTTATTTTTTAAACGATAGGCTACTAATAATTGATCTTCAATAGATATATCTTGATGAAACATATCAGGCTTAGGTAATTTTTTGTCATATTTTTTCAATAATTGATATTCTAATTGATCATTTGTTTTGAATGTCTTGTCTTTCATTATATGCCTTACATCAAATCCTTCCTTGCTTAATGCTAAAGATACCATTGAAAATCGATGACAATCAAGGGGCTCACTTTCAGAGCACATTAGTGCAATGGTATATCCTTTTTCAATGCCTTTTTTCACTCTTTCCACTCCTTTTCTAAATTCTTCTGTATTTCTAACTTTTTCAAAATCAACAACTCCATTACTATCAAGAAGTTTAGGCTCTGTATGTCTTGCTCCAAATTCTTTTGCAAAATGGAGGTAACAAATGTTATTTTTTGCTAATATTTTTTGAAGTGCTTCTTTATTATATTGTGGATTATACGCACTTGCAGCAATAGTACGAACATCAATAATACAATTGATATTATATTCTTTTAATAGTTCTATGAAAAAATCTATTTTATGAGAGGAATGCCCTATAGTATATATTACTGATTTTTCTTTCATAATAGTTCAACCTATTTTTATCTTTTGCAAATATACAACTAAAAAACAAAAAGGCAAGCCTGCGCTTGCCCTTTTAGTTCTTTATTTTGAAAGATACATCTTCCTCCTCGTATAAATCTCATAGAAAGCATCATCTTTAAGACTATCGATAAACAAGATACTTTCGCCGGTAGATTTCATTTCAGGTCCAAGCTTCTTATCTACGTTCGGGAATTTGTTGAATGAGAACACAGGCTGCTTAATAGCAAAGCCCTCTAAGTGCGGATTGAAATGGAAATCAGTGAGTTTCTTTTCGCCCAGCATTACCTTGGTAGCATAGTTCACATACGGCTCTTGGTAGGCCTTAGAGATAAACGGCACCGTACGTGAGGCTCGTGGATTTGCCTCAATGATATACACTACATCATCTTTTACAGCAAACTGCACATTGATAAGCCCTACCGTATTGAGTGCCAAGGCTATTTTATGAGTGTGGTCTTTTATTTGTTGCAACACGAACTCTCCTAAGTTGAACGGTGGCAAGGTAGCATTACTGTCGCCCGAGTGGATACCACAAGGCTCTATATGCTCCATAATACCAATGATATACACATTCTCGCCATCGCATATCGCATCGGCTTCAGCTTCTATGGCGCCGTCGAGATAGTGGTCGAGTAGAAGTTTGTTATTAGGTATCTTGCGCAATAGGTCTACCACGTGGGCTTCCAACTCTTCTTTATTAATCACAATCTTCATTCCTTGCCCACCCAAAACGTATGACGGACGCACGAGTAGCGGGAAGTCAAGTTCATCAGCGAGTTTGAGCGCCTCATCAGCCGTTTCAGCTACCCCAAAACGCGGATAAGGAATATTATTCTCTTTCAGCAGAGTTGAAAAACTACCTCTATCTTCTGCCAAGTCAAGCGACTGGAAGCTAGTACCTATAATTTTAATGCCGTATTTATCTAATTTCTCAGCCAATTTCAGTGCTGTCTGTCCGCCGAGCTGTACAATGACCCCTTCAGGCTTTTCGTGCTGAATAATATCATAGATGTACTCCCAGAACACAGGCTCAAAATAGAGTTTGTTAGCCGTATCAAAGTCGGTAGAAACGGTCTCAGGGTTGCAGTTAATCATTATGGTTTCATAACCGCACTCTTCAGCAGCCAATACCCCGTGTACACAGCAGTAATCGAACTCAATCCCCTGCCCTATACGGTTAGGACCTGAACCGAGTACTACTACCTTTTTGCGGTCGGTTACTACACTGTCGTTGGCTACGTATTCCTTGCCGTCAGCGGTGCGGATAGGTGCCTCGAAAGTAGAATAATAATAAGGGGTTTGTGCCTTAAACTCAGCAGCACAAGTATCTACCAATTTAAATACGCGACGTATGTTGAGTTCTTCGCGTTTCTTATGCACCTCGCTCTCCCAACAGCCCACCATATAAGCAATTTGTCGGTCGGCAAAGCCTTTTTGTTTGGCTTCAAAAAGAAGTTCTTTAGGTAGCGTGTCTATTTTGTAGCGCGATATTTCTTTTTCGAGCGCACAGAGTTCTTCATATTGTTTGAGGAACCACATATCTATCTTGGTGATTTCGTGTATACGGCTCAGCGGAATACCCATCTGTACCGCATCGTATATCACGAACACCCTATCCCAGCTCGGGTAGGTGAGTTTCTCAATGATCTGTTCGTAGTTCTTATAGCCTTTGCCGTCAGCTCCCAAACCGTTGCGTTTAATTTCGAGCGATTGGGTTGCTTTCTGCAACGCCTCTTGGAAAGAACGCCCTATACCCATTACCTCACCTACCGACTTCATTTGCAAGCCTATAGTGCGGTCAGAGCCTTCGAACTTATCGAAGTTCCAACGCGGTATTTTCACAATCACATAATCTAACGTAGGCTCAAAGAAGGCGGAAGTGGATTTGGTGATTTGGTTTTGCAATTCGTCTAAATGGTAACCGATAGCCAGTTTGGTAGCAATCTTAGCAATAGGATAACCTGTAGCCTTAGAAGCCAAAGCCGAAGAACGCGATACACGTGGGTTAATTTCAATAGCGATAATATCTTCCTTTTCATCAGGCGACACGGCAAACTGCACATTGCAACCACCGGCAAAATCGCCTATACTGCGCATCATCTTAATAGCCATATCGCGCATACGTTGGAAAGTGCGGTCTGATAGAGTCATCGCAGGCGCTACCGTAATAGAATCTCCCGTGTGGATACCCATAGGGTCCATATTTTCAATGGTACAGATAATCGCCACATTGTCGTTCTTGTCGCGCAAAAGCTCAAGCTCGTACTCCTTCCAGCCTAAAAGCGCCTTATCGATAAGCACCTCGTGGATAGGCGAGGCTTCCAAACCGCGATTGAGGAGCATATCAAAATCCTCTTTTTTATAGACGATAGAAGCTCCTGTACCGCCCAAAGTAAAAGACGGACGTATTACAAGTGGAAAACCAAAGCGTTGTGCGATTTCTTTCCCTTTGAGGAAAGAAGTGGCTGTTTCAGACGGTGCCATAGGGATACCAATTTCATCGAGCAATACGCGGAACTTCTCGCGGTCTTCAGTGATTTGTATCGCATCGATATCTACCCCAATGATTTCAACCCCAAAGTCTTTCCAGATACCTTTTTCATCAGCCTCAATACAGAGGTTCAGAGCGGTTTGTCCGCCCATTGTAGGGAGTACCGCATCTATTTCGGGGTGAGCTTTTAGAATTTCCACTAATGATTTAGTGGTGAGAGGTTTCAGATAGACCACATCCGCCATAGACGGGTCTGTCATAATGGTAGCAGGGTTAGAGTTAATAAGTATGGTTTTGATACCATCCTCGCGCAAAGAGCGCAACGATTGCGAGCCTGAGTAGTCAAACTCGCAGGCTTGTCCGATGATAATAGGTCCTGATCCTATGAGCAGAACACAATGTAGGTTATTTCTTTTAGGCATTTTATATAGATATTGCTGTGTTTTTTATTTAATTCTTCTCTAAAACATAAAATAAATGAGTGTGTATGAGCCCAGTTAAAGGTGATATTTGCTTCTCTAAAGAATGTTGAAAGGCAAAATCGCACTTTTCTAGTACGTGTTTAGATGCTTTGTTTTCCTCATAAACAATAGCCACCAATCGCTGTAACCCCAACTGTTCAAAGCCGTATTTAATAATAACTTTAGAGGCTTCAGTAGCATATCCCTTTCCCCAAAATGGCTCGCCTAACCAATATCCTAGTTCAGCTTCATTTTCTTTCAAAGGACAGTTGCTATTTCCCTGAAAGTGCAGCCCTATGCTACCTATAATTGTATTGTCGGCTAAACAAATAGCAAATATGTGAGGCTTGCAAAGAATATGTTTAATAACATATTGGCTTTCTTCTTCGTTTTTGTGAGGGTTCCACCCAGTTATAAGAGCTACATTAGGATTTTTTGCTAATTCATATAAATTAGCGCTATCAGAAAGTTGCCACTGGCGAAGTGTAAGCCGTGATGAGGTTAAGCGGGTATTATCTGTCATTTTATTATTTTAGATAAAAAAATAGCTACATCTTTCAAAAGAAAAATATAGCTACTATAATAATAAAGAATATTGTTGCCCTGCGTATCTCTTTCGAGTACTGCCTATCAAAGCACTAAAGAGTGCTAACTGACTCATATTCTTAAAGGTGTTCATTTAACAATTAATAATTGCACATTAAAAAAGAGCGAAAAACGGGTCTCGAACCCGCGACCTCAACCTTGGGAAGGTTGCGCTCTACCAACTGAGCTATTTTCGCTTATTTATGCTGCAAAGGTACAACAAAATTTAATACCTGCAAATTTATCCCTGAAAAATTGCAATTACTACTGGAATGGGTGCTTTCATATTTTTTATTCAGGGTATTTACTAACATCTTGGTAGGTATTAAAAATACCTTTAATGATAATTTGCTTTTCAGTATCATTTACCTTATAAAACACAATATAAGGATACTTTTTTATAATAACACCTCTTAACTCTCCTTTGTACTTACGTTGGTAAGGATGATATTTTATGAAGTCTTTAATAGATGTATATTCTTTAAGAAAGTTCTTAGCGATTTTAGGAGGGGCAACGCTTAAATAATAAGCAACTGCTTCTCTTAAATCATTTTTTGCTTCAGGTTCTACTTTTATTTTATAAGGTAAGTCCATATTCAGAAGCTACTTCATTAATCATAACATCAAAATCATCACATTTCTCAAAAGGAGTATTACGAGCTTCTATTTTATCAAGAAAAGCTACTAATCTTGGCGTCATTTCAATAGGCTGAGGTATATCTTCTTCTTGAATGATAGGTACATTCAAAGACCTTATAAAATCTTTTATTGAATTTAGTTTATCTATATCAGAGGTAGCAAATGTTACAGCTGTTTCCATAGTCAAATATTTTTAAAGGTTATGTAAAAGCAAAAAATCATTACTCTCGTTAGAAAGTAATGATTGTTTAAGTCGTACTCGGAGCGGGACTGTAAACTATTGCTTCTCTTAAAAATGTATCTCTCTTAAAATCAAATACAATTATTTGTAAATCAATTTTTTAAATTAAAAATTAGAGCTCTTTGAAAGTGTAATGAGAGGGTATAAGATGGTATATAATATAAAAAATGTTGGGAAAATGTTGGGAAAGAATGTTTTTTATTCATACTTTTGCAGTGTTATTTTAAAAATACGATTATGCCAACAGTTACATTCTTAATAAAAGGTGATAGCAATCCTACCTCTATTTATGTACGTTTGAGTACAGGAAGAGGAAAAGACTTCGTGAAAAAAACGGGATTAAACATTAATCCTAATCAATGGAGCAGTAAAAAGAAAGAACCTAAACAAACGACTCCAGACAACAAAAACCTCAGCGTTCAATTAAACAAATTAAGAGTGTTTATTGAGAGCAGCCTAAACTCTGTAGATGAAAAAGGAGAGGTTATTAATTCTGATTGGTTACAGACAAAAATAGATTTGCATTTTAAACGAATAACAGATACAGAAACAAGGCAAAGTGATTTAATACAAGACCTGATTGATTATATCATAGAAAGTGCTCCTGCAAGAAGAAATGGAAAGGGTAAATTAGGACTTTCTGTTAGTCGAGTGAAAGCATATCATACTTTGAAAAATATTTTTAAAGCCTATGAGAAGAAGAAACGAAAATACTATAAAGCAAAAGATATAGACACCTCCTTTGAGAAAGATTTTCTGAGTTGGTTAATGAAAGAAAAAGGGTATAAAGATAGTTATGCTCTCAAAATTATAGATAATCTCAAGGCAGTATGCAACGAGGCACAAACATTGGGCATAGAAACTCATCCTCAGTTAGCAAAGATAGCTAAAGGAACACCTGATAAGGAAACGCCTGTATATCTTAATCTTTTTGATTTGCAAAAAATTCGTACTTGTGAGATAGAGAATAAGAGTTTGGATAACGCTCGTAAATGGCTGCTCTTAGGATGTTTAACAGGACAAAGAGGAGGAGACTTGTTAAATATTACAGAAAGAAATTTCATAAAGTATATTGACACAAGAGAGTATATACAAATAGAACAACAAAAGACAGGTAAAAAAGTACATATACCTATTGTAGGAGCTTTGGAAGAAATAAATGAAATAAGGGCAAATGGACTACCTTATAAAATATCTGTACAGAAGTTAGACAAATACATAAAAGAGGTTTGTAAAATAGCAGGAATTACAGAACCTATTGAACATTCAAAGGTTTGTATGGTAGATGATAAAGGTAATATTATAGAGCCTAATAATAAAGGAGAGTATCCTTGTAAAGGTGTAAAACGTACAGTTAAGGGGGTGTTTGAAAAATGGCAATTAGTAGGCACTCATACATGTAGACGGTCATTTGCTACAAATTTGTATGGCAAATTAGAAACCGTCTTCATTATGAAGATGACAGGACATACAAAAGAAAGTACATTTCTTGCTTACATAGGTAAAACAGAGAAGGATTATCTAACACAAATAGCGAATAAACTACAGGAATTAGAGCAAGTAAATAAACCTATGCTTGCAAATTATTAAAAAAACAACATTTAAATAGAATCAGACTTATGGAAGAAAATAAAGCTATGGAAATTTATGATGTTTGTGATTATATTGTAAAAAGAACTTTAGGAGAATCAGATATGCTGAAGATACTAAATGAATTTACTAATGGAGATAAATCTTCTTCTCTGTTAGATAAAATTTCTAATGATATTGGGACATATATCAATTATCATAGAGAAATTATTACAGAGAAAGAATTAGAAGACCTAATCAGAGGAAAAGGAACTAATAATTTACCTGATGAATATAGTAAATACCTTTATTCTAAAGGAAAAGAAACAAATATCTTTAGCCTAATGGAATTACCTTATCCTTTTGAATTACATAAATTAATAGTTTTCCAAAGAATAGTAAATAAGCAGAAAAATTCTTCTGAGAGCATAATATCTCAAAATATTTTAAAATGGAAAGGTAATGATTTGCAACTAACAGAATTGATAGAAGGTCTTATAGAAGTAGGAGTGTTACCGCCAAGTTTATCCAAAAAAGAAATCTATGAAAGGTTTAAAGTATTTTTTGATACAGACATAGACTATACAGAAAGGAAAAAAACTATTAGAAAGCGTACAAATAATCTTACGCCTTTTATTGATGAGCTACGAGATTCTGTAGAGAATTGGATAAAAAATAAGGACGAATAGTCTTAAAAATAGTTAATTTTTATACCCCCTTACTACCCACGAGGCAGTGAGGGGGTATTCTTTTTATCTTCCTTTGCACCATAAAATTTTAAAAGATATTTTATGAACACAATTCAGATTACAGAACTTACAACTAATGAACTAAAAAGTTTATTAAAAGAAAGTGTAAAGCAAGAGTTTAATCAGTTAAAAGAGGAAATTCTATGTAAAACCCCAACTCAGTACCTTACACGAAAACAGGTAGCAAAAATGTTAGATATTAATCTAACAACTCTCAACAATTGGACAAATAGAGGAGCCCTAACTTCCTATGGTATTCAAGGGCGAGTGTATTACAAGCGAGATGAAGTAGAAAAAGCTATTATCAAACTTGAACAATAGTAACACTATATAATAATAAGTCTAACTTTTATACAATATTTGTTATGTTAGGTTTTACTATAGATACTATTGGGATTTTTGCTAATGCTGAATCGATAGCTAACTTTAATTCCCAAAACTTAGTGCTTACTATTATAAGAAATGGTAAGTTTAAGTTTTGGGGAGAAGGTTACTATAAGAACTTTTATATAAAATATCATAGGGATTATGGTATGTATCTCTCAGGAAGTATCTCTAATTACTATAAGGGGTATACTTCTATACTTCAGTATGATGATTTGCATAAAGCTATTGAAAAATTAGGTAATTCATTAGCTATCAATCTTCATTCAGCAAGATTATACAGAGTAGATTTAGCTTTGAATATAGAAACTAATAATCCTGTAAGTCAATATAGTAATGTTCTTTTTACAGATTTACCTCATTTTAAAAGATTTGAGCAAGATGATGGTGTACGTTTTGAAACTAAGAATAAAGTTATCGCCATCTATAATAAAACTAAAGAAATTAAAGAGAAAAGAAGTGTTGTAATTAGTCAGGAAATATTGAGGATAGAGCTTAGAGTTCTAAAAAACTTATCTAATGTGTTTAAAATAAAGGAGATAAAAGTAGAGAATCTGTATCAGTCTTCAGTCTATTTGCTTTTAGTAGATACATTTTTCAAATACTATCAAAAAATCAAAAAGCAACATATTATTTCAGCTGAGGTAAATGCTAAATATATAACACCAACAGTATTCAAAAGTCTTTTGATGAATAAAGGCATAGAACTTCATTTTCAGACAGAAGAAGAGGCTTATACAAAAATTGAGGAATGGAGCAGAGAAGGAAAATTTAAGAATCCTATGGATAAAAGCAGGTGTAAGAAAATTATTACAAGTGCTTTTAAAAATCCTAAAAATACTGAAATTCATCCTTTAGCAAAAGAGATTAATAGTAAGGTTGAAAGTAATTGCAAGCATACTATAGAAGAACAGACAAAGAAGGAGGTTAAGAATGAATAAGTCAAGTAAACACATTGTAAATCAAAGAATTAAAGAAGTGGTTAGTATGCTGATTTTAGGGTATAACAGAGATTTGATACTTCAAAATACTTCAAATCTTTGGAAGGTGTCTGACAGGCAAATAGATACCTACATCAGCAAGGCAAGAACTCTCATAGAGCAATCAGTAAAGAAGCAAGTAGCTTATGATTATGCAAAGGCAGTTAGAAGGTATGAAGAGTTATACAGATTGAGCATAGAGAAAAAGGACTACAAAACCGCCTTGTCAGTGAATAAAGAATTGACTACCCTACAAGGGCTATTTAAAATAGAAGTAGAACATTCAGGTAATATAGAGTTTATCTGTAATATACCTGATTAAAATTAATCGTTATGAGAATAGACTTTTCACTTTATTATCAGCCTAAACCTAAGCAACTAATTGCTCATAAATGCAGAGCAAAGTATATGCTCTTTGGAGGGGCTTTAGGTGGTGGAAAAAGCTATTTTCTTTGTGCAGGGGCTATCAAAAATGCGATGAAATTCAAAGGTAACCGATTAGTACTTGTGAGAAAGGAACTCTCTGTTCTCCGTAGGACTACATTGGTTACCTTCTTCTCTATCTGCCCAAAGGAAATTATTAAGAGCTTTAATCAAACGAGCTTAGAAGTAACCTTCATCAATGATTCAAAGTTGCTGTTTCTTGATGCCAATATAGCCAAAGACCCAATGCTTCAAAAGATAAAAGGTTTAGAGATAGGTTGGTTTGGGATTGATGAAGCTAATGAAGTCTCTGTTGAGGTATATAATATGCTCAAAACTCGTTTGCGCTGGGTGCTGCCCAATAAGCAAAAACCTCGCTATGAAGGGCGATTGACCAGCAATCCTGAACCTTGTTGGCTTATTTCTACTTTCATTCAGTCTACCAATCCTGATGAGGTATATATCCAAAGTTTAACTACAGATAACTATGATGAAAACAGTGAGTATGTTATCACTTTAAAGGAAGCCTTTAAAGATAATCCTAATTTTTTGAGGAAGTATCTTTATGCTGATTGGAGTGCTTTAGATATGATTAATCAGCTTATTTCAAGTGAAGTAATCATAAGTAGTGCTGAACGAATAGAAAATGGTTTAGAAGTTACTTCTATGGGGATTGATGTGGCAAGGTATGGAGATGATAAAACCGTCTTCACAATCCTTAAAAACGGCAATATTGAGCTAATAGAGAGCTATGAACAGACTTCTATAACAGAGATAGTAACACGAACCATACAGCTTATTCACGACTATAATATAGACCCCAATTATGTAGGAATAGATAGCGTAGGAGTGGGGGCAGGTGTAGTTGATAATTTAAAGTCAGCAGGCTATGATGTGATTGAATTACAGGGCGGTTCAAAGCCTGAAGAAAGCCAATATGAAGAAGCCTTTCTACCATTTAATTTGCGCTCACAAATGTACTATGAATTACGAAGAGATATGATGAACGGACAAATAGGTAACCTCACTGATGAAACTCTAAAGTTAGAATTGCAGTCTATTCAGTATGAAATCTATTCAGATAAGAAAGTGAAGGTTATCAGCAAAGAAGCTATTAAAAAACTTTTAGGCAGAAGCCCTGACTATGCAGATAGTTTAGTATATGCAAATTGGGTAAAGACTTATAGAGGGGGAATTAAATGGTATATGGCTATTAGTGGGGGTCTTTAGTTTTCTTTATTTATTAGATGAGCGAATCTTCAGCGAACCTTCAGCGAAGGATAAGCGAAGGATAAAAAAATTACAACCGTTAAAAATTTTGTAATATCACAAAATAATACTACTTTTGTCCCATCATTTTAATTCAAAAGTATATAGAACAGAAAAATTATTTTTTAACATAAAGACATATTAGCGTTTAGCTTTTATTTTGTTAGTTTCAAAATCGCCAAATTTTTAAACACTCTACAAAATAATAAGTGAGAACGCTCACGCTTCGGCGTGGGCTGTACTTATTAGAGTGTGGGTGTTTGGCGATACCTGAAACAAATAAGATTAAGTTATACAGTCCCACGCTTTTTTATTTTATATTACTAACCGCTTTTAGGGGCTGAAAAGCATTCAAAAACTATCTTTTTTAGCTTATGAAAGCATTAAAAATCTTCTTGACTTTGTTCTGTATGGGAGTCATTGTGAGCTGTTCTAAAGATGAACCTGCACCAGCTCGAGTAAAAGAACAACCTACACCTCAACAAACTAAATTTCCTACAGTTAAAAACTTTTCTGCACAAGAGGTTACTGTAGGAGATATCATTACCATTGAAGGAGAGAATTTTGTTCCTTCACAAACCTACACAATTACTTTTAATGGAGTAAAAGGGACTATCAAAGAAGTTACCTCCAACCATCTAAAAGTAGAAATTCCTGAAGAGGCTACATCAGGAGAAGTTATTCTATCTTCCAATGAAACTTCTAAGAGTATAGGTCGCCTAACTATTCTTCCTAAACCAAGTGTTTTGTATGCTTATGTAGCCTATAGTAAAATTGTAAAATTAGACCTTCAAACAGGTAAAGAATTAGAAACCATTGCTGAAATAGGTAAGGAATACTTGGGAAGCGGTATTTACTACTTAAAGAGTACTAATGAAATTATAGGCATACAATCAGGAAATTCAGGACATTATTTATTCAAACTTAATGTAACTACAAAAGAGATTATAAAACTACCTTGTAACCATTATGAGAAGCTCATAATAGCTAATAATGAACCGTATGCTTATGATTTGCGCAACCATAAAATTGTAAAATTAGACCTTCAAACAGGTAAAGAGATAGAAACTATTGCTGAGGTAGGGAATGATTATTTAAGTCATATTCGCTTCTCTAAAAGTACCAATGAGATTATTGGAGAACAAACAAAATATAATGCTGAAACATCAGAGAGAAAGAATAGTCTGTTCAAACTTAATTTGACAACAAAACAGATTGTAAAAGCACCTTTTAATGGATATGAAAGACTTGTAATAGCTAATGATGAGTTGTATGCTTTTGATTGGGGTAATCGTAAAATCGTAAAATTAGACCTATCAACAGGCAAAGAATTAGAGACTATCGTAGAAACAGGAAAGGGGTATTTAGACCATATTCAGTTCTCTAAGAGCACCAACGAGATTATTGGGATACAATCAGGTACTGAAGAAATATTTTTTAAGCTCAACTTGAAAACCAAGCAAATAACAAGAACTCCCACTAAAAACTATGAGAACCTTATAATAGCAAATTATTAATCTTAAATACAATTCATTTTATGAAAGTAGCAAAATATATTTTAGCAGTAATTACATTACTTTTAAGCGTATATGCCTTTATAGATAAAAGAATTTTATTTGGCATTATGTTGTTAGCTATTGGAGCGTTAATTTTGCCTCCTATCTCTGATAAGTTAAAAGAGAAATTCAGCTTTTGGAAGAATAGAATAGTAAGATATGTATCTCTTTTTATTCTATTAATGATAGGTGCAACCAATTTACCTCCTGCAAGAGATACAACAATCATCAACTACATACAAAAAGAAACTAATGACAAGGCTCTTAATGAGCTAAAGAAATTGGAATCTGTAGGTAATGATTTAGGAAGCAGTTCTGCAATGGCAAACCCTAAAGAGTTTCTCAATGAAAAAGGAAAGAATACAATGATTTTTGACCCTAAGTTTGATTTTAGTAAGGCTACCAACTACCTAAAAGAAGATAATGAAAATGGAGCTATTCAAAACTTAGTGGTAGAGTTTGAGTTTGATTCCAACAATTCTATCAGTTCAAAAAGAACTATTATCACCTATTCAAAGAAAGGAGAAGTTACTTACCCTAACAACGAAATCCCTGCAATAAGTACTCTTATAGACTATCAGGCTATGGAGATTTATAAAAAGATACTAGTACAAGAAAAAGAACGTGCTAAGGAAGAAGAAAGATTGAACAAACAACAAACAGAGGAACAGGACAAAAAGAAGAAGCTGTTAGCAACTTTTGAAACTTGTGATTTTGTTGGTCAGAAGTCTTATATCATTCCTGACCTCAACGGTGCTAATCTCTACACTGTATTGCAAAGTGATTTTGGTTTTACAGTCAGTAAGAATTTTAAAAATGGTGTAGATTACTTCTGTACCAAAGAAATGCCAAGAAAATTCGATTATAAGGTAAATATTATAGGTTGTTCTCCTTCTGAAATTATAGGTGTAACAGCTGCTGCTATTGACTATGGAATAGGGCAGAATGGGGTTATGGGCTTTATACGATATATAGCCATTTCTACTTGTAGGGAAAATGATGTAGAGGTAGTAAGAAATTGGGTAGAAGCAAATATAGGGAATGAAAGTTCAGAAACAACCATAGGAGGTATTACATTTTTACTTTCTCACTCAGGTCGTTCTACTACCTTACAAGTATCAGTTGAAGAAAAAAATATATTAGCAAATTAATTGAGCTATGGGTTTTCGTTTTCGTAGAAGTCAATCATTTGGAGCTTTCAGACTCAATTTTAGTACATCAGGAGTTGGAATGAGTGTTGGAGCAGGTGGTTTCAGATTGGGACTAAGTAGCAATGGACAGTTATATAACACTGTCAATATTCCTAATACAGGGCTTACTTATCACTCTAACCTATTAAGAAGCAGAAACACACCGCAACCGTCAAACTCCTATCAACAAGGAATAAACTTATTAGGCTTTTCTATTGATGAAAACAAGTATGGTAATAGCGATGGTTGTTTGACCTTTCTCCTTTGGTTTATAGCTATTTGTTTAATTCCTTTTGGAATAGGAGTGATAATAATTTTCTTTTTAGTCAGAAGCTCTCGTTCTCCTAAGAAGGTTGTGAAAGCTCATCTTGAAACGGCTATTTCTAATTTTTATAGGGGAGATTTTGAAGGAGCTGTTGCTACATTAGATACCGCTCTCTATAAAGTACCTTTAAGTCCCTATGAATCTGATATAGTAGATTTAAAAGGAGTTTGTTTGTATTATTTAGGGCGGTATGCAGAGTCAAGCGATTGCTTTGGTAAGGCTTTGAGGTTGAATCCAAGTTCTGAAAGGCTAAAGCTCCTTTATGTAGAAACGCTTATTCTGAAGGATGATAAGACTGATTGTCCTAAAATCATTGAGCTATACGAAGATTTGCTTTCTCGCAAATATGATGAAAGACAAGTACTATTGACAGGGAATTGTTACTACCTTTGTGAGAACTATGATAAGGCAATTTCGTACTTTCAGAAAATACCTAAAAACAGTGAATTATTCCTAAAAGCATTGCAAGGAATAGCAAATAGTTTTATAGGTAAGAATCAAATAGATTTAGCTATAGAAACTCTCAAAAAAGCACCTTTGCGCACTTCTAATCCAGACGATGATTTGATAGACATTATGTTTCTATTAGGCAATCTTTATGAAGAAAAAGGAGAGAAGGAGCAGGCAAAGCAACTCTATCAAAAAGTCTATACACACAGCATAGAGTATGAGGATGTAGCACAACGTTTACAAGAGTTAGACACTTAGAACAAAAGGCAAGCTGAAAGGCTTGCTTTTTTGTTGGATAATAACTACTTTTGTCGAAATTTTTTGCAAATGAAATGATAGCAAGTATTTATATAAAAGAACATAGTTATTTAACAGATAAACCTTTAACCCTAAATTTTGGAGGAGAATATCTATATTCATTTGAGAAAATAGGTGAAAGTTTAATTATTTCTCGTAAGAAAAATGAGAAGTATATACCAAACTTCTTCAATATTTCAAAAAGTGATTCTAAAATAGAACTTTTAAGTGCTATTGTTGGAGAAAATGGAGTTGGAAAATCTTCTATTTTAGATATAATCAGAAGTGTTTTTTCTGACCCATATATTTTTGCTTTTCCTCATAGTATATTTGTTGTCTTAGTAGAAATTGAAGGAAAGACAAAGGTATTATATTCTAATACATCCTTTAAATACTATTTAAAAGAGTCTACTGAAGAAATAGAAAAAGTAAATGAAAGAGAATCTTATCAGTCTATTTATTATTCTCCTCATTTTGATTTAAAATATAACTCAAACTATGATGAATTAGATAAATATGATATATCTTTAGATGAATATATAAAAGAGGATTTAAGATATATAGAACCATCATCTGATGTTCACAATCAATTATGCTTTAAAAACACTCTTAGAATTATAGAATTTGTAAGTTCAGATATTTTCAGAAGAAAAGAAATTCTATCTATTTTTAATATTCCTAACTATGAATATGCTTCTTTAAAATTTAATTTAAAAAAAATAAATGAAAAAACAGTAGAAGGAAGCAATGAAAAAAAGATTCAATTTCATAACACTCCTTTTCAATTTAGAGGAATCATTGATGACATCTATAAAAAGTTAGATTATGAAATATTTACAGAGTCTTATAATCTTAGGAATAATAATGTAGATAAAATTGCAATTAAAAAATACGTCTCAAAGAGAGCCCTCATTCTATCTATGTTATCTGTTATTATTGATATGTTAGAAGAAGATAATACTTTTGATTACGGAATTATAGAAAACGGAGACTTTTTTAATTTAGAAAATTCTAATATTGTTACAAATTTTCTATTCTTTATTAAAAATGCTTATGTAGATAATGGGAAAAAACATAAAATATTTCAAGATTCCTTATTTGAAGACTTTTTGGATGAATTATTTAACATTATTGATTCAACAGTAGATGAAAATGATATTACCGATAATACAACTATAAGAGTAAAAGTAGAAAATATCAAAAATGTAATAGAAAACCATAGAAAGATAGCCAAGAATTTTATGAGTTATCCAAATATGAACCATTATCATAAAAATATCAATCAATATGAATTTATTACTATAGACCCTTTAGAAAGAAGTTTAAGTTCAGGAGAGTTTGCTATTCTTAATTTCTTTTCAAAACTATACTTTTTTCTTAAAAACAAACCAACTACATTATTTAATAAAAAGAACTTTATTCTTTTATTAGATGAGGCAGATTTAGGCTTGCATCCTATGTGGAAGAAAAGGTTTATTAATACCATACTGAAGTCTATTCCTTATTTTTTTGAAGGACTAACTCCTAAACCTAATTTACAAATAATCTTAACAACTCACGACCCCTTAACCTTATCTGATATTCCCAAGCATAATGTAATATTCTTAAAGAAACCAAAAGAGGGGAAATGTCAAATTTCTTCAAAGGTTCAAAAGACATTTGGAGCTAACATAACAGACTTATTAGCTGATTCATTTTTCATACAAGATGGACTAATAGGCGATTTTGCTAAAAGCAAAATTAATGAGGTTATTATGTGGATTAATGAAAATAGGAATAAGACCAAGATAGATGAAGAGAAATTAGCATATTACAAAAAGGTAATAGAATTGATAGATGAAAGAGTAATTAAGTTAAAGCTCTCAGAGATGATAACCGAGTTACTACCTGATAATACTTTTTATAACAAAGTGATAGATGATGAGATAAAAAGATTAGAAAATCTAAAAAAACTAAAAAATGATACTAATAGATATTACTAAGTCTAATATAATAGAAGCAAGAGAGCAGCATATAAAATCGCTCACTCCTAAAATTTTAAAATCTGTTTCTGATTCAGATAATTCAGGAATAAATTCCTTTTTAACAGAAGATAGAATAAAGTGTATTTTAGGAGGCTTGCCTGAAGAACTACTTCGGCTAAACCGATTATTTTTTCAAGATGTTATTGAGAATTTTAAAATAGAAGATTGGGAAGCATATAATGATATTACTAAAATAAATCAACCTGAGGAGAAGAGGCGTTTAAGAAATATATTTGATAATATATATGTAGAAATAGAAGATATATTTGACTATGGTAAATTTTCTAAAAAAAGAAATAAGCAATATGACATATATGATTTAGCAGAAAAATTAGACATTCCTACTTGTCCTTATTGTAATCGTATGTATACTAAAACAGTTATAGGAGAATTAGGAGAAAAGATAATTCGTCCTGAATTTGACCATTGGTTTCCCAAAAGTCAATATCCATTATTAGCTCTATCTTTTTACAACTTAATCCCAAGTTGCCATATATGTAATAGTAATCTAAAAGGAAATATAAAACCTGATTTAAAATATCATTTTCATCCATATAATCCTATAAATAATTTTCATCCAATATTCAGCTATGAACTAAAGGATTATGATAGTTATAAAATTAAAATTGGTTTCAGAGGAGAGTTTAAAGAGAAAAAAGAATTTGAAAAGTCATTAAAAATATTTGAGTTAGAAAATATCTATCAGGCTCACGAGGACGAAGTAAAAGATTTAATAAAAATTCGTCAAGCGTATTCCGATAAATATATTGATATGCTCAATGATTCTTTAGAGGGAGTAAACCTCAGCAAAGAGGAAGTTTACCGCTTGGCTTTTGGAGTTCATTATGAAGATGATAAATTTGATAGAAGACCTCTTAGCAAATTGAAAAAAGATATATTAACAGAGTTAGGAATTATTTAAATAGAATGAGTTTTAAATTATTAGCCATCAGACCTCTTAAAGGGTGTAGTGCAAGATTCTTAAAGAACTTAGAAGAAGATAGGATATACAAATTCTATAATGATTACTTTTTCCTTGAGAACAAAAATAGAGAGATTACAGAAATACAATGTGAAGACTCTGTCCCTAAAACATTATACGAAAAATCAGGGTTAGACATACAGATTTCTGCATTAGTAGGAAAGAATGGGAGCGGTAAGAGTAGTTTGTTAGAGCTCTTATATGCTTCTTGTTCAGCTATTGCTATTAATCAAAAAATCATAGGCAATAAAAATGTAGATGTAGAAGGATTGAAAGTAGCAATCTTTTATAATATAGGGGACAATTACTATGAGATTAAAATAACAAACTCTGAAGTAAAGCGTTATAATATTAATGATAAGACTAAGATAACGAACGAAAATGACAAAATTTTAAAAGATTTCTTCTATACAATAGCTGTCAATTATTCTTTGTATGGACTTAATGAGAAGGTTTTAGGTAATTGGATTTCTGCTCTATTTCATAAAAATGATGGTTATCAAACTCCTTTAGTTATCAATCCTTATAGAAGAGAAGGTAATATAAATGTAAATTCAGAATTACACCTTGCTCAAACAAGATTAATAACAAATATTCTATTAACTGATAATAAAGAGGTTCTTAGCGGTAAAGAAATTGATTCTGTTTGTTTTGAATTAGATGTTAATAAGAATAAAACAAAAAAACAGAATATATCAATAAAAGGTAATTTTATTACTTTTAATCAGATATACAAAGCTTTTTATGGTAGTAACTACGACTTAAAAGAAATCGAGCAAAAGAAAATACCTCATTTTAAAGAGTTGATGAATTATGTGCTATGTAAACTAAAAAAGATTACAGAAGTCTATAAAGAATATAAGGGTATACCTCCTTTTGAAGGGAATGAAATTTCTACAATATTCTTAAAAAAACTTGCTGATGATAAAAGTCATATTACTCTAAAATTAAGACAAGTACTTAATATTATACGCTTTAATCTGTTAATAGAAGATAACGGCTCTAAATGGGAGAAGAAAGAGGATGGAGTACTACACTTTAAGCTCAAAATAGATGACCTTATAAAAAGGATTAAAAAAGTTGATACTTCTAATCTTAAAAAAGATGAGTTGATTCCTATTGGTTGCTATAGCTTTGTAGTTAATGTAAAGAATGATACAAATAACAATAATTCAGTATCAAATATAAATGTACTGAGTTCAGGAGAACAACATTTAGTACATACAATGCAATCTGTATTGTATCATATACTCAATGTTAATTCTGTGCATAATTCAACAAGTAAGAAAACAAAATACAAATACATTAACATTGTTTTTGACGAAATAGAGCTTTATTTTCACCCTGAATACCAAAGAAGATTTGTATTTGAACTTTTGGAACGTCTTGATAGTTTGAAAAAAGGCACTCATATACCTAAAATAAAAGGAATTAATATCTTATTCTGTACGCATTCTCCCTTTATATTGTCAGATATACCAAAAGAGAATGTCCTGTTCTTGGGTGGTGAAATGAATTTCAAAACTTTCGGAGCTAACATTACAACATCTTTAGCAAGCTCTTTCTTTATGGAATATCTTATAGGAGAATTTGCTAAAACAAAAATTACTAATATTATTGAGAAGCTAAACAAAATAAGCAATGATAAAAAGAATAACAATGATAAAGAGAATATTTTAAAAACTATAAGGTTAATAGATGAGCCTATATTAAGAAATAAATTAATAGAGATGTACTATGAGAAATTTGCAGAAACAAAAGACAAAGATTTAAAAAAGCAAGAGGAAAAAGAACAGGAAGTGGAAACTCTTGCAAAACGCTTAGGTGTAAACATAGAAATCATTAAACAAAACAAGTAATCATTGCTATGGAATCTATCGAGAATATGTATAAAGAAAGTCTATTTGAGGCTATAAGTAAAGGAGAAGTGGTTCTTTGGGCAGGAGCTGGCTTGTCTTTGTATGCTGGTTTGCCATCAGGAGTACAGCTTAGGGAGATTCTATACGAAGGTCTAACTCCTTTAGAAAAAGAAGAAGTTGGAAAAAATTCAGACCTATCTCATTTGGCAGATGAAATTTGCACGCTTAAAGGGAATAGAAATTATATTATCCAAACCTTAAAAGATACTTTCAGAAGAGATTTTTTATCAACAAAAACTCATAAGATTATTTCTCAAATACCTCATTTCAGGAATATAATAACAACTAATTATGATAATCTATTTGAAAGTGTATATGGTAGCAGTAAACTAAATGTGATTTTCTCAGACAATCATACTCCATACATAGATACTAAGAAAGTAAATCTTTTCAAAATACACGGAGATTTATCAAATCCTGATTCTATAATTATAACAGAGTCAGATTATAATAATTTTTTTACGAAAGATACAGAACAAAATACAATTTGGAGTGTTATCAAAGGAATAATTGCTACTAAGAGCATTCTATTCATTGGATATAGTTTAGAGGATGCCAATGTTGAGGTCGTTTTCAATAAAATAAGAGATAAAATAGGAGAAAATGGTAAAGAATGTTATTTTGTAGCTCCGAATATATCTACTACTAAATCAAAAAAATTAAATAGAGCAAATATACATCCTATTTCTCTTACAGGAGAAAAACTCTTTGAAGAGCTAATAGAATATCTCAAGAAGAATATCAAAAAGAACTTTGAAAATAAAGATATTTCTTCTGAGGTCTATTCTGAGTTTATAGGTAATTTTGGATTGAAATCAGAAATAGAAGTAGATTCATCAATAGAAAAAAACATTGTAAAAAATCTTACAGGGATAGAAGGTAAAGGCACAAAAATAGAGATGTTATTTTCTGTGAGTGATTCTTTTGAAGGAATCAATAAATTAAAAGGATTAATAAGTACTGGAAGTGCCTCTGAAGGAATAGTTAAAGACGCAAAGATAGCAACAAATGTTATTAATACCCTTGAAAAAAACAATATATTAGAAAATTCAATAAGCGGAGAAGACATTTCTGAGGGAATTACTATTGATAAAAAGTTTTTAGGTGATGATTTTTCTCTTAATATAAACGGTATCAATTTTATGGATATTAATAGTATTAAAAATCTAACACTTATCCTATTACCATCTTTTGATGAACAAGTAGATATTATTTTTGAAAATAAAAAGGAATTTAATGATGTAAGGATAAAAGTTGTCTTTTTGAATTTAATTGAAAGAAGAGTAAAGGTAATTGTTCAACTTTATGATAATCAAATAGAAATAGAAACCTGTATATCAACAGAAGAAGCTACAAGAGCAATTCTTTACTATAGAGAATCAAAACAAATTAATAATATTTCTAAACAAATTTCTTTCTTTGAACTGATTGAATATTTCTCAGAAGGACAGTCGTTTTCTGTTTATATAAGAGAACATAAAATTTTTGACTCTAAAAAATCTATTGGAGGAAATTTAAAAGAAGGATTTAAATCTCTCTATGAAATGAATCACTTTTATTTCAATTATTTTAAAAAACTAAAGGAAATTGAAAGATTGGGAAATCTTCGTTTCTCTAATATTAATATTAATGATATTACTTCTAACAATTTTAATCTTTTAGAGAAGATAATTGCAAAATTTAATAGCCCTATAGAGGAAAAAAATCCTAAAATTCCTCTAAAACCACAATGTTTTGACTATACAGAATACAAAGATAATTTTGCATTGCGTTTCACTGAAAACTTAGATGATATAGTTATTCATAATCAAACTTTTAAGATGGGAGAAGTAAGAATACAAATATCAGATGCTTTTATTTCAAATTATGAAGAAATAATAAATGATAGAACAATATCTCCTATTGTTGAAAGTCGCTCTAAAAGAGCTATAATAACATTTAATAATTAAACACAAAGATATGAAAACAGCATATATAAAAGAAACAGGAGAATATATATCAGTTCAACAATATAAAGATGAATTACATCGTTTTAAAATATATTGCCCTGAGTGTTGTGAAGCTCCTGTTCACATTGTAAGACAACAAAAGAAAACTTTTTTTAGGGTGAATAATAAAGAAAACCATTCAGAAGGTTGTTCTTTCTATGAAGAACTTATATCTAATGAAGAGGTTATAAGACTTATAGAGAGTAAAAAGGAAGTAGATGAAGAACGATTAAAGTTTCTAATAGAGATGAATATGAGAAATGCTTTAAACTTACTTCGTAAACAAAATAATGAATCTCTAATAAGTAAACAAGAAATAAATAATAAACCTAAAAAATCTATAAATAACAAAAATAGAGTTCAAGAAGTAAATACAATAAAAAGAGTTCATATATCTAACTTGTTAAAAAACAAGCTCGAATATCAAGGAGACTATATTGTTATCTATGGTAAAGCTAAAATTGAAGAAACAGAAGTAAAAGAGAGAGAGAACAAAGAAACGGGAGAGAAGTTTAAGACAAAATCTCTCATTTTTAGAGAAAATGGTAAATATAGGTTTAAAATTGATTTAGCAGGAGATAAACAAACAAAGGAAAAATTCGATTTTGGAGAAGATACTTATTGCTTTGCTGTTTTTGGACTTTTAGAAAGTAATAACAATTTTCTAATATTGAAAATTAAAAGTCTCAGCCATTTTGAATATTTTAAGGATTAATTCTATCTCTATTCTAATAAAAGAAGGCTACCTAAACAAAATTTAGATAGCCTTTCATATTTTTTATTCAGGGTATTTACTAACATCTTGGTATGTGTTAAACACCCCTTTAATGATAATTTCTCTTTCTATCTCGTCTACTACATAAAACACAATGTAAGGGTATTTCCTCATTGGAACACCTCTTAAATCACCTTTATATCTTCGCTGAAAAGGGAAAGTTTTTATAAAATCCAAGATTCTTACAAACTCATTGATAAAGTTCTCAGCTACTCTATCATTAGCAACTTCTTGGTAATAGTTGATTGCACTCTCAAGCTCAGACTCAGCTCGTGGTGTATTACTAATTCTGTAAAGTAAGTCCATATTTAGATGCAAGTCTATTAACCATTACATACGAATCCTCACATTGGTCAAATGGAGTGTTATCTGCTTCCAACTCTTCTAAGTATTTCATTAATCTTGGTGTCATTTCAATAGGCTGAGGTATGTCCTCTTCTTGAATGATAGAGACATTTAAAGACCTTATAAAATCTTTTATCGAATTTAATTTACCTACATCAGAGGTAGCAAATGTTACAGCTGTTTCCATAGTCAAATATTTTTAAGGGTTACATAAAAGCAAAAAAATCACTACTTGAAAAAGTAATGATTTTTTAATTTTCTCACTTTATTTCTTGAAGAGAAACATCCTTCAGGAAATGTACTTTTTTCAAATTGTTGGGAAAATGTTGGGAAAAACCACACCTTCTAAAACCTAACCAATTAAATACTAAGCACTTAAAAAGTAAACTTGTACTCGGAGCGGGACTTGAACCCGCACAAGCATTGCTGCCCACTGGATTTTAAGTCCAGCGTGTCTACCGATTCCACCATCCGAGCATCATCGTTATATGTAAGTAACAAAAAAAGAGCGAAAAACGGGGTTCGAACCCGCGACCTCAACCTTGGCAAGGTTGCGCTCTACCAACTGAGCTATTTTCGCTTGTGTATTTCAGTAAGTTTGCAGCTGATTTGTTTCTCATTTGCGGTGCAAAGGTACAACAAATTTCAATACCTGCAAATTTTTTCTTACTTTTTTTACAACTTTTTTTGCTTTAAAAAGCTAACTTACATTCTTTCAGGCACTTGTATTCCTAACATTTTGAACGAAGCTGCTATAATTTCACCTATTTTTTCGCATAAAACTACTCTGAAGTCAAGCTTACAGGGGTCTTCTTCACCTAAGATGGATACGTTTTGGTAGAAAGAATTAAAGTCTTTTACCAAGTCATATACGTAATTGGCTATCACAGCAGGACTGTATTCTTCGGCTGCTTCTTGCACAATAGTAGGGAAAAGGGTAATACTTTTTAGTAATGTTTTTTCTTTTTCGAGCAGAAAGAAAGTGGGAACTTCCATTGAAAGATGTATTATTTTTAATAATAAATCAGTCTCTAAGTAGACTTCCTTCATTTCGGCGTATTTGCGCAATATCGACTGTATACGCGCGTAAGTGTATTGTACAAAAGGGCCTGTATTCCCTTGGAAGTCAATAGACTCTTTAGGGTCGAAGAGAATGCGTTTCTTGGGGTCTACCTTTAGTATATAATACTTCAGTGCTCCTAAGCCAATGGTGTGGTATAGGGCTTCTTTTTGTGCTTCGGTATAGCCGTCGAGCTTCCCGAGCTCTTGCGAAATCTCCTTAGCGGTTTGCTCCATTTCGGCTATAAGGTCATCAGCATCTACCACAGTACCCTCGCGACTCTTCATCTTGCCGCTTGGTAGGTCTACCATACCATAGCTGAGGTGGTATAAGTGCGATGCCCAATCGTACCCTAACTTCTTGAGTATCAAAAAAAGAACTTTGAAGTGATAATCCTGTTCATTACCCACCGTATATACCATTCCCTTTACATCAGGGTAGTCTTTCACGCGTTGCGTAGCAGTCCCCATATCTTGGGTGATGTATACCGAAGTGCCATCAGCACGCAGTACCAACTTCTCGTCTAATCCATCAGCGGTAAGGTCGCACCATACCGAGCCGTCTTCTTTTTTAAAGAAAACACCCTGTGCTAACCCTTTCTCTACTATGTCCTTTCCTAATAAATAGGTGTTGCTTTCGTAGTAATACGAGTCAAAATCTACGCCTAAATTCTTATATGTCACCGCAAAACCATCATACACCCAGCCGTTCATCTTTTTCCAAAGCGATATCACTTCAGGGTCGCCGGCTTCCCATTGGCGCAACATCTCCTGAGCGGCTACAAATATAGGGGCTTGCTTTTCAGCTTCCTCTTTGCTTTTTCCTTCGGCTATCAGTTGCTGAATTTCCTCCTTATAAGCCTTGTCAAAAGCCACGTAGTAGTTGCCTACCAGCTTATCGCCTTTTAAACCAGTGCTTTCAGGGGTTTCGCCGTTGCCAAAACGTTGCCACGCAATCATCGATTTGCAGATGTGTATCCCTCTATCGTTGATGATTTGGGTTTTATACACCTTATGTCCAGCAGCTTTTAGTATTTCGGCTACCGAATACCCCAAAAGGTTGTTGCGTATATGCCCTAAGTGCAGCGGTTTGTTAGTGTTAGGCGATGAATATTCTACCAAAATTGCCTCTTTGCTGTTGGGGGCAGCCAAACCCAAGTGTTTATTTTTTATAATATCCATTAATAATTCGATGTAATGAATATTGGCTATCACAAGGTTCAAAAAACCTTTAATAACGTTGAAATCGCTAACTAAATTGTCAGCGTGTTTTTTTAGATAGTTACCTATTTGTTCGCCAATTTGCTCAGGGTTCCCTTTGATGTGGCGCAATAGGGGGAATATCACAAGGGTAATATCACCGGTGAAATCTTTGCGAGTTTGCTGTAGCTCAACGGTTTCTAAATCAACGCCGTACAACTGTTGTACGGCCTGAATAATATGCGGTTTTAAAGTGTCTTGTAAAGTAAGCATCGATATTGTCTTTGTTTTAAAGGTGCAAAGGTAATAATAATTTGCCAATTTGTCAATTTGTCGATTGGTCAATCAGTTCAAACACACAAAAGTCTGCTCATTCTTCCCAGCCTACCCAATCCTCCCAGCCCTCCCATACTTTGGATACACTTACACCGAAGGATGAGCGAAGGATGAGCGAACAATAAGCGAAGGATAAGCATCAAATTAGCATCAGTTAATTGACAAATTGGCAAATTGGCAAATTGACTAATTTCCCCGCGTATTCTGCGATAACATTTTTGTCGAAATAAGGTTCTTCATCTATGTGCAGTAGCACTGGTAGTTGGGTTTTATGCAGAATAAACGACTCTGTAGAAGGATTAGGCGTGCCGCTAAATACAATGCCATACACATCTAAACCTCTGTGCTTTAGGGCTTCGTAAGTGAGTAGCGTATGGTTGATACTGCCTAAGTAATGGCGCGATACCAGTACTATTTTATCAGTAGGGCGGAGTAGGTCGAGCATCGTGTCGTCTTCGTTTAGAGGCACGAAAAGTCCGCCAGCAGCCTCTATTACCAGATGGTTGTCGGTCTCAGGGCGCACAATATTCGATAGTTCTATGCGAATACCATCTAATTCAGCTGAAAGGTGCGGACTGGCAGGGGTATGAAGAGCATAGCTATTGGGGTGGAAAACAGTGCGTGTGTTAGAGATAAGTCGGCGTACCTTATCGGTGTCAGAATTCTCCAAATCACCTGACTGTATGGGCTTCCAATAGTCAGCTTCAAGAGCTTCGGTAAGGATAGCCGAAACGATGGTTTTTCCTACTTCGGTAGAAATACCTACTACAAAATAAGTGTCTTTTTTCTTCATTTTGATTGTTTTTTTGATTTTTCAGAAAGCAAAATTAGTAGTAAAAAATTAAATAACCATCGTCAGTACAAAAAAATGTTAAAAATATTTTAAATATAATTTGCAAGATTTGGTAAAAGTTCCTACATTTGTAGCTCGAAAATAACCTTCGGGAAGAGCATTTCCCGACCTAAATAACAGTATATATGAAAGTTACAGTAGTAGGAGCTGGTGCAGTAGGTGCCAGCTGTGCAGAGTACATCGCTATTAAGGACTTTGCTTCTGAAGTAGTATTAATTGACATCAAAGAAGGTTTTGCTGAAGGTAAAGCTATGGATTTGATGCAAACTGCCTCTCTTAACGGGTTTGATACTCGTATCGTAGGGGTAACTAATGATTATGCTAAAACTGCTGGCAGTGATGTAGCGGTGATTACCTCTGGTATTCCTCGCAAGCCTGGTATGACACGCGAAGAGCTTATCGGTACCAATGCTAACATCGTGAAATCAGTAGTAGAACAGTTGGTGAAATATTCACCAAACGTGATTGTAATCGTAGTGAGCAACCCTATGGACACTATGGCTTATTTGGTTCACAAAGCTACCAACTTGCCTAAAAACCACATCATCGGTATGGGTGGTGCACTCGATAGCGCTCGCTTCAAATATCGTTTGGCTGAAGCGCTAAACAGTCCTATTTCAGACGTAGATGGTATGGTAATCGCTGCACATAGCGATAGTGGTATGCTACCACTTACTCGTTTGGCAAGCTACCGCGGAGTGCCTGTTACCGAATTCCTTTCAGCTGGCCGCCTCAACCAAGTAGCCGAAGATACTAAAGTAGGAGGAGCTACCCTTACTAAACTATTGGGTACTTCAGCTTGGTATGCACCAGGAGCAGCAGTTTCAGCTTTAGTACAAGCTATTGCTTGCGACCAAAAGAAACTTTTCCCTTGCTCAGTATTGCTCGAAGGCGAATACGGCGAAAAAGACGTATGCGTAGGTGTACCTGTAATCGTAGGTAGAGATGGTGTTGAGAAGATTGTAGAAGTAAAACTCAACGATGCTGAAAAAGCGAAATTTGCTGAAAGTACTGCCGCTGTACGCGAAGTAAACAAAGCGTTAGCTGGTGTGTTGTAAGATTTTTGTAATCATAATAAAAAATAGGCTGTCCTAATAACAAGGATAGCCTATTTTTTTAACTGTATCATAATCATTAGCACTACCACTACCACGAAATAAATACGCCCCCAGTGGTAACTAAGTACATCTTCTTTATGGGCACGATAGGTTTGGTATGCTGAATGAGTTGGTAAGAAAGCCATATACCAAAATTTTTAGTGATATGATGCTTTAGTTGTAAATCGTAGGCAAAACGTGGATTTGCGATATTGCTATCTAAGCGCGAATGCATATAACCGCTGGTGGTAAGCTGCCACTTCTCGCTGAAGAGTATTTTGAAGCCTATAGCTAAGCGGGTTTTGAGGGTGCGTTGGTGCAGAGTGATATTCTCGCCTGTATACTTAGGTACACCGTCCATATTCCATTTTTCGTATTCGTAAAAAAAACCGAGACCGCTGGTCAGGATAAAATGCTCTGATTGTATAAGTCTATACCTCGACTGCATACCCGAGGCTACCCGCAACAGTAACCCCCGTGTAGGCGACCATACCAATTCCGCAAACGGATAAACCTCTAAGCGTGGTTTTACTAAATAGCGGTATTCCATATGTAGAAAACCATTGCTGACGTTTACAGTATTGCCAAAAGCAGTAATCTCTAATTGGTTGATAAGGGTAATAGCTTTTTTCTTCTGAAGTAGCCAACTAACATTAGCGTTGTTTTTAAAACTGAAAAAATTCTCTTTTTCAGTTTTGAAGTTGAGTTCAGGCGCGACAGAGCCTTGCCAAGAGCGGGTGGTATCAATTACCGTAGCGAGACTCTCGGTAAATATAATCTGTGCGCGCAAGGGTAGGAGGGGGCACAGTAGGTTAAACAATAAGCAGTAGCGTAAGAAGGTCATATATTTACTATTTGGGCACGGTCGGCTTGGCTATAAGCCCACGGTGCTCCGTTATTCTCTATATTGGTCATCATAGCGTTTAGCTCGGTAGGAGCCGCTGATTGCTCCATTACTGAGTATTGGCGCAGCTCCATAATAATACTCACCGGACTGATGCTCACAGGGCAGGCTTCAGCACAAGCGTTGCAAGTGGTACAAGCCCATAACTCTTCCGCCGTGATGTAATCGCCTAATAGCTGTTTGCCATCATCTTCAAACTTGCCGTGCTTATCGATGTTTTTGCCAACTTCTTCTAAGCGGTCACGGGTTTTCATCATAATGGCACGTGGTGAGAGCTTCTTGCCGGTAAGGTTTGCCGGACACTCATCGGTGCAACGTCCGCACTCAGTGCAAGTGTAAGCACTCATTAGCTGTACCCACGTAAGGTCGGCTACATCTGAAGCCCCAAACTTTTCAGGAGGGGTAGTTTCTTGAGCAGCAAAAGGGTCGGCAGTAGGGTCTAACATTAGTTTTACCTCGCGTGTTACCGTAGGATTTACTTTCAGTGCTCCTAAAGGTTGAATAGAGGCGTAGTAGGTATTTGGGAATGCTAATAATATGTGTAGATGTTTAGAGTAGTATAAGTAGTTTAAGAAGCACAAAATCCCGATGATATGCAACCACCAACAGCTGCGTTCTATCGCTATAAGAATGGGTACAGAGGCGTGCTGCAATAAGGGTACTAAGTATTGGCTGATGCCGAAAGCCCCAGTAGAAACGTAGTGAGGGGTGTGTAGGGCTTGTAGTTGGGTATCGGCAGCGTTCATTAGCAGAAACAGACTCATTATCACCATTTCGGCATAGAGAATGTTGTTAGCGTCTTTCTTAGCCCAACCTTTTAACTCAGTTTTCTGAAAGCGAGATAGTTTTAGTATATTACGCCGTATCCAGAAAGTAATAACGGCTATGATGACTAAAAGAGCTAACCCCTCAAAAGCGGTTATTAGATAGTAGTACCAAGACCCTAAGCTAGCAAATATACGATGAGAGCCTGTAAGTCCGTCAATGATGATTTCTAAAAGCTCTATGTTGATAATTAAGAAGCCTGCATATACTATAAGGTGTAGTACAGCTACTACGGGGCGTACTAACATCTTTTGTTGCCCAAAAGCTATGCGCAGCATATTCTTTAGGCGTTCGCGTTTGTGGTCGGTTACTACCTCAGGGCGACCTAAACGTATGTTGCGTATTAGTTTACGTATATTATAAATGAAAAAGCCTCCTCCTATACAGAGAAGTATCGCAAATACTATGTTAGGGAGGAAGCTCATTATACGTTTATATTATTCTGATTTTTCTTCGTCTTGAGGTTCGTATACTTTAGCTTTTTTGCCAAAGATAGAGAAATGTACGTAGCGCTTAGGATTTAGGCGGAAGTCTTGTAGCAATAGCTCTAACTGTTTAGCAGACTTGTCTAAGTCTTTGTATAGAGCTTCGTCTTTCATCAGTTTGCCTATAGTGCCTTTGCCCCCTTCTATATCAGCTAAAAGGGTATTGAGGTTGTTGAGAGTAGTTTGAGCATCGGCTATAACCTTGTTAAGTTCAGCTTCTGATAGTTCGCCAGATACTTTAGCCAAATCAGTAGTGATTTTATTAGCGTTTTGTAGAGTAGTGCGCAGGTTGCTTTGGCTATCAGCTAACAACTTATTGAGGGTAACTGATGCTTGGTTGAGGTTGCGCATAGTAGTACTGATTTCGGCTATAGCCACTTTTAGGTCGTTGGTGGTTTTAGCATCTAAAATCTTATTTACGCCTGTAAGGGTAGTATCAGCCTGATTGAGTAAGTGGTTCAGTTTTTCTTGAGTAGGCTTGATAGAAGATGAGATAGACGCAAGCATATCTTCTTGAATACGCGCTTCGAGTACATCGCCTGATACTGCTACAGGTGCATTGTCAAAAGCAGGGATAATCTGAAGTCCAGCGCCGCCTAACAAACTGTTGTACAACTCGGCTACGCTATTTTTAGAGAATGAAAAATCGTCAGAGCACTCCATAGTGATTTTTATTCTTGCTGTTTTCTCTTCTAAATCAACAGCTTCAACACTACCTACTTTTACTCCGTTTACAGTTATTTGAGTACCTGTTTTTAATCCGCCTGAATGAGGGAAGTAAGCGTAATAGGTATTGGTTTTCCTAAATATAGATTTTGATTTTAGGAAGTTAAATCCTACGAAAAAAGCAGCAATACCTGCTATTACTATAATGGCTGTTTTTACTTCTTTTGATAATTTCATCAGTTTTTATTTATAGGTTCTATTTTTCTATTTGTTTAGCTTTCTCTATAGTGATTCGTTTCCCAAGATAAAAAGCCGCTATATAAGCATCTTTGTAGCCTTTTTTTTTAGCATTGCTCAGTAGGGAGAGAGCCTCTTTGTGCCGTTTGGCATTGCCATAATAATACACATATACTTTGCCGTCTTTTTCTGTTGAAATAGGCGAAAGCCCTTTGAAGTTAAACGGCTTAGCTTCCAAGCGTTTGGGGCTAGACGAAATTTGTACTTTGTAAGATACACTCCCCTTTTCGGTAGGGGGGGGGGCAGGCTGTTTTCTGCCTGTGCCGTGTACTGATACAGTGTCGCTAGGCGCTACGTATGAACTTTGCCCTTGTATCCATTTTTTATAGGTTAGGATAGCTGTAGCAATGTTTTCGGCAAACTCTTCTTGCCCTTTCTCTGAGGTTAAGAACTTTCGCTCTTCGTTACTAGTAAGAAAGGCCGTCTCGATAAGTATACTTGGCATATAAGTTTGGTGCAGCACGATGAAGCCTGCTTGGCGCACACCTCTGTTAGCGCGCTTCATAACTCCTGTTAGCTGACTTTGCACTATCTTAGCCAATTGTATGCTTTGCTCTAAAAACTCTTCCTGCATAATAGAGAGCCCAATAATCGACTCGGGAGAGTTAATATTGTACTGGGCGTATTTCTTCTTATAATCGTCTTCTAAATAGATCACTGAGTTTTCAGCCTTAGCTACCTCGAAGTTTTGTTCGTTAGCATTCAACCCCAATACATAAGTTTCAGTTCCCTCTACTTGTGTTTCGTGGGCGTTGCAGTGTATTGATACGAATACATCTGCTTTGTTTTTGTTGGCGATAGCTCCTCGCTCGTATAGGTCGATAAGCTCATCGGTTTTGCGGGTGTAAATAACCTTGATGTCAGGGTGAGCTTCTAATTTCTTTCCTACCAGAAGGGCTATTTTTAGCACTACATCTTTCTCATAAATAGTTTTATTCACTACCTTACCAGGGTCTTTTCCTCCGTGCCCTGCGTCTAAAACTACTTTGAAAACAGGAGTCTTCTGAGCATACCCACTTAGGGGAATAGCCCAGCATAACCAGAAAAGTATGAGGTGTAAAAGTTTCATCAATTAGTTTTTTGTTTTAATTGGGGGCAAAGATAACGGTTTTAGCTTACAATGCCAAACTTCCCTACATATTTAACTGATTATTAACGCTTCAAATTCTTCTTCACTTATCATTTTTACCCCTAAACTTTCGGCTTTTTCTTTTTTGCTAGGCCCCATATTATCGCCTACTATTACATAGCTGGTTTTAGATGAGATAGACGAGCCTACTTTGCCACCGTGTTGCTCTATAAGGGTTTTGAGTTCGTCGCGTGAGTGTAGGTGGAATACCCCTGACACTACAAAAGTGAGCCCCTTTAGCTTGTCAGTCTGCCCTTCGGTAACCTGCTCGCTTAGGGCAAACTGTAGTCCGTAGCCTTTTAGACGCTCTATAAGGGCGCGGTTATAGGCATCGGCAAAGAAACTCACTACACTGCTAGCTATCTGGTTGCCTATCTCGTCTACTTCTATTAGCTGCTCAATAGTAGCCGCTTCAAGGGCTTCTATGGTTTTGTAATGGCGTGCCAATTTCTTGGCTACGGTCTCGCCTACATATCTGATACCTAAGGCAAAAAGCACCCTCTCGAACGGTATTTCCTTTGACTTTTCGATGCCTTTTACTATGTTTTCAGCACTCTTTTGTGCCATACGCTCTAAAGGTAGGAGTTTGGCAACAGTTACTTCGTAGAGGTCGGCGTAGGTGTGTATGATGCCAGCCCTAAAGAGTAGCTCTACTGTTTCCTCGCCTAAGCCCTCTATGTCCATTGCTTTGCGCGAAATAAAGTGCTGTATCTTGCCTGTGATTTGAGGCGGACAGCTATTGCTATTGGGGCAGTAGTGCTGCGCTTCGCCTTCGTTGCGCACTAAGGCTGTGCCACACTCAGGACAATGGGTGATATATTGGACTTTTTGCGCATTGGCTTCGCGTTTTTCTAAGTTCACCCCTACTATTTTAGGAATAATCTCTCCGCCTTTTTCTACATATACTGAATCGCCTATGTGTATGTCGAGTTTTTCTATCTGGTCGGCATTGTGCAGTGAGGCACGCTTCACGATAGTACCGGCTAAAAGTACGGGCTGTAAGTTAGCTACAGGCGTAATAGCCCCTGTGCGCCCCACTTGGTAAGAGATACTCTCTAAAAGGGTATCTACCTGCTCGGCTTTGAACTTGTAAGCCATCGCCCAGCGCGGTGATTTAGAGGTATAGCCTAATTCTTCTTGCTGTGCTATACTGTCTACTTTCACCACTACACCATCGGTTTCGTAGGGTAGGGTATGGCGCTTGCTATCCCATTCGTTAATAAAGTCCATAACCTCAGCAGTTGAATGGCATAGTTTAGAGATATTGGGCACTTTGAACCCCCAAGAACGTGCTTTTTCTAAGCCCTCAAATTGGCTTTTTATTCCTGTTTCGCCTACTAAAAAGTACAAAAGGCAGTCTAAGCCGCGTTTAGCTACTTCGGCAGTGTCTTGCAGTTTGAGGCTTCCGCTGGCGGTATTACGCGGATTCATAAAAGGGTCTTCGCCTGCAGCAACACGCTCTTGATTGAGCGCTTCGAAAGCCTTTTTAGGCATCACTATTTCGCCGCGGATATAGAAACGTTCAGGATAATCGCCTTTTAGCTGTAGAGGTACCGAACCGATAGTACGCACATTGGCTGTAATATCATCGCCTTGAATACCATCGCCACGGGTAGTAGCTTGCTTGAGTTTGCCATTCTCGTAGAGCAAATCAATAGAAGCGCCATCATACTTTAGTTCGCAAGTGAAGTTGATTTGGTCACTGCCTAAAGTCTTGATGATACGTTGTTCCCATTCTTCTAAATCTTCTTTAGAATAAGAGTTGTCTAACGAGTACATACGATACTCGTGCACCACTGTAGGGAAGTTTTTGGTAATAGTACCCCCCACGCGTACTGTAGGCGAGTTCTCGTCGTAATACTCAGGGTGAGCCTGCTCTAACGCCTGTAGCTCTTTGAGTTTTTGGTCGAACTCAAAGTCAGAAATAGTAGGCGTGTCGAGCACGTAATAATTGTAATTATGCTGATTAAGCTCCTCGCGAAGCTGCTGTATTTTTTCTTTCATTAGCGTCATTATTAATACTTTCAAATTCAGATTTGGTAATGTATCAAAGCTAACCAAATTTTATCGTAAGATACGGTCAGGTTCTTTGTTTTTCTCCCATTTTAGGTCAGAAAGCATTGACGCTTTGATACCAATAAAGAAGTACCAAGAGGTGCGGTAACCAAAAGGGGTGAATTGAAAACTCATTTTGAAACTGTTTAGGTCTCGCTCGAAACGGAGCTGGGTGTATGTAAAACCTTTGTTTACAAAGTCGTAACCACTTGAAAGCCCAACTTGCCACTTAGGGGTGAGCGATACATTGCCCGAGAACATCAGCGAGTTATTAGAAATCATACTTTCGCGCGCTTGATTGCTGTAAGTGAGTGAGTGCGCAAGCGTTAAATCCCAAGGGATAGTAGCCTGATAGAACTTTTGCTTTTCGTCTCCGTCTTTCTCCTCTTTCTTATCGCCAATATGCTGCACATCATTTAGCGGCTTAGAAGACCCAAATAGGTCGTCAGTACGTCCGCCTGATACGTTGCCGGTACTATTTTTATCCTTGCCGTTTTTGTCTTTCTTGTCCTTTTTGTCTTTGTTAGAGAAAGAGTAGTTAGTAGAAATGTTGGCATTGGTCAGCCTAAAGAGACTACCGCCATTATTGATATTCCACTTTTCCATTTGTCGCCCGTTGTTGTCGATAGCATACGGATTGAGAGTAGCTCCGAAATTAATCCCTAATTTGCCATTGAACAAAGCTGTACCTCCTGTAACGTTCACCGGACTGAATTGCTTGGTTATCACATTGTAGTTAGAGCTGAAGTTGAGACTGTTTAGCAGCATAACTTTTCGCGGAGCTGTTTCGGCACTGTCTTTTTGCTTCATCTTAGCCTCGAAAGTGTTGGCAAGTGAAAAGCCTATTGACTGCGATTCGTGTAGCCCTGGGGTGCCATAGATACCCCCTTCGAAGCGCGAGTATTGCATACGATTGCCGTACGCATCGGCTATGTAATAATCGTAATACTGGTCGAATGACGGGGTGTAGCCATAGCTTACTGAAGGGCGCATCACGTGACGGATGGCTTGTATGGCTGACCCTTTTTTGAAGCGGAAAGTACCATAAATGGTAGTCCCTAAGCTAGCCCCTAAGTTGTACGTCATAAAACGGTCGAAGCCGCTAAGCGTATCGATACCTACCTTGCCAATAGTGCTATTGAAGTTGTTTTTGCGTATGGTTTTGAACTGCCAAGTTTCGTTAATAGATGAGTTGAGCCCTAAGGTGATGTATTTCATCAGTTTAGCAGTGGTGCTAATCGGGATAGAGTGTTGCACCCCATTGCGTGCCTCGTTGAACATTTTCTTTGAAAAGAAAAGGCTATCGTAGGTAGCAAAACGGTTGTCAGCCTGCATACTATACTGTAGGTTTAAACTCTTGATAAGTCCTTTTTTGGTTTCGCCCTCTTTGGCAAAAGGGTAAATACGCTCTACACTTCCGCGCAGCGAAGGCAGGGTCATATCTATACTTTTGGTGTTCGTATTCTGAGAGTGCGATGCCGATACAGACAAGTTCACCGAAGGCGATGAGGGGAAAGTCTTAGAGTATGACACTGACGACATCATCGTGTTGTTTAGGAAGTTAGAGGTATTAGCTTGGTTATATGATTCTTGGTAGTACCTACTATTGCTCGACAGGTTTACAGAGGCTGAAAAGTTAGAGTTAGGGTTTGCCTTGCTGTCCTTGCTGTGCGTCCACTGTATGCTGTACATCTGGCTGCCCGAATAGTCGGGTAAGCCCCTCATACTGTAGATGTTATTCTCATAAGTAAGGTTGAAACTGCCTGTGTATCGATACCGCTTCACGTAGGCAGATTGAGCACGCAGTCCGTAGCTGCCATTAGTGTAATAATCGGCTGTGAGAGCAAGGTCGAAATTATTGCTGACCACAAAGTAATAGCCTATGTTCTGAAGGAAATAACCACGGTTATTCACCTCGCCAAAGGTAGGGAAGATAAGCCCTGAAGAGCGCCCCGATACCATAGGGTAATAAGCAAACGGAATGGCGATAGGGGTAGGGATATCGACAATGTACATATTGCTAAATCCTGCGATAATCTTCTTTTTAGGGACGAACTTAGCCTTATATACTTTGATGTAATAATCTGGGTCGTCGAGGTCTTCGGCCGTAGTAATGATGGCGTTGCGCATAAAGTAAGTAGAGTCGTTCTCTTTCTTGATGATTTCGCCCTTTACGTTGTTCTCGTCTTGCTTAGTGTAGGCGTTGCGGATAATCGCCTTTTGGTTGCGATAGTTGAAGCGGATAGAGTCCGGCTCAATAACATCATTTCCTTGTTTGAATACAGGGTGCTGGCTGTACTCGCCAAGACTATCTTTTAGTCGCCCAGCATAAACTTCACCTTTTTGGAAGTTGATAACGTCTATTCCCGCAGTAATATCAATATCAGTATATTGCACATTGGTTTCGTTGTGCAAGATGATTTCGTGGGTAGCTTTGTTGAATACGATACTATCTTTAGCCTTGTATTTTACCACATCTTCTAAAGCCCCTTTAGGTTTTTTGATAGTGTCTTTTTTCTTGAGGGTATCGGCCTTAGCCTTAGGCTTTTGAGGTTTGGGTCGCCTGCCGCGCAGTTGGACAGGCAGCTTAGGAGTTAAGCTATCTTTTTTGAGAGTGTCGGCTATAGAAAAAGGATATTCATACTGAAAACCGCCCTTTCTAAAGGCAAAAGTTTCAGCGTACCAAAAGCAAGAAGTAATTACTAATAAGCTAATAATGAATGTTATGGTGCGTTTATACTGTTGCAAAGTCTTTTCTGATTTGATGTATTTTGAGGGCTCAAAAGTACGACTTTTTTTTGAATTGAGAGTTATTTTTGGGGATTTTTTGAATGACAAGCAGGGAAGACTGGGAGGTATAGGAGGGCTAAGAGGGCTGGGAGTAGGATATTTTTCTGGGTTAGGGAGGTTTTATAGACGTTTATTTTTCGCTCACCCTTCGCTTATCCTTCGCTGTTCGTATAGTGTAAGTATATCTAAAGTAAAGGGAAGGGCTAAAAGAAATATTTTCTGCTGTGGTCATTTGTCATTTGATAATTATTTACTATCTTTGCAAAAATAAATTAACTAATATGAGTGCTATTGTAGCAATAGTGGGGCGCCCTAATGTAGGTAAGTCGACCTTTTTTAATCGTTTGATAAAACGCCGTGAGGCGATAGTTGATGCCGTAAGCGGCGTAACCCGTGACCGCCATTATGGCAAAACGGATTGGAATGGTGTGGAGTTTTCGGTTATCGATACAGGAGGGTATTTGGCCGGTGGCGATGATACCTTTCAGAAAGAAATTGATAAACAGGTAAATCTGGCTATTGACGAAGCTGATGCTATCATCTTTATGGTGAATGTCGAAGACGGTTTGACCGGTATGGACGAATCGGTAGCTGCCCTATTGCGCAAAAGTAAAAAGCCTGTGTTTGTGGTAGTTAATAAGGTGGATAGCAATAACCGCCGCGATGATGCCCACGAGTTTTACGCCTTAGGCTTTGAGCATTTGTTTTCTATATCGAGCATTAATGGTAGTGGTACGGGCGACTTGTTAGACGAGCTAGTGAAAAGCCTACCTGAAAAAGAACAGAAAGAGGAAGAAAATTTGCCACGCTTTGCTGTAGTGGGGAGACCTAACGCAGGAAAATCGTCATTTATTAATGCTCTTATAGGCGAAGACCGCTATATAGTGACCGATATAGCAGGGACTACTCGCGATGCTATTGATACCAGATACAACCGCTTTGGTTTTGAGTTCAACTTGGTTGATACGGCTGGTATTCGCCGTAAATCGAAGGTTAAAGAAGACCTTGAGTTTTACTCAGTGATGCGCTCTATTCGCGCTATTGAGCATTCTGATGTTTGTATACTGATGCTTGATGCGACACGCGGCTTTGAAAGTCAAGATGCTAATATCTTTTGGCTTGCCCAACGCAACCGCAAAGGTATAGTGATATTAGTTAATAAATGGGATTTGGTAGAGAAAGAAAATAATACGGCTAAGGCTTACGAGGCTGCGATACGCAAAGAGATAGAACCTTTTACTGATGTGCCTATTATCTTTGTGTCAGCCCTTAATAAACAGCGTATTTACAAGGCGATAGAGACGGCTGTAGAGGTGTATAACAACCGCACTAAGCGCATTCCTACCCGTCAGCTTAACGAGGTGATGCTGCCAATAATAGAGAACTATCCGCCACCAGCTATCAAAGGTAAATATGTGAAGATAAAGTTCTGTACCCAATTGCCTACACCGATGCCGCAGTTTGCTTTTTTTGCTAATCTGCCGCAGTACGTAAAAGACCCTTATAGGCGTTTTATTGAGAATAAACTCCGTGAAAACTTTGATTTTAAAGGAGTTCCTATTGATGTGTATTTCAGACAGAAGTAATGAAACTATTATTACTATTTATTAGTATAATTACAACTTTTGCTTTGCAAGCTCAGCCATCCTATTGGCCTAAACATTTTGGAATATTACATCCTATAAAGGGTGAAAAAGTTCCTTTAGAAAAAGTACTAATAAAACCTGTTACTGAACCTATAGAGATTTTTTCAGAAAATCCTATTGATACAATGCCAGATTCAGTTCGTTATGCTTTAGATGAATATGGTGTAAAGTTCAGCAAGAGTGCTAAAAAAGGTAAGGTAAGTGTTAATCAAGGTGCTTATTGGCAAAGCAAGGAAAAAGGAAGTCTTTTTGTTACCGATATGCAGATATATGCTATGAGACACGCTGCAGGTGAGTATAAATATGATGAACCCTTTTGGCTATCAATAAAACGCCCATTTAAGTGTTGGAACTGTACATTTGCTACAGGTGTTATTGAAAAACAAGGTAATAGCTACATACAGTGGACAAGAGAGATGGCTATAAAGCGGCTTACCCCCATTACAACCCCTAAAGAAGCTGTTGTTTTTCTTTACCTAATGGAAGGTGTATATCCTATTAATGATTTTTCAGAGGTTAAGAAACCTGTGAAAATACGAGTATTATTAAGTAAACAGGAAGAAGAAATGGAGGATTACAATAGAGTGTATACTCCTAAAATATGTCCTACACAAGTAATACAAGATGAAGAAAGTTTTACTATCAATCTTTTTTATACAACTATAATGTTAGAAGAAGAAGTGTATGAAGTAGTGTACAAGTTGTCAAGAAATGGTGATTATCAAGTGTTAAGCAAGCGACTTATCTATGAAATACCTCAAGATATTACAGGAACAGTAATAGATTAAGAAGTAGTTTTATCTTAAAAGTCCCGCACAAAGCTAACAACAACCTATAGCTATAATTGTAAGTCAGTATTTTGTTATATTGAACTGGCATTATTTATGCAAATTGAAGTAAATAGACTAAAAATATGAAACAAGAGATACCGGCAGCGGCTTTAAACGAAATATTTTATAATGCAATGCAGAGAGCACGGCGCGAAAACCGTGCTTTAGGGCTTAGCAATATCACGGTAATAGAGGGTGAATTGGTAGAGGAAAAACCCGATGGTACCCTTGTGCCTTTAGGACAAAAAGCCCAGTTTGGGAAAATGATATCTATAAAAAAGGGTATCTATAAATTAAAAAAAGCGATATGAAACGCTTTCGTATGTTTGCAGGGCCTAACGGTTCGGGGAAATCTACTCTTATAGAAGATGTGAAGAAGCATTATAACGTAGGCTATTTTATAAATGCTGATGTTATTGAAAAACAACTGAAAACGCAGGGTTTTATCAATTGCGAAGAGTATATACCTACCCCTATTACACAATATGATTGGGAAAGTTTTCAGCTAAACGCTGAAAATAAGCAAATTGATAAGCAGAAGTTTTACGCTATTAGTATTACTGATAATGTTTTGGTATCGAATGCTGTGGTGGATAGCTATATAGCTGCGTCTATCGCTAACTTTTTTAGAGAGATATTGCTGCGAACAGAAAGTACATTTTCGTTTGAAACGGTAATGTCGCACCCGTCAAAGGTTGAGTTTCTAAAGAAAGCAAAGGCACAAGGCTTTAAAACGTATTTGTACTTTGTAACTACGCAAGACCCAAAAATCAATATAGAGCGCATTGGTTTGAGAGTGACGAAAGGAGGGCATAATGTATTGGAAAAGAAGGTGATAGACCGTTATTATAGGTCTATGGAATTGCTCTATGACGCTTTTATGATAGTTGATAGAGCTTTTGTGTTTGATACTACTTTTTCTGATCATTGCTCTTTATTAATAGAGAAGAAATCTAATACAATGGAAATATTAGAAGATAGTATACCAGAATGGGTACAGCACTATCTTTTAGAAAAAACAGAAAGAATTATATAAGATAAAGCTTATAAAAGTGAAAAAAAATATAGCAATAATAATGGGGGGCTACTCTGATGAAGCTCCTGTTTCTTTAAAAAGTGCAAGGGTGGTAGCTAATCACCTTAATAAAGAAAAGTACACACCTTACTTAGTGCGTATCGATAGAGATAAATGGGTGTATGTAGATGAGCAAAATGCTGAATACCCTATCAACCGCAATGACTTTTCAGTAGTAATAAACGGGCAAAAGATTACTTTCGAGGCGGTGTTTAACGCTATTCACGGTACACCGGGGGAAGACGGTTATCTACAAGCGTATTTTAATCTGATAGGCTTGCCCTTAACAGGCTGTAGTATGTACGCTTCGGCATTGACCTTTAACAAACGCGATATGCTATCGGTGCTAAAACCTTTTGGTATTCTTTCAGCTCCGTCGTATTATCTGAACAAAGGGGAAAGCTATAGCACTGCCGATATAGTAGCTAAAGTAGGATTGCCTTGCTTTGTAAAACCTAATAAGGCAGGTAGTAGCTTAGGCGCTAGCAAAGTAAATGAAGAAGCTGCCCTAAAAGAGGCTATTGATAAAGCTTTTGCGGTAGATGATGAAATACTTATAGAAAGTTTCTTGAAAGGAACTGAGATTTCTATTGGTGTGATTAAGTATCGCGGAGCCATAAAGGTGTTGCCAATGACCGAAATAGTGTCAGAAAATGATTTTTTTGATTATGACGCTAAGTATAATGGCAAATCGCAAGAGATAACCCCTGCCCGTATTTCGGAAGAGATGACGACTAAAATTAACGCTTTGGCAGAGCGCGTGTACCGACTGTTGAAAATGGAAGGTTTTAGTAGGAGTGAATTCATTATAGTAGGGGATACCCCTTATTTGTTAGAGATGAATACGACTCCAGGTCTTTCGGAAGCGAGCCTACTGCCACAACAGGCTAAAGTAGCTGGTATTAGCCTAGCAGACTTATTTGAAAGCGAAATAGAACGAGTACTTAATAATTAAATTAGTAATTAACAATGAGTGCAGTAGTTACCAATATAAACGATCTTGATGTAGTAAACGGTATTTACCGATATGCCGATTACTTGCTGTGGAAATTTCAGGAAAGGGTGGAGCTTCTTAAAGGAAAAATCTTTAAGATGGCAGCACCGTCGCCTACGCATCAAGAGATTTCAGGATTATTATTTGTAACGCTTTTTGCTTACTTTAAAGATAAAAAGTGCAAAGTATATCACGCTCCTTTTGATGTGCGGCTGCCACGTAAGAACGAGAAAGATGAAGAGATTCTCACCGTTTTGCAGCCAGACCTTTGTGTGATATGCAATCCTGAGAAAATAGATAGCAGAGGCTGCTTAGGGGCACCTGATTTGGTGGTAGAAATTTTATCACCAGGAAATTCGCAAAAAGAGCTCGACAATAAGTTTCGCATTTATGAAGAAGCAGGAGTTGCCGAATATTGGATAGTAGACCCAGAGCACGAAGCCGTGTGGGTGAACGTACTCAGAGATGGAGAGTATGTTACCCAGAAGCCTGTTGCGATGGGCAAGACAGTAACCTCAGTGAAATTTGCAGATTTAGAAATTAATACAGTAGATATATTTACTAAAAACAATTAACCATTGAAAAGAGCTTTATTCCCGGGGTCTTTTGACCCTATTACGTTAGGACATTTTGATATTATACGCCGCGCTTTGGCTCTATTTGACGAAATAGTAGTAGCTATAGGTGTAAATGGTGATAAGAATTATATGTTTACTGTTGAACAGCGCAAAGAATTTATAGAAAAAGCCTTTGCCGATGAACCCAAAGTGAAGGTAAGTACTTATCAGGGACTGACAGTTGATTATTGCAGAGAAATTGATGCCCAATTTATCTTAAGAGGGCTTCGCAACCCTGCCGACTTTGAGTTTGAGAAAGCTATTGCACATACTAACCGTACCCTATCTAAGATAGAAACTGTCTTTTTGCTTACGGCAGCGCGCACCTCTTTTATATCATCGTCTATTGTACGCGATGTAATTCGCAATAACGGTGATTATACGGTGTTAGTGCCTGAGAGTGTAAGAGTATAAAATAAAAAAAGAAAACTTAAAAAATAAAAAATATGTGTGGAATCGTAGGTTATTTAGGCAAACGTGCCGCTTTTCCCATCGTGATTGATGGGCTTAGACGTTTAGAATATCGAGGCTATGACAGTGCTGGCTTTATACTAAACGCCACAACTTTTCATACCGAGAAAACTAAAGGTAAAGTATCTGACTTGGTAGCTAAAGCTGGAGCTGATGTGCCTGCTTATGGCAGCGGTATGGGGCATACGCGTTGGGCTACCCACGGAGTGCCTAATGATGTTAATTCGCATCCTCATCTGTCTAATTCGAGCAAGATAGCTATCGTGCATAACGGTATTATTGAGAACTATGCGAGTATTAAGCAAAACCTTATCAAAGAAGGATTTACCTTTCATTCTGACACCGATACTGAGGTATTAGTGAATTTTATAGAATATTTCAAACAAAAAGAACAAACAGACTTAGCTACAGCGGTACGCTATGCCCTCAATGAGGTAGTAGGAGCTTTTGCTATTGCCGTGATGGAAGAAGGTAATCCGCAAGAGATAGTAGTGGCACGCTTAGGGAGTCCGCTGGTAATCGGTGTAGGTACTGATGAGTTTTTTATAGCTTCAGATGCTTCACCATTTATTGAATACACCCAAAATGCTGTGTATTTAGAAGATGGTGAAATGGCCACTATTCGCCTAAACGAGCCTTTAAAAGTGATTAAAATAGGTAGTAATGAGGCTGTGAGTCCTTTTGTACAACAGCTGAAGTTAAACCTTGATGCTATAGAAAAAGGAGGTTATGACCACTTTATGCTCAAGGAAATTTACGAGCAACCTAAGTCTATACAAGATACAATGAGAGGTAGGTTGTTGCCTGACCATACTACTAAGCTCTCAGGAATTGAAGCGCATTTGGAAAGTTTTCTGAATGCTAAACGCATCATTATTGTGGCTTGTGGTACCTCGTGGCACGCTGGGCTGGTAGGTGAGTATCTCTTAGAAGAGTACGCACGTATCCCTGTAGAAGTAGAGTACGCTTCGGAGTTCCGCTACCGCAATCCGATTATCAATAAAGATGATATCGTTATTGCTATTTCGCAGTCGGGAGAGACCGCTGATACTTTGGCAGCCCTTAAATTGGCAAAAGAGAAAGGTGCTTTTATCTATGGAATTTGTAACGTAGTAGGCTCTTCGATAGCTCGTATTACTGATTCGGGTACTTATACCCACGCAGGTCCTGAAATAGGAGTGGCTTCGACCAAAGCCTTTACTACACAGCTTACAGTGCTTACCCTTATCGCTTTGCACTTAGGACATAAGAAAGGTACTATTTCTGACGAGACATATCAGCGTTTATGTGAAGATTTGGGTAAAATTCCTTCACTTTTGGAGATTACCCTTAATAAAGTGCACGATAATGTGAAAGCAATAGCAGAAAACTATAAGTACGCTGCTAATTGTTTGTATTTAGGACGTGGTTTTAACTTCCCAACGGCTTTAGAAGGGGCATTGAAACTGAAAGAAATATCGTATATTCACGCTGAAGGTTATCCTGCTGCAGAGATGAAGCACGGGCCTATAGCTCTTATTGATGAGAATATGCCTGTAATATTTATTGCGCCCAACAAAGGGCATTATGATAAGGTAGTATCTAACGCTCAGGAGATTAAGGCACGAAAAGGCAAAATTATAGCCGTAGTTACAGAAGGGGATACCCAAATGGCAGGATTGGCTAACCACGTGATTGAAATACCTGAAATTAGTGAGGCTCTTACGCCAATCTTGGCTTCTGTGCCTTTGCAATTGCTCTCTTATTACATCGCTATTAAGCGCGGTTGCAATGTAGATCAGCCTCGCAATTTAGCCAAATCGGTAACTGTTGAATAGAGATAATGTGTTAATTTTTTAAATGGAAATGAGTCAGTTTGCGCAAAAGAAGTGAATTGACTCATTGTTTTATTTGTCATTTAACAAAATTTTATTACTTTTGCACACATAACCAAAAATAAAAAACAAAAGAACAATGAATACCGTTACTCGTTTGTTTGATATTCCTTATTATCAACAAACTAAATACCCATTGGACGATGCTTTTGCAACCAAATACAATGGGAAGTGGGAAAAGACTTCAACACAAACTTATATTCAGAAAGCGAATTGCGTAAGTAGAGGACTATTGCGCTTAGGAGTTAAAAAAGATGATAAAATAGCTGTCATTTCGAGTACTAATCGCACTGAATGGCATATCTTAGATATTGGTATCCTACAAATAGGGGCGCAAAATGTACCTATCTATCCTACCATTACTTTAGAAGATTTTGAGTACATACTAAACCATTCAGAATGTAAGTATTGCTTTGTTTCTGATAAGGTGTTATTAGATAAAATTACTTCTATCAAAAATAAATTACCGCATCTGATTACTATTTTTACCTTTGATACAGTGGAGCTTGCTCACTCTTGGCAAGAAATCTTTGATTTAGGAGCAGATGAAAGCAATCAACAAGAGGTAGAAGACCTTAAAAATAGTATTAAAAAAGATGATTTAGCTACTATTATCTATACTTCAGGTACTACTAACCGTCCTAAAGGAGTAATGCTCTCTCATTGGAATATTATTTCTAATATTATCAACTGCCAAGATAGGCTTCCTATTCTGTCAGGTTCTACAGCGCTTAGCTTTTTGCCGGTGTGTCACGTTTTTGAGAGGATGCTTACTTATCTTTATCAGTATGACGGATTGCGTATTTATTTTGCTGAGTCTATCGAAAAAATAAGTGAAAATCTTCAAGAAGTGAAACCGAATATCCTTACAGTAGTACCACGTCTTATAGAGAAGATTTATGATAAAATATTTGCTAAAGGTACAGAACTTAAGGGGATTAAGAAAAGGCTTTTCTTCTGGGCACTCGGTTTAGGATTTCATTATGAACCTTATGGAGCTAATGGTTTTTGGTATGAAATTCAATTGAAGATAGCACGCAAACTTATCTTTAGTAAGTGGCGAGAAGCTTTAGGAGGGCGTATACAGATGATAGTCTGTGGTAGTGCGGCACTTTCTCCGCGTTTAGCAAAAGTATTTTCGGCAGCAGGACTTACTATTATGGAAGGCTATGGGCTTACTGAGACTTCGCCTGTTATCTCTGTCAATCGAGAATCAGGTAGGTATTGGAAAATTGGTACCGTAGGCAAGCCCGTGAATAATGTAGAGGTTAAAATAGCTGAAGATGGTGAAATTCTTGTTAAGGGTGAAAATGTGATGTTAGGCTATTATAAAAATGCAGAACAAACCGCTGAAAATATTACAGATGGCTTCTTTCATACAGGCGATATTGGTGAATTGGATGCTGAGGGCTTCTTGAAAATAACAGATAGAAAAAAGGAAATCTTTAAAACTTCAGGAGGAAAATATGTGTCTCCTCAGCTTATTGAAAACCAATTGAAGCTCTCTCGTTTTATTGAAAATGCAATGGTAGTGGGTGAGGGAGAGAAGATGCCTGCTGCTATTATTCAGCTTAACTTTCCTTTTGTAAGAGAATGGGCAAGACGCCATAACCTGAAAATAGGTAATACAAATGCCGAAATAGCAAAAAGTGAAGAGGTTCATAATCGTGTAGCCCAAGAGGTAGAAAGGGTAAACAGACATTTGGGAAAATGGGAACAGGTAAAACTCTTTGATTTTACTCCAGACGAATGGACGATTGACGAAGGACTTCTCACACCTACCCTCAAGCTTAAGCGCCGCGTTATAAAAGAAAAATATATTGATATCTATAATAAGTTTTACGACAAGTGAGAGAAATAACCGATATTACTACTTTTACCTCTGAAAAACCAACTGTCATTACTATTGGTACTTTTGATGGTGTACATCTGGGGCATCAGAAAATTATCAAAAGGGTGGTAGAAACAGCACATAAAAACGGACTATTGGCTACTGTCTTTACTTTTTTTCCTCATCCGCGTATGATAGTACAGCACGACCAACAGCTGAAGCTTATTCATACACTGGCAGAGAAGAAACAGTTTTTACAGTCGCTTGGGGTTGATTTGCTTATTGTACAACCTTTTGATGAGGCTTTTGCGAACCTTTCTGCTGAAGCTTTTGTGTCTGAGCTTTTAGTAAAGCACCTCCGTGCTCAAAAGGTAATCATAGGTTATGACCATCATTTTGGTAAAAATCGCACTGCTAATATTGATAATATGCGTCTTTTTGGGGAACAATATGGTTTTTCAGTAGAAGAAATTCCGGTGCAAGAGGTAGATGAGGTATCTGTTAGTTCTACTAAAATAAGACAAGCCCTTAATGAGGGGAAGGTAGAGGTAGCTGAGCATTATCTTGGAGTGCCTTATAGTTTTACGGGTAAAGTGGTACACGGGCTTAAATTAGGTAGAACTATAGGCTTCCCTACCGCTAATCTTCAGGTAGAGGCTTCTTATAAGCTAATACCTAAAGATGGGGTATATGCAGTGTATAGTCTTATTGAGGGGCGAAAAGTATACGGTATGATGAGTATAGGAAAGAATCCTACTATTCAAGGAAAAGGAGCTTCTATTGAGGTTTATTTCTTTGATTTTAATCAAGACCTTTATGGACAAGATTTGACTATATATTTTGTGAAATATCTCCGTGAAGAACGGAAGTTTTCATCAGTATCACTTCTTAAAAAACAAATTCAAGATGACGAAACAGCAGCAAGAAAAGCAATTGCGCTATGATAAAGCTTATATGCGAATGGCTATGGAGTGGGCTAAACTCTCATATTCTCAGCGCAAGCAAGTGGGAGCTATAATGGTAAAAGACCGTATGATAATATCTGATGGTTATAACGGTACGCCTACTGGTTTTGATAATTGCTGTGAAGATGAAGAGGGTAATACTCATTGGTTTGTACTACACGCTGAGGCAAATGCTATAATGAAAGTAGCAGCTTCTACACAATCTTCACAAGGGGCTACGCTCTATATTACAATGTCTCCTTGTAAAGAGTGTAGCAAACTCATTTACCAATCGGGTATTAAGCGTGTAGTTTATAAAGAGGGGTACCGTGATAATGAAGGTCTAGTATTCTTAGAAAAAGCAGGAGTTGAACTTGTACACCTTGAAGAGGTAGAACAATGAAGTATTATAGGAGATAGATTGAAATAAAAAAAAAGACGCTGTTAGAAATTTTGGAAGGTTAAACAGCGTCTTTTTCAAAAAATACATTAATTATGGCTGAGATTGAAAACTCTTGAAAAGAGCTTCCATTTTCTCTTTTTCTTCATCAGCTAAGGCAGCATCTACTAATATACGCCCACTGTGTTCATCAGTGATGATTTTCTTGCGAGAAGCTATCTCAACTTGTACTTGAGGAGGGATAGTAAAGAAAGAGCCTCCTGAAGCGCCACGTTGTATAGGCACTACTGCTAAACGGTTAACTACACTCTCGCGTATGCGTTGATAAGCCTTTAATAAACGTTCTTCTATCTTAGCAGCATACTCTTCAGCTTTTTCTCTTAAGAAAGCTTCTTCTTTTTCAGTTTCAGCTAATACTGAACCTAATTCAGCTTTTTTCTGTTTTAAGTGAGCATCGCGTTGTGCCTTGCGTTCGTCTACCTGCTTAATAGCTTCTTTTTTCTGGTCTACTAACACCTTTCCCTCTTTGATGCGTTTTTCAGCTAATTGTACTTCTAATTCTTGGAATTCTATTTCCTTAGATATAGAGGTATACTCGCGGTTGTTACGCACGTTTTTTTGCTGGGTGCTGTATTTCTTTATCAGCGCCTTTGCCTCTTCTATCTTTGCCTTCTTTTCAGCAATACCTGCTTGCAAGGCATCTAATTCTTCTTTGAATTTTACGTGTCGTTTCTTTAGTCCTTCTACCTCATCTTCAAGGTCAGAAACTTCTAATGGAAGTTCGCCACGTGTGTTCTGTAGTTCATCAATTTTTGAGTCAATAAGCTGTAAATCATACAAAGCTCTTAACTTTTCTTCTACGGTAATATCCACTTTTTGTGCCATATTTACGAATAATATTTGATAGGATTGGTGTCCACTTTTGATATTGAGACTGCAAAGGTAGGAATTTTTTTTGAAAGAAACTCAAATAAAAGTAATTTTATGTATTGTTCGCTTTCATAATGTCCTATATCAGCTAATAATATTTGCCCTTCAGCCTTGAAAAAATCGTGGTATTTGAAGTCTGCTGACACAAAAATATCAGCACCTGCTCGTTTAGCATTTTCTATAGCAAATGCACCGCTACCGCCTAATACAGCTACTTTTTTTATAGGTTTTCCTCTTAAAGCACTATGTCTGATACCCTTTGCTTGCATACGTTCTTGTAGTAATGCCAAAAAGTTAGTTTCACTCATAGCTTCGCTCAGTTCGCCTATCATTCCCATTCCTATATGTTGGTGGTTGTTTTCAAGAGTGTAAATCTCATAAGCTACCTCTTCATAGGGGTGATTTTGTAGCAGAGCTTTTAGTATAGCACTTTGTAGGTGCTTGGGAAATATAACACCTATTTGAGTCTCAGCTTCGGTGTGAAATACATTTGGAGTGCCAATAGTAGGGTGAGAGGCGTCATTGCCCTTGTAAGTGCCATTACCTTCAATATTAAAACTACACTCAGCGTAATTGCCTATATTGCCAGCTCCTGCAGCAAATAGTGCCTTGCGGAGCATTTCAGCATCGGCTTTAGGTACATAGGTGATAAGTTTTTGAATAGTGTGAGGCTGAGGTATAAGAATACGTCTGTTTTGTAGCCCTAAACGGTCGCAAATAGAAGCATTTACCCCCTCAAATTGGTTGTCTAAAGCAGTATGCATACTGTAGATAGCAATATGATGCTGTATAGCTTTCATCACTATGCGCTCTACATATGTCTTACCTGTTAGCGATTTAAGTCCGCTAAAGATAATAGGGTGGAAGCTGATAATTAGGTTTGAACCTATAGCGATAGCTTCGTCTATTACTGGCTCTAACGTGTCTAAGGTGATGAGCACTCCAGTCACTTCTTGCTCAGCATCGCCTACTAATAGACCTACATTGTCAAAACTTTCTGCATAGTTTAGCGGAGCAAGCTCTTCTAAGGGTGCAATAATATCTTTTACTTTCATTGTGTTATTTATTTGATTCCTAAGTGTTGGCGCACTTCAGCTACAGTTTGTTCGGTAAAGAGAGCTTCTAAGTTTTTCCACACACTATGGTAGCCATAAGGGCCATTTAGCATTTCGTGTTTAGCGTCTTTTATACTCCAATTTTGGTAGATAATGCGGTACATAGCTACCATTATACCTGTACGGTCAGCCCCGTGATAACAATGTATGAGTACAGCCCCTTCTTGTTGATGTTGCCGTATAAGTTTTAGAGTTTGAGCTATTTCAGGAGCTTTGATGCGCCACGTTAGTAACGGATGGTTTATTAGTTTTACGCCTTCTGAAGGAGCAAACAACTTTCTATCGCCCGAACGGGTGAAGTATCGCAAGTTGATAATTGATTTGATAGGAATACGCTTGATAATAGCCTTATCCTTACTTACTAACTGTTCGCTACGGTATAGTAGTTCATCTACCTTATAGAGATTTGCCTCAGCATTCACAAGGGTAGCAGTCTGTTGTCCCCATAAGGGTATGAGGCAGCCAAATAAGTAAACGTAGATTAACAGTTTTTTCATAGCGTATCTTTTATTTCTTCATAGCGTTTTAATACATCATTCACATTTCTGATAGATTGTTTCGTCCAATGTACTAAGGTATCATAACGCTCTTCTTCAGTCAGTTGCCAGCGTAGGTCGCTGCGTCTAAGTCTATCAGTTAGTTGTTGTAGTACAATGGCCACTGCTACTGATATATTCAGACTTTCGGTAAAGCCTACCATTGGTATTTTCAAAAAAGTATCAGCCTGCGAGAGTACCTGCTCCGAGAGACCTTCTTTTTCAGTGCCAAAGAAGAAAGCACTCTTTTTACTGATGTCAAAATCATTCAGAAAGTAAGCGTCTTTGTGCGGAGTGGTAGCTACTATCTGGTAGCCTTTAGCACGGAGGCTATCTATGCAGTGCTGAGTATTGTCATAGCGAAATACATCTACCCACTTTTGAGCACCCATTGCTATTTTAGCATCAAGGCGTTTGCCGAAGCGCCCCTCTATGCTGTGGGCTTGTTGCACTCCAAATACCTCGCAAGTACGCACCACTGCACTAGTGTTGTGCATCTGAAAAACATCTTCCATAGCGACAGTGAAATGATTAGTGCGTTGTCCAATAATCTCGCGAAAACGCTCTTTGCGCTCTTCGGTTATAAATCTTTCTAAATAGGTTAATAACATTTTTTTGTTTTTTAAGCAATAGGTTAGCCGCTGTATTTCTCAAAAGCTTTGCGCTTTCCTCCTCTCATCATTACCTCACCACAATAACGATACCCCATTTTTTGCAGGAGATGTAGCATAGCAGCATTGTCAAAATTAGTATCAGCGCGTAGTGAATGTATGTGTTGCTCTTTCGCTAATTCCTCTATGTAGGTTAACATTGTTTGCACTAAACCTTTTTCCAAATGGTCAGGGGCGATAGCAATCCGATGTATTACCATAAAATCTTCATTGCTAAGCCATTGTCCTTCAATAGTTTTGTAAGCAGGCTCATCGTTTAGTATAAGAGCACAGTAACCTATAATAGTTTTGCCTTCTACTAACACATAACCGTATTGTTTGCTGAGGTCGCCAGCGACTACCGCTTCATTAGGATAGCCATCTTGCCATTGGTCGCTGCCGTCAGCTTTGCGCTTTTGTATGGCAGCTGCTAATATCTCCCAAATAATAGGAGCTTCATTCGCAACTGCTTTTCTAAGGATTATATTTTTATTCATTTTTTTTGAGATAAAGACTTTGTCAAAGTCCTAAAACTCTGACAAAGTCTTTTTTGCTGATAATATCAACAATATTTTATCTGATAATATCTTTGTATGTAGGATTAACAGCCTTATAAGCATCTGCTTTTCCGTTAGGTACGTATATATTACGTAGCAAAGTTTGATTAAATGCTGTAGTACTTATAGAAAAGGCTTGAGGGTTTTGTATAATTACAGTATGCAAGTTTTTACATTTCATAAAAACATTAGCAGCTATACTGTTTACTTTATCAGGAAGTATGATAGAAGTAAGCCTATCACACCCTATAAAAGCCCTTGTTTCAATAGAGGTAACACTTGCAGGAATGTCTACATTTTGCAGGTGAGTACAATTGCCGAAAGTAAGAGTAGCTATTTTTGTAATATTTCTTGTTATATTTTCATTTGATAGTTCTACACTTGTTAATCTTAAACATTGGTAGAAAGCATAAGTTTGTATTTCTTTTACTTTGTCACCGATAATAAAAGTTCTTAGTTCGTATGCAAGATTATTTTTCTCAGCATTAAAAGCATCCTTAGCTATAGTTTCAACCTCTTTCAGCTTAGGGTCGGTATTCATATCAATATAGTGCGTTTTAGGGTTCAACCACTTTATCAAAGTTTTACCATCTCCACTTAATTCATAATCACTATTGTTGATACTCTCATTAGTCAATGAAATACCCCTAGTAGGCCAAGAACTATTTGCTTTAGGTCCATAGAATATCTTAGCCTCTGTATCGATATAGTAATCTCCGTCCTTACCTTGGGTAGTAGGTTTCCCCTTATCAGCATAGATTACCGAACCGTCTTTACCAGGGAGACCTCTTTCTCCTCTATCTCCTTGGGCACCTGTAGCTTTTACTTCCGTTTTTTCATCACCTATATACCAATAACCATTTTTGATATTAGGTTTAGGAGCATCTTTACCATCTTGTCCTTTTGCACCATCAGCTCCTTTGTCGCCTTTTTTTCCTTCTTTACCGTCTTCTCCTTTAGCTTTAGTAGTAGAAGTTTGTCCATTTATCACCCAATAACCCTCACTGTTAATGGTTATAGTAGGGGTAACACCATCTTTTCCGTCCTTTCCATCTTTACCATTTTCAGCTTTAGCTTTAGTAGTAGAAGTTTGTCCATTTATCACCCAATAACCCTCACTATTAATGGTAATTGTAGGAGTAATGCCATCTTTTCCGTCCTTTCCATCTTTTCCATTAGTTCCATTAGAACCATTTTGTCCGTTGGTTCCGTCAGTTCCTTTAGCTTTGATATCTGTTTTTTGTCCGTTTACTATCCAATAGCCATCAGCTGAAATAGTAGGAGTAATGCCGTCTTTTCCGTCCTTTCCATCTTTACCATTAGTTCCGTTAGAACCATTTTGTCCGTTGGTTCCGTCAGTTCCTTTTGCTTTGATGTTTGTTTTTTGTCCGTTTACTACCCAATAGCCGTCAGCTGAAATGGTAGGAGTAATGCCATCTTTTCCGTCCTTTCCATCTTTACCATTAGTTCCGTTAGAACCATTACTGCCATTAGTTCCGTCTTTTCCTTCGGCCTTGATGCCTGTGTTAGTTTCACCAATGTACCAATAACCTTCTTTGATATTCGGCACAGGGGCGTCAGTTCCATTTTGTCCGTCATTACCTTTATCGCCTTTCAAGCCGCGCAAACTGATAGGATTACCCCAACCTTCAGCAGTTTTAGCTCCGTAGAGGTTTACTCCGCTGAGGTCTAAGTAATAATCACCAACTTTCCCTAAAGAGGCATCAGGAACTCCATTGCCTGAAAGAATAGCATTGCCGCGTTCACGAATTACTTCTACACGTTCCTCAATAGTTTTAGTACATTGTACAGTGGTAAAACCTATACCACCTAACAAGGCTATAAATAAGATTCTTTTCATTAACATTTGATATATTAATAATTTTATTGGCTCTAACTAATTTTCCCCTCAAAAAGTGTGCCAAAGAATGTTAAAAAACTTCTGTAAAAAGGCTGCTCAATACAAATGAACAGCCTAATATAGTATGATAAAATGTTTTAAGATAATATACTTATTTCCAATCTTTCTTCTTCGATGTTTTACCTATACCTGGGTTGAAGGTATTGGTAGGATCAAGACTGTTGTAAAAGTTCTTAAGGTCATCGTTAGCGTGATAGAGGTGTCCTACATTGTGTTCAGCAGGATATTGAGCACCGCGTTTGTCTAATAGTTTGAGCATCTCTTCTTCTATCTCTTCGCAGTTATACCCTTTCTTTATTACGTAGTCTTGGTGAAATACGTGGCACATAAAGTGTCCGTAGTACAACTTGTGCAAGATTTTGTTATCAATTTCGGGCGGTAGTTTCTCAAACCAATCTTCGTCATTACGACGCAAAGCGATGTCTAAAGCTACAATATCTTCCACCTCTTTTTCGTGTACTGAGCGATAGCGTATAGCGGCTGAAGCTACTGCAAAGCGCAATAACATAGCGGCTTGAGCTAATTTAGCATCACACTCTATATAAGCCCCTTTACTGCTGTCAGCAAACTCTTTTTTTAGATATTCGCGAGCTTCTTCTACTCCTTTACCTCCCATTTTCAATATAAGGTGATGCTCGTACTGATTACGGTAGTCCCATAGTATTTGGGGCAAGTGTTTAGGCATCAGTTTAGAAGTTGCTTGCAAAAACTTCTCGCTGAAGTGGTTAGGCATAAAAGGCAGTTTTTTAGCTACACGGTCACCCCACGCTTTCATAGCAAAAAGACGCGGTAAGTATTCTGTCCCTACATTTTTGATATACCAGAAAGTATCTTTTCCATATTTAGCTGCTATATCAAAAGCAGTGCGGTGTATATACTCTCCCGAGATAGGTATTTGTTCAAATGAACCCAACATATCTCGGCGTAGCTTGGTAAGTACAGCTGTGTCATTAGTACCTATATAGAATACGGCTGTATTTTTTTCAGCAGCGAAAGTATCTACACGTACGGCAAATATAGCTAACCTACCGGCACTTCCTGAAGCCTCATATAGGCGAGCAGGGTCAGCGTTAAAACGTGCTGGTGTATCGGCATTTATCTGGCGAACGTGGTCGCAATAGTGGTGGTCGTGTCCTTTTTTGCCAGTATTCTTAATGTCTTTAGTCTGGTATTTTCCTTCTTGCAGATTGGTCAGTATCTCTTTTGGGGTTTCGCCCAAGTCAATACCCAAGTGGTTTATAAGCTCTAACTTACCTTCAGCGTTTAGCTGGGCAAATAGGGCCATTTCGGTATAAGCAGGGCCTCGTTGTACTAACGAACCTCCTGAGTTGTTGCATACCCCTCCAATTACTGAGGCTCCTATGCAAGACGAACCTATCACCGAGTGTGGTTCGCGTCCGTAAGGCTTAAGTTCTGCTTCAAGGTGGTTTAGGGTCGAACCTGGCAAGCATACGGCTTGCTCAGCGTTTAATATTAGTTGTACATTGTCATTGCGCATAGTGTTGATAATCACTACATCGCGGTCGTAGTCATTCCCAAAAGGGTTAGACCCACCTGTGATGCCGGTATTAGCAGCTTGCGAGATGACGATTACATCAGCAGCCACACAGGCTTCTAATACTTGCCACTGTTCCCACAAGGTTGCCGGACGTACTACAGCTATGGCATTTCCCGTCCCAAAGCGGTAACCAGTACGAAATCTTTCGGTTTGTGCGGGGTCGGTCATTACGTACTTTGCGCCTACTATGTTGCGCAAGGTAGCCAATAAGTTTTGTGTATTCATTTTTTTGATTTATAGGTGAGTGTTACTCCAAATTGCGGTTGAGTGAGGTAGTCGGTCTGTATGTAGGGCTCTAAAGAAAGCCGTTCATCTACGTTAAATTGTTTCAAGTGGGCATCAACGTTTGCCTCTATCACGTTTAGGGCATACATACCTATCCCTATAAGTATCGAAAGTTCTTTGTTACGCCTGTAAAACTGTATGCCACGGCGTAGCCCATCGGTGCTCAGAAGCGGTTGTCCATCAAGGTAAAACTCGTCATCAGTATACCCTTGCTGTCGTCGTTTGTAGGCAGTTAAGTAGCGGTCGTACTCTTTAGAATTTCGTATATAGAAATAGATAGGCGTACCAATAGCGGCATACACTAAGGGCACTTTCCAATAGCTCTTGTTGTATATCTGCCCCAATCCAGGTATTACAGCTGAGTAAAAAGCAGCTTTAGCAGGTGATAAAGGGTCGGTATTCCACGTTATTTTGTTTAGGTTGTTTTGCATAATGGCTACCTGCATCGAGTCTGAAGGTATTGTCGCAACCTCCTCCTTTTGTGCATACGCCATACGCCCTCCTAATAGGAGAACCATTATCAAAATAACAGCTTTATTCATCTTTTTTGTCTAATAATCTTTGTATGCGCTTAAAATCTTCTTCAGAGTTGAAAGGTATTGTTAGGCTACCCTTCCCGTCTTTACTCATTTTTACGGCAACTTTTGTACCAAAGAAGTGGTTAAAAGTACTGATGTGCTCCTTTATATAAGAAGGCACTTCAGCCTTGCTGCTGTTTTTGGGCAGACTTACATTGGCTACTTCAGTAGTTTCAGGGTTTTGAATGCGTCGTACCAACTCTTCGGTATCGCGTACCGAAAGATTATCTGCTATGATGCGCTCATATACTTCAGCCTGCTGTTCAGGGTTTTCTATTGGTATGATAGCGCGTCCGTGCCCCATACTTATAAAACCATCGCGTATACCTGTTTGCACAATAGGTGCCAACTTCAGTAGTCGCAAATAGTTGGTGATGGTAGAGCGTTTTTTTCCTACGCGCTTACTCATCTGGTCTTGGGTTAGGTTTACTTGCTCTATCAGCTGTTGGTACGAAAGGGCTATCTCTATAGGGTCTAAATCCTGACGCTGTATATTCTCTACCAATGCCATTGTCAGCGAGTCGTTGTCATCGGCTATTCTGATGTAGGCGGGTATTGTTTTAAGTCCTGCCAATTTAGAGGCGCGAAAACGGCGTTCACCCGAAATAAGTTGATATTTGTTCCCTTCTTCTAATTTGCGAACGGTGATAGGCTGTACTACCCCTAATTCCTCTATAGACGAAGCGAGCCCTTGCAACTCTTCTTCGTTAAAAGAGGTACGTGGTTGGAAAGGGTTTGTCTCAATCAGGTCGAGCTCTAATTCTATAATATTTCCTACTATCTTATCGGCATTCTTGTCGTTGATAGAGCTAATCGTAGCTTCAGGACTGTTGCCAAAGATAGCAGATATTCCTCTTCCTAAGGATTGTTTTTTAGCAGGTTTCGTCATTAGGCTGTCTTGTTTTTATCTATGATTTCTTGAGCTAAGTTGATGTGGTTAGTTGCCCCTTTGCTGGTAGCATCATAGTTGATGATAGTCTCACCAAAGCTGGGGGCTTCACTTAGGCGCACATTGCGTTGTATGATAGTTTTAAACACCATATTGCTAAAGTGTTTTTGCACTTCTTCTACCACTTGGTTTGATAGGCGTAAGCGTGCATCATACATAGTCAGTAGTAACCCTTCGATGTCTAAATTAGGGTTAAACGACTTTTGTACGCTTTTGATAGTGTTTAACAGCTTGCCCAACCCTTCCAAAGCGAAGTATTCGCACTGTATAGGCACGATTACCGAGTTAGCAGCCGTTAGCGCATTTAGGGTGATGAGCCCTAATGACGGAGCGCAGTCTATTAGTATATAGTCATATTGGTCGCGTATGGGCGCTAAGGCTTTTTTAAGCATATACTCGCGCTCTTGTTTGTCTACTAACTCTATTTCAATGGCTACCAAGTTGATGTGGGCAGCTATCAAATCAAGGTTAGGCGAACTAGTATGTATAATCATATCTTTAGCGTCCATAGTATGCTCAAGTAGTTCGTAGGTACCGTGTTCTATCGAATCTACATTGATGCCCAAACCCGAGGTAGCATTCGCCTGAGGGTCAGCGTCAATAAGCAATACTTTTTTCTCTAACACCCCCAATGAGGCTGCTAAGTTTACTGAGGTAGTAGTTTTTCCTACCCCTCCTTTTTGGTTTGCAATAGCAATTATTTTACCCATTTGTTTTGTGTTTTAAAAGTTAAACGGAAGCCCTTGTTTGGCTACAGCTGCCAGTGTGGCTTCGTTCTTTTCTGTAGCTTTCGCTATAGCCTTGTTTAGCGTAAGTATCAAAAAGTCTTCTAAGGCTTCTTTATCTTCCAAAAGCGTATCGCTTATGCTAATTGATTTAATTTCTCTGTTAGCAGTGATGGTTACTTTTACGCTCCCATCAGCGGTAGATTCTTCCAAGAGTACATTGCTGAGTTGCTCTTTAGCTTCGTCAGTTTTTTGTTTAATCTCTTGGAGCTTACCCATCATATCCATCATATTTCCAAACATAGTATTCTGTTTTTTTTGAGGGTGCAAAAGTAAGCATTTTTTCTAACATCACACAAAAAATACAATCAATAATTGTGCTACCATTATTCGCAAGAAAGTAGTAAGAGGGTATACACTTGCGTAGGTAAGGGCTGGTATTTCAGAGTTCGACATATCATTAGCAAAAGCCAATGCTGGGGGGTCAGTAGAAGCTCCTGAAAGCAATCCACAGATTTCCAAATAGTCTAATTTGCCTTTTATACGCGCAATAAGCGAAGTTACTAATAATGGTATTAGAGTGATAAGTACACCTAAGCCCATCCAGTAAAGTCCATCGCCGTGCAACAAAGTTTCTATAAATTTAGCTTTAGCATCTAAACCTACACTGGCAAGGAATAACACAATACCTATTTCGCGCACCATTAGGTTCGCACTTTGCGATACGTAGTGGGTCACTGAGAATTTACCACCATATCTACTGATAAGTATAGCAACGATAAGAGGGCCTCCCGCCAAACCTAAGCGTACAGCACCTGGTATACCTGGTATTGAGAAGGGGATAGAGCCCAATAACACCCCAAGAGTAATACCCATAAAGAGCTCTGCTATATGTGGGGTCTGTAAGCGGCGTTTAGAGTTACCAAATTCTTTACTTACTAATTGTATGTGGGTTTCATCGCCTATTACGGTGATAGTATCACCAAATTGCAACTTAGTGTGGGCAGAAGGTACGAACTCTACTCCCGCACGAAATACGCGGGTTATAGTCACCCCAAAGCGTCTGCGCACATCCAATTCTCCTAAAGTTTTGGTAAAAATAGCACGTTGTGTTACGTTGATACGGCGCGAGGTGTAGCGCATATCTTTCTCATCAGGAAAATAATCAGTGATAGCTACACTATCACCCATTAGTGTAAAGAATTTTTCATTCTCTCTCTGGTTGGCTACTACTAATACCACATCGCCTTCTTCTATTAGGGTGTCAGCATCAGCTAAGAGTATTTCACCTTTTCGGCACATACGCGAAATGGTGAAATCAAAATCGAGCGTCTTCTTAATAACGCTTAGTTTTTTGCCAAATAGAGATGGATTGGATACCTTGATAGCAAAGCGGTTGATAATTACTTGGTCTTTAGAATGCCGTAGTGAGTTTAATCGTTTTTCAGCTTCAATATTTACTTTGAAGATACCTCTTAAGCCCAACATCACAATGATAATCCCAAATACCCCAAACGGATAAGCTACTGCATACATAGTAGTAAGTGAAGGAGCATCTTCGCCAAACTTCTCAGCCAACGCAGCATTGGCAGCTCCCAAACCAGGCGTATTAGTTACGGCTCCCGACATTATCCCTACTAAGGTACTCATATCGGTATTCGTAAGGTAGTGGATGGCAATCACCGTAGCCACACAGGTAGCTATTGATATTACTGCCAACAGATTGAGCTTGATACCTTCTTTCTTAAAGGCAGAAAAGAATCCTGGCCCTACCTGTAGCCCAATGGTATAGACAAAGAGTATAAGCCCAAATTCTTTAATAAAGTGCTGAATATGAGTATTTACCGTAAAACCCATTTCAGCCATAGCAATGCCTGCGAAAAGTACCCAAGCAATACCAAATGAGATGCCAAAAAATTTAACCTTTCCTAAGGCAACTCCTATCGCGATGACCACGCTATACACTATCACAGTGTAAGCCACACTCTCGTGGTCGGCCATCAAGTTCCAAAGCCATTCCATTTTTAATGTTTAATTTGATTGATTTTGTTATTCTATTTTGCTAATTTTTTACTTTGAAAATAGACTGTCCAAAAAGTTTTTCGTGTATGCTAACCATCACATCTCCCCCTTCGAAGGGGGAGGGGGGGATGTTAATAATCATAGAGTTATGAAAATCTAATTTGTATTAATGTTTTAAGGTAAAAAACTTTTTGGACAGCTTTACTATTCCTTTATTACCCCAAGAACGGATAACGATAATCTACTGGTGGTACAAAGGTTTCTTTGATAAGGCGAGGCGATACCCAGCGCAATAAGTTCTGTGCCGAACCTGCCTTGTCGTTAGTACCTGAGGCACGTGCTCCACCAAAAGGTTGTTGTCCTACTACAGCTCCCGTAGGTTTATCGTTTACGTAGAAGTTACCTGCTGCATTTTCAAGAGCTTTCACCGCTTCGTCTATTGCGTAACGGCAAGTAGCAAATACGGCTCCTGTAAGGGCGTAAGCCGAGGTTTCATCTACTAACTTTAGCGTTTCTTCCCACTTAGCATCTTCGTATACATACACGGTTACCACAGGCCCAAAAAGTTCAGTTTCCATAGTGGTGTAATGCGGATTAGTGGTAACAATTACGGTAGGTTCTATAAAGTACCCTTTGCTCTTGTCGTAACCACCGCCTACGAATATTTCGGCATCTTTATCTTTCTTCGCTTGGTCTATGTATTTAGCCAATTTGTCAAAAGAATTTTCGTGAATAACAGCCGTGATAAAGTTCTCTAAGTTTTCAGGAGAACCTATTTTGAAAGACAATACGTCTTTTTTTACCAATTCCAATGTTTCCTCAGCCTTTGATTTAGGTAAGTATACACGAGAGGCTGCACTACATTTTTGTCCTTGGTACTCAAATGCGCCACGAGTGATAGCCGTAGCTACTTGCTTTGCACAAGCACTTGGGTGGGCAAGGATAAAGTCTTTACCGCCTGTTTCACCTACTATCTTAGGATAAGTTCTGTAGTTATGAATGTTGTTGCCTATTTTCTTCCAAATATCTTGAAAAACATTGGTAGAACCTGTAAAGTGGATACCAGCAAAATGCGGACTAGCCAGTAGTGCATCAGTAATCATCGCAGCATCGCCGTGCAGTACATTGATAACCCCATCTGGCAAACCTGCTTTCTTAAATACTTCTACTATCATATTAGCCGAAAATACTTGCGAAGCACTTGGTTTCCATATTACTACGTTACCCATTAGGGCAGCACTTGCAGGTAGGTTGCCCGAGATAGCGGTGAAGTTAAATGGAGTAACGGCATATACAAATCCTTCTAATGGGCGATATTCTACGCGGTTCCATACCCCTTCTGACGAGTTAGGCTGATCGTTGTAGATATTAGCCATAAATTCCACGTTGAAACGCAAGAAGTCTATCAACTCGCAAGCAGAATCTATTTCAGCTTGGTGTACAGTTTTAGATTGTGCAATCATTGTGGCAGCGTTCATTTTAGCGCGATAAGGCCCTGCGATAAGGTCAGCAGCTTTCAAGAAGATAGCGGCGCGTTCTTCCCACGCAAGGGCAGCCCATTTCTTACGAGCTTCAAGGGCTACAGCTATCGCTTTTTCTACCTCTGCTTTGCTAGCGTTGTGGTAAACGCCCAAGCAGTGCTTGTGGTCGTGTGGAGGGTGCATCTCGCTCGTGTTGCCAGTGCGTACTTCCTTACTGCCAATGTAGAGCGGAGCATCTACACGGGTGTTCCATAATTCTTTGTAGGCCTTGAGCACCGCTTCGCGCTCAGGGCTGCCTGGTGCATAACTCTTTACGGGCTCATTTACAGCCTTAGGTACTTTAAAAAATCCTTTTCCCATTGTTATTTTGTTTTTTAAGTTTGTTGATGTATTCAAAAATTTTCGGCTAAGATACAACAATTATTTGAACCACCAAAATTTAAAAAGAAAAAACTTTGCCAAAGGCATAACCTCTGGCAAAGTTCTTCTTTTGTCCTTTGTATTTTGTCTCTCCTCTTTACAAAAAGGTACCACTACTTTCAGGCGAAAGGTTTGATGAGAGAATATCACTTTGGTCTTTTTCTATCTCTTCTTTGCTTACACCAAATTCACGTACAGCGTCTTCTACAGTCTTGTCTTCTCGCAAAAGGTCGGTATAGATATGTATAGGTATTTTTACATCTAATACCTTGTTAGCTGGTACTGTATTATAAGTCAAATTAGCAGGTTTGCTCGCAAAAAGTCCCAAAACAATTCGTAAATCAAAGTTTATGTAAGTTCTTTTTACTTCAAAAAAGCCTTTCAACCCTATCTGTTCCTGTCTTAGCACGCCTTTAGGGGCATTAGGATTTTTGTCAAAACTACCGCCTTTAATATACAGTTCTTCTGGGTTAGTATCGCGGTATTTATAGTCAAGAGCTTCAGCTTGGGTAGGTACTGTCGTATTGCTGGCTACAGCTGCAAAATTGTCAGCGATAAAGAAGAATTGATAACGGTCAGGGTTCTTGCCAGTGCTTAGCTGTGCGTTCACACGCTTGCCGTTTTTGTCGTAGAAAATCAATTCTATTCCATATAAACTTACACCAGCATTGTGCTGATGGCTGTGGTATCCTTCATCTTCGTCTTCATCATCGTGGTGGTCTTCTACCACTACATCAGTTCCTTCCCAGCGAATAGCCGTAGGGTTGTTGGCAGCAGGGGTAGGCACTCCGTTAATGTTGTCAAAATAAAAGTGTTGCACAGTCTTCAAGTATTTCACGGGGTAATCAGGATTACCGTGAAAATAACCGTGCGAGTGTCCTTTGGTGAAGCGTACCTCCAATCTACTCCACGAAAAAGTTGTAGGTTCATCATCTTTGCTACAAGCGCTAAAAGCAGTAGCCATCACTACTAAAAGAAAAGTGTATTTTAAAAATTGATATATATTTTTCATCGTTTTTTTAATGTTAAAAAGGTTATTGTTTAATTTCTATGGGTAGTGTCATATCCGAATCTAATTGAAACGCATTCGAGTATTCCACTACGTTATAAGGGCGCTCTTCTTGGTTTTGTGGGTTGAGCTTGTTAGCAGTGAGAAAGTGTGCTAACTTAATTCGCAAGGTATAATTGCCCACAGTAGCTTCGTCTTTAATGTGGAAAATACCTTTCAGCCCCACAGGGTCGCGTAGTTCTGGGTGTTTTTTGTCCCAAGTGCGCAGGCGCAACTTCACCCCTTGTGTGCCATAAGAGCCATTCTCAGGGTCAGTATCCTGATATTCATAACTTACTACCTTGTTCATAGCGGTTACCATCGCATCTCTTCCTTCTTTATTATCAGGGTAATTTCCTTGAAATAACTGAAAGAAGTGTTGGTGGATAGGCGCCATTTCAGCGGTTACGAACTCGTGGTTCATACGCACTCCGTTGTTGTAATACACTATCTCGAATAGGTACTCGTGCCCTACTTGCCATTGTATAGGGTTATTGATGTCGTACACTATTCCCTTAGGCGACTTGTTAGCGGTACGCTCTTGCACTGCCTTAGTGCCTTTATCGGTGATGATAAACTGTACCTTGTCGGGCATATCGTGTCCTCTGTCTTTAGTCTCGTCAGTAGGTGGTTTTGGTTTACTATCGTCCTTACTACAGCCACTTACGGCAAAACACACTAAAATTATCATACTGATAGCTTTTAAATAATATGATATTTTTTTCATTTTTTTTGATGTCTTTTAAAAATTATAAATCAATCTCACGAATACATTCCTACCCAAATCGTGGGCGTAATACCTAAACCGATTGGTGTATTCCTTGTATTCTGTGTTCAAAAGGTTTTCGGCAGAAAGCCTTATCCCTAAAGTTTGTTGTCCTCCTATCTTCAGCGTTGTTTCTATATTAGCCTCAAAAAGGTGATAAGCATCAGGGGTAGTAGGCACTAACTCTTGGGCAGGTTCAAAGCGGGTTTGTTGGGCTACAAAGGTGTGCCCTATACCCACAGCAAAGTTTCTTACCAACCCTCTATTGCGCTCTACGTTCCATTTTAACTGCTGATTTAGGCGCGGAGCGGGTATAAAAGGGAAGTATTGCTTAGTCTGCATCTCATTAGCAAAAACTACAGAGCCCTTCAGTTCATAGTTCAACTCTTGGTCGCTTAGGCTATGCCACTTCAGCAAAGGTAGTTTTGCATCAAGGTCTACGCCTCTAAAGAAAGCATCAGCTTGAGCGTACTGAAAGATAGGGTACACCCCCGAAAACAAGGTACGCGTTTCTCCCGTAGGGTAGTCGTAAATATAGTTTTGTATCCATTGTAGGTACATATCTATATTCACTCGTATCTTGTGGTTGTTGAAAGTAAAGCTGGTGAGCCACTTAAGCCCTGTTTCCGATTGCAGCGTCTCATCGCCTAAATCATAGGTACCTGCTCCGTGGTGCAAGCCACTGCTGTACAGCTCGTTTACGTGAGGGGCACGCCACGCCAAACCTATATAGCTGCCCACGTCTATCCAACTAGAGAGGTGGTGCGAGGCTCCTACACTGTAGGTCAGGTTGTGAAATTGGTGTTCTCCTCCGTAGCGTTGCGAGTACATATCGTAGCCATCGGCGTTTAGGTATTTGTAGTCATACCTAAGCCCCGCTTGGGCTTGCCAATTCATATTCGAGTAACGTTGTATCCCAAAAACGCCATAACTAAGCGAAGCAAAGTTAGGGATAACAGGCACTACCCCCGTACCTGGTTGGTTGTAGTTGTCCTGCTTGCTAAAGCTACCCCCTATCATTGTGCCCCAATGGTTGCGGTAAGAGTGTTCCCAATCTACATCAAGGGTGTGAGTGGTGAGCTCCATATTCAGGGCTGGGATGCGCGTCCTATCCATCCGGCGCAGACTAAACTCTTGGCGTATATCTTTCTGAAAAGCGTATTGTGCCGTCAGTTTACTGCCTAAAGGCAAAAGGTAAAATGCTTTAGCTTTCAACAGGTGATGTACTACCTTTTGCTTAGGAGCATTGATAGAGTACGAAAACGGATAGGTAGTCAGCGGTCTGCCGATTTCAAACCTGCCTAATAGGTCGTCCAAATTTCCTATATGCGATCCGTAGAATACACTGCTCTCATTCTCATAACGGCTGTAAAACACTTCAGCAGTACCTTTGTTTTTCTGTACGCCTGTCGCTACCGAAAAGTTCGCCTCACGGGCTGCGGTGTTGTTCAGCAGATAGTTAGCCGTACTGAGGTCGCCCGAACGTTTTAGGGTACCTTGCACCCGCCACGCCCACGAATGTAGCTTAGGTACAGACCCCTCTACGCTTGCCGTTAGGGTAGTCTTTCTACCGTTAGAAGCAAATGAGGGCAATAACTTACCGTGCAGTCCATCGCCATAAGGCAGTTTGTTTGGGCTGATGAGTATTACCCCACCCAGTGCATCTGAACCATAGCGAACAGCCTCAGCTCCTTTCACTACGCTTATCTGGTCAGCCACCATAGGGTCTATTTCAGGAGCGTGGTCAGCCCCCCATTGTTGTCCCTCTTGGCGTACCTCGTTGTTGAGTATCAAAATACGATTGCCGTGCAAACCGTGAATCACAGGCTTGGCTATAGTACCCCCCGTTTGTATCATCGAAACACCTGCTACTTGGGTAAGTATTTTAGACAGTTCCTCTCCTGAATGCTTTAGAAAACCATCTTGCTTGATAACCTGCACCCTATAAGGCAACCTACATTCTATCACAGAAGTATTATGTCCTACCACTGTTACCGCATCTAACTGATTAACAGTCTCTTTCATTACTATCTTGTAAGGTTGAGCGATAGGCAGCGTAAGCGTTGCTTCGTAATCGTGATAACCGAGATAAGTAATTTTGATAGGATAAGACCCTTTAGGAGTTTTCTCAATAGCTACCTTGCCGTCAGAGTCCGTTAGATAGTGTTTGCCCATAAAGTGCACCACCGCTCCTGCCAACGGCAATTGTTGAGTATCTTCTACTTGCAGTTGTAAGCGTCCTTGTCCAAAAGCCGAAAACGCACACAACAGCAGCAGAAGAGATAATATCTTTTGCATAAGAATTTAATTTGAAAATTAATTGATTTCTCAATTTGCTAATTGGCAAATTGACTCATTGACAAATTAACAGGCGGTCCTCTTGAAAAGATAGTAAAGACAGTTTGCGGAATGTCTTTTTTAATAAAGAAGAAAATAGTTGAAATGCTCTGCTCCCATAAGTGATAAGTAAAGAAAGAAGGAGCAAAGAACTGGTGAAGTTGTAGAAAGATACAATCGTGGTGAGTATCTATAGCCGAAAAGTGTGCTTCGTGCTTACATTCACTACCTGTAGCAATAGCGCATAACTCCTTATTTGTGTGGTGGTTATGAAAAAACTCACCCACAGGGAAAGCCACTTTTAGCATACATAGCAGCAGCAAAGAGGCAATTAAGCGTATATGTACAGATTTCTTTTGTATCTGTCTCTTATACACATCTGACGCTGCCGACGACTCCTTACGTGTAGA
>OJLB01000032.1_pt1 | contig 103610 bp, 89 predicted proteins | sample 1596861 | NCBI WGS metagenome assembly OJLB01 (sample SAMEA3904681, study PRJEB24821) | metagenome | biome: Builtin; feature: hospital; material: surface | place: USA | collected 2013-06-06
TGACAACCAGCGCCTCATCGATGTGCCCGCCTCCTTGGCGGCGGGCACCGCGGTGACGTTGAGCACCTGACCGCCTCGTCGTTGACGCCTCCGTCCGGGGCCGGGGTGGGGGCGTCGCCTGAACGTCATCCAGCCGCTGTGCGAACGGGTCAGTCACGCCTGCGGCGCGGTGCCACGTGGGGCAGGCCCATGGCCAGCACTCCGAGCACCATCGACGCCCCGGCCCACCCCAGGCTCACAGCTCCCGACGGGTCGGCGACCACCCAGTTCCACCACGCGTCGGCTCCCTCGGTCTGACGCCCGGCGAGCAGACAGACGAAGAAGAATCCGATCGCGGGCAGCGAGGCCAGAGCGCGAGGCACCCAACGCGACGCGAGCATCGTCAACCCCATGAGCACCGGTACGTCACGCACCACCGAGGCACTGGAGCGGCCACCCCACAACCCAGGGATCATGAGAAGGACGATGATCACGCCCAGGGCGGCGTCCCACCAGCCAACCGGCCGAGACGAGCGGTACTCCACGTCGGGTTCGGCCCTGCTCAGCCCCACGGAGTACAGCATCGCCAGAACCAACCCGAACAGATTGGCCACGACGACGACCGTCCCCATGCTGCCGAAGACTGCTGGAACGGTGACCCCGGTCGGGTCGGTGAGCGCGCACACCACCGAGAAGACGCACGTCACGACGAGCTGGCACACGGCCATGCGATTCTTCAGCCAGAGTCTCACCGCGGACACGCCCTCAAATAGTCCTGCATCTGGGAGACAGTGTGTCGCTGGACGGCAGCACTGCGGGCGGTGAGGTCATCGGCCCATTTCTGGTCCCGAGGGTCCAGATCGTCAGTGCTCACCTCGAGCCCACCGTCGCGAGCCACCCGGCGCAGCCATGCGTCGATGCGACCGGCAAACTTGACGATCTCAACAGGCTGTTGTCCCGAGGTGGGTGCCGGGCAGTGGTACGTCACGGTGGCGCTCGCCAGGGCTGCCGTGACGCGGGAGGGATCGGTGAGACCTGGGGAGGCGCTGACGGCCACCGCGTCAGTCGTGTCCGGCACGGGCTGCTCGGAGTAGACCACGGGCAATTGCACTCCAGAACGCGCCCAGACGGGCCACACCCGCTGCATCGCAGCGGTGACCGAACTGCGCTGGGGTTCATGTTCGGGCAGCAGGCACAGCCGGGCCGACGTGCCGGTGACCGGCCGACAGGTGAGGGCCATCTCACGGGGCCTCGTGGGGAAGGCGTCCATCTGGTTCACCTGGCTGGCCCCGATGACCAGTCCACCGGCCAGCACGACGATGCTGGTGGTCAGGAGTAGGTTGCGGCCCTTTCGGACGACCCGGGCCTGCACGGCGAGACCGGAGGCGAGCAACAGCCCGAGGTTGACGGCTGCTGTCCCGGCGACGACGGCTGGATCAAGGGTCTGGGTGACTGAGCAGCAGTCGATCCACTCCCCGGTGAGGTGACGCAGCCAGTAGATGGACATTCCCGGCGGGAAGATGACCCATGCCAGGGGTGTGGCCAGAGCCAGCGGCGCTGCCACGGCCAAGGGGATCGACAGTCCCAGGGCGATCCCGGCCAGCGCCCACGCCCATATGGACACAACCGTCGCCCCGAACACCTGCCACCCCAGCAGATGGGTGGCGAAGCCATGCCGAGACATGAGAACAGTGAGAAGAACAGTGGGCACCGTGGCCGACCACACCCATGGGGCCATGACGACGCGCCACCAGGGCCGCACTCGGTCGCATGTCAGTGCCACGGTGCGCAGTCGGTGTCCCTCAAGGGCCCCGGCCAGGGCACACAGTGCAGTGGTGATCACCGCTGCGCCGGCATCAGCGACGATGCGACTGACCCAGTACGGTTCCCCAGTGGGCTTGCGGGTGCTGAGTACGAGGGCCAGTGCCACCAGTGGCGACAGCCAGGCCCCTGGAGCCGTCCGAAGCCTCGTGGACCACCTCATTCGTCGGTCACCAGACTCAGGTAGGCCATGTCAGCCCGCCGCGGCGTCCCTTCGGGGGCGAGGTCGAGGAAGGCTCGCGGGGTGCCGTCGAAAACCACCCCTCCAGCGTCAAGGACCACGACCCGGTCGTAGTCCTCGGTGAGGTCCTCGACCTGATGGGTGGAGACGACTACGACGTTGTCGTCGGGAACGCGGTGCAACACGGTGCGCAGCCGTATCCGCTGTGCCGGGTCCAGTCCTGCGGTGGGCTCGTCGAGCAGCAACACCTGTGGCCGACCGATGAGCACTTGGGCGAGCCCGACGCGACGCAGCTGGCCCCCGGACAGTTGCCCACAGCGGGTCTGCGCCTTGGGCATGAGATCAACGGCTGCCAGGATCTCGTCGGTGCGCGACGAGGCCTCGCGAAGCGGCAACCCCATGAGCCAGCCGCAGTAGGTCACCTGTTCGCGCACGCTCAGCCCGGCAATGGGGCGGATGTTCTGGCGCATGAGACCGACCCGGCGACGCAACTCGCGCGGTGATGACGGGTGCCTCGCGTCCAGCCCGATCCACCCCGAGCTCGGCACCTGCGACCCGCAGCACAACGAGAAGAGGGTCGACTTGCCAGCACCATTGGGGCCCAGCAGCACGGTGCGACCCGGGGTGAACTCGAGACTCACGCCAGTCAGCACGGGCTGGCGGCGCCGGTAGGAGAACGTCACCTCGTCAAGAATCATATGTTGGGCCTCAGTCAGTAATTCACTCGGAAGGAGGCGACGGAAACAGAGCTCTTTCCCTGGATTCCTCGTATGGAGGCGGGATGATCCCCTTGAGCTGTCGACCCCATCCGATCGTTCCAGTCCTGCTGCAGAACAGCGTCCTGGCTGCGAGAGAACTGGCACGTCAACTGTGTCTGCACAGGCGGAGGATACTGAGAATGGTGGAGATGGGCAAGTGGCTGGAGTCTGTTTCCTGCGATCAGGTTGTGTCCTGTCATTGGCCACTGCGTCGGCTCGTGAGTTTCTCCGTCATCCGTGCTGGTGGCGTGCGAGACGAGTACCCGTGCCAGGGCCAGGCGCTGGGCCTCACCGCCGGAGATCGTCGCCCCGTCCTCACCGACGAGCCGATCGGGCGGCAGATCCAGTCCGGCTCGCTGCAGAGCCGTCACAACCTCCTCATCGGTGGCCTGTCGGGCACCGATCCGCACGTTCTCGGCGATGCTCGTGGTGAAGACGTGTGCATTCTGCGCCAGGTAGCGCACTCGCCCGGTGGTGTGCACCTGCCCGGACATCGGCGGGATGAGCCCCATGATCGTCGCGGCGATCGTCGTCTTGCCGATGCCGGAGGGCCCGACCAGGGCCACTGACTCGCCGGGATGGATCTGCAGGTCGAGGTGGCGCTGCACCGGCCCGCTGTCCGGCCAGCCGACGGTGAGGTCGGTGAGTTCCAGACTGGGCGACTGCCCGGTGCTCTCGGCGGTGGGGGAGTCGCCCACCCCCACGATCGGGGCGTCGAGGATCTCCACGATGCGATTCAGGGCCGTCCGAGCCCGGGTGAAGGTCTGTGCGGCGGCATTGAACGAGCCGAACACCTCGTGCAGGGCCAGCGGAGTGAGCACCAGCACGGCGAGGATCCGCCCACCGATACGTCCGTCCGCGACGGCCTGCCCCCCCACGAGCAGCGCACTGACGACGGCCACCCCGGCTGCCAGGATCTGCCCAGCAGTGCCCAGACCACGCACCCAGGCCGCCCGGCGCTCGGCGTCACGCAGCTTGGCGTCCACCTCGAGCACCCGCTCCATCTGATGATCGGCGGCGTTGAGGGCCACCAGGTCGGGGGCGGCATGAGCGAGTTCCCTGGTGCGATTGGCGAGCTCGCCACGCAGCGGCACCGTGCTCCCATCGGCGCGCCGGGAGGCCACCTGCGTCAGCCACGGGATGACGACCCCGGCCAGCAGGGCCGAACCGAGCAGCCAGGCGGCGCTGACCGGGGAGAACCGGGCCAGCAGGGCTGGCTATGTCAACTTCATTTGGCCCGGATTGTCGGTCTGGCTGGGCCCCGGTTGGGTGCGAGAAGCCAACCCAGAGTGAACTCCGGGCAGCTTATGGGGGGCAGTTCATGTCAGTGGTGTCGGCGCAGGCGCAGGGAGTTGGTGATGACGCTCACCGAACTGAGGGCCATGGCGGCTGCGGCGATCATCGGGGACAACAGCCAGCCGAAGGCGGGGTAGAGCACTCCCGCGGCGATCGGAATGCCGATGACGTTGTAGATGAATGCGAACAGCAGGTTCTGCTTGATGTTGCGCATAGTGTCGACGGACAGGTCGCGGGCCTTGACCAGGGCTGCGAGGTCGCCGCCGAGGAGGGTCACGTCTGCGCTCTCGATGGCGACGTCGGTCCCGGTGCCCATGGCGACGCCAACGTCCGCCCCGGCCAGGGCAGGGGCGTCGTTGACGCCGTCACCGGCCATCGCGACCGTGTGACCTTGCTCCTGGAACCGCTGGACGTGCCCATGCTTCTGATCCGGAAGCACGTCCGCGATCACCTCGTCGATGTGGAGCTCGTCGGCGATGGCGTGGGCGGTGGTGGCGTTGTCCCCGGTCAGCATCACGATCCGCATGCCACGGTGACGTAGGTCGTCGATGGCCTGGGCGGTGGTGGGCTTGAGTGGGTCGGCGATGGCCAGGATGCTTGCAGGCTGACCATCGACAGCCACGATGACGGCAGTGGCTCCTTGGCGACGGAAGGCGTCGATGTCGTCGGTCAGGGGGGTCGTGTCGGCATGCTGGGTCGTGAGGAAGGCAGGGCTGCCGACCATGACCTGGTGACCGTCGACCAATGCTTCGACGCCGCCACCCGGGTGGGCGGTGAATGCAGTGGCGGTCGGTACGGTGACGTCGCGTTCTCGCGCCGCGTCGACGATCGCGCGGGCCAAGGCATGTTCGGACCCGGACTCGACAGCGGCCGCCATGGCCAGCACGATCTCGGCGTGGTGGTCGGCGACGACCTTCTGGTCGACGAGGCTGGGATGGCCCTGGGTCAGGGTCCCGGTCTTGTCGACCACCAGGGTGTCGATCTTCTGCAGTCGTTCGAGTGCTTCGGCGTTCTTGACCAGGACGCCATCGCGGGCTCCGCGACCAACCCCGACCATGATGGACATGGGTGTGGCAAGGCCAAGCGCGCAAGGGCAGGCGATGATGAGCACGGACACTGCAGCAACGATCGCGAACGGTAGCCGGGGCTGTGGCCCGACCGTGGCCCAGACGGCGAAGGTGATCAGTGCGATGCCGATCACGACCGGCACGAACACAGCGGAGATTTTGTCGACGAGCCCTTGGATGGGGGCTTGGGAACGTTGCGCCTGGGACACGAGGTCGACGATGCGGGCCAGGGTCGAGTCGGCGCCCAGGCCGGTGGCCTCGATGACCAGGCTGCCGCCGCTGGTGATGGTGCCGCCGATCACACGGTCGCCGGGGTTCTTGTCAACAGGTACCGGCTCGCCGGTGATCATGGATTCGTCGACGTAGGCGTGGCCGTCGACCACGATGCCGTCTGCTGGGATCTTCTCACCGGGGCGGACCCGGCAATGGTCGCCGACCTGCAGGTCCGCGGATGGCACTTCCTCTTCTTCTCCGTCGGGGTTGATGCGGTGCGCGGTGGCTGGCGACAGGTCCAGCAGGGCGCGGATGGCACCCGAGGTCTGGTCGCGTGCCCGCAGTTCGAGTACCTGCCCCAGCAGCACCAGGGTGATGATCACGGCGGCGGCCTCGAAGTAGACGCCGACCCGGCCACCGTCATCACGCATGATGGCCGGGAAGATCCCCGGGGCCAGGACGGCGACCACACTGTAGAACCACGCGGCACCCGCACCGAGGCTGACGAGGGTGAACATGTTGAGGTGCCGGCTGGCCACTGATCGGGCGCCACGTGCGAAGAATGGCCACCCGGCCCACCACACCACGGGGGTGGACAGCGCGAGTCCGACCCAGGGCACCCATGCCCCGACGGCCAGGGCCGGGACCATCGCCAGCACCACCAGGGGCAGGCTGAGCACGGCTGCCACGCGGAGACGGCGGCGCATGTCTGCCAGCTCTGGGTTGGGTCCGTCGTGGACGCCCACCGAGACCGGTTCGAGCGCCATGCCACAGATCGGGCACTCGCCCGGCCCATCCTGCCGGATCTCGGGGTGCATGGGGCAGGTCCATTCGCCATCGCGTGGGCCGGTGCCGGCCTGTGGTGGTGGGGCGCTCTGCCCGCCGTGCTCTTGGTGGGCAGCAGGCTGCCCGGGGTGGGTGTGCTGGTGTGCTGCTGGCGCGGGGGGCTGTCCGTCCGGTTGGAGGAACATGCCGCACTTGGGGCAGCGGCCAGGGTGGTCACTGGTGACCTCGGGGTGCATGGGGCAGGTGAAGGAGTCCCCTTCAGCCGTGATGGGCTTGTCGGGTGGGGTAGGGCTGGTCATGGTCTTCTTCGTCCGTTGAGTGGTGGTGCTCTGTGGTGCTGGTGGGCGCGTGGTGCGAGGTTCTTGGCTCAGTGGTGATCGTCCCCGTGGTTCATCATCCGCATCATGAGCCACATCATCACTACGCAGCCGAGGGCGGGGATGGCGGCGGCCATGACGCCGCCTGCGGAGAGGCTGGCACGACCTGTCCACAGGTATCCGGCCACGATGAGCAGCATCGGGGCACACATCAGCAGGTGCATCCAGTGGTGGCTCTTGCCGTGGCCTGTCATCTTCGGATCGTGCCGGTGCTGCACGGGCTCGAGTACCGGGTCGGCGGCGGGGCGGGGAGCGTCGCTGTCACTGCGGTTGAGCTGGGTGGGGCTTGTGTACATGGTGGTCTCCTTCGTCGTGTGTGGCTGGCTGCCGTCACCATCCAGACTGTCGAGCGTACATGAAGCTGGACCGGGGCAAATGATGAAGGTTTGACCAAGACGTCGGAGGCATGTGCGGGCATGCGGCGGTGCGGTTCCCGCGGTGACGCGGGAACCGCATCGGCGTGGGCTGGGATCAGTAGCGCAGGCTGGTCATCATGCCGATCTCGGCGTGGTAGATGTTGTGGCAGTGCAGCATCCAGGCTCCGGGGTTGTCGGCCTGCAGGTCGGCCTCGATGGTCTGCATGGGCAGCAGCAGCACGGTGTCCTTGCGCAGTCCGTTGCTGCCCGGCAGGGACCAAGTGTGGCCGTGGATGTGCATCGGGTGGGCCATCATCGTCATGTTCGTCATCCGCATCCGGACCCGCTGTCCCGGGCTGATCGACAGGGGTGTGTCCTCACCGAACTTCTTGCCGTTGATGCCCCAGGCGTAGGGCTTCATCTGGCCGTTGAGCTGGACCTCGAGGGTCTGCTCCGGTTCCTTGTCGGGCAGCTTGGCTGCGTCGGCGGCGCGCAGGGCGGTGCCCAGGACAGCCTTTCCTCCGAGTTCGGGGATTCGGGTGGTGGCCGGCGGAATGCTGCCGGCGCCGGTCTTGACGATGGCGCGGGCGGGAGTACCGGTCTTGCCCTCGGGGGCGGCCTGCAGCACGAAGACGCCGTCGCCGACGGTGACGGTGGCGTCGATCCTTTCTCCCATGGCGAGGTAGATGGCCGTCGCCTCGACCGGCTGCACGGCGAAACCGTCGGCGTGGGTGATGGTGAGTCGGTGCCCGGACAGGCCGACCTTGAAGATCGTGTCGGCTCCGGCATTGATGAGCCGTAGCCGGACCTTGTCCCCGGGGCGTGCCGTGAGGGTGCGCGGTGCGGCCGGGATCCGGCCGTTGACGACGTAGTGCGGGTAGCTCACGTCTCCGGCATCGCCCAAGGGGGAACTGCCGTGGTCCATGCCTCCCATGTCGTGGTTCATTCCTTGGGACAGGGGGCCGCTGTTGGCCTTGAAGTCGGCGAAGATCGCATCCGGTGACTTGCCAACCCCATCGGTCCAGTCATCCAGGACCAGGACCCATTCCGCGTCGTGGTCGCCCGGATCGCGTGGGTCGTCCAGCACGAGGGGAGCGTACAGCCCCCGGTCGATCTGGACTCCGCTGTGGGGATGGAAGAAGTAGGTTCCGGCATGGGGTGCGACGAACTCGTAGGTGAAGGCACTCTTGGCGGCGATGGGGTCCTGAGTGACACCAGGCACACCGTCGGAGGCGTTGCGCAGGGCAATGCCGTGCCAGTGCACCGAGGTGGCTGTGGGGAGCTGGTTGTCGACCGTGACCCGGAACAGGTCGCCCGCCTTGCCGCGCAGGACGTTCCCGTCGAGTTCGTCGGTGTAGGCCCAGGTCTTGGCCAGGACACCGCCCAGGTCCAAGGTGACAGGGCGCGGGGTCAGGGTGTGGGTGACGGTCGTCGCCCCGGCCGGGGTGGCGAGTGGTGTCTGGGTCGGGATGGCCCATGTGGCCGGGGTGGTGCTGGCCGGGGAGGGCTGCTTGGCGCCGCATGCAGCCAGGGCGCTGGTGGATGCCAGGCCGAGGCCGGCGAGCAAGGCCTGTCGGCGAGTGATCGTGTTCATGCCCACGACTCTTCCCGCCCCGCATTGTGATCGGGTCAGGGAAGTGTGGAGATTCGATCAAGACTTCGTGGCAGCACCAGGGTGAACGACGCACCGCAGCCCACCCCCGGACTGGCCGCCAGCACGTCGCCCCCATGTGCCCGGGCGACGGCTCTGGCGATGGTCAGGCCGACTCCGGTTCCGCCGTCGACGTCACGGACCCTGCGTGATCCTTGGTGGAAGAAGCGTTCGAAGACGTGGGACACCTCACCGGCGGGTATGCCTGCGCCGGTGTCGCTGACCTGGATGGACACCGAGTCCGTGTCAGACCAGCTCGTCACACATACCTCACCCCCGCGCGGCGTGTGCTGGACGGCGTTGCGCAGCAGGTTGTCCAGGACCTGGCCGATGCGTGCAGGGTCGACATCCACCTCCACGGGGCAGTTGCCACGGGTCACCAGCTGGATACCTGCCTCGGCACAGGCTTTCGCACACGAGGTGACCGCCGATTCCACCAGGTCATCGATGCGGGTCAGCCGTAGTTCCAAGGGGATCCGCCCCTCCTCTGCCCTGGAGACCTCGGAGATGTCGGCCGCCAGCGCCGTGATGCGCTCGTTCTGGCGTTGGAGGACCTCAAGGACCTCCGGCCCATACACGGCGACTCCGTCCTGGAGGCTCTCGAGCGTCACCCTCGTCACGGACAGGGGCGTTCGCAGCTCATGGCCAAGATCGGTCAACATGCGTCGTCGGGTGGCCTCCGTGGCCGCGATCTGGGCCGCCATCCGGTTGAACTCATGGGCCACGGATTCGAGTTCGCGCCCCAGTGGCGGCATGCGCACGGGGTCGTCGTAGTTGCCGTGCGCGACCCTCTCAGCCCCCTCGGCCAGGGCATCCAGCCCTCGGATGAGGCTGCGGTTCAGCACCCATGACGTCACCGCCGCGATCACCATCGCGGCGGCAAGTCCCAATCCCAGGGAGGCCGCACCGGCGTCATGGAAGGCACGCTCGGCATGGTCCAGCACCATGGGCTGGGTGTGCCCGGCCTCGGCCATGTGCTTCTTGAACAACGGCGGGCCCATCTCCAGGGCGGTCAGGACCAGCGTGACGCTCATCGTGACCAGGACGGCGAACTGGGTCCACACCAGCCGTTGACCCCACGACAACCCGGGCCACAGCTTTGATGGCCGTCCTCCCATCAGCCTCGGCCCATCCGGTAGCCCACGCCCCGCACAGTCAGCACGTAGCGGGGATCGGCGGCCTCCTCACCCAGCTTCTTGCGAAGGTGTGCCACGTGGACATCGACCAGATGGTCGCCGCCGACCCAGTCCTCGCCCCAGACCATGTCCGTGAGCTGACGCCGGCTCAACACACGTCCGGGATGCGCGGACAGCGCCTCCAGCACGTCGAACTCGGTGCGTGTCAGGTCCACCGCCACACCATCCATGAAAGCTTCGCGCGAGTCGGGATGCACCACCAGTTCCCCGATCCTGCGGGCGACGGATGCCGAAGCCGTGGATCTCGGGCGACGCAGCATCACCTGGACGCGTGCCACGAGTTCGCGCGGGCTGAAGGGCTTGGTGAGGTAGTCATCCGCGCCCACGGACAACCCGATGAGCATGTCCACCTCGTCAGCTCGCGCGGTCAGCATCAGGACGTAGCAGTCGCTGAAGGTGCGCACCTTGCGACAGACCTCCACTCCGTCGAGGCCCGGAAGGCCGAGGTCGAGGATGACGACATCCGGCTGCTCCTCCCGGATCCGCGACACCGCCTCGTTCCCGTCTGCACAGGTGTCTGCGGCCATGCCGGCCCGTTCCAGGTAGTTCTTCACCGTGCCGGCCAGCACCGGTTCGTCGTCGACCACCAGCACCGAAGTGCGCGCCACATCGCTCATGGCTCCATCTCACCACGAAACCCAGCAGGCGTCACCTCGTCGGTTGCGAGGACGGGGACATGCTGTGGTTCATGCTGCCCATGTCGTGGTTCATGCCGGACATGCTACCCATGTCATGGGCCATGACGCTCGACGACGTGTCACCTCCCAGGACTGCCGGATCGACCATCCCGAAGATCATCGCCACGTGGGCCACCACGAGGAAGGCCGCCACCATCGCCACGTGCATCCGCAGACGGTTCTCACTACTGCGGCCCAGGACCCCCGCCTCGAGGAGACTGATCACGAGCATGGGCAGGCCCTCGACCAGGTAGCTGAGGACCGCGATGACATCAGCCGGGCCGCGCCATCCCCCATTCATGGTCAAGGGCACCACCGCGTGGACCATCAGGTGCGTCCCAATGAAGACCCACACGGGACCGGCGAGCAGGCCAGCAGCCCGACTGAGCCTCGCCACCCACGGGGCTGCGGGCCGGTCATTGCGGCGCCCCAGCAGCATGACCAGTTCCGTGATCGCCAAGGTCTCGGCCAGGATGACCGGGAGGGCCATGAACAACAGCAGGTTCCACGGTTGCCGCACCGCGAGAAGTTCCATGTAGTGGGTCATCGCCATGCCAGCCATGCCCGAGCCAGCAGTCAGGTCGGGCACGGCCAGGGCCAGCCCGACCGCGGCCATGCTGGCAATTCCCAGGAATGCGAGGGACCCACGAGCCAGGGATGAGGATTCATTCGTCGTCATGCCGCCAAGCCTCACGGCGGCATGACGAGCCACGCTCACAGATCACGGCTTGCTGACGAAACGGCTTCGGGGGCTCTTCGTGGCCATGATTCCGGCCATTTCCCGTCCTCCAGCTCGTGCTGGATTTCACGTGCCCACGCGCCGGTGTCAAGGTCTTATCACCCGCTACGTCGTCCGGCCCCTTCTCGAAGCCGGCGGGTTCAGACCCCAATTGCACCTTCGATTGCGAAGAGCCCCCCACGCCAGCCGTTCACAGGTTCACGATCATCTTTCCGGTGTTGGCGCCATCGAGCAGGTCGATGAAGGCCTGAGCTGCGGCGTCGAGGCCCTCGCGAGCGGTCTCGTCCCACTGGACGGAGCCGTCGGCGATCCACCCGGCCATGTCCTTCTCGAAGTCCGCTCTCGCCTGCTCGGCGTACTTGGCGATCACGAAACCACGCAGTGTCAGGCGCTTACCGATGGCCAGCGCCAGGTTGTGCGGCGCGGGCGTCGGCTCGGTCGAGTTGTACTGGCTGATCGCCCCGCACATCGCAACCCGGCCGTCGGTACGCATGTTTGCGATCGCTGCCTCCAGATGGTCGCCGCCGACGTTGTCGAAGTAGACGTCGATGCCCTCGGGGGCGGCCTTCTTGAGCTGCCCGGTGACGTCGCCGTCGTGGTAGTTGAAGGCGGCGTCGAAACCGAGCTCTTTCAGACGGGCGATCTTCTCGGGGGTGCCGGCCGAACCGACCACTCGGGAAGCACCCTTGAGCCTGGCGATCTGTCCGACGGCCGAGCCGACCGCTCCCGCCGCGGCGGAAACGAAGACCGCGTCGCCCTGGTGCATCTCACCGGCCAGCAGCAAGCCTGCGTAGCCGGTCAGGCCCGGCATGCCCAGGACACCGAGATAGGCGCTGTCCGGCACGCCCTGAGCGGTGAGCGGACGCACCGCGTCGCCAGCCAGAATGGCGTGTTCGCGCCACCCCAGACCGTGGGTCACCTTGGTGCCCACAGGAAGTTGCTCCACACGCGACTCGATCACCTCGCCGACGGCTGCGCCGTCCAGCGGCTGGTCAATCTGGAAGGGGGGCACGTAAGACTCGACGTCGTCCATCCGGCCGCGCATGTACGGGTCCACCGACATGATGGTGTTGCGGACAAGGATCTGGCCGTCGTCGAGATCGGGTAGGTCCACCTCAACGGTGCGGAAGTTGTCCAGGGTGGGTTTCCCAACGGGACGGGATGCGAGGTGGATCTCGCGGGTTCGGGTGGTCATGTTTCTCCTTCTGCTAGACAGAGCGCTGATCAGTGGGTTAACAGGTCGAGGAGTCGTTGGGCGGCATCAGCCGACGAGGCTGGGTTTTGCCCGGTGACCAACGTCCCATCCGTGACGACGTAGCTTTCGCCGTCGGCGCCCTTGCTGTAGCGGGCGCCCGCCTCCGTGAGGGAGTCCTCGACTAGGAACGGGACGACGGAGGTCAGGCCGGCGGCTTCCTCCTCGCCATTCGTGAAGCCGGTCACCGAACGGTCGACAATCAGCGACGTTCCATCCTGCTTCTTGACGGTGTGCAGAACACCGGGAGCGTGGCAGACCAACCCCAGCGGCCTACCAGCAGCGTCGCTGTCGAGGATAATCTGCTTCGAGGCGGGGTCGTCGACGAGATCCCACAGCGGGCCATGGCCGCCCGGGTAGAAGACGGCGTCGAACTGGGCCGGGTCAACCTCCGACAGACGGACAGTGGCCGCCAGCGCGGCCTTGGCGGCATCGTCGGCCTCGAATCGACGGGTCGCGTCGGTCTGCATCTGTGGCAGCGCGCTCGTCGGGTCGACCGGGGGCTGTCCGCCCTTCGGTGAGGCCAGAGTGATCTCGTGTCCGGCATCACCGAACACGTAGTAGGGAGCGGCGAATTCCTCAAGCCAAAAGCCGGTCTTACGGTCTGTGTCGCCAAGCTGATCGTGTGACGTGAGGACCATCAGGATACGGGCCATTACGGGTGTTCCTTTCAACATGGTGTGTTGCGCTGGGCATGGCGGATTCACGGATCGCCTCCGATCCGAGGCTGAAGGTCAGTGGGCGCCCGTCACCGGATCGGACACGCGCACCAGGCGCTTGTTGACGAATTCGTCGACGCCGTAGTTCCCCAGTTCGCGGCCGAAGCCGGAGCGACGGACGCCGCCGAAGGGCAGCCCGGCGAGGCTGGTGCCGTGCTCGTTAACGTAGGCCATGCCTACGTCCAGACGTCGCGCTGTCTGCTCGGCAAGCTCGAGGTCGTCGGACCACACCGAGCCGCTCAGCCCGAAGTCGCTCTCGTTGGCCAGCGCCACGGCTTCATCAACATTGGCGGCCCGGTAGACGACCGCGACCGGTCCGAAGAGTTCCTCTGACCACGCGCGCATCTCACGGGTCACGTCGGTCAACACTGTCGGTTCCATGAAAGCGCCGCGTCCGGAGCGAGGATGTCCGCCCATGACGACGCGCGCACCGTGGCTCACAGCGTCGTCAACCAACGCCATGAGTTCGTCACGGGCCTGTGTGCTTGACATCGGGCCCACGGTGGTGGCCTCGTCGCGGGGGTCCCCGACCACCGCCGCCGAGAATGCGGCCGACAAGCCGTCGACGAAAGCGTCGTAGAACTCGTCCAGAACGATCATCCGTTTCGGCGAGTTGCAAGCCTGCCCGGCGTTACTCAACCGAGCTTGGGCGGCGCTGTTTGCCACCGCGTCGATGTCGCCACCAAGAACGATCAGCGGATCGGAGCCACCCAACTCCAGCACAGCCTTCTTGAGGTGCTTGCCGGCTGCGGACGCGACCGAAGCGCCAGCCCCCTCACTGCCCGTGAGGGAGACGCCGCGCACACGCGGGTCGGCGATGATGCTCTCGATGTGGGAGCTATCCACGAGAATCGTCTGGTACACACCCTTCGGCAGACCGGCCTCGTCGAGGATTTTGGCCATCTCAAGCGCCGAGGCGGCGCAGATCGAGGCCGGCTTCAGCAGTAGCGTGTTGCCCAACAGGAGGTTGGGGGCGATGAAGCGAGCGAGCTGGTAATAGGGGAAGTTCCACGGCATCACGCCGAGCAGTACCCCCAACGGCTCCTTCTCCACATGGGAGGAGTTTGCGCCTTGCTTCGGAAGGATGTCGCCGGCCATCAGCTCGTCGGCGTGCTGGGCGTAGTAGTCGAAAATCTGGGCGACAAGTTGCGCCTCGGCGACGCCCTGGGCGACGGGCTTACCCATTTCGGTGGCGGCGATCACGGCGAGTGTGTCAGCCCTCTCCTCGAACAGGCGCGCGGTCCGAGCCAAGATGTCGGCCCGCTCCCCGACGCTTCTGTGTCGCCAAGAAGCGAATGCCTCGTCAGCGGCGTTGATCACACCGCTTACCTCGCTGGGGTCGAGAGACTCCCAGCTGTCGATGAGTTCGTCCGTCGAAGGGTTCTGGGTGCGGTACATACTCGTGGATGCCTCCATTGTCGTGACTGCGGTCGTTCAAAACGGCGAGACGGTGACGTCACACCGCAGTGCCGGCTAGGGGATCCCCTAGCGCCGCGTTGGAGTCAGTCGTCGACGACGGTGACGTCGACGCGGATGTTGCCGCGGGTGGCGTTCGAGTAGGGGCAGACCTGGTGGGCCTGGTCGGCCAGTTGCTGTGCCTCGTCATGGGGCAGGGCGGGGACGACGACCTCCAGGGCGACGGCCAAGCCGAAGCCCTTTCCTGCCTGGCCGATCGAGACTCGCGCGCCCACGGAAGAGTCGCCCAGGTCCTTCTTCGCCTGACGAGCCACCATCTGCAGTGCAGAGTGGAAGCACGCGGCATAGCCGGCGGCAAACAGTTGCTCTGGGTTCATCCCCTGGCCGCTGCCACCCATCTCGACCGGGACGGCCAGGTCCTGGGACAACCGGCCGTCAGCAGTTTGGACGTGACCATTGCGGCCAGCTCCGGTGGCGATGGCCTCGGTGGTGTAAACGGGCTCGATCTCAATCATGGTGCCTCCTGGCTGGCGTGATGTAGCTGCGAGACCACTTGTGGTTCGCGGCCGTACCAACAACGTAGCGCACAACTAAATTGTGCACAATCCCCAATCCTCGATACTCTTGGGACGTGAGCGACCCGACCCTCGACCTTGATCATCAGCTCTGCTTCTCCCTGTATAGGGCCAGCAGGGCAGTGACGCGCGCCTATCGGCCACTGCTTGAGGACATCGATCTCACCTACCCCCAGTACCTCGTCATGCTCGTCTTGTGGCGTGCCGACGAGCCCGTCGGCGTCAATGACATCGGAGCTCGGCTGCACCTTGACAGTGGCACCCTGACTCCCTTGCTGCGGCGGTTGGAGCAGGCTGGCTTCATCACCCGTAAATGGAGTGACAATGACGAACGACGTCGCCTGATCAGCCTGACGCAGGAGGGGCGATTTTTGCGTGTCAGGGCAGCCAGAGTTCCCGAACAGGTGCTCGCGCTGTACCCGGCTCCACCAGAACAACTCGCCCAGGTCAAGGCATTCCTGGACGACCTGTCCACCCAACTGGAGTGACGACTGCCGCTCCACCATCCAGAAGGGCCATTTCCATGTCCACATCCCCACGCCGCTCCCAGACCCTCGCACGACTCGGGCTCGGAGGCCTGATGGTCTACGCCGGTGTCTCCCACCTGTCTTTCAAGCGTCAGGAGTTCCAGGCCCAAGTGCCCGAGTGGTTCCCCGGCGACAAGGACCCCGTCGTCATTGGTTCTGGCGTCGTCGAGATCCTTCTCGGGGGCGCGATGCTGGCCTTGCCGCGTCATCGCGAGCTGACTGGCGTTGCCCTGGCCGGTTTTTACGCCGCCATCTTCCCCGGCAACATCGACCAGTATGCGGCGCGTCGAGACGGTTTCGGCCTCAACACCGATGGCAAGCGCCTCGCACGGTTGTTTGGCCAGCCCGCTCTCATCGCCGCCTCGCTCTGGTCCGCTGGGGTGCCGCGGTCGTAGCACTCGCCGCAGTGTGCTCGATCGTGCATGGGACGGCCTTCGCAGGGAAGGCCAACTCTTGATGAGTCCGCTCTGATTCAACCCATGCACCTACCGATGAACCGTGCACTAATGTCCACTGATTCCTGACCATTGGTGCAACCGATGACGTCGCCGGGGGAGGTTTGCCCCCCGGACGGCAGACTCAGCCCCCCGGCAAAGTCCTTGGTGGATTGGAGGGGGCGAGAATGATCGCTGCGGTTGGAGTGTCCAAATCCTTCGGTGTTGGTGCGGGTCGGGTTGAAGCACTTCGAAGTGTAGATATTGAGTTTCCGTCGTCTCAGGTCTACACGCCCTCATGGGGGAGAGCGGATCGGGGAAGAGCACGCTGATCAATATGCTCGCCGGTCTGGACATCCCCGACGCCGGGCAGATTGAGGTGAACGGTGAACGCCTCTCCGAGTTGGATGAGGCGGCACGGGCTCGGTATCGACTGGAACACGTGTCCGTCATCTTCCAGGACAGCAATCTCATCGCGGAGATGACGAACATCGAGAATGTGGCATTGCCACTGTGGGCGCGTGGCAAACCCCGGGCCCAGGGTCGCAGGGCTGCTGAGGATGCCTTGGTACGCGTCGGAATCGAGCAGCTGGGCGACCGTCGCCCGTCGGAGGTGTCGGGGTGCAGCGTCAGCGCGTGGGTGTCGCCCGTGCGTTGGCTGGCGGGCAACGAGTTCTGTTGGCCGACGAACCAACCGGGGCGCTGGACTCAGCCAACTAGGTGTACTAAGGCGAGCGTTAGTAAGTAGACTTTTGGGAATCCGGATCGGGCGGTACTCCGGACCCGGTCAGGCCGCGGCATTGATGTAGGCGAGGTCCGGGTCGGCGAAGAAGCCCCTCACGATCTGTGGCAGGCGCTGGAGACGTCGCAGGCCGGCGACCGCCAGGGCCTTGAACTGGTCGGGCCCGGTGATGGCATGGCGGCCGACCCGGTCGGCCTTGACGTTTTTCCATACCCATTCGTCGGGGTTGAGGAACGGGGAGTAGGCCGGCAGGTGCACCAGGGTGAACCGGCCCTCGGTCGAGTCCACCCACTTGCGGACCTTCTTGGCCTTGTGGGCGGCATGTCCGTCGACGATCAGCACCACCGGTCTGCCCTCGTCGCGCAGCAGCCGACGGCAGAAGTCCAGGAACCGGGTGGCATTCATGGTGCCGTCCACGATGGAGAACCGCAGCCTGCCCTGGGCCGAGACCGCCGAGATCATATTCACACTGAACCGGGCCCCGGTGGTCTTGACGACCGGGGTGCGTCCGATCACCCCCCAGGTGGTGCCGGAGTGGTAGTCGGAGCGGACCGAGGCCTCGTCACCGAAGAAGATGACCGCCCCCTTCTTCTTCGCCTCGACGGCGATCGGCGGATACACCTGCTCGCGCCATTCGGCCACCGCCTGCGGGTCGGACTGCCAGGCCCGGTGCAGGGGCCGTTGCGGGGACATGCCCAGCTTGTGCAGCAGGCGGCCCACCGACGGAAGCGACAGTTCAACGCCGAACCGTGTGGCGATGATCTGGCGGACCAGGTCACGGGTCCACAACCCGAAGTCCAGTTGATGCTGGTCCGGGTTCGTCCCCGCGACGATCTGGTAGATCTCCTCGGTCTGGACACCCGACAGTTTCGGAGGCCGGCCCGGATGATCACTCCTCAGGTCATCGACACTGAGCCTCGGGGATCCTGCCCGCGCCGACTGCAGGGCCGCCCGAGTAGTGGGCCAGATGGCCCGGACATTGCGGGAGTACCTGGCCCAGGAAATATCTTCCCTGAGCGGACGAATGTCCTGCACTCGGCAGGGGAGCCCCGGCGGGAGGCTCATGGCCGCCGAACACCTGACGTACTACCTCGTACGTCGATAGAAACTGAATCTTAACGATGCCTTAACGGTCGCAACATCCGGCGGGTCCAACCTAGAACCCATGGACATGACTCACCACCCGCCGACCACTGCAGAGACGAACGTCAGTGGACTTCCGGGTGTCACCCTGCTCGTCACCACCGGGTGCCAGTACTGCGAGGACGCGCGATCCGAACTCTCGGCGCGGTCCTCCCGCGGAGAGTTGGATCTCGACATCGTGTCCGTCGGATCGGCCTACGGGAAGGCCCTCCAGGCCGCTCACCGGCCGGCCATGTTCCCGCTGGTCCTCATCGACGGGAAGCGATTCAGCGTCGGACGGCTGCCTCGCCGCAAGCTGGACCGGGCCCTGTCGAAGAGGGCGGTCCGCTGATGGGTGCCCAACTGCTGGTCACCGGCAGTATCCTCGCGGCCTTCTTCGCCGGGACGGTCGCCCTTTTTGCGCCGTGCTGCATCGTCTTCCTGGCCCCCTCCTACCTCGCGGCGGCGGTGAAGAACAACCGGTGGCGCCTGCTGCCCCTCACCTTCGTCTTCGCCGCTGGCCTGGCCCTGGTGCTGGTCCCCATCACGCTGGGGGCCAGCATCCTCGCCGGAGCGATCGCCAAGTACCACGGTCCGCTGTACTGGGCCGGAGGCCTGTTGATGATCGGGCTGGGCCTCCTGGCCCTGACTGGGAAGATGTGGTCGATGCCGTCGGTGCTGCAGGCTCCGGACACCACTCGCGGTGACTCCGCGACGTTCTTCAGCCTGGGGGTGTTCTCCGGCATCGCCTCCAGCTGCTGTGCTCCGGTGCTGGCCGGGGTGATGACGCTCTCGGCGTTGTCCAGCAATCCGATCGGCGGCCTGCTGCTGGGCCTGGCCTTCGTGTTCGGCATGGTGATCCCGCTCCTGGTGATGGCCTTGGTGTGGGACGCGGCCCACCTCGACCAGCGACGGTGGGGCAGGGCCCGTCCGGTCACCCTGCGGGTGGCGGGCCGTGCGCTGCACACCAACACCGTCAACCTGGTCGTGGCGATCGCGTTCATCGCGATGGGCATCGGGGTGATCTCACTGGCCAATTCCACGACGATGACCGGCAATGCGACCTGGTTCCAGCGCGCCGCCGGCGCCGGGGTGATGCAGTTCGCCGAGACCGTTCTCTCCTGGCTCGCCCCGGTGCCCGACCCGGTCCTGGGGCTGGGCCTGCTCGCCCTGGCCGCGGTCTTCATCTGGTTCACCCTGCGCGACCGCCGCCGACCGGCTCCGGCCCGGGCTCCCGGGCCCTCCGGCGCGGATCCGACCGACGCGGCGGAGGCGCCAACGCCGTCGTGCCACGACACCACCGACGATCTCCACGCACTTAGGAGCTGACCATGGCTACCACACCATACCCAAGCACCCACCGGGCCTCCGCACGGCAACGACTCCACCAGCAGGTCGACCAGGAGAAGGCGCGCACGAGGAAGCGGCGCCGGATCACCCGCATCGTCACGGCGGTCGCGTCCGTCGTCGTCGTGGGCCTGGTCGCGTTCGGCCTCTGGAGTGCGCGGGCCACCGACACCACCGCCACCGGGCAGGCGCCCGCGTTCACCCTGAAGACGACCGTCGGCACGACGGTCTCCCTGTCCGACTACCGTGGCAAGCCCGTCCTGCTGTACTTCAACGAGGGCGCCGGTTGTGGCGCGTGCACCCAGCAGATGGCCGAGATCGAGAAGAACCCCGGCTTCGCCCGGGCCGGCATCACCGTCCTGCCGATCGTGATGAACACGGCTGACCAGATCAAGCCCGACCTGGCCCAGTTCGGGGTGAAGACGCCCTATCTGCTCGACGACGGGGCCGTGTCCAAGGCATACGGGGTCCTCGGCAAGGGCATGCACGCCAACCTGCCCGGGCACGGCTTCGTGCTGATCGACGCCGATGGAGTCCAGCGATGGAAGGGTGAGTACCCCTCGATGTGGATCGACCCGGGCACCCTGCTGAAGGAGGCGAAGAGCCGCCTGTGAAGTGTGGGAGCGTCCTCTCCGGTGTCGAAAGTCGGCGTCGTTGAGTTCCGGCGCCGGGCGGCCCCGGCCGGGCCAGGGCGGGTCCGTGGGATAGGCGTGGACACCTGACCAGCGACGAAAGGCATGGGTCACAGATGAGGATCCTCATCACGGGCGGAGCGGGATATATCGGTTCGGCCTGCGAGGAGGCCGGCCACGAGGTGGTGGTTCTCGACGACCTGTCGGCGGGACGCCGCGAGTTCGTCGGCGATCGCACCTTCTACGAGGGCGACATCGCGGACCAGGATCTGCTCGATCGCGTCTTCTCCGAGAATCAGATCGACGCCGTGGTGCACTGCGCGGCCAAGATCATCGTTCCACACCAGGGCCGAGACGCCGTCGCCCACGCGGATGACAGGCGGTGCCGTCAGGCCGAGCTCTTCGGCGGCCTGGCCGATGAGCGCGAATTCATCCTCGGATCCCGCGGTGTCCCATGAGGTCATGCGCCCCATTATCGGGCGGATCCGGCGCACACAAGGCTGAGGGCGTCCCGCCTGCGGACCTCCGTGCGTCGGCCCCGGCCGATGTGCGTACAATTCGAGACCTACGGGAGCCCCACCGGGGCTGAGAGGGGACAGCCGACCGTCACACCTGATGCGGGTAATGCCGCCGGAGGAAAGGAGCGATGACGCGATCATGCTGACAGTCAACGGCGAGAACTACCAGTCACACCCGGGAGAGACCGTCCTGGACCTGGTGGCCGCACGGATCGGCCCGCCCTCGCCGCCGGCTGCACCGTCATCATCCGGCCTGCGTCGTCCACCCCGCTCACCACCCTGCTCTTCGCCAAGGCGATGCAGGACGCCGGGCTGCCCGACGGCGCCCTCAACGTCATCACCGGCCTCGATCACGGCGTCGCGGACAAGATCCTCGCCGACCGGCGCCTGCGCAAGCTCTCCTTCACCGGATCGACCCCGGTCGGGCGCCACCTGCTGTCCCAGGCCTCCGAGCATGTGCTGCGCACCTCGATGGAGTTGGGCGGCAACGCCCCCTTCATCGTCTTCGAGGACGCCGACGTCGAGGGGGCCAAGGGCGCCAAGATGCGCAACATGGGCGAGGTCTGCATCTCCGCGAACCGGTTCATCGTCCACGAGTCGGTGGCCGAGGAGTTCACCGAGAAGTTCACGGCGTACATGTCTGGTCTGGTGGTCGGAGACGGGATGGAGAAGGGCACCGACGTCGGGCCGATCATCGGCGAGGGGGACCGACAGAAGATCAACGCCCTCGTCGAGTCGGCGAGGAACGCGGGAGGCACCCTGCTCACAGGCGGCGAGATCCCCTCGGGCAGGGGCTACTTCTACCCGCCCACAGTGATCACCGGGGTGCCCGCCGACGCCGAGGTGATGACCACCGAGATCTTCGGGCCGGTGGGCCCGATCACCACCTTCTCCACCGAGGAGGAGGCGCTCCGGATCGCCAACTCGGTGCCCGTGGGGCTGGCCGGCTACGTCTACACCCGCGATGTCGACCGCATCCAGCGGATGGGCGCGAAGCTGGAGACTGGCATGGTCGGCGCCAACATCGGCGTCTTCTCGAACGCCGCCGCCCCCTTCGGCGGGGTGAAGGAGTCCGGGCTGGGTCGTGAGGGCTCCTACCAGGGGATCGAGGAGTTCCTCGAGACCATCTACGTGGCCCTGCCGAACCCCGCCTGATCTGCTGTACTTTCGGTCACCCCGGCGTTCCAGCGCGACGCAGGGGTTCTGGTGGCGTTCTTGTCCCAGACCCCGGGTGTCTCGCTGAAATGCCCGGGTTGCGGCGGGTAGTCCGCCCGGGCGCACCGCCTCAGGTAGTCGTGAGCTCATACGCGGTGAGCTCAGAGGATCGTGAGGAGGTCGCGCTCCCGGGTGAGGTTGGCCCGGGCGGCCGTCTCCCAGGCCGGGGGCGCGACCCGGTAGAGCCACGGGCGACCCAGCAGTTCGGCGATCTGGCCGCGCCGCAGCGCCGACCAGTCTTCGGCAGTGCCCGGGCCGGCCAGCCCCGCCTCGACCCGCAGCCCGGCGACCGACTCGGCGTAGCGGGGCCAGGGCGCGGCGAGCACCGCCAGGTCGGCGTCGCTGACCTGGCAGCCCGGCGGATCCGCGGCCTCGGGGAGGTGGTCGGCGGTCACCATGACCAGTCGCGCCACCTCCTCGATCTGCTCGGCGGGCAGTGCGCCGACCAGCCAGGTTCTGGCCAGATCTGCGGATCGTGCCTCGTCAGCGCCATGATCAGGATCGGACGGGAGGGTCCACACGGAGTCGTGGAAGAAGACCGCCACCGCTTCCAGACGTCCCCCGCCGAGCCGCTCCAGGGCGTCCAGGGCGCCTCTCAGATGCTCGAGGCCGTGGTAGAAGCGGTGCGGCCGGCCCCAGCGTGCGATGAGCCGGGAACCGAGGCCCGCGGCCTTCGTGGACTCGACGCCGAGCCGCTCCCAGCGCCGTATGAGATCGGAGTCGTCGGGGCTCACCAGACCCACCACAGCCGTCGCGTGAGCAGGGCCAGCATCCCGGCCCAGATGAACGAGGTCAGGGTGCCGATGATGAACTGCTCGATGGCCGCCTGGGACTGGCGCCGGGCCTGCCCCGCGTCAGTTCCCGGGGCGGGCGTCGAGTGCAGCTCGGCGTATCTGGCCAGGGTCTTCCCCCGCGATCACGGCCACTCCGCCGGGCTGGCCGGCGAGCAGGGTCGCGGCGATCCCCAGGCGTTCCAGATAGCCGATCCAGCGTCCGCCGCGCAGCACGCCGTCGTCGGTCTGGCGTGACCACATCGCCGTCCACAGCGATGTCCTCCGCTCGGCGGACGGCGTCGCCGCCCAGAACACCGCACGGACGACGGGCGCGCCCCCGGGCACTGCGATCACTGCCAGCACCAGGGTGACGAGAACATCGATGAGCATCAGTCCCCCCTACCGGTACTTTTGGACACTGTCCTTTTGGACAGGTCGTCAGCCGGGACGAGCCTCAGATCGTCACTCGGCCCCGTCGTTCGGCCTTCATCCGGGCCTGTCCTTTCGGACAGTGCTTGATCCTGGGCTGTCCTTTCGGACAGGGCTTCCGCGGCCAGGTCGACCTCCAGCGTCGTGGGCCGCCAGCCCGGTGGTTCGTGGGCAAGCCGTCGGACCACGGTGTCACGTGGTCTCCCTTCGCAGCCGCAGCGCCGGCACCACTGGTCGGGCTCGACCACCTGGCAGGCCAATACGGCACGATCCGGCTCGAGTCGCTGCCCGGTGACGACGAGGCCGAGTTCGTCGAGGCGGCAGAAGGCAGTCAGGTCGGGGCTGGCGAACGCATCAGCGCGCCCGTCGACGGTAGCGTCGTGCACGTCGAGGTCTTTCAGGCTGAGTGTGTAGGAGCTCTCATCCTCGGGAGACCTCGACCTCTATCCGGCCACCGACGCGCCGGCCTGCCGCGCGACGTGCGCTACACCCTCATCTGGGAAGAGCAGGAAATTCACGAGCCAACGAACGGATGTGTAGAGAAAAGCCAATCCAAGAGTTCCATCAATTAAATCCCAAGATGGGGATTTCATGAGTGAAGCCCCAAGTCGTATGGTGAGGAACAAGATGATGACTGTCATGAGTGTCATTTCGTGAATGGCATGCTCGTCGGCACGGCAGACGTATTTCTGCGGAGCCGCGTCCATCGGTACGTCGCGCTCAAGCAGTGCAGAAAATCAAGGTCAAGAGGACAGTGACATCACTGTGATTGCGAAAACATAGCACCATACCGCCACTGCTATGAAAAGGACGACTACCGAAGAAAAACTCATACCGAAAACAAATGGAATATTACTATTCTCGATTTTTATTCCTATGGCACTGAGAGCCAGTCCGGCACAAGGAAAAATTATGAGAGACAGTGGATGTACTGCTGCCACTATACTGGTAAGCGACATGTCATTCACCGGAACGAAAAACTCAATCAAGAACATGACCATGAGAACAAAAGACATCATGACAGCACCAATGATTTCTATTTTGAATCTCTTCTTCTTCGGGTCATCAAGCTTGAATGTCGTCCTTACCCACAAGCCTGTGAGCCACCCGACCAAGGGGAAGAGGAGTGACATGGCAAATAGGGGAGGGAACTCCTCTGGAATTGGGACCAGTGTCTCTTGTACATAGAGTGCCCCGGACGCTGCAGCCCAGGCAGTTCCGACGATAGCCCCGATGATGAGGCCGTTGAGCGGGGTGCGACGATACTTCTGTTCGAGCGCGTCGTTGGTGATTTTCTCTTGGTGGTGTGGAGGTTGCTGGCGTCTTCGATGTCGGCGTGGCTGGTGCGGGTTTGGTCTTGGTCGGTCACGGTGGGATGGCTGTCTCGGGTGCTGGGAGGGGCCATTGCGCCAGTCACCGACGGACTTGTCAGGGGCCTGTGCTTCGTCCTTGGAAGGCGTTGTCATGTCGCTCCTCCTCGGAAAAAGCGTCCCGGGGAAAGGTTCACGGGGAAGCACAGGCGTAGCATGCGTCGGTGAGGTCAACCTAGCTCCCACACCCGGTCGCAGCGCTCCATGACGAGCGGGTCGTGGGTGATGACGAGCTTGGCCGCACCCGGTGTCGTGGCCCACAGGTCGTCCATGAGAGCCTCGGAGGTCTCCACGTCCAGATGTTCGGTCGGCTCGTCGAGGATGAGGACGTCACCGGGCGCGGTGTCGGCGACCGGCACCGGCGTCGGCTCGTGAGTTTCTCCGTCATCCGTGCTGGTGGCGTGCGAGACGAGTACCCGTGCCAGGGCCAGGCGCTGGGCCTCACCGCCGGAGATCGTCGCCCCGTCCTCACCGACGAGCCGATCGGGCGGCAGATCCAGTCCGGCTCGCTGCAGAGCCGTCACAACCTCCTCATCGGTGGCCTGTCGGGCACCGATCCGCACGTTCTCGGCGATGCTCGTGGTGAAGACGTGTGCATTCTGCGCCAGGTAGCGCACTCGCCCGGTGGTGTGCACCTGCCCGGACATCGGCGGGATGAGCCCCATGATCGTCGCGGCGATCGTCGTCTTGCCGATGCCGGAGGGCCCGACCAGGGCCACTGACTCGCCGGGATGGATCTGCAGGTCGAGGTGGCGCTGCACCGGCCCGCTGTCCGGCCAGCCGACGGTGAGGTCGGTGAGTTCCAGACTGGGCGACTGCCCGGTGCTCTCGGCGGTGGGGGAGTCGCCCACCCCCACGATCGGGGCGTCGAGGATCTCCACGATGCGATTCAGGGCCGTCCGAGCCCGGGTGAAGGTCTGTGCGGCGGCATTGAACGAGCCGAACACCTCGTGCAGGGCCAGCGGAGTGAGCACCAGCACGGCGAGGATCCGCCCACCGATACGTCCGTCCGCGACGGCCTGCCCCCCCACGAGCAGCGCACTGACGACGGCCACCCCGGCTGCCAGGATCTGCCCAGCAGTGCCCAGACCACGCACCCAGGCCGCCCGGCGCTCGGCGTCACGCAGCTTGGCGTCCACCTCGAGCACCCGCTCCATCTGATGATCGGCGGCGTTGAGGGCCACCAGGTCGGGGGCGGCATGAGCGAGTTCCCTGGTGCGATTGGCGAGCTCGCCACGCAGCGGCACCGTGCTCCCATCGGCGCGCCGGGAGGCCACCTGCGTCAGCCACGGGATGACGACCCCGGCCAGCAGGGCCGAACCGAGCAGCCAGGCGGCGCTGACCGGGGAGAACCGGGCCAGCAGGGCCGTCGTCCCGATGATGGCAAGCGATGCCGCACAGGCCGGCACCAGTACTCGCACGACGACGTCCAGGATCGCCTCGACGTCGGCAGTGACGCGTACCAACAGGTCGCCGCGTCGTCGCCCCACCAAGGTGGTGCCGGACAACTTGTCGTAGCTGCGCATCCGCAGCACTCCCTGCATCCGCAGGGCCAGGTCGTGGCCGACGAGTCGTTCGGCGTAGCGGAACACGCCGCGGGAGATACCGAAGAATCGCACCCCGACGGCAGCAGCCTCCAGGTAGAGCACCGGAGGCATCTCGGCGGCCCGCGAGAGCAGCCAGGCCGACACGCCCATGAGTGCCACCGAGGCACCTGAGGCGCAGGCGGCCAGCAGGGTGGACAGTACGAGCAGCCAACGGCCGTGCCTGACGTCGGCCAGCAGGATCCTCAGAAGATTGCGTGGGGTGCGTACCGGGCCGGTCCCGGCCAGCTCGACGCCGGGGGAGGGGTGGCTCATGAGCTGCCCTGTGCGCTTGACCTGCCCCGTGTGTTGCTTGCCCTGGTGCATCTCGGTCTGCCAACGAGACCCAGCGTCCGTGGACTTCGTCATGGGTCCTGCCCCCACTCTGTTCGTGTTCCCCCGTCTCGTGCTCGGATGCTGCGTGTCATGGAGCTCCGTCTTGACGGGTCGCTCGTTGGCGGCTCCGGTGCTGCTGGGCGTGGTGGATGTCGTGGGCCTTGCGTCCTCGGTGTGTCTGTTGGTCATGCCGCCACCTTCGTCACGGCCACGACGCGGTCGGCCTGGTCGAGCACCTGGGGCCGGTGGCTCACGACGAGCACCGAGGCACCGCTGGCTCGTACCGCGTCCAGGACGGTCTGCTCGGTGTCGGCGTCCAATCCGGCGGTGGGCTCGTCGAGCACGAGTAGCCCGGCCCCGCCCAGCTCCACCCGGGCCAGGGCTCGGGCCAGGGCCACGCGGCGTCGCTCCCCGGCAGACAGCCCTTCGGCGTCGTCCGAGACCTGCTTGGCAAGAGCCAACGACTGGCCCCCGCAGCGGTCCAGCAACTCCCTAGCCTGCGCGTCGCTGAGTTCGGCATGTCCCAGCCGTACATTGTCGGCGACGGTGCCGTGGATGAGGCCAGGAGTCTGTGGGACGTAGGCGATCTGTTCCCGCCACGCCTGCAGGGTGGCTGCACTGGCCTGGCACAGGTCGACGTCGCCAATCCTGATCGATCCGGCCTGCGGTGCCAGGAAACCCAGCAGACAGTTCATCGCCGTCGTCTTGCCGCCACCGGAATGGCCAGCCAGGGCGACGAGCTCGCCGGGTTCGATGCGCAGGCTCACACCATCCACGGCAGGGGTCTGCGCGTCGGGGTAGGTGTAGGTCAGCTCGTCGACGACGAGCGGGGAGGTGCGAGCCGAGGGCACGGTCTGGGCGTGCCCGGCCGTGAGCTGGCCGTGCTCGATGAGGCTGAAGGCCTCCTCGGCAGCTGCCATGCCGTCCGCCGCGTCGTGGTAGAGGGTTCCCACCTGGCGCAGGGGCAGGTACACCTCGGGGGCCAGAATGAGAATGAACAGTGAGGTGCGCAGATCCATGCTGCCGGCGTCGACCCGGAAACCGATGGTCACGGCCATCAGTGCCACCGACAAGGTGGCGAGCAGCTCCAGGGCGAAACTGGAGAGGAAGGCGATGCGCAAGGTGCCCATGGTTCCGGCTCGTGAGGCGTCCTCGGTGCGCTTGAGTCCGGCGAGCTGGGCACGAGCCCGTCCGAAGACCTGCAGGGTGGGCAACCCGGCGACGAGGTCGGCGAAGTGATTGGCCAGTCTCGACTGGGTCTGCCAGCGTCTCTTCATCGCCGCCTCGGTGCGCCAGCCGATGAGGGCCATGAACACCGGGATGAGTGGCACGGTGATGATGACGATGACGAGGCTTCGGACGTCCTGCAGACCGATGGCAATGGCGAGCACCACCGGCACGATCGAGGCGAGCACCAACTGGGGCAGGTACTTGGAGTAGTAGCCGTCCAGGGCATCCAGGCCGGTCGTCACCAAGGTGATGAGCGTGCTTGACGAGGTGCGTGCGTCGGTGGGACGGGCCAGCCGAGCGGCCAGGACGTCCCGGCGCAGCTGCGACTTCACTGCTGCGCAGGCGCGATGGGCCAGCGACTCCTGGGCCCAGGCCAGCAGTGCTCGCCCGGCGAACACTGCGGCGAGCAGTCCGGCCCAGCGCGCCAGACCGGTCGTCGTGTGGGTGTCGAAGACCGAGGAGATCGACTCCGCCAGCAACCAAGCCTGGGCGAGGATGAGCAGCGCGGTGCCCACCCCGACCACGCACAGGGCGACGAGGAACGGCAGGGTCGCTCGGGCGCGACGCACGAGCCGGGGATCAAGCGGGGCAGCCATGTGCACCTTCCGTCGTACATGTCTTGACCCCCAGGAGGGTACTCCCGGGGGTCAAGGTGATGGGTGGTCGAGCAACCTCAGGCTGCCACGGCGTTGTCCGAGATGGCCTCTCTGGAGAGTCGCTTGCTGAACACCCAGTAGCTCCACGCCTGGTAGGCCAGCACGATCGGTACGAAGACGCATGCGGCGATCGTCATGATCTTCAGTGTCATCGGGCTGGACGAGGCGATCCACATGTCGAACTCGATGCCCTCGGGCACGAATCCGATGTTGATCCACATCTTGATGAACATCGTCACCATCATGACGGCGATGGCCAGACCGTTGAGGACGAAGGCCAGGCCGTCACTGCCCTTCTTCTGCGACGTGGCGGCCACGGCCACCAGGATGGCGGCCAGCAGGCCGAGGATCCAGGTGAGGGTGTGGCGCACACTCGTCTCGGGGGCGTACATGGTGTTGAGCATGATCGCCCAGGCAGCCATGAGTACGGCGGCAATCCAGCCCAGCCGCACGGCCTTCCTAGAGGCCCGTTCGTGGATCTGTCCACGGGTCTTCAGGGCGATGAACCCGGCGCCGTGGGCGCAGAACAGGATGACGAAGAGCACACCCCCCACGAGGGCGAACGGGGTGAACAGCCCCCAGAAGGAGGTCGTCACCAGCGGGGCGGTACCGCCGCCGGGCACGTCATGGGGGCCGACGGCCAGACCACGTACGAAGTTCGCGAACCCGACGCCGAGCACCAGGGACGGCAGGAAGGAGCCGATGGCGGCCATCCAGTCGAAGGTGTTGCGCCAGGAGCTGGACGGGTGCTTGGAGCGGTACTCGAACGACACACCCCGAACGATGAGACCGAGCAGCACGAGCAGCAACGGCAGGTACAGCCCGGAGAACATCGTCGCGTACCAGCCGGGGAATGCGGCGAAGGTGGCACCGCCAGCGGTGAGCAGCCACACCTCGTTGCCGTCCCAGGTCGGTCCGATGGCGCGAACCATGATGTCGCGGTCCTCGTCCTCCTTGCCCAGGGAGGGCAGGAGCATGGCCACACCGAAGTCGAATCCCTCGAGGAAGAAGAATCCGATCCACAGGACGGCGATGAGGATGAACCACACCGGCGTCAGTGCAGAATGAGCAACTTCAAGAAGCGGGAACACAGTGCTCATCTCCTCAGTATGCGAAGGACAGGGGGGCGTCCCCGTCCGCGGCGTTGTCGGTGGTGCTGACGTCGGGCAGGCCAGCTCGCATCGTCTTCAGGAACAGGAAAAGCTCGACCACGGCCAAGGCTCCGTAGACCACCGTGTAGGCGATCGTGGAGAACAGGACCGATCCGGCCGACACCCCCGGTGAGACGGCGGAGGCGGTGGGCAGCACGCCGGTGACGATCCATGGCTGACGGCCCATCTCGGTGAAGATCCACCCGAACGAGATGCCGATGAGTGGCAGGAACGGCGTGACGAAGGTCCAGAAGTTGTGCCATCCGGTCTGCCGGGGGTTGCGTCCCCCGCGTAGCTCGATGAGCATGATGAGTCCGATGAGGGCACCGGCCATGCCCAGCCCGATCATGAGACGGAAGCTCCAGTAGGACAGTCCGATGCTCGGGGCCAGGTCGATGTTGTTGGCGTCGACCTTCTCACGCAGCACGGAGGCGTAGGAGGCCTGCAGCTCGGTCTGGGAACCGTCGTTGTGGGTGTAGGTGTAGGCGTTGACGTCGTGCTTCTTGAGGTCGTTGACGCCCTGGATCTGCGAACCCCACTCGTTGTTGGCGAGGAAACCGAGCATGCCGGGGATCTTGATGCCGCCGATCTCCTCGGTGCCGTCGCCGGTGTCGAAGGTGATGACGGAGAAATCGCTGGTGGACTCCCAGGCGGCCTCGGCCGCAGCCATCTTCATGGGCTGGAGCTTGGTCATCTCCTTGCCCTGGATGTCGCCGCTGACAGCTGTGATCGCGGCAGCAGCGATGAGCACCCAGGCGCCGAACTTCGTTGCCCAGCGCCAGGTGGAGACGTCCTCGACCTCACTGGCGTCGGAGATCTCGGAGGTGTGACGTCCACGGGCCACCTTGGACAGGTGCCAGAACGAGATGCCGGCAATGAGGGCCCCGCCGACCATGTACGACGCGGCGATCGTGTGCAGGAAGGTGGTGAGGAACACCGGGTTGCCCAGCACGGCGCCGAAGTCGGTGAGCTCGGCACGGCCGGTCTGCGGGTTGAAGGTGGCTCCGACCGGGTTCTGCATCCAGGAGTTGGCGGCCAGGATGAACACGGCGGAGACCATCGTGCCGATGGCGGTGAGGTAGATCGTGGCCAGGTGCACGCCCTTGGACAATCTGTCCCAGCCGAAGATCCACAGGCCGATGAAGGTCGACTCCATGAAGAACGCGAGCAGCGCCTCCAGAGCCAGGGGAGCGCCGAAGATGTCGCCGACGAATCGAGAGTATTCCGACCAGTTCATGCCGAACTGGAACTCCTGCACGATTCCGGTGACGACACCCAGTGCAAAGTTGATGAGGAAGAGCTTGCCGAAGAACTTGGTGAGCCGAAGGTACCTGTCGCGGTCGGTCTTGTACCACGCCGTCTGCATCACAGCGACAAGCATCGACAGAGCGATGGTGATCGGGACGAAGAAGAAGTGGTAGACCGTCGTGATCCCGAACTGCCATCGGGCGATCGTTGTCTGGTCCATGAGACGAAAACTACTACGACTGAGGGTAGGAGTCTACAAGGATGGCCCGGATATTGTACTTTCTGTCGAAAGTTACAAAAGAGGAGGGGGTGTCCATTTCCTGACGGGGGGATGGTGTATGAGGGCACGACGCGCTGGACGGCCTTTCCCCACGCTGCTACTACGATGCGTCGTACTTGTGGTTAGACTGAGGACATGGCCGTACTGGGAGAGTTGGAGCATCGCGTCATGGACGTGTTGTGGGCATCGCAGGAGGAACAGTCCGTTCGAGATGTCCACACCCAACTGCTCGCCGACGCCAGGATTGCCTACACCACCGTCATGACGGTGCTCGGCCGGCTGGCCAAGAAGCACGTCGTCGTGCGCCAGCAGCACCAACGGGCCTGGTGGTACCGGCCGGCCAGCTCCAAGGCACAGTTCCTGGCCGGCGAGATGGCCCAGGTGCTCGGCGAGGCCGGTGCAGCACGCTCGGACGCCCTCGTCGAACTGGTCAGGCTGCTCACCGAGTCGGACCGGCGGGTCCTGCGTCACGTCTTGGCAGCACGTGCCGAGGTCGCAGGTGAGCCCCCGCGGTCTCGGCACGGGAAGCGGACGATCATGCCTCCGGGGGCACGCTCGCGCTGAACTGCGACTGGTAGAGGTCGTAGTAGTGCCCCTGCGCCGCGAGCAGCTCGTCGTGGGAACCCTGCTCGACGATGTCGCCGTGCTCCATGACGAGGATGAGGTCCGCATCGCGGATGGTCGACAGCCGGTGGGCGATGACGAAACTCGTGCGTCCCCGCCGCAGCCTGTTCATGGCCTCCTGGACGAGCATCTCGGTGCGGGTGTCCACCGAGCTGGTGGCCTCGTCGAGGATGAGCAGGTCGGGGCGTGCCAGGAAGGCCCGCGCAATGGTGATGAGCTGCTTCTCACCCACCGAGATGTTCGATCCCTCCTCGTCAATGACGGTGTCGTAGCCCTCGGGCAGGGAGTGGACGAATCGGTCGACGTAGGCGGCCTTGGCGGCGGTGAGGATCTCGTCCTCGGTGGCCTCGGGGCGGCCGTAGGCGATGTTGTCGTGGATCGTGCCACTGAACAGCCAGGTGTCCTGCAGCACCATGCCGACGTGGGAGCGCAGCTCCGCGCGCGGCACCGTGCGGGTGTCGATCCCGTCCAGGGTGATGCGTCCCTCGTCGATCTCGTAGAACCGCATGAGCAGGTTGACCAGGGTCGTCTTGCCAGCCCCGGTCGGTCCAACGATGGCGACCGTCTGGCCCGGTTTGGCGACCAGGCTGAGGTCAGTGATGAGCGGCTTGTCGGGGGAGTACGAGAAGCGGACGTGCTCGAACTCGACGTGGCCGCGTGTCGGGGCCAGACGGCCCTGCCCCTCCGCAGAGAGCTCCTCGGCGTCCAACACCTCGAAGACGCGTTCTGCCGAGGCCACCCCCGACTGCAGCAGATTCGTCATGGACGCGATCTGCGTCATCGGCTGGGTGAACATCCGGGAGTACTGGATGAATGCCTGGACGTCACCCAGGGGCATGCGTCCGGCAACCACGCGCAGCGCACCGATGAGCACGATGAGCACGTAGTTGATGTTGCCGATGAGGAACATCACCGGCTGGATCGTCGCCGAGACGAACTGCGCCTTGAACGAGGCCTGGTAGAGCTCCTCGTTGCGCTCGTGGAAGCTCTCGGCCACCTCCTGACGTCGTCCGAAGACCTTGACCAGGGAGTGACCGGTGTAGCTCTCCTCGACCTCGGCATTGAGCATGCCGGTGGCCTTCCACATGTGGGCGAACTGCACCTGGGCACGTTTGCCGATGCGTGCGGCGACGAATCCGGCAGTCGGGATGACGATGAGGCTCACCACGGCCAGCAGCGGTGACAACCAGAACATCATGATGAGCACACCGATGACCGTGAGGATGGCGTTGAGCAGCTGCTGCATGGTCTGGGTGAGGGTCTGGGCGACGTTGTCGATGTCGTTGGTCACTCGGCTCATGAGCTCACCGCGCGGCTGCTTGTCGAAGTAGCTCAGCGGAAGCTTGTCGAGCTTGGCGCTCACCTGGCGGCGCATGTCGTACATCGCACGCTGCACCGCGGTGTTGAGCAGCACCCCCTGCAGGTACATGAGGATCGCCGAGACGGTGAACAGGCACAGGGCCAGCAGCACGATCATGCCCAGACGGTGGAAGTCCACTCCCGCACCGATGCGCAGGCCGGGGTACTGGCCGAGCATGTCGATGAGTTTGCCGTCGGCCCTGCCGCTGGACCTGAGCTGGTCGATGAACTGCTCGGTCGTCAGCCCCTTGGCCTGGGGCATGCGTTCACCGATCCTACGGGTCATGATGCCGCCGAAGATGACGTCGGTGGCACGTCCCAGGATCTTCGGTCCGATGACGTTCATCGTCACGGCTATGGCGGCGATGGCGACGACGATGCTCAACACGCCCCGGTAGGGCTTGAGGGTGCCCAGCAGACGTCTGAGTGAGGGACCGAAGTTGACGGCCTTCTCGGCCACCCGGCTGCCGCCACCGTGGCCGCCACCTCGGCGGATGGTGCGGGACGACTGACGTGCGATCTCGGCCTGTTCCTCGGCCGTGAGGGTGGTCGACTTCTTCGTGGTGGCCTTCGTGGACGTGGGCTTCGAACTCATGCTGCCGCCTCCTGGGCCGAGAGCTGGGAGTTGACGATCTCCTGGTAGGTGGGGCACGTGTCGAGCAGGGTCTCGTGGTTCCCGGCACCGACAATGCGACCTTCGTCGATGACGAGGATCTGATCGGCGTCGCGAATGGTCGAGACACGCTGGGCGACGATGAGCACCGCGGCCTGGGCGGTGTGCCGGCCCAGCGCCTGGCGCAATTTCGCGTCGGTCGTGACGTCGAGGGCGGAGAAGGAGTCGTCGAAGATGTAGATGTCGGGCTTCTTGACCAGGGCCCGGGCGATGGACAGCCGCTGACGTTGACCACCCGAGACGTTCGTGCCGCCCTGGGAGATGCTCGCCTCGAGCTCACCGTCCATGGTGTGGACGAAGTCGTCGGACTGGGCGATGCGCAGTGCCTCCCACAGCTGTTCATCGCTGGCCTCGGAGTTGCCGTGACGCAGGTTGCTGGCCACGGTACCGCTGAACAGGTAGGGCTTCTGCGGCACCAGGCCGATCGTGCTCCACAGGGTCTCCGGGTCCAGGTCGCGCACGTCTGCCCCGTTGACGAGCACCTGCCCGCCGGTGGCGTCGAAGAGCCGGGGGATGAGGTTGACCAGGGTCGTCTTGCCGGCACCGGTCGAGCCGATGATCGCCGTCGTCGTTCCCGGCTCCATGCGCAACGAGATGTCGGAGAGCACCGGGGACTGCGCACCGGGGTAGCTGAACTCCACGTGACGCAACTCGACGGTGCCGCGTTCGGGCATCCGGGTGAGGGGCCGGGCAGGTTCCGGCACGCTCGTCTCGGTGTCGAGCACCTCGGTGATGCGTTCGGCACACACGGCGGCACGGGGCCAGATGACCACCATCATGGCCGCCATCATCACGGAGATGAGGATCTGGATGAGGTAGGTCGTGAACGATGCCAGGGCGCCGACCTCCAGATGCCCGGAGTCCATGCGGGGGGCGGCGAACCAGAACACCCCCACCTGGGAGAGGTTCATGACGAACATGACGACGGGGAACATCGCTGCCATGAGTCGGGCGACGCGGATCTGCACGTCGCGCAGCTGGGAGTTCGTCCGGTCGAATCGCTGTGACTCGTAGGGTTCGCGCACGAAGGCCCGCACGACGCGGATGCCGGTGATCTGCTCGCGCACGACGCGGTTGAGGTCGTCGATGCGCTGCTGCATGGTGCGGTACAGCGGGCCCATCCGGGCGACGATGACTCCGACGATGCTGCCCAGCAGGACGACGGCGGCGACGATGATCCACGACAACTCGACGTCGGCGCGTAGCGCCATGACGACGCCGACGACCATCATGATCGGGGCACCGACGATCATCGCCAGGGTGAGGAAGACGAGCATCTGCACCTGCTGGACGTCATTGGTGGTACGGGTGATGAGCGAGGGGGCGCCGAACTGGTTGAGCTCGCGCGCCGAGAAGCTCAGGGCCCGGTCGAAGACGGCGTCGCGCACGTCGCGGCCGAATCCCATGGCAGTTCGGGCGGCAAGGTACACCGCGACGATCTGGCACAGGGCCTGGACTGCGGCGACGCCGAGCATGACGGCCGAGTGGGTCTTGACGTAGTGGGTGTCCAGGGTGACGACACCGTTGTTGATGATGTTGGCGTTGATGGTGGGCAGGGTGAGCGCAGCCACCTGTGCGCCGGCCTGCAGGATGACGATGAGCACCAGCTGCGGCCAGTACGGCTTGATGTGGCGGTTGATGAGTCCTATGAGCACGACGGCTCCTGTTCCATCGGTTCGGGGTGACGCACGACGCCGTGCAGCACGACGTCGGTCAGTTGGGTTGCCGAGAAGGTGACGGAGGTGGGATCGAAACGGTGCAGGCCGATGTGGCTCACCGCGAGGACGAGCTGGGCCGCCACGTCGAGGTCGACGCACAGTCGCTCCTCGTCGGGTTCCAGCAGACGCACGATCTGGGTGGTGATCTCGCGAGTCCAGGTGGCCATCATGTCGTGATTGGGATGGCTGAACCCCTCCTTGTCCTGCCCGCGCATCACGCAGGTGTGCTGAGGACGGGTCTTGAGGGCTGCGGTGAGTTCATGGATCGAGGTGAAGCTGCTCCGTAGTACGGTCACGGCCTCGGCGACCCGATCGGTGAGGGGCAGCTCGAGGTCGATGGCACGCAGGTCCGCACTCAGGGAATCGACGTCGAGACTGTCGGCGATCACGGTGGAGATGAGCTCGTCCTTGGACGCGAAGTGACGGAAGATCGTCCCCTCGGCGATGCCGGTGGCCTCGGCGACCTGTCTGGTGGTGAGGTCCAGCCCGTGCTCGGCCAGTAGGGGGCGGGTTGCGGCAATGATGGACGCGCGTCGTTGGTCGGCGGGCATGGGGTTGGCTCGGGGTGTCACGGGGTCAGGCTATGTGAGTGAGCACTCACTCGCAAGCGGGTACCGCCCCCTCTCGCTCACGGACGAACACGTACGTATCAAGAATACGATGGCCACGCGATCGGCCGACCGGGCGATCCTGCGCACCGAGGAATCCCACGCGTTAGGGTTCTGGTGTCGATGCCGCAGGGGCATCGAGACATGACGAACGAGCCATCGTGGGGCTGGAAGGCAGGCAATGACATGGCGCAGCCAGGGCGACGGACGGTGTTGTCCCTGCTGGCGGCATCCGCTGCAGCGACGGCCTGCGCTCCCCGTGCCCGGGACCGTTCCGCCTCCGGTGAGGATCACCGCGTACGGGTGTGGCACGAGCTGCCACCCAACGAGCAGGCACGATCCATGACACAGATGGCGTTCGACTTCGGACGCCGCCGCCCGGCCTCGGCCATCACCATCCATGAATCGATGGTCGGACCGGGGTACCTTGCCCAGCTCCGCAAGGCGATCGACACCGCCAATGCCCCCAGCCTGGCCCAACTTCCCGACATCCTCGTCCCCCAGTTCGCCCAGGAGGGCATCCTGGGCGATGTCACCGGTTTTGCTGAGCAGTACCGCGACATCTTCGACCGTGGCCCGATGTCCCACATCACCTACCTGGATCGTATCCAGGGACTGCCCCTGGACTCCTCGCCCCTGGTGCTGTTCTACGACGTCGAGGCCTGGGACAGTGCCGGGGTTGCCGTGCCGACGACGTGGGACGATCTGCTCAAGGTGGGCACGACACTTGCCAGACGGGGCAGGTACATCACCGACTTCCCGGTCAACGACATCGCCTGGTTCGCCGCGATCTGTGATGCCACCGGTACCCCGTGGTTCCGGGTCGCCGATGACGGTGACTGGCAGATCAACATCGACTCCGCGCAGGTTGCTGCGCTGGCACTGACGTGGCAGAAACTCGTACGTGACGCAGGCCTGCCGCTCAGTCACGGATTCACCTCCCCACAGATCGCTCAGCTGTTGGGTTCCGGGGCACTCGTCGGGCACATCGGTGCCCCACGCGACATACCGGCACTCGTGTCCGGGCTGTCCCGGCGCCCCAGCTCGCGGCAACACGACTGGGCGGTGGCCCAGCTGCCCAACCCCACCGGGCAGTCCGAACGCATCGTCTCCTACGGCGGCAGCTCGTGGGCCGTCTTCAAGGACTGTCCGAGCGTCACCGACGCGTTGGCCTTCGCTGCCACGTGCAGCAGGAATGCCGAGCTGCTCGTGCCCCGCGGGCTCATGCCGGCTGCCAATGTCGACAAGCTCGTCACCCCGCAGGCCTGGCAGTTCGTCGGGTCCGACGTCGTTGCCCAGTTGTCCGACCTGGGGGCCAGAATCACCCGTGACTCGGCGAGATCACCGGCCTGGCAGGCCACCTGTGAGGCCTTCGCCCCGATCACTCGCGCCTGGACCGGGAACGCTCCCGTCTCGACGATGCTGCCGGCCGTTGCCGACGCAGCAGCTCGTCAGACCGAACGGTACGGACTGCGGGTTCGGTAAGCTGGGGGCATGTCTGCCGCAGATCTGGCCCAGTGGGTGTCGCGTCGATTCCAGGCCGTCCTGTTCGACTTCGACGGCACCCTCGTCAACTCGACCAGTGCGGTGGAGCGTTCCTGGCGACAGTGGGTGCACGAGTTCGGGGTCGAGGCTGCTGCCCTGCGACACGGTGTGCCCGTCATCGAGACCGTCAACGCCGTCATCGGCCCCGATCGACGCCCCGAGGCCCTGGCGCGCATCCGTGAGCTCGAGCTGGGCGCCACCGACGGTATCGTCCTGGCCCCCGGTGGGCGGGACGCCCTGGCGGGGCTGGACGATCACACGTGTGCCATCGTCACCTCCTGTGACCGCGATCTCTTCGAGAAACGCTGTGGTCTGTTCGAGGGGCTGACCGTTCCCTCGGTGACGATCACCCGTACCGACGTCGAGCACGGCAAGCCGGATCCCGAGCCGTGGCTTGCCGCGGCCGAGCGGTTGCACGTCGATCCGCGAGAGTGCCTCGTCGTGGAGGACTCCGAGGCTGGTCTCGTCTCGGGCAAGGCGGCTGGATGTGCCACCTTGGGGCTCCTCACGACCCTGCCCATCGAGCGGATCCACGCCGACGTCGTCGTGCCAGACCTCTCCCAAGTGCAGTTCGTACGTGACGAGACGGGGGTCATGGTGCGTCCGAGGTGACGTCGGGGCGCCTCGCCTGAGGCATGGCCGTGACCGGCTGGCTGGTTGACCGACTCGCTGGGTAGTCTTGTCTGGTGACTGACGATCAGCAGACTGGTGAAAACACTCCACAGACGTCCCCTGAGGTCTCCGAGCAGATGCAGGTGCGTCTCGACAAGCGCGCTCGCATCATCGACGAGGGTGGGCAGGCCTACCCGGTCGACCTGTTGCGCGATCACACCCTCAAACAGATCCGTGAGAAGTACACCGACGAGGCTGGTGAGCTCACCCTCGAGGTCGGTGAGGAGGTTCCCGACGACGTCGTCACCATCGGTGGACGTGTCATGTTCCTGCGCAACACCGGCAAGCTCTGCTTCACCAGCCTGCAGGACGGCTTCACCGAGTCGTCCAACGGGGAACGCCTCCAGGTGATGCTGTCCAAGGCCCTCGTCGGTGAGCAGGCCCTGGCCGCCTGGAAGTCCGACGTGGACCTGGGCGACTTCGTGTGGGTCAAGGGATTCGTCGCCCGATCTCGCCGCGGGGAACTCTCGGTGATGGCCACCGAGTGGAAGATGGCCTCCAAGGCACTGCGTCCCCTGCCCACCCTGCACAAGGAGCTCGGTGAGGAGACCCGTGTACGGCGTCGCTACGCCGACCTGGTGGCCCGTGAGGAGGCTCGTCAGATGGTGCGGGTGCGTGCCGCCATCACCCGGGCCATCCGTACCACCTTGGACGAGCTGGGCTTTCTGGAGATCGAGACACCGATCCTGCAGCTGGTGCATGGTGGCGCGGCTGCCCGCCCGTTCAACACGCACCTCAACGCCTTCGACATCGGCATGAGCCTGCGCATCGCCCTGGAGCTCTACCTCAAGCGGGCAATGGTCGGTGGCATGGATCGCGTCTACGAGATGGGGCGGGTGTTCCGCAACGAGGGCATCGACTCCAACCACTCCGCCGAGTTCACCATGCTCGAGGCCTACATGAGCTGGGGCAACCAGTTCACCATCGCCGAGGTGATCCAGCAGATCATCGTGCGTGCTGCCGATGCGCTGGGCGGGCGTCAGATCCAGACCGAGCAGGGCGTCATCGATCTGGACGGGCAGTGGGAGTGGGTGCACGTCCACCCCGAGCTGTCCAGGCGTCTGGGACGTGAGATCACCCTGGACACTCCCGTCGAGGAGCTGCGTGCCATCGCCGCCGAGCACGACGTCGAGATCGATCCGGCATGGGAGGCCGGCAAGATCGTCATGGAACTCTTCGGCGAGATCGTCGAGCCGACCCTCATCCAGCCGACCTTCGTGTGTGACTACCCGGCCATCGCCCAGCCGCTGGCTCGCCCGCACCGCGACGACCCGCGCATGGTGGAGGCCTGGGACCTCATCATTGGTGGCATGGAGCGGGGCACCGGATTCTCCGAGCTCGTCGACCCGGTGATCCAGCGCAAGGTGCTCACCGAACAGTCCCTGGCAGCAGCTGCCGGCGACCCGGAGGCCATGGAGCTCGACGAGGACTTCCTCGAGGCCCTGGAGTTCGGCTGCCCACCCATGGGTGGGCTGGGGCTTGGTGTGGACCGGCTCGTCATGCTCTTCACCGACGCCGGTATCCGCGAGACGATCCTGTTCCCCCTGCTCAAACCAGAACGGTGAGCTGCTGCGGTGGCGTCGTGGTACGCCACCGCACGCGAACCCGTGGCGTGCGAGCACTGTGCCCGGACGTCACGGGCAACTGGGGACCAGGTGCAGGGCTGGTCACATCCACGTGGCCAGCCCTGGTCCGATTACTTCCAGAACGTTGCAACGACGAACGATGCAGCCATGCAACCGATGCCGACCAGCATGTTCCAGTTGCCCATGGCCTTCATGAACGGGATGTACGCGCCGCCGATGTAGTAGACGACGAGCCACAGCACCCCGAACAGGCCCAGCGGCACGAAGACCCACGGCACCCAGGAGCGATCGACGGGAGCCGCCTTCTTCCTGGCTTCGGCCTCACGCCCCTTGTCGTGCTGCTTGGCCTGGGCCTTCTTCTTGGCAGAGGGACGAACCTTCGATTCCGGCACGGCACTGCTCCTAGAATGTGAGATCGACGTTGTGGTAGGGATAGCCTAGTTGACGGTTCGACGGCGCAGGTAATCGTCCACGCCCATCAGACACTGCAGACGACACAGCACAGCTGCTGACAGACCGGCAACTACAGTTGAGTCGTTGGCGCACGGCGGTTGGTTGGGGCCGCGCCCTAAGGAACTGATGGACTGATGGAAGGCAAGATCATGGCTGACGACCATGACGAGCATCCCGGGACTGAGCGTCCTGCTTCTCGAAGTTCACGCCCAGAGATGGTTGCCTCGAGTCCCAGGGCTGTTCCGCGGCCGGGGCGCAACGTTGACGAGGACCCAGACGGGTCCAGCCCGCACACCAAACGCAGACGTCGCGGCGCGTCGATTCTCGTCGTGTGCCTGGCTGGATTCATGATGACGACGGCCGCCATCAACTCCCGCGGCCAGGATCTGCGCCCCGACACCAACTCCTCGATGACCGACATCGTGCGCAAACAGGCGCACCGCAACTCCGACCTGCAGACCGAGGCCAATGGCCTGCGCAGCGAGGTGGAGAAACTGTCGCGGGAGAAACAGGGAGCCCCTTCTGCCGATCCCACTGCCAGCGCCGTGGCAGCACCGGCAGGTTTGCAACCTGTCAAGGGTCCCGCGATCGAGGTCGTCCTCTCCGATGCACCACTGTCCGTCGAGGCCGATGGGGTCGATGCGAACATGCTCGTCGTGCACCAGCAGGACATCCAGGCCGTGGTCAATGCGTTGTGGTCCGGTGGTGCCGAGGCGATGACCATCCAGGGTCAGCGCGTCACCGCCATGACTGCGGTGAAGTGCGTGGGCAACACCGTCGTCCTGCACGGGGTGCCCTACGCCCCGCCGTACCACATCCAGGCGATCGGCGATCTGGAGTCGCTGCACCAAGCCTTGGACGAGTCGGAGTCGGTGCGCATCTACCAGCAGTACGTCGACGCCTACCAGCTGGGGTGGAAGGTCAGGGACAAGCCCTCGGTGATCATGCCGCCCTTCGCGGGCCAGGCCACCACAGGTGTGGTCACCCCGCAACCCACGAGGTGAGCCGGCCGACATGACGTGAGGACCGGCTGCGGCCAAGGCCGACGAGTCAGATCCCCTCCCACCGTCACGGGACGAGGTGCCCGGGCACCCATGAGCCCCTGCTCTTGTCAGGTTTGCCGGGAAAAGGGTAGGGCCACCGTCCTTGCCTCAGCGCTCGGTTGGATCGCCCTCCTCGCTGGGTTCGGTGGGTTCACTCGGCTGGTCGGTCTGCGTGGGGGCGGCCGGCTCGGTGGTTTGAGTCGGCTGGGTGGTTGCGGTGCCTTGGGAATGTGAAGGCTGCTCGTGATTGTCGGGCTGACGTGTGGCGACGGTCAGTGTCACCACGGTTCCGTAATCAACGATTTCATCGCTACCTCCCGACGGGGTTTGTGAGAGCACTGTTGCGCTCTTGTCAGAAGCGTCTCCTGACGAGAGCGCAACCCGTAACCCAGCCCTTTCGAGCTCCTCCTGGGCATCTTTTAGGGACTTACTTACGACGTTGGGGACCACGGAATTCCCGGTGGCCAAGGTGAGTGTCACGATCGTGCCGTCGTCGACCTTACTACCTTCCGAGGGCGAGACCCGGATGACCGTTCCCCTACTGGCCGGCGGATTATCGTCAGACTCCACCCGGATCTCGGCATCACCGAATCCAGCATCCTTGAGGGCCTGACGAGCGTCGCTCTCCTCGAGACTCTTAAGCTTAGGGACTGTGTGCTGGCCAGGTCCGTCGTTGACGGTGATGGTCACCGTCGTCCCCATCGGGACCGACTTGCCAGCTTCTGGATTCTGCTTGAGCACCTGATTGGCGGTGTCCCTGTCGGACTTGGTGTGTTTCACCTCTGCGGTGAGACCGGCATTCTTCAGGGTCGAGATGGCACCGTCCTTGCTCAGCCCCTTGACGGCAGGAACCTTCACCATCTTCACCTGCGGTGTGGGGCTGGGAGCGGGAGGCCCGGAACGGTGCGCGTGCCACAGGGCGAATCCAGTACCGGCTGCGGCCAGCACCAGCACGATGGCCAGGATGATGGGCCATTTCTTGCGTGGTTTCGTCTCGTCTTCATTCGCCACATCGTCACCGACGGGCCCGCCAGGGGCGGCGTGGGCCGGCGTCGAGTTGAGGGCTCGGGTCGGCGACTCCTCGGCGGTGACGGCTGGAACCAGCAGGGTGGCCTGGTCGTCGGGGGAGGCGTCCTCATTGCTCTCGAGGAGAGCCTGCGGAGTCGCTCCGGTGAGGACCCGCTCCAGATCCTCACGCATCTGTGTGGCGGTGGGGTAGCGGTGCTCCGGATCCTTCGCCAAGGCCTTGAGTGTGACGGCGTCCATGGCCGGCGTCACCTCTGGGTCCAGGGTGGACGGCGGTGAGGGGACCTCACGGACGTGCTGGTAGGCCACCGACACCGGCGAGTCGCCGACGAAGGGAGGACGGCCCACCAGCAGCTCGTAGAGCAGACACCCGGTGGCGTAGATGTCGGCGCGATTGTCGACGGTCTCACCACGAGCCTGTTCCGGGGAAAGGTACTGGGCGGTGCCGATGACAGCTGCCGTCTGGGTCATCGTCGCCGAGGTGTCTGCCACCGCTCGAGCGATACCGAAGTCCATGACCTTGATCGACCCGTTGCGGGTGAGCATGACGTTGGCAGGTTTGATGTCGCGGTGGACGATGCCGGCTGCATGGGAGTACGCCAAGGCGTTGAGCACCCCCACGCAGAACTCCAGGGCACGTTCGGGCAGGATCTTGCGACCGTCCCGCAGCACCTCACGCAGGGTGTGGCCCTCCACCAGCTCCATGACGATGTAGGGCACCGGCATGTGGGTGGTCGGATCGGTGGTCTCACCGGTGTCGTAGACGGCCACGATGTTCGGGTGGTTCAGCCCGGCCGCCGACTGTGCCTCACGCTGGAACCTGGCCTGGAAGGTGGAATCACTGGCCAGATCGACGCGCAGGCGCTTGACGGCGACCAGACGCCCCAGCCGGTGGTCACGGGCCTGCCACACCTCGGCCATGCCGCCGCGACCAATGATGTCGAGTAGCTCGTAGCGATCACCGAGCCATGTCGTTGAATCACTCATGGGAGTACTCCTTCGCAGGGTTCACAGCAGGACGTCGCGTTCGTGCGGACGGGACTGCTGGTGAGGATGTGCCACCTGTTGGTGATGGTTGGCATGTTCGTCCTGGCATTCGCCCCAGTACTTCCGGGCGTCCTGCCAGTGCTGATCACCGTGGTGAGGAACGGTGCCGCGTCGATCATCTGAGGGCCTCGATCACGTCGCGAGCAATGGGGGCACCGAGACGTCCGCCGGCAATCTCGGAGCGCTCCGTGTTGGACGACTCGACGAACACCGCCACGGCAACCTTCGGTTTGTCGGACCAACCGACGAACCAGGCGTAGGGCGGCTTGTCCGGGGAGGTCTGTGCCGTACCGGTCTTGCCACCCACCGTGACGCCGTCGATCCGGGCATTCCGGCCCGTACCGTTGTTGACGACCGAGACCATCATCTGCTGCAGCTGTTTCGCGGACTCACGCGTCATCGGGGTCGACATCGGGGTGTCCTTGTGGGTCCACACCGTCTGCAGGTTCGCTGCTCGCACGGACTTGGTGAGGTAGGGCTCCATGAGCACCCCGTCGTTGGCGATTCCTGCGGCCACCATTGCCATCTGCAGCGGGGAGGCGGCGACGTCGTACTGTCCGATGGAGCTCAGCGCGAGCTGGGCGTCGTTGAGCTTGGTGGGGAACTTCGAGGTGGCCATCGAGATGTCGGAGTCGGGCTTGGAACCGAAACCAAATTTGCTGGCCTGGTCGGCGAGGGTGCGCTCGGAGAGCCCCACACCGAGCTTGGCGAAGGCGGTGTTGCACGAGATCTCCAGGGCATGGGTGAGGGTGATGTTCTCACCGCCACAGTTGATCTCGTTGGTCAGGGAATTGGTGGTGCTCGGCAGGGTGTACGCCCGGGGAGAGCTCACCTTGGAGTCTGGTCGGTAACCGTGCTGCAGGGCAGCGGCGGCCGTGACGAGTTTGAAGGTGGACCCTGGCGGGTAGATCTCACGGCTGGCCCGGTTGGCCATCGGGTTGTCGGGATCATCCAACAGCCGCTTCCAACTCTGCTGGGAGGCCTTGAGGTCGTGGGTCGCCAGCAGGTTCGGGTCGAAGGACGGGTTGGAGGCCATCGCCAGCACGGCACCGGTGGAGTAGTCGAGGGCGACGACGGCACCCTTCTTGCCGCGCAGACCTTCCCATGCGGCGTCCTGGGCACTGGCATTGACGGTCGTCAACAAGGAGCCGCCTTGCGGCTTGTGCCCGCCCAGGGTGCCGGTGAGGCGCGAGAGCCACTGGGCGTCCGAGGTGCCGGTCAGCTGTGGATTCTGGGTCTGCTCGAGCATGGTGCGCCCGTAGTAGTACGAGTAGTACCCGGTGATGGGGGCGTACTTCCTGCCGTGCGCGTAGGTGCGCTGGTAGTGGAACTTCCCGTCGGAGGCGACGGTGCGAGCCACGGCCGTCGACCCGACGAGGATGTCACCGCGGTTCTGGGAGAACTCGGCGTCCCGCACTCGGGTGTTGCGGGAGTCGTTGTTGAGGTCGGACTGCCGGAACAGCGCAGCATAGGTGACGTTGACGGACAGCGCGAGGAACATCAGCGCCGTGAACACGGCGACGGCGCGAATCGGACGGTTCATGCCTGCTCGCCCCCTCGTGGAGTCGGAATCATGATCTGGTCGACGGGACGACGTGCCTGGTGGCTGATGGTCATGAAGATCCCGATGATCACCCAGTTGGCGATGAGTGACGACCCGCCCTGGCTCATGAATGGGGTCGTCAGGCCGGTGAGGGGCAGCAACCTGGTCACACCGCCGATGATGGCGAAGACCTGCAGGGCGAAGACGAAGGCCAGCCCCGCGGCGAGCAGCGTCCCGAAACCGTCCCGGGAGGCCAGGGCGGCTCGCAGGCCACGAAAGACGAGCAGGGCGTACAGCACGATGATGGCGAGCAGCCCGGTGACGCCCAGTTCCTCGCCGATGGAGGCCGAGATGAAGTCGCTCCACGAGAAGGTCACCAGGCCGGGGCGTCCCAGCCCCCATCCGCGCCCAGCCAAGCCTCCCCAGGCCATGCCGTACTGGGCCTCGATGACCTGACGGTTCTTGTCGAAGTCGTCGAACGGGTGCAGCCAGGCATTGACACGAGTACCGACGTGCGGGGTGAGGGCGATGGCTCCCCACGCCCCGACGATCGCGGCGATGCCACCGAGCACCACCCAACCAGTCCTGCCGGTGGCCACGTAGAGCATGACGACGAACATGCCGAAGAACAGCATGCCGGTGCCGAGATCCCGCTCGAAGACGATGACGAGCATGGATGCGAGCCACACCACGGAGATGGGGCCGATGTCGCGCAGTCGCGGCAACTGGATTCCCAGCACCTTCCTGCCGGCCACCGAGAGCACGTCGCGTTTCTCCACGAGATACCCCGCGAATGCGATGGCCAGGACGACTTTTGCGATCTCGGCGGGCTGCAACGAGAACGGTCCGAGGTGCATCCAGATGCGCGATCCATTGATCTCCGTGCCGATCACCGGGACGATGGGCAGCAGGAGCAGCACGAGACCGACGAGGAACAGCACGTAGGGGATCTGCTGCAACTTCCGGTAGTCGCGCAGGACGGTCACCGTCAACGCCCACAGGATCATGCCGGCCAGGGTCCAGACGAGCTGGGCCTCGAAGCGATGCCGGGGTGGGGCTGCGATGAGGTCGATGCGGTGGATCATCGCCAGACCGAGCCCGTTGAGGGTGACGACGACCGGCAGGATGACTGGGTCGGCGTAGGGAATGGCGAACCTCGTGACGAGGTGACATGCCAGTACGACTGCCAGCCAACCTCCCACGATGACCTGCCAGTTGGTGGGTAGATCATCGTGGATGTTGAGCTCGGTGAGCAGGTAGCCACTCACCCCCAGCGCCCAGGCGAGGATGAGCAGTCCCAGCTGGCTCCAATGGCGTTTGGGCTGGACGATGATGGTCTGTTGCTCGTCGGTGGACACACTCACGGGCAGTCTCCTGCCTGCACCTGGGGCAACTGGGCCTCGGAGGTCGGTGTGCTGCTGGCGGAGGGGGCAGCCGACGGGGTCACTGCTGCCGAGGCACTCGGTGAACCAGACGGCGTTGCGGGTGCCGATGGTGTCGTGCTGGTCGAGCGGGCACGCTGGTCACGTACCGCTCGGCAGTACTGCTCGCCGATTCGCAGTTCCCCCAGTGTGGCTCGCCCGGACTCCACCGAGGGCACCTGGATGCCTGACTCGACACGATTGCGGTAGTCACGGGGCAGGTCGGCCACTCGGATGTCGGAATCCTCGACGGCGGAATGCAGGTCCATCCACAACAGCTTCTCGGGCACCCCTTGATGGATCGCCACGTTCTCACCACTGGTTCCCACGTAGTACTGCGACCTCAGGTAGGCCCGAGCGCCGAGAATCGTTGCGACGAGGACGACGGCGATGCACACGAGCACGACGAGCCAGGAGCGGAATCGTTGCCTGGCCGACTTCGCGATCGGGGCGTAGCGCATGGACTCCTCGGCCTCTGAGTCGAAGAGCACCTGGCGGCTGGGGTGATCTGCTGCATGCGCGGGACGCTCGGATGTCGTCGGGATCTCGGTGGTGCTCTCGTGACGTGGGATCCGTGTCGTGGCGGCAGCCCCGATGACCGTGCCCTCGACGGCGTCCAGCTCGTCATCCTGGGCGACGACGTCGGAGACGATGATGGTGATGTTGTCCTTGCCTCCGGCACGGTGTGCGGCGTCGACGAGGCGGGACAGGGCTTCGTTGGGATCTGGCCTTGTCAGTAGGCGCTTGATGGTTTCGTCGTCGACGAGACCGCACAGCCCGTCGGAGCAGAACAGCAACCGGTCACCCAGACGCACGTCGACCAGACTGGCGTCTGGGGAGTGCTGGGCCTGTCCGTTGAGCACCTTGAGCAGCAGCGAACGGTGCGGGTGCACCGCAGCCTCCTGCGGGGTGATGCGACCCTCGTCGATGAGGGACTGCACCCAGGAGTGGTCGTGGGTGAGACGACTCAGCTGGCCGTTGCGCAGCAGGTAGGCACGTGAGTCACCGATGTGCACCAGGCCGAGCTGGGTCCCGGAGAACATGGCTCCGCAGAAGGTCGTACCCATGCCATCGAGGCTCGCGTCCCAGGCGACGAGGTCGGCGAGGTCATCATTGGCTGCCGCCACGGCCCCGGCAAGAGTCGTGAGCATGTCCTCACCCTCACGGTGGGCATCGGCGGCACAGATGTGGTCGATGGCCACGGTGGAGGCCAGGTCGCCGGCGGCGGCACCACCCATGCCGTCGGCCACCGCCAGCATCGTGGCGGAGACGTAGCCCGAGTCCTGGTTGTTCTTGCGGACCAGCCCAATCTCGCTGTGGCTGCGTGTGTTGAGGGAGAAAGTCGTCGTCACCGCTGGCCCCGCACCACCATCACGGTTCGACCGATGCGGACCTCGTCGTCCACGTCGAGACGGGTGAGCTCCTCAATGTTCTGCCCATTGACGTAGGTGCCGTTGGTGGAGGTGAGGTCCTCGACGAACCAGAGTCCATCAAATCCTTGGCTGATCTCGGCATGCTCGGTGGAGGCGTAGTCGTCCTCGATGACGAGGGTGGAGCCCCCGCCACGGCCGATGACGATCGTGTCGATGAGCGGAATCTCCAGGCCGGCCTGGTCACCGGACATGATCTGCAGGGTGGCGGGCCGGTCAGCCTTCCTGCGGCCCAGTCGGTGTCGACGGCGACCAGTGGAGTCTGTGGCCGGGGTGCCGACATGCCCTTCGGTGCCTCGCGCCACGCTGTGGCCAAAGATGTCGGTCCTGATGACGTTGACGGCGAGGAGGATGAACGCCCACAGCACTGCCAGGTAGGCGATACGCAACACGCCGATGAGGAACTCACTCATGTATCACATTCCCGTCGGGGCGTGGACGAGCATGCGAGTGGAACCAACCTCGATGCGCGATCCGTCGTGCAGTTCTGTCGTGCTCACCCGGACCCCGTCGACGATGATGCCGTTGGTCGATCCCAGATCCTCGATGGACACCCCCACGCCGTCGTCGGTGGGCCACACGTGCAGGCGGGCATGCATGCGTGACACTCCTGGATCGTTGAGCCGCAGGTCCGCCTCGGTGCCACGTCCGATGAACAGTCCGGGTGGGGTGAGGGGATGACGCACCCCGTTGACCTCCAGGACGAGCCGTCCCGAACTGGGGTGGGTGGCCTGGGCACGAGGACCGGAGTCCACCTCGAAACGACCGATTCCCAACTCCTCGTCCAAGTCGTAGTCGACGCGGATCGGCCCGTTGAAGACGTACCGGCGCTCGGTGGCGTGATCCCTCAGCTGGGGAATGATCTCGCCGTTGAGTGTCTTGGTGTAGGGGGCCAGACGCTCGTAGTCCTGAGGTGACAGGCGCACCGTGAACTCATTGGGGACGAGCCGGCGGCCCTTGGACAACAGCTTGGCGTGGGAATCGAGCTCGCGTTGCAGTCGAGCGGCAATCTCGACGGGCTCCACCTCGGACTTGGATATTCGGGAGAACAGGTTGTCGGAGACCCTTTCGAGGTCCACGTTGAACTTGTCCAAGATACCCACGAGTCCCCCTTTCCAGGCCCTGCGAAATGCGCTCGTCAGGTTGCAGAACACACCCTAGTCACAGCGAGTCTACCCAGTGCCCACGGAAAAAAGGAGCACGACAGTGCGTCAACGGCACACAAAAGCGCTGGAAAACCTGTGACAAGGCCACATGTTACGCGATGAGACCTCAGGTGTCTTGCTGGGCCGCGGGGGACGGGTGCGGAGCCCTGCAAGACGACGGTCGATTCCTTGGGGGTGCCTTCCTGGGGCAGTCGTGGTGGAGTGTGATCGTTGTCGGGGTCATTCTCGCCCGGGAGTCATTGCCCGGTTCGTGCGTAGCTGGCTTCGGTGGCTGCCTTGTCGGGGCGCCACCAGGCCTCGTTGGCTCGGTACCAGTCGATCGTGTCCGCGAGTCCGGCGCGCAGATCGGTGTACTGCGGGTGCCAGCCCAACTCCTCACGCGTTCGAGTGCAGTCTAGGGCGTATCGCAGGTCGTGGCCGGGCCGGTCCGCGACGAGGTCGTAGTCGTCCATCGGATGCCCCATGAGGTCGAGGATGAGGCGAACGACGTCGAGGTTGGATGCCTGGTTCTCGGCGCTGACGAGGTACGTCTGTCCGATTCGTCCGTGGTGCAGGATCGTCCAGATGGCCCGGGCGTGATCGGTGACGTGGATCCAGTCGCGTATGTGCCGGCCGTCGCCGTAGAGCCTGGGGCGATGGCCGTCGAGGATGGTGGTGATCTGGCGTGCGATGAACTTCTCGACATGTTGACGTGGCCCGTAGTTGTTCGTGCAACACGATGTGGTCGCGGCCACCCCGAAGGAACGCACCCAGGCTCGCACCAGATGGTCGGCGCTAGCCTTGGATGCCGAGTAGGGAGATGACGGGCGGTACGGCGCGTCGGTCGTGACTGGTGGGTCCGTCATTCCCAGTGGCCCGAACACCTCGTCGGTGGAGGCCTGGTGGAATCGCACGTGATGGCGTCGAACCGCCTCCAACACGGTGTAGGTGCCCATGATGTTGGTCGTGAGGAAGGGTTCGGGATTGCGCAGCGAGTTGTCGTTGTGGGACTCCGCTGCGAAATTGACGACAGCGTCTGCCTTGCCCACGAGGTCGTCCACCAGACTTGCGTCGGTGATGCTGCCGGGAACCACCGTGCAGCGATCACCGGGCAGGCCGGTGAGGGAATGCGGGTTGGCTGCGTAGGTCATGGCGTCCAGGACGATGACTCGGACATCCGTGTGCTGGATCACCCAGTGCACGAAGTTGCTGCCGATGAATCCGGCCCCACCGGTGACCACGAGCGACTCCATGACCACAAGGCTATTGGCTGCCGGACGCGGGCCTCGAAGGTGGGGTGGCGCGGGCGAGAGTCTCGAAGGTGGAGGTGGAGCTGGGGCGTGGGCATGGTGCTCTGTCCGGTATCGGTGCTGCCCCGCGTTCGGTGCTCCCGCGAGCTGTGTCCTGGCTCGGTGTCGGAACGAGCGGGGCAGTCCCGCGAAAAAGCCCACCTGACCATTGGTCAGGTGGGCTGGTGGCGGAGGATACGAGATTCGAACTCGTGAGGGCGTGAACCCAACCCGCTTTCCAAGCGAGCGCCATAGGCCTCTAGGCGAATCCTCCGCGAGACATCATACGGGTGAACGGACGATGACGCCAATCAGACATTTCGGTTCGAGCGTCCCATGAGGCTGTCGATCTTGCGGCGGTCGCGTTTCGTGGGTCGGCCAGCGCCTCGGTCACGTCTGGCAACCGGGGCATTGAGATATGCCGGGCGGGGGAGTGAGAGATCCTCCATGGCCAGGGCGGCGTCCTTGGCGCCAACTCGTTTGGAGATCGGCTGAACCACCTTGAGCACCCGATCCCAGCCGGGGGTGCGGATGGTGACGACATCTCCGGGGTGCACCTCATGGGCGGGTTTGACCGGGGCGTCGTTGAGCCGTACGTGGCCGCCCTTGATGGCGGCAGTGGCCATGGAGCGCGTCTTGAAGGCTCGAACGGACCACAGCCACGCGTCAATGCGAGTCATTGTTCAATGATGCAAGGGAAGCGACCCTCGTGCAACCTTTCGAGGCTTGCTGGGGGTGGCCCCACAGACCCCGGTCTCCCGGGGGCGTAGATGAGGTGAACCCCCGTCACAGCTCGGGTGCGAGATTTCCCGTGGCCGCCAGTCCGAACTGTGTTGCTCTGGGCTTCTCGGGGGTGGTGTCAATTCCTGCGGCGCCTTCCCAGCAAGCCGTCCGGGCGGCTGTGGGATTCGAATGCTGCGATGGGTTTGGCGGGGGGTTGGGTGGCGCTCTAGTATGGATGCAAGGTTCTCCGCGCGGCGGCACCTGACCGAACTCCCCCAGGGCCGAGAGGCAGCAAGGGTAGGTTGGCTCTACCGGGTGCGCGGGGAGCCCCTTTTCATTCCATGAGGCTTTCCTGGTGACCGGGGCCCTTGTCGCCCCGCGAGGACCTGCGCGTCTCGAGGCGTCTGATTCTTCTGGTCAGCACTGTGTGCGAGGCGGGTCGTGTCGTAGTCTCGTTCCTGGCAGGCCGGGCCGTGCTCAGCCGGTGCAAGCGTGCGGCAGCAGGATCGTCACAGTCAGGGGGTGTGCATGCCCAGTCGAATCATCACGACGGATCGGGCCGGACAGATCTGGAACCGGATCACATGGTGCTGTCTACTGATTTTCGTGCTCTCCGGGCTCGTCGCGATGCTCGTCCAGACGACCTTGCCAGCCAATCTGGGGTATCCACAGCTGCACTCACCCGGGGTCCCGGACTCCGTCACCTACACAGTCATCGCCTGCGAGATCGCAGCCTTCCTCGTCCCGGCCCTGCTTGCGACGTCATGCGGTCGCAAGGCCAGCCGGCTGGGGCATTCCGCACGCGGTGCCGTCCTCATCGCATGGGCCGTTTTCACGGTGGTGACGCTTCTCGTCGTCGTTCTGAGCTTCGTCTCCTGAGAACTGTCTCACCGGTCAACTAGGCTTCTGTGCGTGGACGAGGATTACCAGGCCAGCAATGATCGCGATGCCGACGAGTGGTACGACCAGGACGGCCCCGACCTGTTCGGTCAGGACGAGCCGCCCCGGGACGAGCTGCGCAATTCCGGCTCCACCGATCAGACGGATTCCCGGACGAGCGCAGCGGAGCCGGAACAGGATGCCGATGCGACGGCGGAGGAGCCGACCCAGCCGGATGACGTCCTTGCCGGGCCGGAGTCCCCTGCCGAGCCTGACGGTCTGGACACCGACGAGCAGGACGACTCCTTCGACCCCCGCGTGGTCGATCGAGTCGCCGAACTCACCGAGCCGGCGGACGTGACCGACGACGATGCCCCCGCCGCCAGTGACCCACCCGGGGACACCGACGCGTCCCCCACCCCGGCGGCCGCCGCCGACTCACGAGACACGTCGGTGCAGAACCCGCCACTGGCCCTCTACCGGCGCTACCGCCCGGACACCTTCGACGAGGTCATCGGTCAGGAGCACGTCACCGAACCGTTGAAGCGTGCGATCGTCAACGGGCGCGTCAACCACGCCTACCTGTTCTCCGGGCCGCGCGGTTGCGGCAAGACGACGAGTGCCCGCATCCTCGCCCGCTGCCTCAACTGTGAGCAGGGGCCGACCCCGTACCCGTGCGGTGAGTGCCAGTCGTGCCGCGACCTGGCGCGTGGCGGCCCAGGCTCCATCGACGTCATCGAGATCGACGCGGCCTCCCACGGCGGCGTTGACGAGGCTCGTGACCTGCGGGAACGCGCATTCTTCGCCCCGGTGCGCTCCCGCTACAAGATCTACATCATTGACGAGGCCCACATGGTCACCACCCAGGGCTTCAATGCGATGCTCAAGCTCGTCGAGGAACCCCCGCCGCACGTGAAGTTCATCTTCGCCACGACGGAGCCGGAGAAGGTCATCGGCACGATCCGCTCCCGGACCCACCACTACCCGTTCCGGCTGGTGCCCCCGGCGACCCTGGTGAACTACCTGGAGACGCTGTGCGACAAGGAGGGCATCGCCGTCGACCATGCCGTGCTGCCGATGGTGGTGCGGGCCGGTGGCGGATCGGTACGTGACTCACTCTCGGTGCTCGACCAGCTGCTGGGCGGGGCCGACGAGGACGGCGTCTCCTACGAGTTGGCGGCTGCCCTGCTCGGCTACACCCCCGACGCCCTGCTGGACCAGGTGGTCGATGCGTTCGCCGCTGGTGATGCCCACGAGGTCTTCGCCACCATCGACAAGGTCATGGACATGGGGCAGGACCCGCGTCGATTCGCCGAGGACCTGTTGCGCCGGATGCGTGACCTGGTGATCCTCGCTGCCGTACCCGATGCAGTGAACAACAGACTCATCGACGTCTCCCCGGAGCAGGGGGAGCGACTCGCCCACCAGGCGGCTGCGATGGGGGCGGGGGAACTCACCCGAGCCGCCGAGGTGCTGGCGACCGGACTCACCCAGATGAGGGGGACGACTGCTCCCCGACTGCACCTGGAGCTCATGTGCTCCCGCATCCTGCTGCCGGACGCCGACACCGACGAACGTGGGGTGCACGCGCGTCTGGACCGTCTGGAACGACGGGTGGGGATCGTCGGTGCCGGTGCTGCCGGCTCCGGAGATCTCGTCGAGGTTGAGTCGTCGCATGACGAGACCGCCCAGCACCAGCGGTGGCAGAGCGGTGAGCGTCCAGCGCGTCCGGGCCGCCCGGCCAGTGCCCCGCGGGGTGGCGATCCTGCTCTGGGCAAGTCTTCGAGAGATGGCGGGTCAGCTCCGGCAACTGCCCGGCAGGGCAGTCAGCCCGGTGCGCGGACGACACCCTCCCCCGACCCGACCGAGAGACCGCGTCGCCCACGACCGGGGCGCGCGGACTACCGTCCCACTGGTGCCGGAACGACAGCTCCCCAGGAGCCCCAGGCGCCGTCGCAGAGCATGACAGGACAGGCCGGTTCACGGGAAGACCCGCGGGCCGCGCAGTCCCAGACACCTGCCCAGTCCACAACTTCTGCCCAGTCCTCAACTCCCGAGCAGTCCCAGGCCCCGATGCAGCAGAGGTCCGCCTCAGAACCTCCCATGCGCGGACGACCGCCCCACCAGCAGCCTTCCGAGGCTGCCTCGTCGGGGGCTCGGCCGGTTGATCCGTCGGCATCCGCTGGTCCTGCTGTGCCATCCGCTGGCCCCACCGCCGAGCGGCCCGACGGGGTGGACGTCACCATGCTGCGCGACGCCTGGCCACGCATCATCGAGGTGTTCCGATCCGAGTACAGCCGCTACATGAGCGTCGTGCTCAACCAGTACGCGCAGATTCTCGGGATCAACGGCAATCAGGCGACCCTGGGATTCTCCAACCCCGGTGCGCGGGACAGTTATCTGCACGGTGATCATGCCAAGCACCTGCATGACGTCGTCGCCCAACTGCTCGGTGTCGACGTGGATTTCGTCCCGGTGACCGGCGACGTCCAACCATTGGTCCATCGTGGCCATGACGAGCGTCACACCAGGCCAGACGGCCCCCGGCCGGGATCGGCAGGTGCTCCCGGCAGGGGAGCCCCCGATGCACGGAGTCGGGCGACCGGGGCGAACCCCCATCCGCAGAGCTCCCAGACACGCCAAACGGGTCCCGCTGGTGGCCTCCCAGCTGCCGACGACGATTCCACGCATGGTGCCGATGACGCCGACGACATCCACCGAGGTGCGCAGAGCACCCCGCCGGACGTCTCCCCGGCGACGAACAACCCTGTGCAGCCAAACAACCCCGTGCAGCCACCGGACGCTTCCCCGCAGAGCCGGGCAGACACGTCGGACGACGAGAACTCCTCGGCGCACACGAGTTCGGTGAACGAGGCTGCCGACGTCCCGGAGTCGGGCCAGACGCCGCCACCACACCAGGTGCAGACACCTGCCGAGGTGTACCCGGAATCGGCGCGGTCTCGCTTCCTGGACCCCGCACGGCGACGTCTGACGTCGCAGCCCACCCCCCGCGGTGCCGCCTCCGGCCCGGACGAGGCTGCTGGCCGGGCCCACCGGTTCGACGCTCCCGCACCCGGGCAGAAGAGGTCCACTGCCCATGACGCCCCCGGCCAGGCCAGCGGGACGGGTGGGCACCCGCATGGTGATTTCGACCGGCATGTACCATCGGAGCCTCCAGCCGACGACATGCCCCCCGACGACATGTGGGAGCTGGCCGACTCCGGTGACGGGGAGATCCTGGACTCCTCGGGGGAATCGGCCATCGAACTCATCACCACAGAACTTGGCGGGGTCGTCCTCACCGACGAACGGGGGTCCGCCTCCTGAGGTTGCACGGCAATCGGCCGTGACGAACCACCACCAATCGATCGTCACCACCCCCATTGGGCCCAGGAAGACATCGCTCCTCGCGGTGTCAGTCCCCTTTTCGAACAACACTGAAAGGATCCATCATGACGACACCCAACGGCGGTTTCGACCTGTCCAACGTGGACATGAACGGGTTGCTCGCCCAGGCCCAGGCCATGCAGGCCCAACTCGCCCAGGCCCAGCAGCAGCTGGAGTCCACCACCTTTGACGGTTCGGCGGGCGGCGGACTCGTCAAAGCCGTCGTCACCGGCACCGGAGAACTCACCGGGCTCACGATCGACCCGCAGACCGTCGATCCCGACGACACCGACACCCTGGCCGACCTGGTCATTGCTGCCGTCCATGACGCCAGTGGCAAGGCTGCGGCAGCCCAGCAGGCCATGACACCCAAGATTCCGGGAATGGGACTCTGATCGTCTCGGTTGTCAGTCTCGGAGTGCATGGCCGGCACACCCGGCACCGAACCTGACTGGATCATCACCTGCCAGGTGGTGTGAGGTGGTAGCACTGAACCACGGTCATCGGCCGTGCCACAGTGATCGAGGAGGAGACCACATGTACGACGGTCCGCTTCAGGACCTCATCGATGCCCTGGCGCAACTGCCGGGCATCGGCCCCAAGGGCGCCCAGCGCATCGCCTTCCACGTCCTGGATGCTCCGGACGAGGAGGTCGGCGCGCTGGCGGATGCGTTGCGTGAGGTCAAGGAGAAGGCCCGGTTCTGTGACATCTGCTTCAACGTCTCCTCCGACGAGGAGTGTCAGTACTGCCGCGACCCGCGCAGGGACCAGACGGTGATCTGTGTCGTCGAGGAGTCCAAGGACGTCGTCGCCGTCGAGCGCACCCGTGAGTACCGCGGTCTGTACCACGTCCTTGGTGGTGCCATCTCGCCGTTGGATGGCAAGGGCCCGTCCGATCTGCACATTCGCGAACTCATGCAGCGACTGGCCGATGGCACCGTCACCGAGGTCATTCTGGCCACCAACCCCAATCTGGAGGGGGAGGCGACGGCCACCTACCTCTCCCGGCTCATTGCGCCGATGGGGGTGGCGGTCTCTCGTCTGGCCTCCGGGCTCCCCGTCGGCAGCGATCTGGAGTACGCCGACGAGGTCACCCTGGGACGTGCCTTCGAGGGGCGGCGGCACGTCGAGGCCAACGCCTGACCGGTCGCTGATCGATCAGACTCAGGCTGTCATCGCCTCTGTGGATGTGTCGGTCCGGGGGCGCCGCTGTGACTGGCTGGAACGCCGGGGTGGCCATCAGGATCAGCGCTGCCCCTGCCGGCAGGCAGACCAGCGCCCAACGCAGTGAGACGGTGTCGCCCAGCAGGCTGATGAGCACGGGGTGGATCATGAAACCCAACCTTCTGCTCCACGTCGCCACCGTGAGGCCGGACCCGGCCGCCAGTCCCGGGGTGGAGTTGACATTGTCCATGGCGATGTCGGTGAGTGCGTCGAAGACGTTCATGACGATCATCGCCACGAACACCCATGCGATGTGTGGTGCGCGGGCCAGCAGGAGGAGGCAGGTCGTCGAGAGGATCTGGGGCCACAGGGCAATGGTGCGCGAACCATGTCGGCGTATGAGGTGAGCTGCGGACAACCCCAGGATCAGCCCACCGAGTGGCCCGAGTCCCACAGCGAGCCCCATGTCGTCCGGAACGCGCCAAGATCGGCCTTGATCTGCGGATGGCACGGTATCAGTGAGGCGAATGTCATCCCATTGACGGTGAACATGAGCAGGGTGCCGATGCGGGCACGTCGGGCCTGCGGGGAGGGGGTATGGCGGTGTGGCTCCGACGGGGCCGTGGCGTCCTCAGAGGGTGGGGCCATGGGACTCCTCGCGGTCATGACGCCACCATGGCTGTCGCGCTGCCCGCGACTGTGGCATCTCTCCCGGTGCAGACGCCGCGTGGCAGTGGACCCCACAGAGACACACAGAGATTCAGGGACACACAGAAATTCTCAGGGAAAACACAGGAAAGCACACAGAACTGTGAAGTTTCTCGCTTGAAACCACTGGTCACAAGGACATCTCCTGGGTGGTCCTGGCAAAGGAAGGGGTGGTGGTGTGCGGCGAGATGCCGTGAGATACCCTTGGAAACAAGAAATGGCTGGCACGCTGCGTATGGGCACGTGTTGGTGGCATCGTGAGCGGGTGTCGTCAAGCTGCTGAGCCGTTTCAATTACATGTATGGCATGTGTATGGGCCTTGCATGGCAGGAGAAGGAATATTTCTCGAGGCTGTGGGGTTCCTAGGTATGTCGACACTGAAATCGATTCGTTGTATCGGTGAGCCCCGCTCATTGGTGCAACGCACAGGGAGGGACCATGTCCATCAAGTTCGCCATCCTGGCACTGCTTGCCGAGCGGCCGCGCCATGGCTACCAGATCAAGTCTGAGTTCGATCGGCGAACCAACCACTCCTGGCCGCTCAACATCGGTCAGGTGTACACCACCCTTGAGCGTCTGGAGCGCGATGGGCTCTGCGTGCGCGGCGAGGAGAACCAGGACGGGCGTGTCATCGTCACCATCACCGAGGAAGGCCGTCGCGCCGTTGACGAGTGGTTCGGCAACCCGGTCGTCCAGGACACGCCACCTCGCAATGAGATCGCCATCAAGTTGGCCATCGCTGCATCCACCAAGGGACGTGACGTTGCAGGAATCGTGCAGGCCCAGCGTCGGGTGACCGTCTCGGCCCTGCAACAGTACCGTCAGGTTCGCCGCACCATTGCCGAGGACGATCTTGCCGGTCAGCTCATCCTGGAGCGGATGGTCTTCGATGCCGAGGCGGAGATCCGTTGGCTCGACCACTGCGAGGCTGCCGCAGTGCGCGCCTCCCACCAGAAGCGCGTCGAGGCTCCCGAGGAGTCCCCGGCACGTGAGACTCAGCTCGCGCACTGAGGCCAGTCCTGCACCGGAGGCAGGCAAGCCAGAACGAGCAATGGTTCTGTGCGCCTGCTTCCCGTGAGCTTCAGTACCTCGTAGGCTCTGTATCCTTGTCGCGAGGATGCCACGCCACCGTCTGGTGGTGTGGCAGGCTGAGCTCTGGAGGTCTGAACCTTGAAGGCAGGTATGGATGCATCGCGAGGTACGACGTCTGCTTCCAGCACTGCTCGTCAACCGGTGATTGCGCTCGACCATGTGACTCGTTCATTCGGTCACGGGCAGGGCAAGGTCACTGCCCTGCACGACGTCAACCTGTCGGTGGACACCGGGGAATTCGTGTCGATCATGGGTTCCTCGGGCTCCGGCAAGTCCACCCTGCTCGCCATTGCCGGGGGCCTGGAGCGGCCCACCAGCGGGCAGGTGCGCATTTCCGGGCAGTCCTTGGATGGGCTGAGCCGCGACGACCTGGCACGGATACGACGGCGTCAGCTCGGATTCGTCTTCCAGGAACTCAACCTCGTCCCGACCCTCACGGCGATGGAGAACGTCTGTCTGCCTCTCGAACTCGACGGGGTTCCCAGCTCTCGGGCACGTGAGGCTGCCATGTCCGTGCTCGAACAATTCTCCATGGCGCAGCTGGCCGATCGTTTCGTCGATGACATGTCGGGAGGCGAGCGCCAGCGCATTGCGATAGCCCGTGCCGTGGTGGGGGATCGTCGCATGCTCCTGGCCGACGAGCCCACTGGCGCATTGGACTCGACCTCCGGTGACGAGGTCATGTCCCTCATCCGAGATCTGGCCGATTCCGGGGTCGCCGTCCTCCTCGTCACCCACGAGGCCCGACACGCTGGGTGGGCCGATCGGGTCGTCTTCCTGCGTGACGGCGTCCTCGTTGACGAGACGGCGGCCTACAGTGATCCGATGGACCTACTGCTGCAGGACGACGTCGCCGACATCGTGGACGCTGTTGAGCCTGCCGATGATGTGACCGGCGTCGCATCCGATGATGGCCAGACCGGGCCCGAGATTCCCGACGCCATGCCACCTGACCCGTTCGGCGACCTCGACGATCCGTTCGACCCCGATGACGGGCCGTGGACATGAGTGACGCCCCGGGCGAAGATGATCATCTTGGGCAGACGCGACACCGAGTGGAACCATCCGATGGGGCGGCACCTCGGCATCACAGGGCCGTGCTGTTCCGACACGGGCATCGTCGCGAGGCCCGTCTGAACCTGCTGTCCAGACTGGCCTGGCGGGACATGACTCAGCACCGATACCGCTCGATGGTCATCGTCATGCTCATCGCCCTGCCCGTGATCTTCGTGACGGCGATGGGCACCGCGCTCGAGGCGCAGTACCTCACTCCGAACGATCAGATCCGTGACATCCTGGGCGACGCAGACTTCATCGTCGAGCGGATCGACAACTGGGACGGTCACTGTCGACAGGACGGACTCAGCCGCCGTTCCTGCGGTGACTCGGCTGTGGACAGCACGCCGGGCGAGTTGGAGACCGAGCAGAGCAAGGCGCTGGAGAAGCTCACGCTCGACAACCATGAATTGCATTGCATGCGCACCGCCAGGCAACCGTTGAGGTGGGGGAAGACCTGGGTCAATGTGCAGGTGTACGGCATTGATCTCACCAGCATGCTCAACCGGCGTCTCGTCATTCCGAATGCCCCGATGCCTGCTGCCGGCGAGATGTGGGCGTCAGCCACCACGGCCAAGCAGTTCAACTGGCAGGTGGGTACGACGGTCTCCATGGATGGCAGGCAGTACCTTCTCACCGGTCTGGTTCGCTCCTCGAAGACCTGGGAACCTGAGGTCTGGGTACGCCCGGAAAGCTCTCTGGTGGTCTCCGACACCTTTCCCAGCTACTTCGTGAGCGGTCCCCAGCTCACAGCTGCACAAGTCGACCATCTCAATGACATGGGCCTGGCCGTCGTGAGTCGTGCTGCGTTGTCCGGTGACTACTCGCTCGAAGTACGTACCCAGCTCCTTGCGCAGATCCTCACCGGCGGAGCGCTCGTGGCGCTCATCAGCGCGACGGTGGCTGCCTCGGCCTTCGTCATCTGTGCCCAGCGGCAACGGCAGACCCTCTCCATCCTGGGCACGACGGGGGCAGTGGAGCGTCAACTCGTGGGAATCGTGCTGCAGCAGGGGCTGGTGCTCGGATTGACTGGCTCCATCCTGGGGGCGGTGCTGGGGTGTGGAGGAGCCAATTTCGTCATCTGGCTGCAGAACCTCAATTCCCTGGACTATCCGGTTCCCATGTCATTTCGTTGGCGGTACGCCCTGTGCGCCATCGTCATGGGCATGGCGTCCTCACTGATGGCGTCGTGGTTGCCGGCCCGACAGGTCGCCTCGACCAATCCATTGCTGGGAGTGCGAGATGTCCTGCGGCCCCCGAGGAGACTGGGCGGCCGATGGATCATTCTCATCCTGTCCCTGCTGGCGTTTGCGGTGATGATCGTGGTGCCCCACACGACGGCGGCCGGCCATTCCGTCACCCAACTCGCCGACAGTGAGGTGCTGCTTCCGGTACTCCTCAGCGTCATGCTGCTGTACCCAGCCATCTTGATGACCATTCCGTGGGTGTTGCACTGGAGTGTCGGGAAATTTCCCAAACGGCGGGTCTATGCCACCCTCGCCCTGCGTGACATGGATCGCAATCGGGAACGTGCCTCGGCATGTGTGGCGGCATCGATGGCTGTCATGACGCTGTTCAGCTCCGTGTTGACCATTGGTGGGTTCGTCGATCGGCTGGACGTGGATCACTACACACCCCGGCTGCCCAGGAACGTTGCCGTGCTGGAGTCGACGGTTGCTCCCGGTCGCCCCGTTCCCGAGGTGGTGCGCACCCAACAGATCGCAGTGGTTCAGGCCACTGTGGGGCCAGTTGATCATGTCACTGAGGAACTCATCAAGCAGCCGGGGTGCCGGCGGCGGTCGGGTTGTGACATCCTCACGGCACAGGTGTCCAATGCCGGTGCGCGCCCAGCCTCCGAGGAGCCCCACACCGGTCTGCGTGAGGTCACGGGTTCGCAGCTTCCGGTCGTCATTGACGACGGGTCGCTGTACACGATCATCACCGGGCACGAGCCTGATGCTGCCGTCCTGGATGCCCTGCATCGCGGACCGGTGGTGCTCAATCACGATCAACTGGAGGATGGCAAGCTCACGATCGGGATGTTCAGCGAAGCAGCCACCCAACTGAGCCAGGTGCGGCAGGTCGATGCCTTCCAGGCGCCATCCCACACCGAGGCCACTCAAGTTCCCGTGCTCATCGGTCGGGATGCGGCTGCTCGGCTGCTCGGCGTGGCGGATCAGGACGTCCAGACCAGCGGGGGAGACATATGGGCTCGGACGCCGCATGGGATCAGCGCCCATGATCGAAGAGCCATCAGCCGGTCATTGACGGCGGCTTCTGGCCCCACCAGTACCCTCGTGCTGGATTCCGGACCTTCGCGGATGGGGCGCACCATCGTGAATCGGGGTACCGGGATCGCGATCGTCATGCTCATGGCCATCGGCATGCTCACAACCGTCCTGACCTTGGCGGATTCCCGGTCCCAACGCGAGACCCTGTCGTCCATAGGGGCTTCCCGTGAATCGATGCGTAGGATGACGGCGATCCAGACGTTGATCTCCACCTTCGTCGGACATGTTGCCGGAGCACTGGTGGGGGCGGTGCCCCCCATCATCGCCCTGTCCCTCCTGGGACAGCACGCCACGTTGACGTGGGTGCCATGGGGCCAGCTGGCCGGACTGGTGTTCGGCGTGCCGATCGCGCTGGGTGGCATGGTGTACCTGACGGTGCGTTCCGTCCCGGAGTGGCGACGACGCGTCATGTAGGCGTGGCGACGACGAGTGGTGGGGCCGTGCGAGGGGAGCGTGGTACGCGTCAGCTCGTCCCAGCTGCCTTTCGCTCCTTCAAGCTACGCCACCGCTTCCTGATACCCCGTGAGCTGGTACGTTCGCGCGGCACCGTGGCTCCCATGCCCCACGACCGGAACGTCGCCAGCCGCGAGGCGTGGTCCAGTGGCACGATGAGGGGGCGTACCGTCAGCGCACCGAGGCTGGATCCGATGGCGATGGCGATGCCAACCAGCAGGGCCTGCATGAGGACCGTCCCACCGCCTGCGGCACTCGGTTGGTCGAGTTGTGAGCCCAGAATCATGTACAGGCCGCGGTAGATCATCATGCCGGGCATGAGTGTGACGACGCCGCAGGTGACCAGTCCGACCTGCGGGAAGTCCCATCGCCTGGAGGCGGCGGTGGCTGCCATGCCCACCAGGAATGCGCCGACCCCGGAGGCTGCCGGGGCCGACATTCCCAGGGCCGCACCGAGGACGTAACCGCCCCAGCCGATTGCTCCCAGGAATGCGCAGGTCACCAGAACTCGCAGACCGGCGTGACAGGACACCCCGAATGACCAGGAGACGATGGCTGCGGCGAGCATCTGCGTGATGATGGGTCCGGAGACCCACACCGTCGGGTTGATGTATGACGGAGTGCCCACCTTGAGACCGATCCACAGCACGCCCATCACACCGAGGATGATGCCGCCGGTCTGGACGAAGACGTCGACGAATCGCCCCGAACTGGTGACGACGTAGCCGTCGATGGCGTCCTGCGCGGCCGACACCATCGACGTGCCGGCAAGCAGTGAGATCATCCCCGCTGCGACGACCAGGGAGGGCGACAACGGCAGGGACATGTTCGCCTTCCACTGCAGGATCATGACGAGCAGTGCCATGACGGTGGGGACGGCGCCGCCCACCGCCTGGGTGAAGAAGCTGGTGACGTGTCGGCGTCCCATGGCCTGCACGGCCATGTCCACCAGGCAGGTGGTGAAGAAGGCCAGGAGGACGTCCCAGATCGATCCGCTGAACAGCCAGGAGATGCCGCCCCCCATCAACCCCATGTTGAGGGTGACGAACCACGGTCGGTACAGCCGGGGCGCGGCGACGAGGGTCTCCAGGTGGCTGCGGGCGTCCTCCAGATCGACCTCGCCGTTGCAGATCTGGTCGACGAGTTTCTGCAGTCGGCCCAGGCGCTGGTAGTCCGAGGTGCGTCCTCGCACGACGCGCAGCGAGGTGATGGGGTCGTCGTCCATGCTGCGGTGCTGGGTGACGATGACGGAGGTGTTGGTGACGTCGACGTGAATCGTGATGCCGAACGTCGCGGCCAATCGCAGGGCCATCGCGACGGCCTCGGAGGCGGAGGCGCCCACCGAGATGGCCATCGAGGTGACTCGCTCCACCAGGTCGACGACGAGACGGGCCTGGCGGGCCTCCATGTCGTCCTCGGCGGACTGCAGGTCGGAGGCCAACGGCAACGGTTTGGTGTCACGCAGGTAGCGATCCAGCGGGAGCCCGAAGATGCGCCGGGCCCTGGGCGGGGGTTTGGCCGGCTGGAGTGTGGGGCTGGGTTGGTTGATCGTGGGGGAGGTCGTCGTCATCGCCGGGACCGACCATGTCGTCGACGCCTCGATGGCGGTGAGCTCCTCAGGCCGCAGGGTCATCTCGACGGCAGTGGGTTCGTCGTCCAGCGGCCCGGCGGAGTCTGTGGAGTTTGATTCCGCGGAATCCGACCCCGCGGAGTTTGTCGGATGATTCTGCCGGGGTTTCTGGTTCGGGCGAAAGATGGCGTCGTCAATGGGGCCGGGGCCAGATCCCTGTCCATGATCAGATGCCATCGTCGTCCTTCCTCGGTGCGTGGTTCAACAGTGGCGATCATGAAGCGTCGGCACGGTGCGTGGCAGCTCCGCCGCCCTGATCGGCATCTCTCATTGTGTCGCCCCAGCCGCCGAATTCCCAAAGAATCGGGGATTTCTGCGGCCAGTTCATCAGGAACCCCGGGGATGCCTCATCGAGGGCCTGGGCGAGGCGCATCTTTCGGGGTGATCGAGGAACCGAGCCGGGCTGATCGGAGTCCCGATAGGCTGATGCTCGTGTTGATAGCCACCGATCTGGACGGAACCCTACTCACCGGCGACAAGCAGCTCAGTTCACGCACTCGCCGCATGCTCGCTGCAGCGGCACGCTCCGGGGTGCCGGTAGTGCCGGTGACCGCCCGTCAGATCTATGGTCTGTCCGGGTGGCGAGACGTCCTGACCAGCTGGGCGCTGTGCTCCAACGGTGCCATCTGCTGGAATCTTGCCGACGAGACGATCCTGTTCCGTCAACTCATGGACGCCCAGATGTGCCAGCGGTTCACCCAAGATCTGCTGAAGGTTGCTCCCGGTACCGTGTTCGCCACCATTCGGGACGACGGGGAGGAGTTCGTCTCCCAGACGGGCTATGCCGAGCTGGCCGATGTGGCCGACCACAATCGTGACCCGCGCACCATGCCGTCCCTGCCGTTGGAGGACGTCGTGGCCCAGGACTGCCTCAAACTCGTGGCTCGTCACCCCAGCATGCCGGTTGACGAGCTGGCCCGGTTGGCCGTCTCGGTGGGCGGCGACCAGGTGCACGTCACGACCTCGGGGGTGCCGATGCTGGAGATCAGCCCTGCCGGGGTGACGAAGGACTCCGGTCTGGCCCTGCTGTGTGAGCACCTCGGGGTGGATCGTGCCGACGTCGTCGCCTTCGGTGACGGTGCCAACGACGTCGAGATGCTCACCTGGGCCGGCACCTCCTGGGCGGTGGGCAATGCCGTCGCGCAGGCCAAGGAGGCCGCCGATCACGTTGCCGAGTCCAATGACGACGACGGCGTTGCCCAGATCGTGGAGGGTTTGCTGGAGCGTCTCTGAACGGGATTACACTGTGGTGGACCGCACAGCGATGATGGGGCCATCACCCCGGAGCCGCCGGAAGAACGGGCGCGAGCCTCACTAGACCCGGCAGCGGTGGGCCAATGAGCGGCGTCACCAGCGCCGATCGGGGCGAGCGACACCAGCATGGTCGAGCCGTTCTGATCCAGGATCGTCAGGGTCATCTGTTGGGACGCAATGAGGGTGGTACCGCGGGTACCCCGGACGTCCGGGTTCTCGTCCCTCGTCACACCGACGAGACGAAGGACTGCATCCGATGAGCGAGACGACCCCCGAAGCCGGCCGCTATGCTGCCGTGCCACCACAGGTGGACCTGCCCGCGATGGAGCACGAGATCATCGACCTGTGGCACCGCCAGCACACCTTCGAGAAGACCTTGGAGGCCACCAAGGACGGTGAGCCGTGGACCTTCTTCGAGGGTCCTCCCACCGCCAATGGCCAGCCGGGTACCCACCACGTCGAGGCTCGGGTGTTCAAGGATGTCTTTCCGCGCTACCGCACCATGCGCGGCTACCACGTCGACCGCAAGGCCGGCTGGGACTGCCACGGACTTCCCGTGGAACTCGCCGTGGAGAAGGAACTGGGGTTCTCCGGCAAGCCCGACATCGAGCAGTACGGTGTCGAACCCTTCAACGCCAAGTGCCGCGAATCGGTCACCCGCCACGTCGACGCCTTCCGCGAACTCACCGAGCGGATGGGCTACTGGGTCAACATGGACGACGCCTACTGGACGATGAAGTCGTCCTACGTCGAGTCGGTGTGGTGGGGGCTCAAGCAGGTCTTCGACAAGGGGCTGCTGGGTGAGGACCACCGCGTCGCCCCCTACTGCCCACGCTGCGGCACCACCCTGTCCGACCATGAGCTGGCCCAGGGCTACCAGGATGACCGTGACCCCTCGATCTACGTGCGTTTCCCGGTGACCTCGGGGCCACTGGCCGGACGCGCCCAGCTGCTGGTGTGGACCACCACACCGTGGACCCTCGTCTCCAACACCGCAGTGGCCGTGCGCCCCGACGTGCGCTACGTCGTCGCCCACAAGGATCCCGACCCCGAGGGCGCCGACACGACGGCGAGTGCCAGCTCCGCCGATCCGACCAGCGACGATCTCGTCATCGCCGAGCCGCTCTTCGAGCAGGTGCTCGGTGAGGGGTGGAGCCTCACCGGGGAGTCCTTCCTGGGTTCCGAGATGGAGCTGTGGACCTACCAGCGTCCCTACGAGCTGCTGGACTGGCCGACGACCGAGCACGTCACCGCCGACGGGCGGCCCACCCCGGCCGACGCGAACTTCATCATCCTTGCCGACTACGTCACCACCTCCGACGGCACCGGCCTGGTGCACCAGGTTCCGGCCTTCGGTGCCGACGACCTGCTCACCTGTCGCAAGTACGGTCTGCCGCTGGTCAACCCCATCGAGCCGGACGGCACCTTCTGCAAGGACCTTCCCATGGTCGGCGGCATGTTCTTCAAGAGCGCCGACAAGCCGATCTGTGAAGACCTCGACAAGCGCGAGATCATGTTCCGCCTGGAGATGCACTGGCACTCCTACCCGCACTGCTGGCGCTGCGACACCCCGCTCATCTACTACGCCCAGCCGTCCTGGTACATCCGCACGACGAAGGTCAAGGAGCAGCTGCTGGCGCAGAACGAGTCGACCAACTGGTTCCCCGACACCATCAAACATGGCCGCTACGGTGACTGGCTGGAGAACAACATCGACTGGGCCGTCTCGCGCTCGCGCTACTGGGGCACCCCGCTGCCACTGTGGCGCAACGAGGACGACCCCTCCGACGTCATCTGTGTGGGCAGCCTTGCCGAGCTCTCGCAGTACGTCGGGCGTGATGTCACCGACATGGATCCGCACCGTCCGTTCATCGACGAGGTGACCTTCACCCGCGACGGCCACACCTACCGTCGTGTGCCGGAGGTGGCAGACGCCTGGCTGGACTCCGGGTCGATGCCGTTCGCGCAGTGGGGATACCCGCACGTGCCCGGTTCCAAGGAGAAGTTCGAGCAGAACTTCCCGGCCGACTTCATCTGCGAGGCGATCGACCAGACCCGCGGCTGGTTCTACACCCTCATGGCGGTGGGCACGCTCGTCTTCGAGCAGTCCCCGTACCGCAACGTGCTGTGCCTGGGCCACATCCTCGCTGCCGACGGACGCAAGATGAGCAAGCACCTGGGCAACATCCTGTTGCCCATCCCCCTCATGGACGCCCACGGTGCCGATGCCCTGCGCTGGTTCATGGCCGCCGACGGATCGCCGTGGAGCGCCCGTCGCGTGGGGGACGAGGCGCTGCAGGAGACCGTGCGCAAGGTGCTGCTCACCTACTGGAACACGGTGTCGTTCCACGCCCTGTACGCCCGTGCCAACGACTGGACACCCGCACCCACTGAGTCGGCAGCCGTGGCCAAGGATGCCGAGTCTGGTTGTGGGGATGGTCCGTCGAGGGGGTGTGGGGGGGTCGTCCCCCCCGCCCTGAAACAACGCCACATCCTCGACCGCTGGTTGGTCAGCGCGACGAATGTGCTGGTGCGCGAGGTAACCGATGCCCTGGAGAACTTCGACACCCAACGCACCGGCCAGCTGCTGGCCGCCTTCATCGACGACCTGTCCAACTGGTACGTGCGTCGTTCCCGGCGCCGGTTCTGGGCCGGGGACCCCAGCGCCCTGTGGACCCTGCACGAGACGCTCGAGGTGCTCACTCGTCTCATGGCCCCGATGGTGCCGTTCATCACCGAACGGGTGTGGCAGGACCTCATCGTCACCACCGACCCCAGCGCTGCGGAGTCGGTGCACCTGGCCTCCTGGCCCACGGTCGAGGAGTCCGTCGTCGACGAGCAGCTGGACGAGGCCATGGCCGTGGTGCGGCGCATCGTCGAGCTGGGACGAGGTGCCCGTGCCGAGGCTCGGATGAAGACCCGTCAGCCGCTGGCCCGCGCACTCATCTCCAGTGCCGCCCTGGCCAAGCTGGACGACGACCTGCAGGCCGAGATCAGGTCCGAGCTCAACGTCGTGGCGCTGGAGTCGTTCAGCTCCGCCGGCGACCTGGTGGACCACTCGGCCAAGGCAAACTTCCGTAGCCTGGGCAAGCGGTTCGCCAAGGCCACCCCGAAGGTGGCTGCCGCGATCGCCGCTGCCGATGCCGCGCAACTGGCCACCGACCTCGCCTGTGGGCCGGTCAGTCTCCCCGTTGCCGAGGTCGAGGGCGGCCAGGCCGTCATCACTGCCGAGGACGTCATCATCTCCGAGCGTCCGCGGGAGGGGTGGAGCGTACTCAACGAGCAGGGTGAGACGGTTGCCCTGGACCTGGAGATCACCCCGCAGCTGGCTCGCGCCGGCCTGGCCCGTGACGTCATCCGGTTCATCCAGGACACCCGCAAGCAGGCCGGCCTGGACGTCTCCGACCGTATCGAGTTGGCCTGGGATGCCTCCGGGGAGCTGGCGGAAGCCGTTGAGGAACACCTCGGCCAGATCACCGACGAGGTGCTCGCGGTGAGCGCCACGCACGCTGAACGCGGGGCCGACTGGGCCGTCGAGCCCGATCTGGATCTTGCAGTGCAGGTCGTCAAGGCCTGACAGGGTGGCTGGTGTCCTTCCCGAGAAGCCCCTGCCGGGAAGGACACGGCGGCTCGCGTGGCGTACTCAGGACTGGTAGTACATCTCGGCGTAGTCGGGGTGGGAGAGCAGCCAGTCGACGACCCGCGGTGAGGAGGCATGCACCTTCGACCCCTCCGAGCGCAGCTGGGTGAGCACACGTTCCATGAGGAATGTGTGCAGGTGCTCGGTGAGGCTGGGGTGGATCAGCACCACCACCAGACCCACGAGGCCCGGGCGCAACTGTTGACAGGTGATCTGGGCGGTGATTCGTCCGTCGACCATGAGGAAGAAGTCACCGGTGCGATCGCCGTTGACGGCGTGTCTGCCCCGCTGCCACGTCACTGAGAACTCAGGCATGGGGAATACTCCTACCAACGGTGCTCATGGAGACACTGTAAGTGAGCTGGCCGGCGCTCGAGGCCAGTTCGACCAAACTGCTCACGACACCGGAACACCCTGCGTGGGAGAACACGATTCTGCCCGTCAAGATCCATGCTGGGCGAGGTGGTTCCCGTCTCATCCGTCAGGAGAGGTTAAACTGCAGTGTCCGCACATGCAGGAGGAGCGATGACGCGAGTCGTCCAGAAATTTGGCGGGTCCTCGGTCGCCGACGCCGAATCCATCAAGAGGGTTGCCCGAAGGATCGCGGCCACCAAACAGGCCGGCAACGAGGTCGTCGTCGTCATTTCGGCCATGGGAGACACCACCGATGATCTCATGGACCTGGCCCTCGACGTGTCCCCACAGCCGGCTCCCCGTGAGCTCGACATGCTGTTGACCACCGGGGAACGTCAATCGGCAGCACTGCTGGCCATGGCCCTGTCCGACATCGGGGTGCCGGCCCGCAGCTACACCGGCTCCCAGGCCGGGGTCATCACGACTGCCGCCCACGGCAATGCCCGTATCATCGACCTCACCCCGGGTCGCATCGTCAAGTCCCTGGACGAGGGGGACGTCGTCATCGTGGCCGGGTTCCAGGGCGTCTCCCAGACGACCAAGGACGTCACCACCTTGGGCCGTGGGGCCTCCGACACGACGGCAGTGGCCCTCGCGGCGGCCTTGGACGCCGACTACTGCGAGATCTACAGTGACGTGGACGGCGTCTTCACCGCCGATCCACGTATCGCTCCCGGTGCTCGCCGCATCCCGCGGATCTCGTACGAGGAGATGCTGGAGATGGCAGCCTGCGGAGCGAAGATCCTGCATCTGCGCTGCGTCGAGTACGCGCGGCGGGAGAATGTGCCGATCCACGTGCGGTCGTCGTTCTCACACAAACCGGGAACCTGGGTCTGTGATCCGGATTTCGCCAAGGAACACGAGGAGATGCCAGACATGGAGGAAGCCATCATCTCGGGGGTCGCCCACGACCGCTCCGAGGCCAAGATCACCATTGCCGGCATCCCGGACTCCGTCGGACGTGCTGCGCGTATCTTCGAGACCATCGCCGATGCCGGTATCAACATCGACATGATCGTCCAGAACGTCTCGCAGGTGATGAACGGACGCACCGACATCACCTTCACCCTGCCCATGAGCGATTCACGCAAGGCGATTGAGGCGCTACGTCGTCTGCAGGGGGAACTGGGATTCGAGGACCTGCTCTACGACGACCAGATCGGTGAGGTGTCGATCGTCGGTGTGGGCATGCGCTCCCATCCCGGTGTGACGGGCACATTCTTCCGTGCCATGGCCAGTGAGGGAATCAACCTGCAGATGATCTCCACCTCCGAGATCCGTATCTCCATCGTCGTGTCCGCCGATCAGGTGGACGACGCCGTACGTGCGGCCCACACCGCTTTCGGGCTGGATGCTGAAGGTGAGGCCGTCGTCTACGCGGGCACGGGTCGCTGATCCATGTCTGACAAGGTGGGAGGAATGCCCAGCGGCAAGCTCTCCCCGGCGAATCGCCGTGGATCGGCAGACCAGGCCTCAGACGAGGTGGACGTCTACGATCTGCTCCACGTACCCGATTCGCTGTCCCCACCCGACGTCTACGACTTCCTCGACGTCGATGCGACGATGCTGGGCACCGGTGTCGCGGCACGAGTGCGCCAGCGTGAGCGACAGGATCGACGCGCCCGCCCTCGTCCACACCGAACAGCTCGTCGCTCGGGCGTCGAATCCGGTTCGACGGCCACTGGCCGCGCTGCGAAAGGACACCCTCGGACCACTGATGATGGGCTGGTTGGGGAGGAACCAACCGTCACGGACCTGGCTGAGGAGTCCGAGGCCGTCGATGCGGCGGCTGGTGGTGCAGCAGGGGTCGCGGGTGAGACGGCTGCCACGCCTGCCGAACCCTCCATCCGACGAGCCAGTGTGGTCATGGCGGCCGGCACCATGGTGTCGCGGGTGCTGGGATTCGTGCGCACCTTCCTGCTGACGGCCGTCGCCGGTGGTACGTCATTGGCCCTGGACGCCTTCCAAGCCGCCAACACCCTGCCCAACGTCATTTTCATCCTGCTGTCGGCAGGGGTGCTCAACGCCATCCTCATCCCCCAGATCACCAAGGCGATGAAACAACCTGATGGGGGCCAGGACTTCGTCGACCGGCTGCTCACCGCCTCCTTCGGGGTGGTCCTCATCGTGGCGGTGCTCGCCACGGTGACCTCCCCGTGGCTGCTCGATCTGTACTTCTCGGCGTCGGGAGCGACCCGTCAGTTGACGGTGCTGTTCGGGTTCATCGTCATGCCGCAGATCTTCTTCTACGGTCTGTACGCGATTCTGGGTCAGGTGCTCAATGCCCGCAGCCAGTTCGCGGCGTTCATGTGGAGCCCGGTACTGGCCAACCTCATCCAGATTGCCGGTCTGGTGTGGTTCCTCGTGCAGTGGGGGTCCCACCCCGACCCGGCCACCTGGACCGGTGAGATGGTCTGGGTGCTGGCCGGGTTCACCACCCTGGGCATTGCCGTGCAGGGGCTGTTCCTCATCATCCCACTGCGACGTGGGGGGTTCCGTTGGCGGCCGAGGTTCGGGTTGCGTGGTCATGGGCTCGGTGCTGCGGCGCGCATCACGATGTGGACGTTCAGCGCCCTGCTCGTCTCCCAGCTGGTGGGTATCCTCACCAAGCGCCTGTTGTCGTGGGTGCGGCTGCGGCACCCGGAGGTGTCGGGCTCGGTGGCGGCCTATGACAATGCCTTCCTCGTCTTCATGCTGCCGCACAGCTTCATCACGACGTCGATCCTCACGGCGTTGTTCCCCCAGATGAGTCAGGCCTTCGCCGACGGGGATGAACCGCGGATGCGTCGTCTGGTGCGCAAGGGACTCTCGGCTCCGGCGCTGCTCATCATCCCGTGCAGCCTGGCCATGGTCGTCCTGGCCAAACCGGGGGTGCAGACCATCTTCCGGCTGCAACCCAGCCAGGTCGACGTGCTCGCCTGGGCCGTGGCCATCATGGGGCTGGGACTGCTCCCGTTCGGCGTCTCCACGCTGCAGCAGCGTTACTGCTTCGCTCGGGAGGACGGACGGCTCAATTTCCGTATGCAGTTGGTGTTGTCGGGGGCTCAGCTCGTGTGCCTGCTGGCCGTGTTCATCGCTCCGGTGAACACGGCGCTGCTCGTCGTGGCGGCTGCCCAGACCATTGCCAACACCATCGTGTCGATCGTGTGGGTGCGTGTCGCCTCTCGTCAGATGAATGGGCTGGGCATGATCTCGGTCATCGACCAGTGGCTGCGGTTGCTCGGGGCGTCGGTGCTCGCGGCAGTGCCGACCTGGTTCATCGTCAAGCTCTTCGGGATGCTTGGCAGCCGGTGGCTCCTCAATGCTGCGGCGACGATCGTCGGTGGGGTGGCCTTCGTCGGAATCTTCGTGTTGGCGTCCAAGCTCTTCCGGATCCCCGAGGTCACCGACGCCGTGGCCGGCCTGGGACGGAAACTGCACGTGGTCAGATAGTCCTGCACGTCATGGCAGGCAGACGCCCGCCTGCTGCGTGCCGTGCTCCTGCTGGCTGTGAGGCTCGCCCTTCCGAGGCTCAGAGTCTTTTCCGAGGTTCAAGGGGCTGTGCCACGGGCGCGCCACACCTTCGGCAGAACGCGTGGCGGTGGTGCGAAGGCACATCCTCCTGCACCGCCGCTCACACGGTCTCCGGTGTCTGGTCCGGCACACACTGTCTCTGGTACCTGCACGGCACACGGTGTGGATCGTCCCCTGCGTCGTGGGGACTTCAGCCCTTGCAGAGGTACCCGTCCTGCACCAGGGCGTTGCCGCGGCAGTAGCCATGACCAGCCTGCACTCCGCCGGTGTTGAGGGTGAGTTCGGAGACGGTCACCAGTTGGTAGCCGCGCCTGGTGAGGTTCGGGACGGCTGTGGCACTGGCGTCGATGGCGGCGTCGTGGATGTCGTGCATGAGGGTGATCGGCCCGGTGTAGATGCTGACGTCCTTGCTGATCTTGTCCAAGGTCTTCGGTGCCGAGTGCGTCTGCCAGTCGTTGGTGTCAATGCTCCAGTTGATGACTGCCATGTTGTTGTCGGTGATGACCTTGTCGGCGGTGTCGTTGTGATCGCCATAGGGCGGGCGCAGCAGCATGGGGCGTCGCCCGGTGAGTTTGGCCAGCCGGTCGGAGTTGCCACCCACCTCGGTCTTGAGCGTCTGGGTGCTCAGGGTCGCCAAGTCGGGATGGGTCGAGGAGTGGTTGCCGATCTCGAATCCGGACGCAGCGACCAGGCGTGTGGTGTCTGGGGCGGCGTCGATGGAATTGCCCATCTCGAAGAACGTGGCGGCAGCCTTCTGCTTCTCGAAGGTCTTCAGGAGCTCACCGGTGCGCTTGCCGGGGCCGTCGTCATAGGTGAGTGCCACGCACTGCCGAGCGATGCAGTCGATGCCCACTGCGGTTGAGGGGTGCTCGCCGTCCTTGACCGGGGCCGCGGAGATGGCGGTGGAGGTGGTTGAGGGGGCAGTGGGCTGCTTGCTGGGCCTGGCCTGCGAATCGGCGGACGCATCCTTGCCGGCAGTGGAGTCGCCGGGCAGTGGGTGCAGGTTGGGGGAGGACTGCGGGGCAGGACGGTCGTTGGCTGGCTTCCACCACGTCTTGCGGGCATCGGGGGTGCCCGAGAAGGTCGAGGGGTGCAATGATGCCCCCTGGGCTTTGACCCCCAGGTCGGAGAGCACTGGATCCACCTTGTCCTTGGGCACCAGGAGCATCTTCTGTTCCTTGTCCAACACCCCGGCGGGGAACGCCACCAACAGTTCACCCTCCGAGCCGAACGACATCGCAGGGCCGGTGCCGTAGGGGGCTGGTGATTCCTGGAGGGCAGCCAGGGCCTTGGCCTTGTCGACGGAGGCGTCGTCGGCAGCTTGGCCGACGGCGTTGCGGAACTTGGCCCATCCGGGCCACGAGATGAGGACGCTAGGGGAGAAGGTCTGGCCGTAGTTGGCGTCGTACCACAGCGTGGTGTCGAATGTGTGCGGCTTGGGCCCCTCGATCGTCGTCGAGATCTTGACTCCGAGGATCTGTGCCGATGAGGCGACGAAGGACGACGTCTGCGTCACCTTTGTCGCCGAGTCCCACTGGGCCTGGCGCAGGCTGCGCTCCCGAACGACCTCGATGGCCTGGGAGAGGTTGCGGGCCGGAGCGATCTGGGGCACCTTGACGTCGATGCTTCGTGGCGTGGTGAATGTCGAGTGTGTGCTCGTGACCCCGTTGACGAGGCTGTCCTTGACGACGATCGGCGTGGCCTTGGCTGCTGGGGAGTCGTCAGACTTGTTCGAACCCGACGACCCCCCGCTGCAGGCTGACAGCGGAAGGAGGACAATCATCCCCGCAGCGAGTGCGCGGGTGAGTTTTCGGCACGAGGTCACGAATGACAGGGTATGTCACCGGCTGGGCAGAATCGACGGAAACACTGCAGTTCAAGAGAATCTCAGCAATTTTTTCAATGCGAGTGTGACGTTTATGTGCCGCGCTGCCGGCGTGTGGCGCGAGTGTCGGCCGGCTGGCTGTGTCCCCCGGAGTTTTCGTGGCAGTCCTGAGAAGATCCTCAACATTGCCCTGGCAACGGGTGGCAGAGCGAATCAGGCAAGTAGCAGGGTTTCTGTCAGGCAAGTAGCAGCATCTGAATCAGGCAGGTAGCAGAAGGATCACAGTCCGAGCAGAACGAGAGGCACCACGCCAATTCCGTCTAGCCTCCGGTACGCCTGTGGGCCGGTGCTGATGACGACGGCATCGAGCAGTTTCGACCCCAGCTCCTCCTGCAGCCAGGTGAGGTGCTTGACGTCGCGGTCGGTGATGGTGGAGGCAAGCTTCACCTCCAGCGCCAGTATCCGTCCGTCGCGGCGTTCCACGACGAGATCCACCTCATGGTCACCGTTGCGGGTGCGCAGGTGATGGACCTGGCACTCATGGGCCTGGGCAGGCACCCGCACGCACAGGGTGACGAGTGACTCGAAAAGGGATCCGAGCATCGTTCCAGAAGCAGGATCCAGCGGGGTGCCTTCCGCGTTGAGCAGGTTCGACGCATCCAGACCAAGCAGATTCGCAGCCAGTGCCGGGTCGGCCAGATGATGTTTGGGGGAACTTCCCAACCTGTTGAGGACGCTGCCGGAGGGGAACCAGGCGGGAACTGGGTCGAGCAGCCACAGTGAGGCGAGCACCCCGCGGTAGGAATCTGCTGTGGAACGTGCTGGCTTCTGCGCCTGCCCCGGGGTCGCCGCGTCGAGGATCTGGGAGTAGCTCGCCGTGGTCGACGTTGCTGCCGCGTATGCTCTCAGCCAGGCCATCATGGCTTCGGGTCGGCGCACGGCAAATCCTTGTTCCGGGACGTCCTTGTCGACGGCGTTGCGTAGGTAGGAGTCGATTGCGAATCGCCTGGCTCGCTCCCGCATGGTGCGGATCGCCGGAAAGCCTGAGGCGACGATCTCCTCGATGTACTCGGGCAGGCCAAACCGACTGTCTCCCTGCAGCGCAGGCCGACGACCGGTGAGAAGATCGGCAAGACTGACGGTTGGCTCGGTCAGTTGGCGCTCCTGCAGGGTCATCGGGCGCATCCGCAGTCGCCCGATACGTCCAGCTCCTGAGTGCTGACGTGTCTGCTCGTACGGTGTGGCTGATCCTGCCAGGAGGAATTGCCCACCGTGGGGGTCGTCGTCAACGCTGTGTCGAATGACATCCCACACGGCGGGCACGTGTTGCCACTCGTCAACGAGCAGCGGACGGTTGCGAAGCAGGATGGTGGAGGGGTCTGCCTGGGTGACGCTGCGTGTCGCAGGGTCGTCAAGACGCAGTGTGCCCTCGGCGCGGTGCTGAGCAGTTGTGGTCTTTCCGACGGCTTTGGGACCGTCAATGGCGATGGCAGGGACGTCGTCGAAGAGTTCGTCGAGCTCGGTGTCGACGGTGCGTCGGAGGTAGGCCATACGTCGATCATAAGACGACCGACAATCGAATCAGGCAAGTAGCAGGGTTTCTGTCAGGCAAACAGCAGCATCTGAATCAGGCAGGTAGCAGGGTCGCAAGGCGCTGGAGCATGAACCCCGTCGGACGGGCAGTGCGGATCACGCCATGCTGTGATCGGTCACGGGGCTGTGCTCGGCCACGGGCAACGTCATTGCTTGGCGTAGCGGCGCCAGCACGGCTGAAGACAGCCACCGGTGATCAGGGTGGCCCCCAACAGCGCGAGCGGTGTCCACGGTAGGGCAGTGCTGCCCGGTTCCGAGTAGTCGATCATGTCGAGGACGCGGTTCAATGTCGTCAGTGAGCCCCAGGTGATGAGGGCCCCACGATGATGAGGGGCATTCCCATGACCGGATGGCTCAGGGGGTTCATGGGGTCACCGTTCTTTCGTCGCCGGGGTTGCATGCTGCCAGAACCGTTCTGGCATAGCCGACGTCTGGTCGCCACGCCTCAAGATTCCATGGATTCTTCCAGTATCCGACGGTTGCCAGATGGCACACGAGCTGGTCGCGGAACTTTCGGCCGTGCACCGAGGACGGTGACTTGCGTTCGTACTCCTGGTAGACCTTGTCCCCGCTGATCTGGGGGTGCAGCCTCATGGAAGGACGGAATCCCTCCCTGCGAAGGTGGACGTGGGCGCGAAGGCCTTGGTCGGTCTGCTCCACGACGACATGATCGATGACGTTCGTCTCTGCGCCGATTGCCGCATGGCCGGTGTGGCGGGTGGACGACGGTGTGGCTGCTGAAGGAGTGGGGGAAACGGCTGCGTGAGCGGGGGAAACAGATGTGATCGTGGGAGTGACAGCACATGTGGTGACGACTGCCAGGACAAGCGCCTTCTTCATGGGGTTCCTTTGCTGGCATGGGTGGCACTACGAGCAGGGTAATCGTGCATCCGCCAGTGCGCCGAACAGTGTCACGTGCAGAGACGGGGTGCGGGCACACGCCATTGATCAGCGTCATCAGTGCCGCTTCGTACCCAGTGCTCGTGACCGGTCGTCCACAGGTCAGCTCGGGTATGGGAAAGCCGGTGACAGGATTTTTCTGTCACCGGCCTGCGATCGCTGTGCGCGAGAGAGGAGTTGAACCTCCACGCCCCGAAGGGCACTGGCACCTGAAGCCAGCGCGTCTGCCATTCCGCCACTCGCGCATCGGGCTCGTAAGAACCCAACTCGAAAAGACTAGCACAAAGATGACTGCGGTGGAAAATCGAGGCAGGACTGCGTCACCGGTACCCGGATTTACGTCACCTGGCTCGTCTCCGACGTCGTCGCTGGTCCTTGTAAGGCCGCGCCTCATGAGGTCGCACGGAGTGTCGGGTACCCCGTGGTGGTGTGCCGTGTGTGGTTCCTCGGCGGCGCGCTGCGCGAACTTTCCCTCGGCCCAGGAAGGCTCCGATGAGGACTCCCACCAGCACGCCGCCAACGATGGCGAGAATCTGCCACGGCCCCCATGCCCTCTGTGGTTCCTGGTCGGCGTGGGGCACCGGCGCGCCCTGGGAGTCTGCGGCGCCGATCGTGTTCATGCGTGCCGCGATGGCGTCGAGGGATTCCGGCATGACGTCGGGGTTGTATCCGTGATGTACCTGCGAGCCCGCTGACAGGGCGTCCTGCCAGGTCTGCTTCATGGTGATGATCTTCTCGACGTAGCCCGATGAGTCGCAGACGATGTCGTCCTTGAGACACACGGAGTACGTCTGCGGGTACGCCTCCGGCGTGATCTGAGGTTGGGCCTCGTCAAGATCCTTGCGCAGGGCGGCGGTGCCGATGTTGCCGGAGTGCAGGTCGATCGTCGTCTGCACCAAGGACTGCACACGTTCCTGGGGATTGGGGCCGGCCTTGCGCGCCTGACCACGCAGGTAGTGCAGCAAGGCTGCCATGCCGATGCCGGACAGATCGGCGGTGCCGTCAAGGCTCTGGACGTGCTGGGTGGGGTAGCGGTCCGGGTTGCCCATGAGCAGGGCCCCGGCCAGCCTGTTGGGCACGCTGGTGCGCCCCAGCGCCTCGGTGATGGCCTGGGCGCCCTGGGAATAGCCGGCAAGTACCGTCCACTCCTTGGGGCAGCGTCTGCCCTCCGAGTCGAGCAGGTCGGAGAGCTTGTCGGCTCCCTCGGTGGCCGAGTTGAAGTACTTGGTCGACGGGAACTCGTCATCGAGCAACAGGTTGGTGAACGACTCGTCGGCCAGGGTGTGCGGATCGGTGGCAGGGTAGTCCAACCACACCTCGCGCACGCTCCCGTGCCCCTTCCATCTGGCGGCAAGGGCGTCCCGGGCCTTGGACACGGTGGTGCCGTAGGGGGCCTTCTCGCCGGACCCCCGCACCCCGACGAAGAGCAGCGATGCACATGGTTGGCTGCTGGCCTTGGTGGAGGGAATCGGTTTGCCCGCCCACCTGGCGGAGGCAGATGCTCCGGCCTCAGCCTCGCTCGTGCCGGACGACTTCAGCGCGTGGACGGTACCTGGCAGACGGGGGTCGGCTGCCGCCACGCCCACTGACGCGGTGACGTGCGCCCCGGGGGTGAGTGCCGCGTCGGCCTGCGCGGCCGGTGAGCAGAACATCGTCGTGATCATGGCCATGACGACGCCCAACACGCCCCTCGCCCCGCTGCGGTTCATGACTGTCTGCTCATGGCCGGTGACTCCTCGTTCTGTTCCTGGCGCTTCCACTGATCCTGGCGTTCCTGCCGAACTTGGCCGCCCGGCTCTCTGAAAGCCTCGTCGACCCACTCCGGGCTGAATGGTTCAGCCCTGCTGGAAGGTGCCCATGACCGAGGCGGAGTCCAGGGCGTTGGTGTGGATGGCGAACCTGGCCTGGACGTTGGCCGCCCCCTGCGGAGCCTCGAGGGTCTCGGTGGGCAGGGCATGGACGGTGAAGACGTAGCGGTGCGCCGGACCTGCTGGCGGGTTGGGGCCACCGTATCCCGGCTCCTGGTAGTCGGAGTCGAACTCGCGCACTCCCTGTGGCAGTGGGCCGCCGGCATCGATGTGGGTGACGTCGGCCGGGATGTCTGCCGCGATCCAGTGCCAGAATCCCGACCCGGTGGGGGCATCGGGGTCGTAGCAGGTGATGGCGTAGGACTTGGTGCCCTCCGGGCCTGGGGTCCAGGAAAGCTCCGGCACGACATTCTCACCGCCGGCCCCGGGATGGGCGTAGCGCAGGGGGATCGCAGCTCCCTGCTCGAACGACGTGGTCTCAAGTTTCATGGTCGCTCCTTCTGGTTGTCGCGTGATGGCTCCAAGTGTCTGGTTCCATTGTGCAACGACGACGAGCCGGGCTGGGGAAGGGTGTGCACGGACGCCTCAGCCGGTCGGACGGGGTTCGGGGCCCATTCGGCGGGTCAAGCTCAAGGCGAGCAGACCCGGGGCTCAAGACGGGTCGGACCAATGCTCAGGGCGGGCAAGGCCCGGGGCTCAGTCGAGTCGGGTGAAGGCCCGGGTGCGAACGACGAGTTCGCCCGCCTCGTCGCACTCGTCCAGGTCCACGGTGGCGGCGATGGACCAGTCGTGGTCGCCGTCGGGATCGTTGATGATCTGACGCACCGTCCACAGCCGCCCCCTCCTGGACTCCTCGACGACGAAGAATGCCGGACTGCGGGCGTCCGGTCCGTCGTCGATCTCGTCGAACTCGTCCCAGTAGTCGCCCAGGGCGTCCTCCCAGACGTCGCTCGTCATGGCCGAACCGGTCGGTTCCAGGGCAGCCAGGGCTTCGAAGTCGTCGTCGGCGGCAAGGATCACCCTGCGGAACATGGCATTGCGCACTGCCACCCGGAACGCCCGCGTGTTGGAGGTGAAGGTGTGCACCGGACGTGCCTCTTGGTTCCCGGTTCCTGGTTCGTTCGCGGTCTCGGGATTGGTGAGGGCCTCCCACTCGTCGATGAGGGAGGAGTCCGTGGAGCGCACGACCTCACCCAGCCACGAGATGACGTCCGCCAGCTCCTCGGTGCGTTCGGCCTCCGGGACCGTCTGGCGCAGGGCACGGTAGGCATCGGTGAGGTAGCGCAGTACGAGCCCCTCGGAGCGTTGCACCTTGTAGAACGCGCAGAACTCGCCAAAGGTCATGGCCCGTTCGTACATGTCGCGCACCACGGACTTGGGGGCCAGGGCCTCGGGGGACACCCACGGGTGACTCGGTGCGAAGATCTCGAAAAGTGTCTCGAGCATCTCTGCAAGCGGCTGGGGCCACTCCACGTCCTCGACGGCGTCCATGCGATCCTGGTAGTCGTAGCCCTCGGCCTTCATGGCTGCGATTTTCTCGCCGCGGGCATGGCTCTGCTCGGCGTAGAGCACGGCCATGGGGTTGTCCAGGGTGGCCTCGATGACGCTGACGACGTCCATGGCATGGGTGGGCGATTCGGGGTCCAGGGTGGCGATGGCCTCGGCGGCGAACCCCGACAGCGGCTGATTGAGGGCGAAGTCGTCCTGCAGGGCCTCGTTCATGGCGTACTTGCGCCCACCCGGGGTCGGCTCGGGCAGCCGGTGCACCACCTGGGAACGCAGCAGACCCGCCCCGATCTGGACACCTCGCCGGTACAGCCGACGTCGCCGCGCCGGGTTGGTGATCGCGGCGTCGATGATGTGCTGGACGGCCGTGACGGTGTCCTCGTCACGTTGCAGCACGTTGAGCACCATCGCGTCGGTGACGCGCATGGTGGCGTGCAGCGTCTCCGGGGTGGACGTGATGAGTTTGTCGAAGGTCTCCTCGGTGTAGTCGACGTATCCTTCCGGGGGCTTCTTGCGCTGCACCTTGCGTTTCTTCTTCGGGTCGTCACCGGCCTTGGCCAGGGCCTTCGCATTGGCGACGACGTGCTCGGGGGCCTGGGCGACGACGTATCCGACGGTGTCGAAGCCGGCTCGTCCGGCGCGTCCGGCGATCTGGTGGAACTCGCGAGACTTGAGCACCCGGTTCTTGTGACCGTCGAATTTCGTCAGCGCGGTGAACATGACGGTGCGAATGGGCACATTGATGCCCACCCCCAGGGTGTCCGTGCCGCAGATCACCTTGAGCAGGCCGCGTTGGGCCAGCGATTCCACGAGGCGACGGTACTTGGGCAGCATTCCGGCGTGGTGCACGCCGATACCAGCGGTGAGGTACTTGCGGATCGTCGTGCCGAAGCCTCGTGAGAACGGGAATCCCTTGAGCTCATCGGCGATCTGGTGGCGTTCCTCGGTGGACAGCAGTTTGATCGAGGTGAGCGACTGGGCGCGTTCCACGGCCTGCTTCTGGGAGGGGTGGACGATGTAGATCGGCGCCTTGCCGTCCTCGACGAGGTCGGCGATGGTGTCGTGGTCGGTCTTCATCGACCATTCGTACATCAGTGGTACCGGGCGGGTTGCCCCTGAGACCACCTCGACGTCACGGCCGGTCTGCTCCTCCAGTGCGGTCGTGAGCCAGCTGACGTCTCCCAGGGTGGCGCTCATGATGATCATCTGGGCCTGGGGAAGTTCGGAGAGGGGCACCTGCCAGGCCCAGCCGCGATCCGGGTCGGCGATGAAGTGGAACTCGTCCATGATCACCTGGTCCACCTGGGCGTGTGATCCCTCGCGCAGCGCGATGTTCGCCAAGATCTCCGCGGTGCAGCAGATGATGGGGGCGGACGCGTTGACCGAGGCGTCACCGGTGACCATCCCCACGTTCTGCGCCCCGAACATCTCGCACAGGGCGAAGAACTTCTCCGAGACGAGGGCCTTGATCGGGGCGGTGTAGTACGTGCGCCCACCTCCGCCGACACAGGCGAACTGGCAGGCCGCGGCGATGAGCGACTTGCCGGAGCCGGTCGGGGTGGTGACGACGACGTGCGCCCCGGTGAGCATCTGGTAGATGGCCTCCTCCTGGTGCTCGTACAGGCTCAGCCCATCCTTGGCGACGGCTCGCTCGATGTGGTCGATGACCATGTCGGGATCGATGGGGCGCGCCCCCGGCCACTGCCAGTCTCGCGGCCGCTCGGCGCGGTCGTCGGTGACGGGTTCCCGGCCATCGATGAGGTCTTCCAGGGCATCTTCCAGTCGCACGTCGTCCTCCACTGATCGGGGACTCCAACCTATCGAACTGGCATGATGTTCACATGACCAACGATCCTGCCCAGTCCGGTGACGCCCGCCTCGAGTTTCCTGCCGAGGTTGCCCGGGGGCGGCTCATCGCGGTACTGCCCTCAGTGCCGGCGAGCAGTCTCATGGCCCCGGTCGAGGTGATGATCCAGGAGAGGATTCGTGCGTTCAGCCTGCCGGCACACGACGTCGAGCTGCGCCGAGCACTGCTGCCGATCTTCGGGGTCCGTGCGTGTTTCGGGGTGCATGGCCACCTCGAGGCGCAGGAGGTGGCCGAACTGGCTGACGACGGACGGTGCCGGGTGGGTTTCGTGCTGGGAAGTGGTCTGGACGACGAGACCATCGCCAGCCTGCACGAGGCTGGCGTCCCGGTGGCCGACGATGCCCTCACCCCCGGTGAGGTACGGCACACCTGGTCGCGTGGCCTCGACGCCGTCCAGGTGATACCGGCGGACATGGCCTCGGCCTCCTACGGGCAGACACTGGGCGAGCTCGCGCCGGGGGTCCCCGTCATAGCCCGTGGCGGTGTCGGCAGCTACGCCGTACGACGATGGTTGGAGTCTGGGGCGTTGGCGGTCTGTGGCGACGACTCCCTCGTCGGCGACGTCGCCGAGGACTCCAACATGAACGCGCTGCGGGAACGCTGCCGGGGGTTGCGCGCCGTCGTCGACGACATCGAGGCGTGATCGTCTCCCGAGCGGCCCCGGGATCCTCTCGTCCCGTCGTCACACTCACCGTGAAAGTTCCCTGACAGTTCGAGCACACACGGCACTCCCACTCCCGTCGCCACGCTCGTCGTCCACTCCGGAACATGGCTGCTCCCAGACCTCTGCGTGGAAGGTTGTGTGGCCACAGACCACATCCATTCCACCGGCCAACTACGCTGGGTGCCATGCAGACACCGGTTGATGCCACCAGCACCCCCGCCTGGGCCACACTTGCCCACCTCCAGTCCACCCTCATCGATGGTTCGCACGTCATGCGTCGCTGGTTCGAAGCCGACCCGGCGCGTGCCGAGCGGTTCAGCCTGGACGCGGCCGACCTGCACGTCGACCTGTCCAAGAACCTGCTCACCGACGAGGTGCGTGACGCCCTGCTCGAGCTCGCCGAGCAGACCAACGTCGCGGCCCGCCGCGACGCCATGTACTCCGGGGAGCACATCAACGTCACCGAGGACCGTGCCGTCCTGCACACCGCCCTGCGCCGGCCCCGCACCGACACGCTCACCGTGGACGGCCAGGACGCCGTCGCCGACGTCCACGAGACCCTCGACAAGATCTACGACTTCGCGGGCAAGGTACGTTCCGGGCAGTGGAAAGGCGTCACCGGCAAGCCGATCCGCACCGTCATCAACGTTGGCATCGGTGGTTCCGACCTGGGCCCCGTGATGGCCTACGAGGCCCTCAAGCCCTACGTCAAGGACGGCCTGGAGTGCCGGTTCATCAGCAACATCGACCCCACCGATGCCGCCGTCAAGACCGCTGATCTCGACCCTGAGACCACGCTGGTCATCATCGCCTCCAAGACCTTCACCACCTTGGAGACCCTCACCAATGCCCGCTGCGTGCGCGCCTGGCTGCTTGATGGTTTGGTCGCCGCCGGTGCCATCGACGACACCGACGAGGCGCGCTCCCAGGCCGTCGCCAAGCATTTCGTCGCCGTGTCCACCGCCTTGGACAAGGTGGCCGAGTTCGGCATCGACCCGGTCAACGCCTTCGGCTTCTGGAGTTGGGTCGGCGGACGCTACTCGGTCGACTCGGCCGTCGGCACCTCGCTGGCCGTGGCCATCGGGCCGAAGGGATTCGAGGACTTCCTGGCCGGGTTCCACGCCATGGACGAGCACTTCGCCACCGCCGAGCCGGCCCGGAACGTCCCACTGCTCATGGGCCTGCTCAACGTCTGGTACACGAACTTCCTGGGCGCCCACTCCCACGCGGTGCTGCCCTACGCCCAGTACCTGCACCGCTTTCCGGCCTACCTGCAGCAGCTCACCATGGAGTCCAACGGCAAGTCGGTGCGCTGGGACGGCAGCCCCGTCACCTCCGACACCGGCGAGATCTTCTGGGGTGAGCCCGGCACCAACGGCCAGCACGCCTTCTACCAGCTCATCCACCAGGGCACTCGCCTCATCCCGGCCGACTTCATCGCGGTGGCCAACCCGGCCCACCCCACCACCGACGGCGAGACCGACGTCCACGAGCTGTTCCTCAGCAACTTCTTCGCCCAGACCGCAGCCCTGGCCTTCGGCAAGACGGCCGACGAGGTGCGTGCCGAGGGCACGGCCGAGGAGATCGTGCCGGCCCGGGTGTTCGCCGGAGACCGTCCGACGACGTCGATCATGGCCGACGAACTCTCCCCGAAGGTGCTCGGCGAGCTCATCGCCCTGTACGAGCACATCACCTTCGTCCAGGGTGTCGTCTGGGGCATTGACTCCTTCGATCAGTGGGGTGTGGAGCTCGGCAAGAAGCTCGCCCTGCAGATCGCCCCGGCGGTCAGTGGTGATGACGAGGCCCTGTCCACCCAGGACCCGTCCACCCAGGGTCTGGTGACGTGGTATCGCGAGCACCGCGGATGAGGCGCTCAGCCCGGTCGCGAGGGCACCACTGGAGCAGGACGGTGGGGCGATTCCTCATCTGGGCGGGGCTCGCTGCCGTCGTCGTGGTGCTGCTGGTGCCGTGGGGCATCACGGCTACGCTCAGTCATGGCCGGGTTCACCCCGTCGACCAGACGCCGCCACGTGACGTCACCATCGTCTTCGGGGCGCAGGTGCTGCCCTCCGGCGAGCCCTCGCAGTACCTGCGTGCCCGTCTGGACCTGGCCGCCGACCTGTACCGGGTGGGCCGCACGAAGGTGATCCTCGTGTCGGGGGATGGCCAGTCGCCGTACTATGACGAACCCACCGCGATGCGCCGCTACCTCGTCAAGGAGCGAGGGATTCCCCAGCAGGCCATCGTGCGCGACGAGGCGGGTCTGCACTCCTACGACACCTGCGTACGCGCCCGGAAGGTGTTCGGGGTGAATTCGGCCACCGTCATCAGTCAGGACTACCACGAGCCGCGCATCGTGGCGACGTGCCGGATGGTCGGGGTGGACGCCCACGGTGTGTCGGACGTCTCCCAGGTTCATGACTCGGTGTGGCGCAAGGGGTGGCTGCGCGAGTTCGGCTCCCGCGCCAAGATGATGTGGGACGTCACCACTCGACGTGACCCCATCCTCGGCCCACCGGACGGCTCGGTGCACACCGCCGTGCAACGCCACGGGTGACGTCTGCAGACACCGGGGCAGCGCAGCCAGACCTGTGCGGGGCTGAGATTTCAGTATGTGGTGTCGGGGATCCGTATGGTGTCGGGGCTGAGACCATGAGTCGGCACTGGGCTTGTCGACACTGGGCCTGGCGGTACCGGGTCTGCACTCATCGCCAGGCCCGATGACTCCTTGGTGTCGGCAAGGACCGGGACACGCAGGGGCTCGTGTTCGGAGGCAAGCTCGGTATGGGATATCCTCTATCCGCCAATCATGACGAAAGTCGTCCGATCGGGAATGTCTCATGCCACATTTAACCGTTTCCCACCTCACCGTCTCGTACGGCAGAACTTGCGCTGTCGATGACGTGTCGTGGTCGCTGGGACCCGGATTCCATGTGCTCCTGGGGCCCAATGGCGCCGGGAAAACCTCTCTTCTGACTGCCTTGGCGACGCTCGTCCGACCGACCAAGGGGACGATCGCCCTCGATGGTCGTGAGGGAAAGGACATCCGGTCATTCCTGGGCTACTGTCCTCAGGACAATCTCGGGAAGTCCTCCTTCACCGTTGCCCAACATCTGGAGTACATGTGTTGGCTTCGCAAGATACCGTCTGCCGACACCAAGGCTGAGGTGGCGAGGATCCTGTCCATCATCGATCTGGAGGATCGCGCCGGACAACGCATTCGCGCCCTGTCCGGTGGTATGCGGCGACGCGTCGCCATCGGTTCGGCCCTCGTCGGGGATCCCGCCCTCGTCGTCCTCGACGAGCCGTCGGCCGGTCTCGACATTGGTCAGCGTGAGGCCCTCACCAAGATTCTGGGTGCGGTGGCCGGCCACGCCATCACGATTGTCTCCACCCACCTGGTCGAGGACATCATCGATCACGCCCAGACCATCACTGTCATGAACTCCGGACGATTCGTCTTCGACGGGTCGTGTGAGGACTTCTCGGACACGCGATCCCTTGACGCCGTGCGTCGCACATATCTGAGGCTGGTTGACTGATGCAAGGTGTCCTTCTGTGGCTGCGGCACCATCATGTTCCTCAGTGCGTGGTGATGGCGGTCATCGGTACGCTGGTCTGCGGATTCCTCACCTCATCGGACGCCTTCATCACCGATGTTGCTCCTCTGTGGTGTGCAACCTTGGCGACCATCCCCATGTTGTTCGTCGTCATCGGTGAGGACGACATGGATCGCACCTCGTCGCGATCCCTGGCAGCCAGGCGTGGTGTCCTCGTGGCCGTGGGGGCCGCGGTCATCATCTGCCTGGCCGTGATCTGCTACCCCGATGGGGGAGAATTCGGCATGGAGACCATGCTGCGTGACAGCTTGGCCCTCGCCGGGCTGGGGGCGGCAAGCACCGTCCTCCTCCCGGTGACGGCCATCTGGGCCGTTCCCCTCCTGGTGGCCTTTGCATCGTCGCTGTTCGCATGGCCCCTGGACCCGACCATCATGCACGGGGTGTGGGGCTTTCTGCGTGCGCCGTCCGGGTGGCAGCTCACGCCGGGAGTACCGAATCTGGCATGGCTGGTCAGCGCCGTCATCGGGATCGGCGGGATCGCGCTGGGTGTGTTCCGACGATCCGATCCATCATCAGGTGCTCGCCAGGGCTCGAAGTACCGCACTCCCGGTGGCTTGGCCCGTGGTCTGCGTCGGGCTCGGCTGTTCTGGCCGGTCATGGCCCTCAACGCCGTGATCGTGGCATGGATGTTGTTCGCCGCGTTGCCCTTCTGGGGCGGAAGCGTTCGCCTGCTGCTGGCGTCCATTGCCGGTAGCGCCCCGTTCATCTATCTGACATGTGCCGCAATCTCCGGGGCGGTTGCCTCGCAGGTTCGATGGCGTACCGGAGTCGTCGTGTGGGAGCGCGTCTCGCCACGGGATGCCACCGCACTGTTCTGGCGTTCCACGGTGACTGCCATGATTCCCTGCGTCATCGGGGTGCTGGTGGCAGTCGGCATCGCTGCCGGCGTGGCGGCGGGTGGCATGGCCCACGACGGGGTACCGGCCTCGATCATTGGGCGCGAGATCGGTGCAGGGCTCGGGTCCCTCGCCCTCATCCTGGTGTCAGCGGCGGCGACATGCGGGTGCGCGGCGGCACTCGGATGGTTCCTGTCCGGGCCGTGGGTCGCCCCAGTGGCTGCCGTCCTCGCCCTGGGACTGGCCCTCGGCCTCCCCAAACCGGTACAGTCGGTCGGAGCCGACCACATTCGAGAATACGGGTACACGGTATGTACCGACACTCGCTACTCCCGGGTGTGTACGTCGGCACCGAACAGCGGCTACCTGCCGGCAGCTGCGACAATGGTCGATGAGATCTATGCCGAGTCTGACCACCCCGAGGTGCTTCCCCGACGCGTCGTCGTCACCGATGGGCAGTACATGGGGATGCACGCCGTCCCGGAGACTCCTGCGACCATTCCGGTGGTAGGACTTGCCGGCTCACGCGCCGTCACCGCACCGCCAACCCTTTCTTCAGGTGGCGTCGTGGACACCTTGGCCTACTCCGTGCATGCCTGGTGCCCAGGAACCGACATCTCCGACGTCCAGACCCTTCTGGGGATCAACAGTCCCGACACCGAGTCTGCGACCATGCCGACGACGCTGCGGGCCCTCGGCCGCTGCCGGGGCTGAGTTGCGGCCCCGGCAGGGCAGGATCAGAAGTCTGCGGTGTCCGGGTGTCCACCCAGCCGATTGCCCGCGTCGACGCCGTTGATGGCCTGGACCTGAGCGTCGGTGAGTTCGACGTTCGCGGAGGCGAGGTTCTGCTCGATGCGTGCGGGGGTCACCGACTTGGGGATGACGATGTTGCCGATCTGCAGGTGCCAGCGGATGATCGCCTGGGCCGGGGTCACGCCCAGCTCATCGGCGATCTTCGTGATCGTCGCATCCTGCAGGTCCTTTGACTGGCCCAGCGGACTCCATGCCTCGGGGGTGATGGAACGCTTGGCCAACTCGTCTCGCAGCTCGGCCTGGTTGAAGGTGGGGTGCATCTCCACCTGATCGACCACCGGGGCCTCACCCTCCAGATGGTCCAGGTGCTCCGGCTGGAAGTTCGAGACGCCGATGGAGCGCGTCAGCTCCTCCGACTTGAACTCCTGCAGGGCGTTCCATGCCTTGACGTAGGCATCGCCGTACTTGACGGGGGCCGGCCAGTGGATGAGGTACAGGTCGACGTGATCCAGGCCGAGCTTCTCCAGGCTCGTCTCGATGGCCTTGCGGGCGTTCTCGGGCTCGTGGGCGTCGTTCCACAGCTTGGTGGTGACGAAGAGCTCGTCACGGGAGATGCCGGAGCTGGCGATGGCCCGCCCGACGCCTTCCTCGTTGCCATAGATGGCGGCGGTGTCGATGTGGCGGTAGCCCGCCTGAAGGGCGCTGGACACGGCCTTCTCGGCCTCGTCGTTCGACACCTGCCAGGTGCCGAATCCCAGCTGGGGGATGGTGGTGCCGTCATTGAGGGTGATGGTGGGAACGCTCATGGATCCTCCTCGTGAATCGGTGATCGCGTGCGTGGTCGTTCACAGGTGACAACGTGAGATCGGTCTTTCCTGTTCCCCGCCGGTGACGTCGACCCAGTCTTCCACCCGGTTGACACGCTGCCGCTGTCCCACGACTGTGACGGTGACGGGACATCGTGGGAGAATGCAGTCATGCCGTCACTGCCTTCCCAGCTCTCTGCCCGAATCGAGTCCGCAACCGGGGTCGACCCGCAACTTCGCCCCTCGACCAAGCCTCAGTTCGGCCACTTCCAGTCCAACGTCGCCCTGCGACTGGCCAAGCAGGAAGGCCGCCCGCCCCGCGATGTCGCCGCCGACATCGTCGCCAAGCTCGACGTCGCAGACCTGTGCGAGACCCCCGATGTTGCCGGCCCCGGATTCATCAACTTTCGGCTGCGCTCCGACGTCCTCGCCCAGGTGGCCTCCGACCTCGTCACCGACCCGCACGTCGGCATCGCCCAGGCCGACACGCCACAGCGCGTCGTCATCGACTACTCGGCCCCCAACGTCGCCAAGCAGATGCACGTGGGCCACCTGCGCTCCACGATCATCGGTGACTGCTTCAACCGGGTGCTCAGCGCCCAGGGACACACCGTCATCCCGCAGAACCACATCGGCGACTGGGGCACCCAGTTCGGCATGCTCGTACAGTACGTCGTCGAGCACCGGATCGACGTCATGGAAATGGACCTTCCCGAGGTGGAGCAGCTCTACAAGGACTCCAAGAAGGAGTTCGACGCCGACCCCGAGTTCGCCGACCGCGCCCGGCTGCGCGTCGTCAAGCTGCAGGGCGGTGACGAGCGCACCCTGCAGATCTGGCATGCGCTCATCGACGTCTCCTTGGCCGGATTCAACGAGACCTACGCCCGGCTCGGGGTGCTGCTCACCGACGACGACCTCGCCGGTGAGTCCACCTACAACGATGACCTGCCGCGCGTCGTCGACGAGCTCGAGGCCGACGGGCTGGCCGTGGAGGACGGCGGTGCGCTGTGCGTGTTCGTCGAGGGCCAGGATGCCCCCATGATCGTGCGCAAACGCGACGGTGGGTACGGTTACGACGCCACCGACCTGGCCGCCATCCGCCGCCGAGTCGGCAAGCTCAAGGCCGACCGGATCGTCTACGTCACCGATGTGCGCCAGGCGCACCACTTCGAGGTGCTCTTCCAGGTGGCCCGCAAGGCCGAGTTCCTTCCCGAATCCGTGGTGGCCGAGCACGTGGGGTACGGAATGGTGCTGGGCCCCGACGGGCACCCGTTCAAGACCCGCGAGGGCGGCACGGTGTCGCTGTCCAGCCTGCTTGACGAGGCCGAGCAGCACGCCGCCCCGAACATCGCCCTGGCCGCCATCAAGTACGCCGACCTGTCCAACGGGCTGCAGAAGGACTACGTCTTCGACGCCGAACGGATGGTGCAGACCACCGGGGACACCGGCCCCTACCTGCAGTACGCCCACGCCCGCGTCTGCCAGATCCTGCGCAAGGCGGTCGCCGAGGCCGATCCGCACGTCGATCCCGAGGCCGATCTGGGCGCCATGACCTGGGGTCGGGTGACGGTGCTCGACGAGCCCGCCGAGCAGCAACTGGCCCTGTTGCTGTCCCGGTTCGGTGAGATCGTCGACGTCGTCGCCGCCGACCTCACCCCGCACAAGCTGTGCACCTACCTCTACGAGCTGGCCGGCGCCTACTCGAGTTTCTACGAGAAGTGCCCGGTGCTGCGCAGCGAGGGCCAGGTACGCTCCTCCCGGCTCGCCCTGTGCGAGGCGGTGCGGCGCGTACTGGGGACGGGGCTGGGACTGTTGGGCATCGACGCCCCCGACCGGATGTGATCTTGGCTGTTCTGTGACAGCCGGTTCTGGCCCATCGCCGGCGTGCCAGCCTTTGCTCAGCTGCGCCAGCCTTGCTCACAGGTGCGGCACCGTACTACTGCTGACGGTGGGACGGCGCCCGCCCAGCCGGCACCATTCACCAGCTGGCATCACTCACCCGAGTGGGACAGGGGCTGGGCGAGGTGGAAACGCCCGTGCGGTGAGCAACCAGGTTCGGTGGTTTCACCGTGACTCACCGCCCTGCCACGCCCTCCTCGGTCCAGTCACGCCCTCCGCGGTGCTGGCTCGAGGGTTCGGGAGTCGACCAGCTGCAGGCCCATGAGTTTGCCGATGAGGCCACGCGGCGTGAAGAGCACCGACAGTGCCTCGAGGACCAGCATCGCGTCCCCGATGCTCGACCAGGAGCCCACCCTGCTTCCCCAGAGCTGAGCGATGATGAGGCACGCTCCCATGACGAAGCTGTGACGTCGGCCGGCAAGGTTGCCCGACGCGTCCACCCAGGCCAGGTGGGCTGTGCCGCTACCGGGGGACACGCCGAGTCTGCCCGACATGGCAACGATGACGTAGCAGATGGTCAGAGCGGTCAGAGTGATCGACCCGTAGGAGTTGAAGGCCTGCTCAACCCTCGGCTTCAGGCTGGGGTCCCCGGCCATGATGACCAATGACACGGCGGTGATGAGTCCCAGTCCGATGAGGTTGATGAGGATCACCCACCAAACGTCGATGAGCAGGGCCAGCAGTCGTCGGCCACGAGTCACCTCGCGAGGCTTGCCGGCCTGGGTCTCCAGCTTCTCGGGGCTGTCCGACAGGCGCGGGATGATGTTGGTGGCCAGGACGCCGAGGGCGGCTCCGAGGGTGTTGGTGAGCAGGTCGTTGACGTCGGCCACCCGGTACTGGCAGCGGGCGAGGAACCAGTTGCCGGTGTACTGGGTGGTTTCGATGAGCAGGGAGGCACCGAATCCCAGCAGGATCGACGGCCAGGGACGCAGCCGCAGCAGACGACGTGCGTAGAAGCCCAACGGCACGAACAGGGCGATGTTGAGCAGCATCTGCAGCATCGCCCAGCTGGTGAGCACGGTGGTCACGGATTGCCCGGCGAACTGGTGGGCCATGTCGCGGAAGTACTCGGTGGGGTCGAGGACGAGCATGTGCGAGGTGTCGGCACAGTCCTCCCGCGACAATGACGGCACCGGGAAGATCGTGTAGGCGATGACCGCAGTGATGTACACGAAATTCGTGAAGATCAGCGTCATCCGCCCCGGTGATGGTTTGCCGTAACGGCGAAACTGATGGATGAGTATCGGTACGAAGGCGACGAGGCTGATGCCGGTGCCGATGAGGATCGAGATGAGCGCTTGGTGGAGCATGGGTCCTTTCAAGGTTGTGTTCCTCGATCACTGTGCCACCGAGGTGAGACATGTGTCCTCATACCGGGACATGAAAACCATGTCATACCCAGGTGCGAAAGGGCGACTGGAGAGGTCGATGGATCCTTCCGTCTGGGGTTTTGGGCAGGTGGGTGTCAGGAGGCGTTCTCGGCTTTCCTGGCTGCCTTGACAACCTGCTTCTCGGTGACGTCGGGGTGCTCCAGACGCCACTGGGCCTGCCAGGCTGCGCCGATGATTCCAGCCCGGTTGAGCAGAGTGGCTGGCACGATCGGGGTCTGCAGGTCAAGGTACTTGAAGAACTTCTCGTGGTCCTTGGACACGCCACCACCCACGACGAGGAGGTCGGGGGAGAAGAGCATCTCCACCACCTCGTAGTAGCGCTGCAGACGTTTGGTGGCCCACTCCTTGTAGGACATGTGTTTGCGATCCTTGACTGACGAGGCAGCCCGCTTCTCGGCGTCGTGCCCGTCAATCTCCAGGTGCCCGAGCTCGGTGTTGGGCAGCAGGACCCCGTCGTTGATGATCGCCGATCCGATTCCGGTTCCCAAGGTGGTGAGGATGACCACACCGGGCACTCCGCTGGCGGCACCGAAGTGCACCTCGGCCACACCGGCGGCGTCGGCGTCGTTGAGTACGGTCACCGGACGCCCCAGCTTGTCGGAGAGGTATTCCTCGGCATTGAGCCCGGTCCATTTCTGATCGAGGTTGGCCATGAACGCCACCACGCCGTGGCGGATGGGTGCTGGCAACGAGATGCCGACCGGTCCGTCGCCGATGGTGTCTGCGTAGTTGGCCACGATCTCGCTGATGACGGCGGCAACGTTCTTGGGGGATGACGGGTGGGGGGTGACGATGCGTAGGCGCGGCTCGGCGAAGTCGCCCGCCTCGAGGTCCACCGGCGCGCCCTTGATCCCGGAGCCGCCGACGTCGATTCCCAGCACAGTGCTCATGGTGCAACCCTACTGGAGGTGGTGGGGTGAGGGAGGAGACTTGGTCATCGCTCCGGGTCGCGCACGGCAAGCATTTTGAGTGCTGACGGCGCGACGATCACGCGGTGGCCCACTCGCGAACGGCAGTACGGATCGCCGTTGATCGGTCAAGTCCTTCCTGCTCAGCTCGTGCCATCAGGTCAGCAAGTTATGCGTCCGAGAATCGTGTGGACACCACATGGGACGCTTGTTCGGCGCGAGGCGGACGTCCCCAACACTTCTTCAGCAGCTCCACGTCATAACCTGCCTCGGCCTCATCGGCCCAGCGCTGTACCTGGGCGTCCGAGACCTCAGCCCCATTGATGATGCGCTTGCGCATACCATTATTGTATTACGTAATTCGGAAGTGGCACAGCTGTCGTGACGCCTCTGGAGAATGGTGAGGATTTCATTGCGGTGCAGCCGTTCACTGCCCGGTGTCAGGAAGCTGGCGTGGCTGCTGATCGCCGAACGTGTCCCCTCCAATGGTGGTCGAGGATGATGAGGATGATGTGGTGTTCCTCGCCCCTTGAGTGGGGTCTGTGGCGCGGGACGAGGCCTGTGAGGCTGATGTTGTCGGTTGTGGCGACGTGTGAGGAGACGGAGCGGCGGCCGAAGGAGATGGCGATGGCGAGACACCTGTTGAGGGCGAGGGGGCGGCTGAACCATGTGCAGGTTGGGAAGGCGACGGTGAGCTCTCGGTATCGACGCTGATGAAGATCGGGTTGGCGTAGAACCACAGATCCTTCCACGGATCGGCTTCACGAGCCCGTTCCCCACCCATGACCGGCCCCCGCGGGTCAACCTGCGCGCCGTGGTAGCCCGCACCGTTCTGTCGTCCGTCGGAGCCACGGAACCGCACGTAGAACGATTCGGTGACGTGGGCAAAGGTGTGGGTCAGCGTGAACCGACCAGTTCTGCCGCGAGTGTCGAAGGATTTCAGCACCGTGGTTCGGGGAGCTCGCAACGTTTGTGGATCGGTGGCTGCCCCGGTGATGGGCCCGCCGATGATGTCGATGAACGCCACCTGCGGCACGGTGTCCACCCCGACTCGTGGATCCGTCGACTCCGCACTGGCAGGGTCCATCCTGATGTGGCGGGTCGGCTCGGTTGTCGGTGTCACGGTCATGGTGATGGTGACGTCGTCGCCGGGATGCACGACCAGTTCGCCGCCCAGAGTCACGGCGTTACCTCGCCCCGGGGCGGTTGCTCGCACATCGAAGCCTGCCAGCAGATGCCCGTGATCGGCCCAGACCCGACCCGATCGCAGGGCCTCCATGACGCCTCGGTAGCTGCGCTCGGTGACCCCTGTGTGGATTCTCGTGAACTGCCCGGGCCAGAAGTCTGACCCGCCCTGGGTGTCCATCGTGCTGCCCTGATCGCGCGTGGCTAGGGCTTGCGTCCAATCCCTGGCGGCCAGGTCGTTGCCGACGATGTCGCCGGCGATGGCGGGATGTCCGTGGGAGTCGCGCACCAGCAGTGGGCCAGCCGTCTGCTCCGTCCTGGTGTCGATGGGGTCGGGACGTCGTCCGCCGAGTGCCGTCATCTTGACGTCCTCCTTGACGTCCTGGTTGAACGGTGCTCGGTCGGGGTAGTCTCCCAGACGCCACGTGTGCCACACGTAGAGGTGGGCATCGGAGTTCGCCGTGATGAAGAACCGTCGGCCCTCGGCCAGCATGGAGTCCCAGAAACCGCCCACCGTCGCCGTCAACCAGTCCCAGCCACCGTAGGTGCGCATCATGTCGGTGGTGTACCCGGGCCAGGAATCGGCCTTGGGTTTGTTGACGTACTCACCGCGGCGGTCCCCGTCGCCGACGTTGCGACCATAGCCGTATCCCTGCGCTCCCGGCGCACCCTCCATGCCGATCATGATGTCCGGGTCGGCGTCGTTCCACTGACGGATCTCGCCGGGGCCGTCGATACCCTTGCGCATCGGGTGGTTGGCCAGGACGAGGGCGTCGTCGATGCGTCCGTCCTTCTTCATCTGGCCGAGCCATGCGATGGCTGCGGCAGCCTTCCTGGTCTGCTCGGTCTGTTCTGGGGAGTTGGCCGGGGTGTCCTGCCAACCGTTGAGGTAGCCGTCGAACACCAACTTGAACTGACGAAGGATCTCCGCCTCGTCCTTGCCGTGGACGAGCACCGTGCCGTGTTCCGCTGCGGGGATGTACCACTCGATGCCCTGGAAGATGAGCATGTCGGGGCGGCGGCGACGTTCTGCGGCGATGAGATCGTGACTGGTGAGGACGCCGGCGTCGGCATGGAAGTCGCGGGGATGTTCGGTGAAGGCGATCCAGTCGCAACCGTGGTGTTGGGCAGCGTCGAGTTGGTCGGCGATGCGGTACTTGGCGTCGTAGCTCCACTGGGTGTGGACGTGGTGGTCGCCGACCAGCCAGGTCAGCGAGTCCGGGCTCGGGTCAGCCGGGCCAGACTGCGGTACTGCCGCGTTGGCGGGTCGGCTCGGGGCGATCTCGGCGATTCCCGCCGCGGCAAGGGCAGCGAGCCCGGTCTGGAGGACGGTACGCCGGGTGATCCCCATCCCTGCGAGTTCGGCGTCCCCAACCTCCCTCTGAATCTGGAGGTCGTCGTCGGACAGGCGGATGTTGTCGTGGTGGTGCATGGTCGTCCTCTCGTCATCGGAGAGGCTAGCCAGTCCAGGTGAACGCAATGCATCGGCAACGTGTCATGCAGAAGGAGTGCACGTGAGAGGGCGGGCGATTACAGTTTGGTCTCACAAGGCGGGGTGTGGGCTGGTGCCGTCAGCGCTCCTTGACCATCGCGGTGCCCAGCTCGAGCATTCGGATGGCCGTTCGCAGGTGGTCACCGAAGAGGTCGAAGGCAGCGTCCTCGCTGAGCACCCCGCAGGGCACGTCGGCGGGGATCTGCCCTGCCTCCTGGGCCGCCACGTCGTCGAACCATTCCTGACTGCTGTAGTACGACGAGAGCTCACGACGGGCAGGCTCGTTGCGCTCGAACTCGTCGAGCAGCGCGTCGAGACGGTCGACGAGATCGCGAGTGCGATTGAGCCGCTGTTCCATCGTGGTGACTCGGGTGATTCGGTCGTCCTGACCGGCTCCAGTGCCCTGGCTGGTTCTGGCGTCCTCACGCGGCATGACGTCTCCTGACAAGTGAATGCTGCCGAATCTGTGACGGGTGCCACGATACCCAGCCGCTGCACTGTGGGCTCCGTGCTGCAACCACCTTGTGCAACTGTCTTGTCCCCGCTGGTCGCGCGCTCACCGCACGTCGTGGTCTGCTCGGGGTGCGGCCGCACGCAGGGTCGGGACGGCGGGAGGAGCGGTTGTGGATGGGTCGGCGAGTTCGGCACGTCGGGCCTGCGAGCTGCGATCCATTTCTGCGATGACGAGGTCCCGGGCCGTCCCTGCGTCCAGATCGGGGCAGACCAGGCCGATCCTCTTCTCCGGAATGGCGATTCCCACGTCGGCGAGCCGGAGCTTGCGCTGCAGGGGGCCTTGGGCCAGCGCAGTGGACTGCACCCGGGCGTGTGGCACGATCATGTGTTTGCGGGTGAGCAGTCCGCGTCGCACGGTGATGACGTTCCCGTCGGCTCCCCAGGAGATGTACCGCTGGGTGAACCAGTGGAACCACCGGGCCCGATTCGGAATCGGGTTGTGGGAGACGTCGTCCACGGCGAAACTGGGCCAGATCGCGTCAAGGACGAGGTCGAGATCCTTGTCGGTGCCGACCGGCAGCAGATCCGACTCGGTTTTCCCATCATTGCCGAGCACGGTGACGTGGACGCTGTGGTATCCCCAGATGCGCCACAACAACGACTGGGTGATCTCGACGCCCTGGATGCGCTGGACCGGAATGGTTCTGGTCTCCAGACTCGTGAATCCGTGCACCGATTTCAACCCGTCACCTGAACGGTACAAGGTGAGCCCCCAGCTTTTCGAGAGCTTGGTCCACAGGTAGCCCACGATGCTGAGGACGTAGGCGAAGCACACTCCGAGAACCGATCCACCGCCTGCTGCGGTGAGGACGGTGCTGATGATGAACACCAGCACGAGCATGAGGAAGGCAGAACTCGTGATCTGGGAGAGGACGAAGCGTCCCTTCGGCACGGTGAGGATGACGTCCTCGTCCCGGCGACGGTCCAGCCACTGGGAACCACCCAGCGGTGAAGGAGACGTGCCCGGACGGAACCCCTCTCGTGGAGTGCTCGCAGGCGCTGGGGAGGTTCGTGTCGTGGCTGTGCCCGCAGGGTGGCGATCAAGCTGACCTGGTGGGGCAGGGGTGGTTGCGTCCGGCCTTGTGGGGGAGTCACTTGGTACGGCCGTCTCACCTCGTCCGGATCGTGCGATGAGCCGGTCGCGGAAGCGATAGGCGTCACGACGGGAAAGATATTCGATCTTCTTGTGCTGGGAGGCCCCCACGTCGATGGTGAGGGAGGCCAGCCCCAGAATGCGTGCTGCGAACGGTTGAGTGACGTCGACCGATTGTATCTTTCCGAACGGAATACGATCGGACCGTCGAGTGATGAAGGTGCGATTGATTCGTATTTCCGTGTCGTCAATACGAAATCGTGTGGTGCGCCATTCAAAGAATCCGACACCAATGCTGATGAGGAAAACACCGACGAAGATCGTCAGGAGAACAATCAGGTTTCTGGGGCGGAAGGTGTCGGCAGTGAGTTCGTTCTTGCTGGCCATGTCACCCATCTGCTTCACGACGAAGACGAGGACGGCAACGATGACGAGCCAGCCACGCACCAGGGGAGTCGCCCAGTGCGGGCGCTGCTCGACGTCAGTGCGTTCGGGGCCGGTGGGAGGCGTTTGTGCTGCGCGGGGTCCCGTGGACGTGCTGGTGGGTTCGACGTTCGGGGCTGCCTGACTCGAGCAGGTGGGCTGCTCGGGGTGGGTGCGTTGTGGCACGGTGTGCTCACCTCGCTGGTCAGAGATGGATTCTGCCTGTTCGGAGGTGGATGGTTCCGGTTTCACAGTGCCGCGTCCCGAATCTGCGCCATCTCGGTGATTCGATCACGGATGACCACGGCCTCCTCGGCGTCCAGCCCGTCAATGGTGGCATCGGTGCCTGACGAGGCGGTCACGAGCTCCACCGAGGCCAGCCCGTAGTGCCGATTGATCGGCCCGGCGTTGATCTCCACCGACTGCATCCGCCCATAGGGCACGATCGTCATGGAGCGGAACATGAGCCCGGAGCGTACGCACAGGTCGTCGCCGCGTTCGCACCATCCCATCGCGGCCACGAGGGCAGGCATGCGCAGCCACCGCCAGATCGTCACGCCCAGTCCCACGACTGCAGCTGCCAGGGTGGCCCACCACGTCCAGAAGGCCAGTCCGGCGCAGACGACCACGGTGAGCAGCCCCCACGTCAGCACGACCGAGAGCCGCTTGACCCTGACGTACCTTGCCGAGACGGGACGCCATGTGCCACCGGGCGGGTCGAAGAGCTCGTCGTGCATGGGAACGACTGTATGAGTACACACTGCGTACTGTCCAGCATTGAGCCAGTGGCAGATGACTTGGGGCAACTTCGTTGCGACGCACATCCGAAACATGTTCGGATGTGGTTGTTTTCCCACAAGGAGGCGTCAATTCAGACGGTGATGACCTCGACCAGATCGTCCAGACCAACGAAATCATCCGGGTTTCGTGTGATCAGTGGCAGCTCCTCAGCCAGGGCAATCGATGCGATCAACAGGTCGGCAAAGCGCTTGCGAGGCTGACGTCGGCAGCTTCTGACGGCGGCGAAGATCTGTCCGTAGGCACGGGCCGCGGAGATTCCGAAGGGTATGGGCTCGAATGTTTCCGCGACTCGCTGGAGCCGATCCTGCCGACGAGCCCGCCTGCCCAGCCAGCCGCCGTGCCATACTGGCCCGTGGACACGGGGTGCGCGAGAGCGCTGAGATGACACTCGTGGAACCTGGTCATGAATCCAGCTGACGAAGGGAATGTCCACCATGACGACGCCGTCACACCACGATGACTCTGCACGCCTGAGCCACGGCACGGGGCCTGATCGCGGCATGGGGCCCGATTGCGACATGGGGCCTGATCATGATCCGGGGCTTGATCACGGCACGCAATCGCATCACGACACGGGCGAGCTGCGCGTGCCGCGGGTGCTGTCGATCGCGGGAACCGATCCCAGTGGCGGCGCCGGTACCGCCGCCGACATGAAGTCGATCACTGCTGCGGGCGGCTACGGAATGACGGTGGTCACCTCGCTGGTCGCCCAGAACACGACGGGAGTGCGCAGCATCCACGTCCCCCCAGTGGAGTTTCTGCGCGACCAACTCGCAGCCGTGGCCGACGACGTCCACCTCGATGCCGTCAAGACCGGAATGCTCGCCGACGTGGCAATCATCGAGACGGTCCACAGCTGGTTGGCGGAGCACCGCCCTGCCACGCTCGTCGTCGACCCAGTCATGGTGGCCACCAGCGGCGACCGACTGCTGGCCCCCGAGGCCGAACAGGCCATGTGCGAGTACTGCGCCACCGCCGACGTCGTCACCCCGAACATTCCCGAACTCGCCGTCCTCGCCGGCACCGAGCCGGCCAAGGACGTGACCGAAGCCATCGCCCAGGCCACCGACTGGGCCCGACGCACCCAGACGGCCGTCATCGTCAAGACCGGGCACCTGGACGGGGCATCGGCTGCCAACATCTGGGTGGCTGCCGACGGCCACACCATCACCGTGCCCAGCACACGCATCGACACCACCAACACCCACGGCACCGGCTGCTCCCTGTCCTCGGCCCTGGCCACCCGGCTGGGCGCTGGCGACGCCCCCGGCAAGGCCCTGGCGTGGACCACCGCTTGGCTGCACGAGTCCATCGCCCACGGTGCCGACCTGCAGGTGGGCACCGGTCACGGCCCCGTCGACCACGGTCACCGGACGCGTCGCCTGGCCCGCGCCGGCATGGCGACGCCGTGGCTCGCCGAGGACTGCCTGCCCGGGCACCTCGATTCCCCCGACCAACTTGCCCCCACCGCCGAACCCGTCCAGGCTGCGATCCCGGCTCCCGGCCCGTGGACCCAGGCCCTGTGGCGGGCAGGTTCGGCACTCACCCGCCAGGTGGCGAGCAACGACTTCGTCACCCAGCTGGTCGGCGGAACGCTGCCGGACCACGCCTTCCGGTTCTACCTCGGCCAGGACGCCCGTTACCTCCAGGACTACGCCAAGGCGCTGGCCGGACTGGCGACGCGCACCGACGCCGTCGACGAGACGACATACTGGTCGTACTCGGCCTACAGCAGCCAGGTCGAGGAGGCCGAGCTGCACCGCACCTGGCTGGCCGGGGAACCAGCCATCGCGCCGAGCCCGGTGACCCAGGCCTACACAAATTTCCTGCTGGCAAGTGTTTTCGTCGATGACTACGTTGTCGGTGCGGCAGCCGTGCTGCCCTGCTACTGGCTCTACGCCCAGACCGGGGCGCAGATCCCACGGATTCCCGACGAGCACCCCTATGCCGCCTGGCTGCACACCTACCATGACGACGAATTCGCCCAGGCCACCGCCCAGGCCCTGGCCATCGTGGAGCGTGCCTTTGCGCTCGCTGCTCCCCAGGCGCGCTCCCGGGCGGCTCGGGCCTATCTCACCGCCTGTCGACACGAGATGGAGTTCTTCGACCAAGCGCTGCGCGTCGACCCGGACGATCCCGGGTGCGACGAGTGATCCCACGCTGGGATTCGGCCGTGGGGCCCAGCTGACACGCCACTCCCCGAATCGTCCGCCGAGCCACAACACCATGACGACCCACTCCCGTGACGATCACCTGCCACGGCGTGCCACGGCTTGCCGGAAACCCGTGGCGGACGTATCCGCGGACCCACTCAACAAAGGGGTTGAGCTCAGGAGTGTCGTTGACCGTGACGGACGTGCCTGCAGCCCCACTGGTAGCGTCTGGTCTGTCATGCCGACGCCGCTGTGTCGGCATGCCCGGTGCTTTTTGCGGTCAGGAGCTGACGGTGCGAGTTGTCTTCGTCGTGGACACGGTTCAACCGACGAATGGAGTGGCCACCTCGGCCCAACGCGCTGCTGCAACCCTGCGTGGCCGTGGCCACGAGGTCATCGTCGTGGCCACCGACGGATCGGTGTGGCGTCCACATCGAGGCTGGATCGACGCAGCAGCTCCCCGTGAGGTGGATCGGTACGTGGCCCAGCCGTGGCACATCCCGGTGGTCTCGCTGTTCGCCCAGGCCCAACGCTTCACCTTCGCCACGCCGAGCCGCGAGCTGCTGGAGCGTGCCTACCGGGGCGCCGACGTCGTCCACATCTGGTTGGCCACCCCGATGGGCAGAATAGCACTGCAGGTGGCCCACGAGATGGGCATCCCTGTCTCGGCCGGGTTCCACGTCCAACCCGAGAACATCACCTACAACATCGGCCTCGGCAGGTTCCGCTCGACGACGTCCGCGGTGTACACCGCGCTGCGGGAGTACTTCTACGAGGAGATCGGCCACATCCACTGCCCCTCACAGTTCATCGCCGACCAGCTCGCCGACCACGGTTACCGCGCTCAGACCCACGTCATCTCCAACGGTGTCACCGACGTGTTCACCCCCGGTGAGCCCAGACCGGTGTGGACGCTGGACTCCGATCGACCATTGCGCATCATGAGCGTCGGGCGACTGAGCCCGGAGAAACGCCATGAATTGCTCATCGACGCGGTGAAGCATTCCCGGTATCGGGATCGAATCGATCTGCAGATTGCTGGCAAGGGGCCACGCAGGACGATCCTGCAGGCCCACGGTGCCGGCCTGGCCCATCCCCTGCGTCTCACCTACCACAGCCAGGAGCGGTTGGTGGACGAGCTGCGTGCCGCCGACCTCTACGTTCACCCGGCGGACGCCGAGATCGAGGCAGTCGCGTGTCTTGAAGCGGTGGCCTGCGGGCTGGTCCCAGTGATCGCGCGGTCCCCACGCAGTGCAGCCAGCCAGTTCGCCCTCGACCCACGCAGCCTGTTCCCCACCAACGACCGTGACGCGCTCACCCGTCGTCTCGACTGGTGGATCGAGCACCCGCAGGAACGGGCCCAAATGGGGGCACGATACGCCGAGTCGGCCCGGCAGTACTCGATTCACCGATCCGGCCAACTGCTGGAACAGATGTTTCACCAGACCATCACCGACGCCGGGACGAGGCGATGATGACACGACTCCACACACTTCGGTCCCAACCGTCCCGCCTGCGCCAGCAGTGTCGTCGCTGGCGTCGCAATCATGATCGCCACCCTTGGGGTGTGTGGGGTGGCGCCGGCGCAGAAGGTGGGGACTGCTCCACCGAGAATGACCGGGCCACGCCCCCTTGCCACATGACCGGTGATACAGGGGGCGTCCGAGCCATCATGCACCGGGTGGCCAGGCAGGTGGGTTGGCACATGCTGATCCTCCCCGCGAGCCAGGTACTCACCGTGGTGGGCATGGGTACCAACGTCCACCAGAAGAAGCCGATCCAGGGTCCGGCGGTCATCGTCTCGAACCACGTCCACCCCTTCGACGAGCTGGCCCTCGTGCGAGCCATGTGGCCGCGAATCACCTACTTCGTTTCCATGGACACCAATTTCGACATTCCCGTTGCCGGGAAGATCCTGTCATTCTTCGGAACCATTCCGGTGGGCTCGGACGCGGCCGGCCTGCGGGAATTCCACCGGCAGACGCGTCGGCACCTGGCTGCTGGCGACCTCGTCGGCATCTTCCCGGAGGGGGAGCGTGGCCATGATCCCCGACGGATGGCGCCGCTGCATCCCGGTGCCTTTGAACTCGCCGTCGGGGCAGGGGTTCCGGTGATTCCGTGCCGGCTGGTCGGGACGGGCCACGTCTTCGGCCTGCTGTGGCGGCGGGAACGACTCGACGTGTGGGTCGGTGATCCCATCGTCCCCGATCCGGCGATGACGCGTCATCACGCTGCTCGGGCCATGATGGCCCAGGCCAGCGCGCAATTCGAGGAACTCAGTCGTCGCCATCAGCGGCTGTGAGCGTGTGCATGGGAAAGACGAGGCACACCGTCCAGCACAACAGTGATATCGACGAGATGAGCATCTCCTGGAAGTGACTCATGTACGCGATACCGTCGACCACTCCGGTCGTCAGTACGATCACAGCAGCCGCCACGGGCCACCAGGCAGGACGGGTCACGTGCGAACGTCCCCGAGAACGCCGCAGGCTGGTTCCGACCCACGCCGAGATGATGATGAGCCAGATTCCGATGAACTCGACAGTTCCGGAGAAGCTGTGCACGTACTGCTGCCACGGCAGTTCCCACGCCCACTGGCGCTTTCGACATCCCGGGGTCGTCGACTCCGCACAGACGAACGGGAACGTCCCGGCGCTGAGCACGGCAACCCCCACGACGATGAGTCCGCTGGTGAGAGCTCGGTCGGCGTGCCTCGTCGTGACTGGGCGTTCCCCGGCCTGCCCTGAAGCGGCTGCCGTCCCCGCCTCGAGTGCTGGCCCGGCGTTGCGCAGTCGGCTGGTGAGGATCGTACCGACGACGATGAAGATCGCTCCGGCCATCTGGTCGCACCACTGGAGGAGTCGGGCGTGTGGTGCACCGTCGACCTGCAGGTCGGAATACATCTGGTGCGGGCTCAGCGCAAAGACGTTGGGCAGGAACAGCACGGCGATCCACCAGTTGTAGAAGAGCAGTCCCACGCCGAGCAGCGCCCAGATCCAGCTCTGGTGACGGGCGCGGGCGGTGAGGCTGGGCACATGGCAAGAATACCGCCACGGTTTTGGGAAGGGCATGGCAGCTGCCATGACGCCCTGGCCGGCCGGGTGGTGAGCCCTGGGTCTCGGCGGCCGTCCGCGGCAACCCTGCATCCTGGCTGCCCTCGAATCTTTCCAATTCTGACAGCCCCGCGAATCCCCGGACCCTGACTGCCCACCAAATCCCCCGACTGTCTACCAAATCCCCCCACGGCACACCAAATTCTTGGTATGCAGTTGGTGGCCCGGGACACCGGGTGTTAGGTTCACAGGCAGGGTCGGGAGACTTCTCGCCCCACCCGTCCGTCCCACATGCCATGTCAGGAGTTCTCGGTGGCGCAGTCAAGCAACCATCCCCAGCCCAAGTCTCGCCGGGTGTCGGTGGCCGTCATCGTCGCCGTCCTGCTCATCGCCCTGGCCGTGGTGGGGGTGTTCGTCGCCCCGGACGGTTCCAAGGGTGGCTCCGACGTGGCTGGCCCCGCCCCCTCGGGAGCTGGCCAGTCC